>Ga0209671_1007105_pt1 | contig 11578 bp, 9 predicted proteins | sample WorMetHERISLAND2_2_FD_187401 | JGI IMG/M metagenome (GOLD analysis project Ga0209671, IMG submission 187401) | Marine gutless worms symbiont microbial communities from Max Planck institute for Marine Microbiology, Germany - Olavius geniculatus... | ecosystem: Host-associated > Annelida >...
TTTTAATATAGTTGTTCGTTTGGGTTAATTAATCATTGTTGAGAATATTATATTATTATGATGGCTGATGTTATTCTTCGGTCGTACGGATTGCAATTTTGTGTATTTTTTAATCGATGACGGAATATTTACGATCTGTAATATTACGTCGTCGTTGTGATGAAATACTGCATGCTGCACAGTGGCTTCACGTTCTGTATGGAATGGCGTCAGATCGCCATGGGCGGGCTAGGAATCTGAAGTGGGGGAAGCAACGGGGCAAGGGATAGGGCACAGGGGACAGTAATTTTGGGGTGTGGGCTAAAATATCGATCTTTATATTCAGTTGTTGTGTGCAACAAAAAGAGAATGGGTCCAGGGGCAGAGCCCTGGTCAGTGGACCAGGGGAGCGATGCCCCCATGAAGCTGAAACACTTTTAGCTTTTAGACGTTCAATGGAAGCCGGAAATTTGATATTTGGAAACGCAAAAAGTCGCAGATTTTTGTGTTGTCTTGCAAAAATGACGTTTAATAAGTCACAAATTGGCATGTGTATGGTTACCAGAGGGCACTTTATCACTATCAGATATCTCCTGGGGAGAGCCTGGGACAAGGAGGGCACGGGGTTCAGCGGGCAGGTACCTCTCCCCCTATGGCGCCGCCCATGCACATCGCAGGGCATTGCGTGAAACCGGAGTTCATGCAGGCTGACACAAAATGAGGCAAGAAAATAGTAGGCTATTGCAGCCGAACAAAAATGAGTGAAATGATAGTAAGTAAGTAAGTAAAATGTAAATTTATATAGCGCATACTCAAAAAGTTCTCTAATCCGCTTAATACTCTATACACTTTCAAGAGAGCACGTACGATTTTACATGGCACCAGAGGTCATCTGAAAACACAAAAAAACGCTGACCCATCAAGTGAGTACATTTCATCAACGTAGGATAAGCAGCACGTGCGAAGTCAAACAAGAAAGCCCAGCTAACGCAAATGGAACGCGCAACAACGGTGCATGTATGAAGACCCACTGCGAACCAATCTAAGCTCACCGATCATAGCAATTGACATTTGACACGATGATGATAATGAAGGCTAGTATTTATAGTTTTGCATCGACATTCGCCATAAGGCGTAACCGGTATCGCGCATCAGCCACTGTTTGACAGGCCAAAAACGCGCGTTTTGAAGGGGTACCCTCCTTAAATGCTTTCGTGCGCAGGCTTCCTTGAACATAAGGGGTCGCAGCTTGGGCCGTTGAAATCTACCTTTAGTTCTAAAAATTTTATACGCAGGTTGTCTTGGTCTATCTCTAGCGATTTCGCCGCTGTTCGCTCTTGAAATGTGTGTCGCAGCCAAAAATCGCAAAAAAATCCATAAAAACCCCTATTATAGTGTTCAAGGTCGTCCAAGGTCATTGCTTTCGGTGTCAATCGATAACCCGTATACGACTTCACATTAGTGATTAATAGTAGCCTAGGCCCTATCTTGCACCGTTTCAGAGGTACAGCGACTTATTGGCCAAAAATCACAATTTTTTTACCTTCCTCTCATTTAGCGCTTTCGGTTGGGGTGACCTCTTTCGAATTTATGGCAAATCTTTACGGATTTTCAATCTAGAGTTTTCCTGGCAGCCGACAGTGAAGATTTGGTGATCCTAGCTTGCACCGTTTTTGACTGATCCACCCGTGTGACGGAGAGACAGACAGACAAGTGCGATGGCTAAGACGCGCTATAGCAGTACCTGCTGTCGCGCGTAAAAAAAGAAACAGGATCGTCAGGCCTTGCCCGCTGGTAGCGGCAGTCGTTTCCGCGGGCAGTAATAGTGTCGCCATCTAGCGACTGACATTTCGTGAATCCAGCCTAACTGGTTCAAGCAGTATCAGGAAATAAAACGATTTTGTTTTAATTTAGTTCTATTTTCTGCTTAATGCGAACACTCTATTCCCTATAGTAATGCCGTCGATGCGTCTCCATAACTCTCCCACCACCGGCAGCCAAGGAACAATAGAAACCATTCAAAGACTATCACTTTTTGTGCTTCCGGTTGCAGCCGGCGAAAAAGTAGGGACGGAACGGAATTTTTTAAAATTTTATTTTTACATAATGACACGTTATGTCATATTACACTATAACTCGTAAAAACAAATTGAAAACTAATTAGTAGGGCCTACTCGTGAGAACTAAGGTAAAGATAGGGTCTACTGCAGCATTAACAGGCTAGATGCAAACATTTTTTCCAGTAAAAAGTTTGAAAACAAACTAAAAAGTGCAGAAAAAAAGTATTTTCGGAGAATCCAGTAAAAAGTTTAGGGACAGGCGGCAGCCTGAAACACGGATTTTTAGGCACAAGCTGTCCGTGCTAGTAACTGTGTCGTCGATGCAGCTATGCAGTGTACAGTGAGTGCGTATAATTCACTGATGGTCATGCCATCTGCGCCCCTATAGACACGACGCACCATGCATATTGTGTGTGTTGGTCAGTCTCTGTGGTCAGTCTGTGGTAACTCAGTGGTCAGTCGGTCGTTGCGTTCCGCTGAACCAACATACAGCTGCTCGACAAGCTGCTGCTGCTGCTGCTGCATCGGCGTAGATTCCATGCCGACGATTGCCTCCACGCCCCACGGCCAGAAGTTTTAATTTTAGACTACTTACGACACGATATAGAATTTGCACTTGAAAACTGACGAACAAGCTGTCAGTTTAATTTAGCACAAAAACTAAAAAGAACTTAGGACTTGAATGTTTGAAATAAAAATGAAATGACAGAAACCGAAATAGAAGTATAATGTAAAACCAAAAAACTAAAAAAAATCAAGAAACTGACTAAAATCAAAAAAAAACTAAAAAGTAATGAAATAGCGATAACTAAACGCGGTGACTATATATCCGGCAGCCGGATAAATAACCTGTAAGTTACTTAATAAAGGACAGGATATTTGGCAGCCGGTCAAATATTCTATAGGCTACATGTCGCTAGGGGGGACGACTGCGATTTTTCGTTTTGGCCAGTCATAGCCTACAGGCTATTTGACCGGCAGGCTATTTGACTTGCCGTTCAAATAGTCAATGCGTTTAATTTTTTGAAGAACTTTTCAGGTTTTTAGGCTTTGAAGTTATTTTGAAGTTTTAAAGTTTTTTTCTGGGACACAAATTTTATGATCACTTTTTGTTCGATTTTGCTTTACTTTGCAAAAATAGCAATTACACCGTGGTCCATAAAACGTGCCACTTTTTATTTTTTGATCAGCTCTATGAAACATTGGCCGATTTTAATAATTTTTGGCGTGCAACATCAGAAAGAAACTTGACGCAATTAAAATGACTACAGTTTTGACCACCTCACTTTAATACTGTCGCTACACTATCTTGTGAAATGTAGAAGTCGTAGTTTGACAGTTTACAACAATGAATTTATACTGGATAGCGCACGCGTTGGCTCAGAAATGATTATCTGAATAGTGACAACACAATTGGCAATTATTGTCTCAAAAAGTCATACGTGTCATATCACATCTCTTTATTTTAATACTGCGTGTGCTCGAAATGTCCTTTTCCAGCACGAATGCAAACGGTAGACGTTGACACTACTCGCTAACAGCAGGTTCAATAACCTGCATTTCACAAGGTAGTGTAGCGACAGTATTAAGGTGAGGTGGTCAAAACTACAGTCGTTCGCATCAAGTTTCTTCTTGATTTCGCATGCCAAAAATTATTAAAATCGGCCAATGTTTCACGAAGCTATTCAAAAAATAAAAGTAGCACGTTTTTACGGACCACAGTGTAGAAGTTGAATTGTGCAGTTTTAACACTTTTTTGATGACGGACTGCAAACATAATAAAAATTTGATTAATTTTTAGAGATTAACCGATCAAAAAAATAATCAGTACCATGCAGCTCTGTTAGTAATACTTACCTTTTCCACGCAATTCGATCATGGCGTTTTTTTCTCGAAATATTTGCAATCAAACATGATGGCGCCGTATTTTTGCGCCAGCCTGTAGACATTCGGCGACGCGGTGCACACTGTGACACAGCAGTGAGTCGGTGCTTGCTACTTGTCGAGCGGTCAAAGACGCACGCAGACGTACACGCAGACGCACATTCAGACGGTCAACGGGACAGACCGACACGGACCATCGGACCGACGCTATACCGCTCGCTGCTGCCCACCGGCTGTTTGTGTGATGCAGTGACCACCGATCAAAACGGTTACATGGCATAGCGCTTCAGTCTTCGTGGGGAATCCCGTCTCAGAGCTACGAAGCGTCGGACCGAATGATCAGGGACTGACCATACAGTTACCGCGGCTGTTTGTGTGACGGGGGCAGTCGCAGTGACGAACGAACGAGTCAATCGCTGTCGACGTCATTGATCGAAAATATCACGATTTCGTGTATAGCTTCCGGAGATGTAGATGTTGCATTTGCGCCCTTTTGGTAGGCTACTCGCAACATCTTCGGATATAGCAGATGTTGACTTGATTTTCTCGATTAGCCGACTTAAAGCCGCTTGGTTATTATTAACGCTTTAACTAACGTCATCATTGATCGAAAATTTCTCTCCAAGTTGACACCAGCAGCAGCAACAACGTCGAAGTCGTCGTCGTCGTCGTCGTCGTCGATTGTGTCATCGTCGTCGATATAGACACAGACATCGACAGCCAGACGGACGCAGAGAGGGACAGACGACAATGAGGTCATTTATAGGACCTGTGTCGTGTCTTTATCAATCAGCAACTTATGTCGTCACTCCACTTCTTCTTACAGGTCGGTTGTTTAACAGTCCTCTACATCATTCATCGTCATAGGATATAGCGTAAAAAGTTCTGTGCTTCCATTTGCCGTCGGTTCGGAAAATTTTCCGTCAGTTCGTAAAATTTTTATTGAACTATCGAAAATATCAGTGCAGTTTTTTGTCTGCTTTCAAAGCTTTACTGAGACCAAACTATTTGCGTCCAGACTGTTATGCTGCAGTATCTTTACATTAGTTTTCATGGCTGAGCGACTCTTATTATCAGGCACTGTGTCTGCGGCTGTCCATGTGTATGTTTGCCGTAGGGGAAGAAATCAGCAGTGTTTCAGTTGTGAGCTTTAACGCACTGGCCAAACCTAAGCTTACCAGAGCTGAAAAACGACAGACAGAAACGAAGGCCTACAAAAAATGAACAGTGGCGGTAAATAGAGGCTTAAACAGCACCGTGACAAGGGGTGTGGTTAGGGCCAATTGCTTTCCACACTAAATTTTTGGCTGTCGGAACATTGTCGAAAGTGTTTCCTTTAGAAATTTATTTGGTCCAAGACGCAAAATTTGTAGCTGAAACTCTAAGTCTGGGGAGGAAATTGACGGGTAAAATTGAAATTTTGATGGCCCGTAATCTTCTGCGTCGGAAATAATGCAGCTGTATGTCGGAAGATTGCAACTTTTTTCACCGTGCATTTTTTTAATTCACGACGCCGCTGGGCTTATAGGGAAAAAATTGCTATGACATTTCTGACGGCAAAGTCACGACTAGCATAATGCAGTAGGCCTATGGTCGTGACCGGCTTAGTGCGTAATCCGTGCCGGTCGCAGCTAAGCTGATCCGTAACTGATCCCATGGCTAAGCCAGTTGCTGCGGCCGCGAGCGCCGCTACCATGCATAGTAGCCTAAAGGATAGTTTCGATCAAACGCAACTTAGTCTCTGTTTATGTTTTTGTTGTAGATGTATAAATAAACGTTTTCAAACGTTTTTATGGTTAATTTCTGTTGTAGAAACGCGTTTCGTAACGTTTTAAAAAAATTTTAAACATTTACTCTTCGTATAAAACGTTGATAGGTCAGTGTAATAAAACGGTAATTAAAAACATTTATTACTAAAACCAAATAACTGCCGATGAAATAATAGACAATTTATTTATTTAGATTTATACTAACAAAATTATTAAGTACCATTTAGTAATTTCAGTTAATGTCAATACCTCAAAACAAGTAAAAAGAGAGTAACGTTTTGTATTTTTGTTTGCAAACGTTTTTTATTGTTTTATATAAACGCATTCTTAACTTTAAAAATGTTTTTTATCGTCTATTATAACTATATTTTGTCGTTGCGTCAGCTGCGTCGGTTGCGTGCGTTGCGTTGTATGGAAACTGATCTTTAACCTATGACGTGAGTCGATGACGTACATAGTCCGGCCGACACATCTCACAACGCTGACAGAAAAATACGCGTGCTTCCGGTTAAAATCTGACGAAAAATTAGGAACGAGGAGTTGGAATTTTTGTTTAAATTTAAATTTAAATTCTTTAACATGCCTTGTCTGCTAAGATTATGGGTCATTCGGTATAAGTCTGTTATGTATACATAGGTTACCATATGCTACGATAAGAAGGATTAATCGGACATGTGTTAGCGGCTAAAGGCACGTACAAAACGAAAGAAAACAGAACTAAATGAACTGATCTTTTTGTTCGTTCGTGATGCAACGCAACTAAACTAAGTCAAACTGCTTTGAATGCAGTTCAGTTCGGTTCAGTTCCGTCGCTCTGTAACCATCTTAAACCCAGCTGAACACAACTAAAATCTTATGTGACTTACTTCAGTTTAGTCGTTTCGTACACACCTTTAAGTCGATAAATAAAACACAAACATCCGTTCTTTGCCACAGCTACATACCTTTGATTGATAGCCGTTAATTCACCCGCACCCGAATTAACTGCTAGAGTTCAGTCTAAGGGTAGGGTTAAAATTAGGGTCAGGGTTATGGTTAGTGTTAGCGTTAGCCTTAACAAGAATAATTCGGGTGCGGGTGAATTAACGGACAAGTACCGCCTGTTATTAGCCCTGTCAGAAGTCGTCATCGTGCCGATAATAGAACCGCGCCGGACATTCGTGCACTATCGGCAGGAAATAGGGTGACATCGCTGTTTGTGCTTGTCTGTCATCGGCTTCCGGCGGGCGCTGATTTCCGTGGCGTGTGTCAGTGATCTGAGGCCGGGGATTGCATGCTGGGATTGTTAGTACGGCGGTAGGTAGCTTTGCGGTGTCGTGACGTCGTGACGGGAAGCTACATGTAGACCGACCGAAATGCGTCTGTGTGTCTGTTGCTGTGCGTTATGGCGTCCATTATGTGTCCGGTGGCACGACCTGCCGACGCCCTACCCGCGCTGAGCTTCGACCGCTGAATCACTGCTGTGCCAAAATCGCCCCACCGCCAAATAATTCGTGGGGTCAACGGCCCAACTGCCATTTCGTTCCTGAATTTTTTTTACAACAGCGAAATGAGCTAGGTTTTGCATTTTGTTTAATCGTAATCCAAGCCGCTGGCCGTTTAAATGCTTTTGAACTGAATAATCAAAGATAGCCTAATCGATGTGTTTTCGTGCAGTTGTTGACTTCATTGCAGTTTCAACCTCACCGAAATTTGCCTAATCTCGTTTGGAGGTCCGAGCGAACGATCTTTGGTACATCATGAGGCCGAAACGCTGCATACGTTGTGTCAATTGCACACATTGACACAATTTTGTCTTCTACTCGGTCTTGGAAGCTTAAAAATTGAGACCATCGTAACTGGATTTAGGGCTGGCAAGGATTATAGGAGTCCTGATCTTAAAAGTTCGGAGGGAGACAAGAAGTAAAAATTTTCTGTCAGGCAGCTGCAAATTTCCAACACAAAAGACATGGAAGCTCCAAATTTCAAATTACTTTCAAATTAGTTCCTTCTCTGAAGTGGGAAGTTTTTAGAGCCTAATTTTGCATTTCTGAAAAAAAACGTTGTTCGAGAAAAAAACAAGACAAATTTTTGTCAGGCAAAAGTTTAGGAGAAAACTGCTTTCTATGCCCCCCCCTTACGACACGCCACTTGCAAGAAGAAAAAAGAGAAAAAAGGCAAGAAGAAAACAATTTATTGACAATGGTATGTCTACACTACGAATGCCGGTTGCATAAGAGCAAACGTTCAACGGGAAGGAGTTTAAGGGAAGAATGAAATGTCGCTCCCACATAGTGTTATTCCTCAAAGACGGATGGCTCCTGTGAATCAGTTCTTCAGCGCGTTTACAGGCGCCGCGCAGCGCACCTTGCGGCCACCAACGAACACATCGCCAGCTCGACTCGGGCGCGCGCGTCCAGTCACATCGGCGCGGATATATATTCCGGTCATACAGTCGTCTGACGGCCGGGCGCTCGGTCGCTCGGTCGGTCGCCGGGCGGACCTACACATTGAGAGGGGTCCGGGGAATTGCATCCATCCGCGGCCGCAGAAGAGGTGGGCCGACGCACGCGTGCCTCAAGGACTCGGATCCGCTGCGTTGTGTGACGAGATTCGCGGACCACGCGGCTCAGAACGCAAATTTCCGGCAGCAAGATTATGCGTGCTCAGCTTTTTAACTGTGCTCAAAATGGGAGTTTTTCAGCCCCAAGTTGTGCATTTTTGGACAAACAATTTTCGACAAAAAGAAGATTCTCCGCCAATTTTCCGACAGCCAAAATTTTAAGCGGGGTGGGGGAACGGAGAGCAATTGCCCCACCCCGTGTCTCTGCCATGACGGCACTGGATCTAACGTACGATGCACCTATGCACGGACATCTAGATCTTCGATGTAGCGGTTATATACATTCAGATGTCATCGACGCTGCTTGCATTTTTATTGCTTTATAGCTCAAAGTCAGAGCCTCATTTACTATCGACCGCTGCCCTGACTCTATAGTTGCAGCAGCAATTGCAGCAACTGCGGCTCTGCTCTATAGGTGTCGCGACCGACGACGATCGATCAATCAATCAAAACACGCCGCTATTATTTTTGTGTAGCGGCCGGTGTCGCATTAGAATGTCTCCCCTATGAAAAATCCGTCCGGGGAGAGATAATCACTTTATTTGATGTCTCCTCTTTATTAAAATATCGCCGGTCTCATAAAAGTCTCCCCATTACAAAATCTTTCCCAGAAGTCTCCCGAGGCCGACTATTTACCGGTAAAAATCCGTCCCGCTCGGGCGGCCGCCGGGCGGGGCGGATTTTTGCCGGTAAATTGTCGTCTAGAGGAGACTTTTTTGGGGGATCCTATAATAGTACACCGGCTGTCACAATGTCAGTTGCGAACGAATCAGCGGGTGCACAATAAACAATGTAACAGTCCGAGCTGTTACAGAGACCGCGCCAGCTCGGAAATTGGCGCCGATTGTAGGCCTAATGCCCCGTTTACACGATGAAGCAAACATGAAGCAAAGATGGAGCAAACGTATTTAATATATATGTGCACGACGTGTGCTCTAAGTTTGCTTCATGTTTGCTTTTTCGTGTAAACGGGGTATAAATCTGCTGCAAAATGCCGGGTCTTTTTTCTCTGTCCACTTCCTCTCTGCAGAAGTCAGTCTTTTGCGGTAAAAAAAGTCGCGGAACTCCGCATACGTTATTTTGCAGTTTTATCATTAAAAATGCCGCTTTCAAAATAAGTGAGCGCTTTTAAACTGTGAATAGGTAATAGCGAATGTTGCAATTATTGTTCGAACACTACAAATATAATTATGGTTTTTACTGTTTTGACAACTTTTGCATTTTGTATCGCATTATGTTAATGTACATGTAGTCGAAAAAGGTGTCACATTTTTAGCCAACCGAGTGTATTGTAGCGGGCAGAGGCGGATTTGGACATCTTCAACAGTCCAGAGAATATTGGACAACAAGGCGACGTTTTTCTGGCTTGTGGGGCATCGCATGTTGCGGATTTTTGAAACTTTATTTGGTCAGCACGTCATTCTCTGTTTTATGTATCGCTTCCAAATTCGAAAAACCGTATTTTAAGTCAAATAATAGCAGCAAAATTGCGTACAGCTGTAACGCTGAATTTTTGATAAATTATTGATTGTACATTAATCTCAAAAAATATGTGCTTGTCCTTACATTTTTACGGAACAAAGCCTAATCGGCAGCGGCGTAGTGAATTAGAAAATAGTAGTGGGGCAGAAAGTCGTAAATTTTTCTTACGAACAGCTGCTAATTTCTGACAGACTAGATCACGATGCTCCAGATTTTTACTGTTATTTGTAATTTTTTTCTAAAAAGGGGTTTTCAGCTTCTAATTTTGCATTTTGAACGAAACAAAAAAGAGAATTATCCGACAATGTTCCGACAGCCCAAAATTTAGTGGAAAAGCAATTGCCTTCTTTTTGCGCCCTTTTCGCGACGACATTGTTAATCGAATGTAAATCTAGGGTGAGGGGTTAAGACGTCGGCAGCGGATCGAAATTGAAATAATCCGGCAGACCTCTTTGTGTGTACGTATAGCAGACTGACTGGGGAGGCAGAGACCGAGTCAGTGACAGGAAGGAAGCGGCTAGCAGCATGGTCGATGACATGGCCGGCGCTTGGGTGGTCGGTCACTCAGAGTATTGATTCTGTCAACAGTATGTCCGTCCCACTGTCGTCGTCGTCGTCGTCGTCGCGGTCGTCGTTCGCGGCACCACACAGCGCCTGGAAAAATCTAGACTGTTCTGGCAAAAAGTTTCTTAGGTTTCACATTTTGAGGTTTTAAAAGTTTTCTGCAGGGTTTTTAAAAGTTTTGTATGTGTTTCGTTGCATTGAGAAGACTAAATACAAGATTAAGACATAGAAAAAACATCATGCTGACTGTGTAATGTTAAAGTTTGAATTATTAAATTGTGATTTGTGCTGTTTTATATCTACAGCCACGATGTCATTCTTACACTGTATATAAACTGAACAGTTTTTTTACATAAATATGAAATTAAGTATGATCTCTATTCTAACCAAATGCTTTTTCTTTTTGTTCTTTTGCAGTATGTTATAGATGGTACAGGACAAACTTTTCTGCCATCTGCTTTTGTCTTCTGCATCTGTCTTCAGAGTGATGTAGTCCTTGCTTGTGATGTCGCTGAGCATTTGCTGACGCTTGCGTTCTTTTGTTGTTTTGCCTGCTCTCTGTTATGTCCCGCAGCAGCGAGTCATGCCTCAAAATGTGTCCTATCCATCTGAGTTTCTGCTGCTGTCCTGTGTCCAAAATATTTATCTTCTCTTGGACTCACTGCAGCACTTCATCATTCGTAATCCTGCCAACTAACTGATCTTTTCCATTCTTCCCCAGACCAATATTTAAAAAAAAACTGATAGTTTTTTCTCTATCACCATTGTCTTAGCACATAAAGAGCAATGCTCCACACTGTATGCCTACATTTTGTTATTTTTTTCTGTAGTTGCGTATCTTATTTTCCGAGTAGCAGCCGGGTTTTTTTTGTTCATAAAGACTTGCTTTGCTGTGGCGATTGTGTTGCGCATATCATTCAGGAGTTTCAGGACTTGTGAGGCGATCTTTAGCGATCGATGGCATTCTTGTAGGCTAAGCGTAAGCTGAGCATGACAATTAAATTTAAAGTCAGTAATGTTAATGAGCATAATATAGACTGTCCACTCAGTATATTCTACATGTCTCTTCAGTGTGGACAGAACATTCTGAAATCTAAATGTCGCCTGTATCCGGAGTCGAAAGTCGACTTTTTCTACGTGTTTAGAAGTTAAACATGTTCAACTTTTGGATATATGATATATCTCGCCACGTGTGAAAAGTTCTACATGTAGTCTATAGCCTACCGGCTATATATATA
>Ga0209671_1007107_pt1 | contig 11578 bp, 6 predicted proteins | sample WorMetHERISLAND2_2_FD_187401 | JGI IMG/M metagenome (GOLD analysis project Ga0209671, IMG submission 187401) | Marine gutless worms symbiont microbial communities from Max Planck institute for Marine Microbiology, Germany - Olavius geniculatus... | ecosystem: Host-associated > Annelida >...
GGGGAAGGAGAAGGGAAAGGAGAAGGGGAAGGAAAGGTCGAAGGAAGATAGCTTAAGAAATGTTGGACGCACGGACGCACGCACGCACGCACGGACACAAAGGTGATTTTATACTCTGTCCAATGCTATGCATTGCATTGGACAGACAATTACGAGCACTTTTCGAGCAGAGACAGTGAAACGAACACGCATGCAGTCACGTAGTTGTTGTTTGAGCGTTATTCAATTGGCTCCGAAGAACAAACAAGACAAACACGTATGACAATGACAGGCTGGGACAGGCGCGTATAGCAGCTCTGCGGAGAGTTGGCCGCGCAGATGTCAAATGAAGAAATCAATCAAAACTATCTGCTGGGGACGACCGGGGCGCCAGCAGTATGTGTCTGCAGCCTGCATCCCATGAGTGTAAAGTGGCGCTGTACATGACGTCACACAAACACACTGTCCGCAGTGGTATCTCGCGGCATTGTCGTAGCTCGTCAATTCCCAGTGCATTATCGCCGGCTCGCTGGTCATGGTGCTATGATCGACAGCGCACTTGCCGGTCACGTGACAACGTGTCGCTCACGTGATTCGCCCGTTCGCACGCCGGCAATCAATTCGTCGTTTGCTGCGTCACACGACAGCACAAATTAACTGTCACCAAGTTACTATTAAAACATTTACTACATATAGAAGCACTCTGCTCTCGGTCTTCGGTCTCAATTTTCGGCCCTTCAGCCTTCGATTTACTCCCACTCAAGTTTGTCTTCTATCTATACGTCTGTATATGCTTGCCCATGCAGCTCGGTATCGGAAGATGAATTGAGCCGTCTAGGCTACAGTACACACCTCATCGATATAGGCCTACGGTGATCGATGCATGCAGTTGATTGATTACTCGCGTAACACGATCATCGTCTGCGGTGCATGCCGCCGGCTGCAGTCAAAGTGATGCCGAGCATTCGACGCCGCCAATACAGCATCGTCATCATCATCACCAGCAGCAGCAGCAGCAGCAAGGCGACACAAAGATTCAATTGCATGCATGGGAGTGGCGCGGGCGTCGACTGATGATAGAATTGTTGAATTATTGACATTTTATGTCATTATTGCCATTTGCGCCGTCTCAAGGGTACTCAGAGCTCGGTTGGTAACGTCGTCGGTCGCATCAACGAAGTTAATCGACGCCAGGCCCGGTTAGTAGCTGGATGGGCAACCGTGCTGTCGATGGAAACCAATATGGATGAAAACAATTTTCGTATATGAAAGCAGCCACTGCAGGTGAACTCAGCCTGGCCATCCCTCCGTGGGTAGGCGCAATTAGTACCGGCGAAAGCTGGGACGTAAGCAGGCACACTGCGCGATAGTCCCGGATTCGAGAGGCTTAAGTAATAGCTCATATACCAGGAGCTTTGCAAAATTATGACGACCTTAGAGGACCTTCGTAACCTGCAGTATAGTTTCGTTTCTTGGCGGTCATTAAATGTAAACAAAACCTGGCAAGCAAGCATGTGCGCAGTTCATTTTTGTCTTGAAGCGGCGGGTTTGATGGAAGATGATTGCCTAGTCCGTGCACTGCATGATGCGATGGACTGACGGGACGTGGTCGCATATTTGATTATCTGACGCCGCGAGTGCACTGACTATACGTGAGTCTCGTGTGGTGATTGATCTATTAACGTATGAGCCGATGACTGTCCACGCGGACGACCAACTGAAAGGTCTTAATCGGTGACAATTCATCGCGCCATTTGTCTTTGTCACCAGATCTCCGGCTCTTCCGCCCGGTTCAGCAGACCCGCTGCAGTGTATGGGCCATACGTCTGAGCGGACTGATCTGTTGACGTTGCAATTAATTTATCGATCAATCAATCAATATATATTTATTTCGCCGAGAGACAGGCTCAGGCAGCACGAAATACAAGACAGAAACGAGGTAAAAAAAATCGAAAGGATAAAACTGTGAATCGCTCCTAACCCCTTTACTAGAGATCAGCTTCTGGACCCCGCCTGGGCGCTGGGGGCTCAGTTTCCAAATCCCCGTTGGCGCGCGCAGTAATGTCCTTACTTTTAAGCGTCTTCCGCGTTCTATCAGTTAGACAGTATTTCATCTTCGTCATTAGTTCGTCGCGTCTTCCTGCACGCTTGGCTCATCTTGCAGCGCAGTAATACAGCGTGATAATGCAGCCGGCGATGTCTTCAGTATATAGTCGCTCTCTGCACAACGCTTGACATTAAGCTTCGACATCATCGGTTAACGCCGTCAAATGGCGTCAGAGCTATTAGCCGCTGCGCTAGCAGTTTGTGGCTGGCTACAGCCGGTGACCGTTATCGGCTTAGTGGTTATTAGCTAGGCCCTATTAGACAATGCAGTCTTAACTCTGGCGAATGGCTGTTAATGATGCCAGACAGTTAACCCTGGCTGCCGAGTAACGCCATCATTTATCGCAAACACAGCACGCCTGTCTCCGATGCCAGTTCTTTGGGGTTAATGAGAAAGACATTGCAGCTGCAGCAAGCGCTTGCAGTGCAATGCATAATGATGAACTATTTCGCTTAGGTCTATGGTTGTTGAAGCTTTTAATCGAGACGTCTGAACGTCAGACTAATGTGAGAAACTTGATCCGTAAAATGTTGGTTTTTTCTACGATTTTTTTCTGCGTCAAACAGAGGAGGTTGCTGAGCCGACGTAAGCTATAGCTATTCAGAGGATTTGCAGCTGGAAACACTCGCACGCGTCGATTGGCGTTTTCCGACTCCGTAATGACGTGGTTACAACCTACATTTAAAAATACAACACTTTTATATAAATTTTACATCATCCGCTTTATAGCCACAAGATATCGACTGTACAGATTTTTTTTCAAATGATGGATTTTACGTGAATGATCCACGCTCGTGTGCAGGGGACATGGAGAAAAATTGCCACCGCCTAAATTTTGTCCTGTCGAAAATTTTTTTGTCCGGGAATTTTTCAAAAAATACAAAATTTAGCATGGAAGTATGTATTTTGGAGGATCTTAGGAGCAAAATTACAATCCGGAGTACTGTAATTTCCTCCGTCAGAAATTTGCACACATCTGACGGGAAATTATACAACTTTCTGCCTCATACTTTTTAACTCAAGAAGGCGCCGATATGTTTGCAGATGTTTTAGTGTAGCCCCGGCCTAAAATACTGCCAACTGTGCAGTGTTACGTTTCCTGGCGCTTTTGAGGGTATTTTAATGAGTGGCAAATTGGGAAATGACAACAGTCGGCCGGCCACTGGCCAGAAATATATGCGCAACAGTCGACATATTTGTTCAATCACAGCACCGACTTGCTGCTCTAATGAAGCGCAGATGCGCCCGGTCAAATCGCGACGTAAAGGTCGTACGTAAAGTTGTACCGGTGGTGGGCGCCGAACCGGCTGGCAGCATTCGTCGATAGTAACTAATAACCGCTCGCATGTAGGCCTGGTATATACATCGGCGGATACGTCGTTGCCGTTCTTGTATGGTGGCACACGGGGGACACCGCAATTCGCAACTTCAGATGCAATTCGGAAACAAAAACGGTCTTTTGAACCTGAACTTGACTTGACACTACATTTCAGAATTGCGTTCGTATTTCAGAATGCCGTATCATTTTCAGAATGTCGTTGTGAGTTTTAGAATCGCGTTTCAGTTTCAGAAGACCGTTTTTGTTTCAGAATCGCGATGTCCCCTGTGTGCCACCATATCTTGTCGCCTCTCGGACGCCCAATGTACGACCGCAGAAAAGTAGCCCGTAACTAAGACGAATAGCGCCGTGAAATGTTTCTGCTGCTACAGACGCTGAAAGCGCTTTATCAGCATCTTGTAGGCCTACAGCTCGACGACTGCGTCCGATGTCTTCCGCTATAGTACAGTGTACTTGAGCTGCAGAATATTGCTGACATACAAACTGACTACATGTATATGCACATCGTACGTTAAGTTGTCTGCAATTTAATTCAACATGACGCGCGTTGTGATGCAGCGCAATCTGTGTGACTTTCGATACTTGTTATTTTGGCTGTTTCAATGTTTCAGAAAACCCAGCCTGTTGTAAAAATGATCAACCCCGACGTCGCTCCTAAGCTCGTATTGAGTATAGTTGGAACACAAGTTTGTCCCTGAAATTTTAATGATAAAACTGTGAAATGCGTCGAGGTCGAGGCGTTGAGGCGCTGAAAGCGTCGAGGGGAACCTGAGGTCAGCGGTGCTGGAAACCAGTGGCTTCTATCCCCCAAAATCTGGAGTCGAAATCGGGCGCAACTTCCCCCAGTTTTGAGCTGAGGTTCCCCCATTTCTGACTCAAGTTTTTCCCTCCATTTTGTGCTTATTCCCCCTAGGGAGAAAGTTTTGTTAAGGGTGTAAATTGATAAATAGAGGAAATAAAAATAGATGGGAAGTTTTGTTATGGGTGAAATATAAAAATAGAGGAAGTAAAAATAGGGGGCAGGGTTGATTTACACCCTTATCAAAACTTTCCCCCTATTTTTCACTGGGCGCAAGGTGGTATAAGGATAGAAGCCACTGCCGGAAACAATTTGAAAGCGCATGCGCATACAGGCACCATTCGTTGAATATGGACAGTTTAATTAAAACTCATAAGTTGTAACACCTTAAGCGTATCACTTTATTGAGCGAGGCCCTGCCATGGATTTTTTTCCGTTGATGAGGGATGAATATATTAGGAGAAAAGCAAGATATTTTTGGCTTGGAAGCATAATACTCCAAGTTTAAGAGGAGGGGAGGGTGGGCCACAACCGCCATTGTTTAAACTGCGCTGCTCGCACACAGTAGTGTTGCCGAAGCTGTAGGCAAACTAGGCATAGCAGCTGCTGTAGAATTTCTGTAACTGTGTGTGTGCGGACTGCGGACTGATGCAATTGGACAAGAGACGAGACGGAGTGAGTCTATAATGAATGCGTATAGTTGACTCCTCGACTTCTGTCTCATTCGACTAGTAGTAGGACTAGGATTGTCGTTCGTTGCGCTGCGATTTGTATGCATGGGATCTATATCGCAGCACCGTCTTGTCGCCGCGTGTTATGGCTGCGGCGGGAGAATTATTTTTCATCGCGACCACGCGAAGACGTCCGTCGCCCGGCCCGTCAGCCCGTCTAACACGACTAACCGGAATTTATGTACCATCGTTGCATTAATGCCCGGTGCCCCGGCCGGGGTGATGGAAGGAGAGGGAGGGAGGGCTGGACTCACAATTAACGGGGCGTGCCGGCGTAACGAGCTCACAATGGAGTCAGTCAGCGACTCCCGCCGAGTCAAACGAGTCCCTCGGTGCCGCGCTCGCTCGCCGTCGCAATTTAATTTTGTTTTATCTGTCTTTTATTCAAGCGCGCGCCGGAAGTCAATTTCTGCGGAGCGACACCTTGCGGCCGGCGCCGGCCGTCCTATGTGATGGAGCCGACGAGCCTGTATCAGAATTTATAACGTGGCGCATTCGTCGCTGGCTGGTCTCGCTGATTATATCAGGACTTCCGAGTCCATCTCTGTACGAGCAGTATCACTGCCTCCGATGCACCCGCACACTGTATGCATGCATGCGTGGACGCTCCTATAGAAGAAGGACTCTTCAGACTCTATATTGTTTGCGCTCAGCACTCTAAACAATCTCTCTTATGTCGTGTTTAACTAAAATGGAATAACTCATGAATATGGTAGGTCTATAGCAGAGCAAATTAAACATTTGGACATGTAGTCAGCCTAAGGGCTTTTTTGGAACAAAACACTTTTATTCTTTTTTATTCTTTTACAATTAACCCCTACTGTACCTAAATCGACTGCTGTTAAATGGCGTTTTTTGCGCATTTAATTAACCCGTAACAGAAGCGATCAGAACTCTCGAACATCAGTAGAGAATGGTGCTGCCACCTGGCGAACACAACGGAGTCTTAGCATGCTGTGTCGCCTAATCGTGAAGAATTTTTGTCGATTCGAAATCCACGCATTAATCCGGATCGCTACCGAAATATAGCCATTTTGGCGCAATGTCTAACCATGTGCAAACCAATTTTTATCAAAACCTGTCCCTCGCTTTTTAGGCGGAATCGCTTCTTGCCTATTCGTACACATTTCTCTGTAGTGTGGTCTGCCTATCGTGCCGTATTCGTGAATCCTGCTTTAATTTTTCGACGGACTTACATGCCATTTGATAGTTTGTGGGGTCTGGTGACACATTGTGTCGATTGGGGTCTCGAGTGGCTTCTATCCCCTCAAATCTGGAATCAAAATCGAGCGCAACTCCCCCTCCCAGTTTTGGGCTGAAACCCCCCATTTCTGACACAAGTTTTCCCTTCCATTTTGGGCTTTTTTCCCCTCTAGGAAGAAAGTTTTGTTAAGGGTGTAGTTTGCCCAGTGAAATGGGGGAAAGTAAAAATAAGGGGGCGTTTTTTGTTAAAGGTGCAGATTTAAAAAATAGTGGGGAAAATAAAAATAAGGGGAGTTTTTAAGGGTGTAGATTGCTTAGTGAAAAATAGTAAAAAGGGAGTAAAAAGTAAGTTGAGTTTTTTTGTTGAATGGGTGCAAATTGAAAAACAGGGGAAAGTAAAAAATAGGGAAAAGTTTTCTTAAGGTGTAGTTTGCCCAGTGAAAAATAAGGGGAAGTAAAAAAATAGGGGGAAGTTTTGATCTACAACCTTATCAAAACTCCCCCCTATTTTTCACTGGGTGCAATCTGCGCCCAATAGACATAGGGATAGAAGCCACTGGGGGTCTCTGGCCCCGAAAGGGAAGGAGAGGTTTGGGGGTCGACCCCATGCAGCCAAAACAAGCTATTGCAAGTTACAGACAAACTGTCAATTCTGCCACCATGGCGAATACAAACGAGGAGGGCGATCCGTCTTTTACCGAATTACTCTGGTCATTGTTATCATCATCATCATCGTCATAATTATCGTCATCTTCGTTATTAAAAAGAAGACATAGCTCTACACGGAAAACACACCTGAGAGCTACGGAGCGTCACCTGCCACATGGAATCAGTGTTACCTGCAACCCGACATGCACGGGTGAACGCGCCCCGCCTCAACCCGGCCAGACAGGCGGTGTATCTGCCCCTGAGGGATGGAAGGCTGAGTTGACCTTGGTGTTTGTTATATACCGAGATGGTTTACCTGTATACAGATAGTCATTCATCCATGTAGTAACCACTTGATAGCGACCCTATACCGGAAGTCGAACCCACGACCTCGCGATCCTAAGTCCGACACTCTGACCGTTACACTATACCACTGCATTAAGATGTTATACGTACATTGTGTCTATACAGGTACACCGGTGAATCGTATTCCGATCATGGCGAAGCAGACTCTGGACCTGTACGAGCTGTTTCGTCTGGTGGTGTCGAAGGGCGGACTGGTGGAGGTCATCAACAAGAAGTTGTGGCGCGAAATCACGAAGGGTCTCAATCTGCCGTCGTCCATCACCAGCGCTGCGTTTACGCTCAGAACACAGTCAGTAATAATCAGCTCGGTTTAGTCGCTATACGGTGAACCAAAAATCAAAAAAATGTGACACCCTTCGATTTTCTAGTTTCCTTCTTTGTTAGGTGAATAATTATGTTTGCAGTTTTTTTTCGTTCACGTATCATTTTGTTAATATGTCATATTCATACTCGTATACGACGTACGTCGTTTTACGTCTGCCGATGTATCTATAGTTTTTAATCAAAGTTTATAAATAATTGATCATAAACTTTTGTGTAAAGGTAAATAATTAAATGTTTTAATACTTACCGGTTGTACTTTTTTGCATGACCGATTTTCCGTTTTTAGTCTTAATCATGCGAAAGTCCAGTTTACAAACACTAAAGACGGCTTTCTCGGTCATGTCTAATCAAATCAGAATTTGACTAGATGCGTTATATAGATTTTTAATCAAAAAGTACTTGCTAAAATATATCTTAAACGCTTCAGTGATTGAGTGCAAAATTGCAATCGATCTTTAACATTCGCGTCCGTAAAATGACAACAAACTGCAAGCTGAACGCCAGCGCGAGGCATCGAATCAGAGGTCAAATGAAGGTCGCGACTGCAGTTACAGAGGTTGATATATTTGTCGAACAAAGCCGCACTGGAGTGACGTCAGTAGTGACGTCACTGAGCCGGGATGACGTGACGTCACGTCAGACTACACACGCCCATACAGAACCGGTGTAATAGACCTACGATGGACCCGGTTGTCACCATTAATCTTTATCAGCGGATTAACGTTTTCAATTTTCGCTCATCCGCGCTCTAATCCGTGCAGTGCGACGCCGGTCGGACGGACGATAATCTGTTGAGAGGCCGTTGAGAGCCGGCTACGGACAAATGATTCCACGCTGGGCTGGGCTGGTTATGGGTCCATTGGTCGATGATAAATTCTGCAGTAGTACAGGCCGAGATGAAGACGATGTCACGATGATGATCTAACCTGTCCACTATAGCTCACGATGACGTTGATGAGCCTGATTGGTGGGCGGTGCTTATAGCTGCTGATGGGAGCTGGGTGGACACGCGCGCCTCTCTCTAGGCCTATGTGTTTGTCTGTCTATCTGTCTCTCTTCGTCTCTGTCTCTGTGTCAGAGATCAATCATTGGTGATCACGACGATGACGGCCAATGGGCTACTGCTGCTGTTGCTGCACACGGAACAAAAATCCCTAAAAAATTATTACAGAATCGTTGAGGAAATACTAACCTCACTTATTTTGCCAATGTAAATATTCCCCTTGTACTTTGTGTGAAACGCCGGCGATTTTTTCACACCGACTAGGGCGGATTTATAATGGGGGAGAGACTTTTTCACGGGGCCGGTGAAATTTTAATGGGAGGTGATTATGTGATTAAGTTTCCTCCCGGCGGATATTTCACGGGGGATACTATTTAATGTGACACGGCTATACTGATGTATTTTTCGGGCATCTTAGAAATATTGGCCTATACTATTACTACTACTACTTTGAAGGATTATTAAATTGAAGAAAACATTTTCTAAGACAGATGTTAGGAGAAACGAAGGAAATATTCTTTTAGTTCTTAGTGTTTAATCTGTTACTTATTTCATCACGTTTCCTCTATTTTTACCTCCGCCAAGGAGGTAATGTTTTTGCCAGACTTTGTTTGTTTGTTTTTAAACAAAGTTTCCTCTGTTTGTCTGTTTGTCTGTCTGTGTGTTAGCAAGATAACTCAAAAAGTTATGGACGGATTTTTCTGAAATTTTGAGGGTATGTCAGGCATGGCATAAACTACCAGTGATTCAATTTTAGGGGTGATCCGAAAGGAATCGTGGATTCTGGATCACTTTGAAATTTTCGTTACCATTGCTTTCAATGGGGCATAAGGAAAACCGCTGCAAAACCGAAGAGAGTGCTGCCATCTAGCGAACAACATTGCCTTGGCGGAGGTGTGCGGGCTCTGACTGCTTTCTAGTTTTTCTTATCTTTTACCTTATTTCTTCACACCCGTTTACTATTTTCAATTACAATGAACTCATATTTTCTTGAATTTTCCTACATAATTCCTTAACACACTTTAGTTTCCTCGTTTGTTCTGTTTCGACCGTCACGCTTCGCTGGAGATAGATTATGGGCGCCAATAACATTATAACACTGCAGACACTGTGATGAGACATGCATAGGAACTTTGATATGAAAATTCCGCGCCAAAGCTTTATAAAGGTTGTGTATGGCTGTGTATGGGAATGCATCTTGGACTTACGTTGGTGGCGTGGTGTATGTGGTAACGCGTTTGATCCGATCAACGAAGTTACTGTACGTCGGGCCCGGTTAGTACTGCGATGGGTGACTGCCTGTAGGCAGGTAAACCATTTCGGTATGTAACCAGCCGCCTAGTTCAACTTAGCCTTCCATCCCTTCGGGGTAGGTAAATCGAGTACCGGCTTATCTGGGGCGCGTTCACCTGTGTCGGGTGGCAGGTAACATTGTGTGATCCCATACGGCAGGTGACGCTTCGTAGCTCTGGGATGGGCGTCCCATAAAGGGCTATATTACCACCTTTAACCTTTTGACCTTTACGGAGAGTCACTTGTCACACATTGTTATTTGTTACCTGCCAGTACTACTGAACACAGACCCCCGCCCTGCAGATAGGCCGGAACTCGATCTATCTACCCTGGAGGGATAGCAGGCTGAGTTGACCTTTGTGGTTGGTTATATACCGAGATGGTTTATTTGTCTGCAGACAGTCAGTCATCCATCCAAGTATATCGTATCGAACCCACGAGCTCTTGATTGTAAGTCAAACATCCCATAACCGTTACGCATTGCACTAGGCACGCACGTGGTGATTTTGTCACAGATACATGAAGTACCTGTACCCGTACGAGTGTGAGAAGCTGAAGTTGTCTACACTGAGCGAGTTGCAGTCGGCTATAGACGGCAACCGGCGTGAGGGTCGTCGTCCGGGCTACGGCTACGAGTTCTCACCGTTGCCGGCGTCTATGTTGTCGACGCCTCCGACGCCCCATCTCAACGGAGCTCCACCGCTCCACCCTTCACTAGTCGCCGCCGCTGCACGACCGCCCTCTGGACTTTCCGCTAAAGGTCTGTCCGATACCACGTGGGTCTTATATTTTTCGCTGTGTTTAATGAAACCAGTTTATTCATTGCATAATTTTCAGGGGCGTCGAGGCACGGGGGAAAGAGTCACTGTCTCCGTTCCTATAAATTTTGGCTTGTGCCGAAAACTTTTTTGTTGGAAATTTTTCGTTCAAAAATACAAAATTTAAGACTGAAAGTTCTCCAATGGGGGGATTTAGGGACAAAATTGAAACTGTGAACACGCGAATCGCTTCTGTCGATAAATTGCAACTTCCTACAAATTCATAGGTTTAAAGTTTTTAGAAACTAAAGTATAGAGAGATATTTCCTTATTAGTGGAACAAGAAACCAAAAATTTGATTAAGTTTGAGGTGGATTTTTTTAGGTTTTTACTAGTATTTAGGTCGGCTTACCCATATGGGTTTTTGGGTATGTGCGACCCCCAATGTCTCACCCCTAGTATTTATTGATTGATTTCGCGGCGCGCAAGAATCGCGATTAAATTTGGTAGACAGGTCGTGATGTTAAATGGAACTTTGGGCCAATAATTGTTCGATAATCTAGCAGAGATCAGTGTTCGAGACGCGTGGAGTTTGTAGAAACGGCGTAACGTAAGCTGGTCTTAGGCTAGCATAGCGCCACCGGCGACGACGCATGCGCACTCAGCGCGTGACGCGACGCGCGCCAGGAAGTGACCGTGATCTCGTGCGAATTCGCCAGAACGACCGGACGAGCGAGCTATAACTAGCGTGTCGATGTCCGGTTTTTGTGGGTGTTTCGATAGTGCGTGGCGGGCAGCCGAGAAGGGGGGGAGTGGTTAGCGTATAGCGGCCGTTGATGGCTGTCTGCAGATGTGCTCATAAATCTCGTAAGGTATGTTAAATACTGTCATCCAGCGTGAAAGCTATACAGCGCTGGAGCAATAGATAGCTGCTACTGCTCTTCCGGCCTCGTCAACTCTACAGCTGATGATGATTGCTCTAACGGATTCCACTCAACAGAGCGGGGGAAGGGGTGTCAGTCCTGGGG
>Ga0209671_1007111_pt1 | contig 11574 bp, 8 predicted proteins | sample WorMetHERISLAND2_2_FD_187401 | JGI IMG/M metagenome (GOLD analysis project Ga0209671, IMG submission 187401) | Marine gutless worms symbiont microbial communities from Max Planck institute for Marine Microbiology, Germany - Olavius geniculatus... | ecosystem: Host-associated > Annelida >...
TACTTACACAGTCTATAGTTAATTTTTAAGTTTACTGACACATTTTAGTATCTACGTAAAGCATACTGCCTTGCTGAACGTTCACGCCTTGTTCTTATGCCTTGTTGACATAATTATTTTTAAAATATCAATATTGATATCATGATATTTTTAAAATATCGCATCGATATCATGTCGAAATTGAAATACTGATATCGAATCATCACTAATGTACACCTGTTGTATTCTTTTTAGAGTCAGTTGTTCCGTGCATGGGTTAGAGCTAATCATGAGGTTAGCTTGGGAAATTACTTGGGTTTACCTGCAGCCCATTGTTCCATTGTTGTGTGGCTCAGTAGTCTAACGGTAACGTGCCAGACTTGTAATCCTGAGGTCACTCAGGGGCGCAGGTTCGACTCCGCACCAGGACAATGCCGGGTAACGACCTTAGGCAAGTTGTTCACACACGTGTGCCTCTGTCACCAAGCAGTATAATTTGGTACCGGTCAAAGGGCGGTGATGCCACGAGGCTGGGAAGGTAACCGTAGGTCTGGCGTTGCACTGGTCATATGCGTCACGGACTCAAGTGGTTTATCCACCTACAGGCTCAACGGCCAACGTATGGGAGATGAGCACCCTGCCTACGCCCCAGCTGGGGCATGGCTCCCTTTACCTTTTTCATTGTTCCACAGCAAAATATGGTGTGCCACATTATGCACGACATTAACCTGAGAGTTTTTAAAGTTAAGCTATGGTTAACAACCCATAATGTAACCTAAACATGGAACAATCGACTTTTAGTTTTCGGAATTATTATGGGACAGATGAACGGACGAACTATGAACAAGCCCCCCAATGTAGATTGTTAACATGTGCTGATGTGTGTTTGAACATGCAGCGCTGGCTGCGGTAGAACAGGAACTATCATAGTGCTCGACTACATTTGGAACATGCTCAAGTGTGGGGTTAGTTAAGCTTTTCTTTTGATAGTGCTTAGTTTGACCTAGTTCACTTTGTGTGATTCAGTGGGCTTATGCTGCATTCGTAATGTTTGTAAATACCGTAAGTACAAGCTTCCGAGTCGTATATTTTCTTCAGTTCGTCTTTTTACTCGTATTCAGTACTCTGAAACTCGTCGCTTTCAGCAGCGTGACAATAATACCAACTTCGCAACCTTGACCTTTGCAATGGTGGCTGCGGCAAACGAATTGTTTCGTTTGACCGATATTTTGCAGCTAAATATGGTTAGAAACATTGCAAAAGTTTGCTAGATGCGTTATCTTCAACCAGTCTGCCGATTATCTGTATATTACTGACATTGAGCACATTGATACGTGCATTCCGGGAGTTTTGGGCCTACTTTCAGGCAATATATAGGTCAACATTACCGAACGCATTCTACTCGTAAGCCTACTTGCCAGTTGCAAATTGGTATATACCGTAATTACAAGCACTGCCGAACGCAGCTTTCATCTGCCGACATATGTGTTTACATATACTCAAATGCAGGGTTAGTACTGTTGGAATAACGCCAGTTGATTAGTAGCAAAGTGACATTACAGTTGACATTATTCATCTGTGCATTTTTCTTGGTCTGGAGTATACTGGAGCTGGAGTCTATCACACGTGTGTAACCAGGCATAATACATGGGTCAACTCAGCCTTCTACCCTCCGTGGGACAGTAAAATGAGTAGTAACTCATTTATATGGGTTACGGAAGGTGGTGACCTTAGTACAGCTGACTGGGGCTGCCTAGCCGGTTGCTGCGTTAGCCTGTGTCTGCAGGTTGCACGTGGTGGCCGTGTGGCTGGCAGCTCTGGTTAGCGATGAAAAGTGCATTAGAGGCGTTGTACGCGAGATGTGCTATACAAATTGACACCTTTAACTTTAACTTTTTTAACATATGATAAACCACATTGAAAAGACCTGTTTATTGCATGACTGACTGACAGAGCGTTCTGTGTTGAATATCATAAACAGATGTGCAATGCATTTTAATCGTCAGACTTGACTGTCCAGAGTGAGATTATGTGAACTATACGATAATATGGGCATATCAGCACTTGAACACTGTAGATGTTGTGGTGAGAGATAGGATGTTGATGTATTTTATGAAACATTTTTGGCTTATTACGAAGTTTCATCCTAGGGAATGATTTTGAATACGGGACATTTTTGGCCCATGTTTGGCATCCCATATATCCCATTGTTTTGTAACTTGCTGGATAGAACACCAAGAAAGTCCAGTCTGTAGTAAATTGGGAGACTGTCTGGAACGTGTGATCAGCTTGATTGCTGTGTTATTGCTCATCTGTTTCTGTTGACAACGTTTAATTATTGTAGAAGGTGAAGTCAGACTTTCAGATCTATGACGTGATTGGTGAGATGAGAAAACAACGCATGGCTATCGTCCAATCACTGGTCAGCATTCTTACTGATTACTTTTTCTAGTCTGTGCATATCATTACACCATATTACGTCATAGTTTGCTCAAGTGTTTGCTGGCGTTGGCTGCAAAAAAGTACATCAAAATACGGCAGTTTGGTGTGAAGACTCGAATAAGGGAAGGGAAAAGGTCAGTTTATCTGCAGGTAAAACTTTTGTACAAAAGACTGCTGCAGTAATTAAAGCCATGGTGGGATATTTGTTTCAAGAGGATAAAGGTAAAAAGGTAAAGGTGTCAATTTGTATAGCGCATCTCGCGTACAACGCCTCTAATGCGCTTTTTGTCACTAACCCGAGCCGCCAGCCACACGGCCACCACGTGCAGCCTGCAGACACAGGCTAACGCAGCAGCCAGCTAGGCAGCCCCAGTCAGCTGTACTGAGGTCACCACCTTCCGTAACCCACATAAATGAGTTACTGCTCATTTTACCGTCAAGGCTGAGTCGACCTAGGATCTGACTCCCCTCTTCTGTATTTTTCTCTCTTCCTTCTTTTACCCCGGACACATATTTTTTGATGCAGTTACAGCTCTGAAAATTCATCTTGTGGCAACATGTTTGTCCGATAACGGTCAGAGGTGGTTGAACATTATAGCTGTTTATGGAAAACCCATCTCCAAGCTGCATAGCATCACCTTTAAACATATGTGATAATACAGTGTTAACTGATACTCGACACAGGTGAACGCATTCTGCCATAACCCGAAGAGACAGACTGGTACTCGATTAACCTACCTATTAGGGCTGGAAGGCTGAGTTGACCTTGTAATCATTGCGTGGTCTCTATACAATGTTACAGGAGCAGTATGTGTTCGTGCATGATGCTGTTGCCGCCATGTTTTCACGTCAACTGGATCTAATGCAGGAGCACTCCGACTACTACAACTTTCCACCAAAACCTCCTGCAACTAATACAAGTGCTACTGAACACGCTGACTACTACAATTTTCCTGGCAAACCACCCGCGGTCCGACTTTTTGTCTGTTTCTTAGGCTTTTGTTTATTTCTGTGCTTTCTATGCTGTTTATATTTCTGTGTGGCTTGGTAGCGTGTCGGACTGGTGATCACAAGGTTGCTGGTTTGACTTCTAAGTCCCACTCGGTGCACTGCCAGGTAACGACCTTGGGCAAGTTGTCGACACCCGTGTGTTTCTGTCGTCAATCTGGTACCAGCCTCGCTGTCGTTTGTTGGCAAGTTGCCAAAAATTATTGAAATCTGGGCGTCCTTCTCCAAGTAACTGTTGACTATGTAGGGGATGTTTTTTTAGACAAGTGTGTATAATGTGTGCCCATAAGCCTAACTATAGCTGAAATTGTAAGATAAGATATGCTGTTGTTATTTTAGACAACTCCAGTGGAGCCAGTGCCGAGTGAGTATGAACTGGTTGTACTGCGTGATTCAAACTCAGACAACAAGAAAACCAGCAAACCACCAGAAACACCACCAACACCCACCGCTAAACCACGTGGCACACGTTAGTGGACTTTTTATCAATGTATCACTAGGTAGTGTAGGAACATAGCTAAGGTGAGGTGGACAAAGTCTGGGGGAAGACCACTGATACACTTCCACCAGGCTCATCACCAACGGTCAACATCCATTGCCAAACCAAGCCATAGGGCAGTGTATTAGTATATCACAAGGTAGTGTGGGAGCATAGCTACCGTGAGGTGGACAAAAACTGGAGGAAGACCATCACCTACACCCACCACCGTACCACGCACCAGTCCTGTCAAGTGAAGCTTAAGACACACTTTTGGCCCTTTTGGGGGCACTGTTGGCATGATAACTTTTGGCCAGGCTATTTTACGTACAGTCGTGAGCAATCTGTCTAGACATACCGTGCATTTGGAGAGTTGTAATGACGAAACTTACTATTCACCATACTAAAGTCTGCACATGTAAAGTTCTCCTTGCAGCATTTTGTATACTGTAGTTAAAACAGCTTTGTAAGTATATAAGTTATTCAGTTAGTTAAGTTAGTGAAAGACTTAGTTGATGTCTGTATAAACTCTGGTTGCAACATCATAAGAATTTATCAGATTTTAACCTTAACTTACTGAAACCTGGATGACGTTGTGTGTATCTGTTAAATTCTGTCACAAATTTCAGTTTCATCTCAGGACGCATCAACATTTTCCGCAACAGTTTCCACCGAGACGAGCTCAAAGCAGAAACCGGACCTTCCGTCACGAAGGCTTCACTCCGAAAGCCACCCAGCCATCCAACCCAAACCTGGTGGAAACGCCATCAGACCGGTGTCCCACGGTGAACACAACAACGCGTTCTCAGCCGCGGAAAACAACGCGTCCTCCGGCGCCGGCGCCATTTACTCGATTCCATTTGGTCGACTTCCGGTCATTGTTCAAAAAACAACCACCGAGGAAATAGTGGAAAGCACCGAATACTCCACCGAGGTGGCGCGACGTTTGACCTCCGCGGACACAAAACCCCCTTCCTACCATGAGTACGACGAGATAGAGCCCCAGACGCCCCCTAGCGGGGGGTACGAGTACGCCGACCCCAATGCCACGGGCAAGTGGAGTCTACAGCACATTGCTCGCGGTACTACCGGTGCTTCCAGTGGTGCAGGAGTCAAAACACCGACTCCGTCATCCATCTTTGTGGAATGCGAGTACGCCACCATTCCGGCGGAGGACAGCGACGGCGACAAGGAACCGACTTATACTTCCGTGGAAGGTCAGTCGGTTCGTTGGCTAGACGTAGGTAGGCCCTACGTAGGCTACTTTTCCGGCGTTTTCCGGTAATGTAGTCGAGCCCTGTTAGCACTGGCGTAGCCATAGGGTGAGGGGGAACTGGGGCGCACGTCCCCCCACGTTGGAAGCTTACTTTGTTACTCAAAATAGTTCAAAAATGCTCCAAAACACTTTTTCACACAAAAAAAGTTTGAAAATGTTTCGAGGAGGGTACAGTCACTCCCCGAACCCTTTCCCCGGTTGGGAGGGGACACGCTTCTCCACACCCTTACCCCAAGTCTCTCCCTACATGCAGATTTTGGCTACACCACCGTCAGAGTCCGAATCACGAGGGTTCGTGTCGGAGTTCCGAAAAATATGGACCCAAGTCCAATGTGAGTCCACTGCTGGACTTCATTGAGCCCTACTACGTCACTGGCATTTTCATGATAGTTTATTTGCTTTGCTTTGGCTGTATATACCTTGTCGTGTAGAAGATGGCTGTGAAAAAGTTCGTCGAGGGATTTTTCCGCCGCTGTCACAAATGAATGCGAAAGATCGCGTTGGTGGCGGGATTTTCCCCACATCATTAAAATCCCACCACCGTCACTACCAGCTCGTTTCTTTGACCTCCTCCACGCTTCCGCAGCTGTGCAGCGCCGAGGGAAAGGCCTGGAAATCCCAGCTGGAAACTACGCTGCTGCTGCAGCGCAAAGCGTCCAGTCCCGCTGGTCTGCGGGCGGTGCGCCGTTTCGAGCCGCGGAGAAACCGCAAGTTTTCCGTTCCAGAGAACTTTCCATCGATGTGGAGCAACGACGTGAGAACAGCAAAGCCTGCTGAGTCCAGACCACTGATAAACAAGGAAGAAGATAAAAATTGCCAGGGCGATGATGATGATGACGTCTATGAAGAATATCCGTACGAATACGTGACGAGCTGTCACGCTGACTGCCAATCAGGTCATATTGACGTTGGATAAGCTGGCATTGATCACGTGACGGCATGCATGTCTAATTAGCATGCACAATCAGCTGATATTGCTGGTCTCGTGGTGCATGGCTCATTACTATTCATAATTTGCCGATGTTAGTCACGATATGCATGGCTGTAATCAGCTGTTTTTGGTCACGTGGTCACGTCGCTAATAGCGTACGTAATCAGCTGGTATTAGTGGTCACGTGACGCATGACTGATGGCTAATTAGCATGCATAATTTGCTGATATTGATTACTTGGTTACATGGCTGTAATCAGCTGGCATTGATCATGCGATGCATGGCTAGGCCCTAATTAGCATGCGTAATCAGCTGATATGCCTACTACTGGTCACGTGGCGCATGGCAGACTGGAAGTGCCTGCAGATCTCAAACCGTCTCTGATAGCCTTGTGCTGCCATCTGCTGGCCGAAGCAATGCATGCAATAGCTCGCCGCAGTTACTGTTGTTGCTTAATTCTCGGGTCTTGATCTCTTGCTGTTGCATCAAAATATTTCTGAATTCGGATTGCGATTCGGGAAGTCTGGATCTATATCCTAAACCGGATCATCAGCAAAATCAGACTGATTGCCAGTGAAGTCGTGATGGGTGGAGTGGGTGGGGGTAAGCAAAAAGGACAACTTCCCCCCTCTGTAAATTTTTGGTTGTAGGAAAGTTGTTGCAGAAATCTGTTTTTTGTGACAAACATTTTGTCCAAAAGTGGAAGACGTGTGGCTGAAAAAACCCCACTGAAGTCGAAATTTTGCGGGCAAAAATTACAATTTTGAGTACCCATAATATTATCTGTCAAAAATTTGCTTTTGTCCTTCGGAAAACTGGAACTTTATGCCCCGTCTACTTTTTTCGACCCACGCTGCGTCTGCTGTGTTGCTCCTTTACCTGTGTAAAATTTCGTCAAAGTCCCCCAGTAGTTGGTGAGATCTGCTGCTATGTCGCTTTGTCGGAGTTCTTGCGTCGGACTGCTTCTGTCTGAATTTCTGATGCATGCTACTTAGTTGATGCAGTTGACTAAGGCTGACTTTATTATGCGCTGTGTTACAAGTCCTGCCCGTTCGTCTGTCCGTCCGTCTGTTTGTCATGTACGGTTTTTACGCGCGTCTTAGCCATCACAATTCTGTCCGTTCATCTGTTCGTTCACCTGTCTGTTCATCTGTCTGTCACACGGGTGGATCAGTCAAAAACAGTGCGAGGTAGGATCACCAGATCTTCACCGTCGGCTGCCTGGAGGACTCTAGTTTTGGAAACAGTAAAGCTTTTCCATAAATTCGAAGGGGGTCATCCCGAACGAAGGCGCTAAATGAGAGAGGGGTGGGCAAAATTTGCGATTTTTGGCCAATAGGTTGCTGTATCTCAGTAACGGTGTGAGATAGAGCCTCGGTTACTATTAATCACTAATAGGAAGTCATACACTAGCTCTCGATTGGCGCCGAATTCAATGACCTTGAATGACTTTGAACGCGAAAATAGGGGGTTTTATGGATTTTTTGGCGATTCGGGCTGCGACACAAGTCTATATCATTCACAAGGTGGCGCCACAGAACTATCGTTATGCGATCCATATAGAGAATTTGGTATTTGTATATTAACTTTGCGTGAACACCCCAATTTTCAGCTAAACTACTGAACCAGAACTGCTATAGGCTTTCACGTGTCTCGTGAGCATTAGCTCAAATTTCTTGTTTAAATTGGAAAACAAAAGGTGCAGAAAAGCTACAATCGGTGTGAACTTTCTCCGGGACAGGAGTAAAGGGGTTCGTCAATTTTGGTTCAGAAGGTCAAAGGTGAAAGGTCAGAGTTAGGATTGTTGAATTATAGGCGGACATCCGTGCCATATGTCGAAACTGGGCCGACGTGTTTTTAGCTGTACACTGTGTTGCTTTTTCTGGCTGGAATTTTATGTGCAGTAAGTATGATATTACTGTAGTTTTTCACTGTGCTGTAGACTTTAATCGCATAGTGCATTCTACAATAGCATGTAAGCAGTTTGACATGATATTTCAACGTAATTAGCATCGATGTAAAATGCGACGTGTGTTTATTGATTGATTCGTTATGCATAGGCCTACGTCGTTGCTGAGAGTAAGACATTAAGCTAGTTAATGTTAGTTAATTATCAATTTTCATAATAGCTTACATTGTTCTAACTTTTTAAAGTTAACGGAAATATTGTCTTGCGGGTCATGTTTGTTTAATGTATTTTGTAACTTTGCATACTCGCGATCTTACTAAGCATTTTTTTCTAAAAAGGTATCGCGTTTTCATGATTTTGTGCCTTGTACGTTCGGCCTGACAAACGTTTTGCTTCAACAACAATAATCCCGAAAGTTTTAGTTTTCTGACCTGCCTAACTGGAATTGTTACCAGTTAGATGGTTGTAACAGTAAAAGCACAAAAGATTGACTTGACTGAACGCTGTTATTTAGTACAAGTATTATAAGTGAACTAACTTGTTATGTGTGTTTTTTTGTTTTCAGATAAAATTGCAGAAGTGAGTATTGTTTTTCGTTTTTGCATTTTTTATTAGTATATCTAGCTATTTTCAATTAATTGCAGTATTGCGCAAAATAACACATCACATGACAAAATGAACGGGAATTTATTGCAGGGAAAGAAACTGAAAATATTGACGGGTCCTTTTGTTTTGATTGATATAAAGGACTAAATTTGCATATTTCACTGACTGCATGTTTTATTGATAGTGAATTATAATATTTGCAGTGTGGGCCAAAAAAAGGTAAATGAAAAAAAGCTTCAGACCAACATTGCGATGAATGATTCATATGACACTAGACTGTGTTATACCCACACAGTCTAGTGTCATACAGACCATTCATTGCAATGTTGGTCTGAAGTGTTTTTTTTTCAATTTTACCAAAATGTTTGTATTTTATTATCATTATGTATGCATATTTTATTGATATTTCACAAGGTAGTGTAGAGACGTATTTATGGTGTGGTGGGATCTATAATAATTGCGTTATCGCAAATTGTCTGCAGAGTGTGCCAGTGAAAGAATTTTTGAAAATTGGTCAATAATTGGCGTAGATATTACAAAAGTAATGTGGGACGTTTTTGTGGCCCACGGTGTATAGCCTAAGTAGTTAACTAACATGACATAAGCTTAAGTAACATGATTTGTGATAACTGTAAACTATTTTGTCGGATGTCGGCCCAGTGCCGACATATTTTGCGTCTGTTCACCTGGAACTGTGAAATTGGTAAACCAGTTACGCCTGCCATAGGGAACGTTTAGACTAATTTTGTTTTGTTTTTTTCTACATTTTTCTTTTTACATTCACGAGCCCGTGCGAGACGGACAGACGGACGGACGGACGGACAGGAACAGTGATGTGGCTTTCTTTGGATTGCTGCCTAACAACGTAAGAACATACTGTTAAGCCTGATGTAGGCGGAGCCGTGTAGGCTTATAGGATGACCAGGCTCCATATTTCGCTTCAGCCTTTTTTCTGTGTAACGTAATATGGAAAAAGATTAATAAGAATATAAGATTTATACAGCATTATAAAACTGTAAAGGTTTATTGACGGAAGCGTGATACTGCAATGATGTTTTAGGCTCAATATTCCGACTGTGAGGAGATCCAGTCTCATACATTGCCTTCCAAGCTCTCAAGCAGCCAACAAGGTTTAATGCTTCTCCTTCTGTCGATAGCTTTTTTTGTTAGTTATGGTTAATTTATTTACACACTGATCGCTTGACTGGCCAGGAAGAGCACAATGGATTGTAATTAACTGCCACATCAATTATTCATCGAATTTTGCCCGTTTTATTTCTACTCGAATTTAGCAAGCTATATTCACTGATTCGTTGATGCTTTGGCTGTTGTATTTCTATCTGCTCACCGCCAGATGTCGTTACCGTAAAGAACAATTTGTCATCTAGCTACGGACAGCGGCGGATCCAACTGGGGAGGGAGGGTGCGTGCGGCGCCCTCCCCTTCCGACCCTATACGTGAGGGAACACTGTTTGGGACATGTTCAAAGGTCAAAAAGGTTAAAGGTGGTACGTGTTATAGCTTTATATTGGAAACCCGTTTCAGAGCTACGGAGCGTCACCTGCCGTATGGGATCGCACAGTCTTACGTGCCACCTGACACAGGTGAACGCGTTCTGCTTTAACCCCAGCCAAATAGGCTGGTACTCGATTTACCTACCCCGGAGGGATGGAAGGCTGAGTTGACCTAGACCGCTGGTTACATACTGAGATGTTTTACCCGCCCGCAGGCAATCAGCCATCCAAGTTCGCACCGGGCCCAGGCATTGATCGGACACGATGCGTTACCGCTATGCCAGACCACCAACTCAACCGTGTCGGGTGGCAGGTAAAACTGTGGGATCCCATATGGCAGGTGACGCTCCGTAGCTCTGAGATGGGCTTTCCATTAAGAGCAGCTTTTAACTATGAGTGTATTGACTGTAAGTGTGTGTGTTGTTCAGTTGACTCGCTGCCTGCTGCTGCTCCGTTTGCGCATACAGCAGCACGCATCAAAAACCTGGTAGTTTGACAATTTCTCTCAACTTCTCCGCGTCTATTTTATGTATCGCTTCATTCGCTTGTTTTTATGGCCTACACAAAAAGCATTAGGCTATATTCTTTGTGACCGCCCGCTTCCGGAGCTTTCATTTAATTAATACATTGATATTAATAGGTTACTTCTATTTGTTGAGAGCATTTCAGTTAAAAAACTTTTTGTTGAAATTTATGCATTTGTGTTAAAAACTGTGTCTCAGAATGACTTGTCTTGTCGTCATCAGCCATAGGTCTGTCAAACAAGGACCTGATGGGACAAACTGGGACGTCGTTTAAATGGTATATAGCCTAAACTGTTACTTAGGGGAGCAAGAAGTTCCAAATTTCCGACAGAGGAAACTATGGGTGCTCAATTTTTCAACTTTGACCCTTGAAATTTGTGACGTTTGCGTCCCGTTTTTGTATATTTAGGTACCCCCTAACCTCTTCCATGACCCTACTGGTGCTGACTGACTCACTAACAGGTCAACGCGTTAGGACAGAATGTTGCCAGTGTTGGCGTGTGAAAAGAAGACATTGGGCCGAAAATGTTATCGGTCCGTTTGCGTGCCCAAAATATATCCATATTTGACCACACAGCCTCATAATAAGCACCTGCAAGGTGTCATAATTTTCGGGGGTTTGGCGCAGTGGCGTAGCCAAGGGGAGGGGAGGGAGATGGGCCCAGCCCCCCCCCCACAATCATCTACACAAAACATATCATATGTTTAAAAGGGGACGCTGAAATCGCTAGACCTGACATCGCGAGACTGGACAACGTGAGACCATGTAGTTTAAGCACCAGATCAAACAGCGGTTGAACATAGGGACTGGATAGTCCTTGACGGATTATTACTGCTAAGTAGAAATCAGAAAACTGTCCGTTGACAACTAAAATGACCGGCTGAGTAGGAATGCGAAAATGTTGGC
>Ga0209671_1007112_pt1 | contig 11573 bp, 7 predicted proteins | sample WorMetHERISLAND2_2_FD_187401 | JGI IMG/M metagenome (GOLD analysis project Ga0209671, IMG submission 187401) | Marine gutless worms symbiont microbial communities from Max Planck institute for Marine Microbiology, Germany - Olavius geniculatus... | ecosystem: Host-associated > Annelida >...
CGACTCTATCTTATACACAGCCAAAGTTATGACCGTTTTAATAATTGTTTAATTTTCCCCATAGGCCCCATTGTAATTTTTTTTGAATTTTTTGAATAAATACGAAAAAAATATTAATTTCAAATTTTTTAACCCCTAAAAGGCACATCCTTGCGCGAGACCGCGTCGTTTGAGCCATCGCGCGCAAAAATCGGCCGAAGGGTCTGACCTGCAGGTGAGTTTGTGTAAAAAAAGGTATATGTACAGCTACAAAAATTTTTGCGTATATTTCACCCATTTGCCGGGAAGCCCCCCTTGGAGGGATTTGCATAAAATTTTGCATAACGGGTCCCCTCACCGACATAATCAACCCTGCCAAATTTTATCTCAATCGGGTCAGGGGTTTTGATTCTGTTGGGGTCGAATTTTTGGCTTTCCCATAAGAAAGAGAAGTCGCCGTTAACACAGGGCTTGAACTACCGTTCAGCCTGTGATTGGGTAGGCTACAATGCAGCACTTGACTAAGCTTGGCGTGCGAGGGGTTCGTTGAGAGGAGTGAGGGGGGAGCTTGCGTAGTGTGTCCAAGGGGAATAGACGCCCCTGACTCGCATGATGTGTGGAGGGTTCATTTTTTCTAAAAAAAACAATGATGGGCCAATTTTTGTAATCAGTAATTACTAGCCATGGTACAGCGTCGGGAGAGGTCACCCCGACATAAATGCTGAAAATAGCCCAGTGCAAACCTTTCACGTAACTGTCACGAATCAATTATTGTAAGTCAATTAAAGTCGTAAGATAAACGCAATATTGTTTGTTATTTTATACCATAACATCTCAAAAACAAATTCGCACAAAAATAAAGTTTGGTATAGGTAGATTTATTGCAGCAAGTAGAATTTGCTATAGATTTTTGGGGTTCAAACATTTGTTCAATTAATTAATTTTATTTATTAACACAGCATTCGCCACAGCTAATAAAGTGATGGGTCATGAGACTCAAACAACTTAGCAACTGAAGGACATCGTGCCGGCCATCGGGACCGCACGTGTTCTGTAGATTATTAATTAAGCTGCCACTCCCTCCAGTCCAATGCAAGCGAAACAGATTGCGTGGCAAGTACACGCATCTCAACGATGGTGCATTAGCGTCAGCAGCAGACGGAGAAGCAGACACACCAGTAACTCAAACATTTCTCGATAAACACGTCGTTTATTACGCCGAGCGCGGCCTGGCGCCGCCTATCTGCCACGATACGCTCTCTACATGTGTCGAAACACATAGAGCAAGGAGCTCTGGCGTGCTATTCACGAAACTTTGCGTATCGTATATGCGTACCGTTGGCGTAAATTTTGGCGTACGTATAAATTCCTACGTACGATACGCTCTATTCAAAAGTTTCGTTTCAATCCGCTGCAACACAAGGCGTACCGGTACGCAACAAAAAACTCTTTTGCGTTCTTTTTACGCAAGTAACGCAAGCGCCACAACAGACAAAACGCGAAGATGAAGCAGTGTGTTATCTGGCGTTGCGTGGCATAGAAACCAACCCTACGTCTGTCTGAATTATTTAGCCACCTGTATTTTATGTCAGACTTTACCAAATATTGACCAATAAAAATCCTTTCACTGCTACACTTTTCAAAAAAACATCACCGCATCTTGCACTAATTATTGTTATCTTGTTTTGCATCTCAAGGTAGTGTAGCAAACTGTAGTTCCGGTGTAGTTGTCTCAGCAGTGATTTGTTCGTTGCCAATTAGCTGGAAAGTTTGTCACTGATGAAAAAAATTGAAAATGGCAAGAAATCGGTGATTTGCTTTTTGGTTCACCGTATGCTATACACGCATCCAGTGCCTCCGCACTATGCAAAATCATTGTTAAAATTCATTTGCAGATGACAGAAAGTTATTGTTATTGCTGAAATCAGTGGATTTTAGCCATAACTGTGCTTATGACAGCGAAATCATCTTTATGCAGATTATTATTTAATCCGGCATGACTTTAGCTATCAATAAATATTATTATTGCCCAACAATGCGCTTTGTCGAGCTATATATGCTTTATCTGACCGTTTGATTTAACCGTATAAAATGTGAACGATTTTACCAGCCAAGCGGATCATAATAGCGAAATTGTTGGCGCTGTAATCGTGTAATTCGCTCACATTATGCGTCATATTATGCGACGACGTCAAACGTGAAATTACGATTAATAGCTGCGAGGCATTTGCAACAACGGGACCCGACAGTAGCCATATAGCGATATGGACGAACACAAGTCCATGTAGGAATGGCTATAATGCGCTAACAAATGGCTTGCAAGAGTTGTGTGTAATGAACTGATAAGCATAAACCACAATTTTCGACGACAGTTTAGTCTGTGTGCATCAAGCGCTAAGGCGCCAGACGGAATTAACAACGCCACGCGGTCGACTTAACTGGCGACAAAACATTTCACATTAGTTGCCGATTTGAACGGAACAGAAAGTTGTCGGCCAATGTTATAAAAACTGCTGTAAACGCCCAAGACTCCAAGACTGTCATTAATCGGCGCGACAATGCGAGGCCGCGAGGCGATTAAGTCCTCCGGGAAGACTTGTGACCTTGAACTGTAGCAAAATCACTGCCCCCTACAGCGGATACGCTCTCCGTTGTCCCACAATTTCCAGTTCTTATCATTGTTTTCAGTGATAACAAGTATTTCTACAAGTGTATCGAAAAATCTGTAATCTTTCCAGTGGGCTCGCTCGTATAAGTTTTTTTACCAATGTTAGCACCGTAACTAATTATGGCTAATTTTCAGATCACGAAAATCTATACTTAGGCCTACTGTACACTTTGGGTCCGGGAGAAACTAAACACATTGGGGGGGGATTTCGCCCTCAATACATGGCTTGATGAAATATTGCTAGTTGGCTACTGTTGAAGCAAGATTTGCACTTTTTAGTTCATATTGCGTACAACGCCCGTGTAGACGCCAGTTCCGGCCGACTGCGAGGCGCCTTAGTGAAGAGTCGACTAGACGGATGGATGAGTTGGGTAATGGATGGCGACGGACAGACAAGATACAGCACCAGCAGCAGCAGCGGCAGAGAGGCCGCATCACCTCCGACACCGCCCGTTGTTACCAGTGACTGCCTCATGAACCAGCAACGCAACAACGAGTCGCCCCGCCCGCCTGTAATCAGCCGCCGAACTACACGCCGCGAGTGAATGGAGTACCACGCCCATGTCCTGTTCGATCCCTCGAGCGCCGTCAAGTTGCTGCTGCTGCTGAGCCTGACGCTGCAGAGTAGAAACGGCGTCTGCTTGGTGATGGGTGTTATCGTGCGAAACGATCTCAGGCGGCGCCCTCTCACGTCCGCGCTATACACATGTGGCCAATAAATTATAAAACTACAACGTGTGTAAAAATACGTGTAAATGCAGTAGGCCTTTGCCTCTGAGATACTGTCTGAGTCTGAGATACTACTGTCTTTCTGTTTTTTTTGTCAAGCGAGATTATTGTGCTCGTAGATTTTTATCTTGGGTTACGTGTGCATTAATTGCAGTGAAACCATCAACAGCTGAAAAGATGCCACGCAACAAATAATATACTTGTCACTGATAGACAGTTATTTAACCACACAGTGGTTTACTTGTGGGGCAAAAATTTATTGTAGGCCTATATACACCCAGCACTGGCGTAGACAAGGGAGCTCAGGGGCAGCCCCCCCCCCCTTAATCCTCCAGACAAAACATAGGCATACGTTTAAACTGCACTAAATTTGCCAATTCGGTCAGTTTGTTTTCGGGAAAGTAATTGAAATTGTTGCCACAAGAGCTCACCTTTTAAAGCTAAAATGCGCCAAATTCAATTTCGGCCGGAGCTCCGCTCCAGACCTCGCTGGGGAGCTCACAGCGCTCCCCTAGACCCTCTAGCTAAATTTTAAAGGGTCCTACTTTTAAGGAAAAGGAAGAAAGGAAAAGAGGAAAGGACAGAGAAAGGAAGGGCGAAATTAAAAGGGGAAAAAGAAAAGGGACGAAGGAGGAAAGGAAAGGGGAGGGAAAGGAAGACGAGGCCCCTCCCAATTAAAATTTCTGGCTACGCTACTGACACCCTGCAGTTCGTCATTATAAAAATTCTGTCCATCCAGAGTTTGGGGGGTTTTTTACGACTTTTTCCCTAAATTTGAACGGAACACAAGAAAGATGAAACACTCAGATCGATCATCGGTCGCTGTACCAGAAGTTGGTGTAGACATGTCGTGATACGCATAAATATTGTTACAAAGCTTTGTGAAAATTTGCGCCGAGGAATATACGTCACGTTTTTTGCTATTGGCGCGATATCCGTTAAAACATTCAGATTATTCGTTCGTCAATATTTTCCATATATACGATGCAACTATCACAACGATGATAATTTAATTGTGATGGAATTAAATTTATCATGTCACTGTTAAAATATAATCGTTAAAATGATTTCAGGTAAACTTCATTGTATTCAGATTGCCATCAACATAGATTGCCTTTCATTTATCAAGTTTTTTGACCGTTTGCATTTATTTAACTAATAATTATAATAATCACGTCAACCTTTTACCATAAAAATAATATTACGTTAAGATGAACCAAAGGGACTATTTTAATATTTTATTAGAGCCTATTATTTTATTGGTTGCACGAATCAGTAATCAAATGATTTAGAGTGGTTTTGGCTATATCTCGTTATCGGCGAGGCGTGTAGCCTGACTGCTAGTAAGTAACGTCACCATGAAAATGTCACATATATGCGATAATTTAAAGGCTGACAGGGAAAGTGGTGTCGAAGCACGTGACTGTGTTTAGCCGCCGAGTGTCGGACAAACCCCCTCGCTACAAACCCCGCAAGGACAAATCCTTCCACTAGTGATAAGTATGCAAGTTTCAACCATATTGTTATTATCATAATTAGGAAGTACACAACACATGCAGTATACATAAAAGAAATATGAACAACAAAAATAAGAAAAACAGATAAGTTCTTGTAGCTTCAGCTAATCCGCTTTTCTAACACGTCGCCTCACACTCGTGACGAAAACAGTGACGGTTATTTATCACATTAATAGGTAACGAAGTTAGTGAGTGCACAAGTAATTAAGCAAAAAAATCACAGTGCCCCGCAGTCTCAGTCAAACAAAAAAACATCTTGCGCGCAGTCATTTAAACTGTCCGGACATCTATTATCGTGTAACAGCTGCTGAAATACGGCGTAAGGCCAGGGCTGCGACTGGGGGTTCATCGTAGGAGAGGTTTTGTCGTGAGGTGAGGGTTGCCGGGTTCCCCTCTAGCCGCGGGCGCTGGTGTTCAGACGAGATGTTGTGACTGGTCGAATGCAACATGATGATAGGCGAGTAGAGTCGACAGCGACGCGCTGCTAAGTGGTCTGTGGTCTGCAGCGACGCCACCGAGGCGCCTCGGCGTCGGCAACGCGCCCCACCTCTAGGACCTCGCTCCCTACCCCCACGACAATATCCTCTCTTCAATGCCGCAATCATATTATATGCGTCGCATGTCTCTCTTTGGCTTATCCAGACGTGAATTGCACGATTTAGTCCGTCTCTGTATCTTTGTTTCCGCTTGGTTGTTTATTTGTTGTCATTAAATGACAAAAAATCTGAATAGATATCTGTAAATTTAACTGTGTATGCTGAATTGTTGTGCGGAATTTCTTTTCGTTTTATTTATGTCACGTTTTTATTAGCGATGTCACCGCTGTGTGCCTGTGTCGAAATTAGCTTGAAAACGGATAGGCCTATGTTTGCTGACACGTTGTCACAAAGTTTACTTACGTAGTAGTTGCTGATTTTTTCTGAATGGAGATTTTTGTAGTGTTTCATCGCTAAATGTTTCGACTCCAGACACAAATATGAGCAAAAAATGACAAAACGCACTTTTTAGCAGTGGTTCTGAAGCACGTAGGCCTACGAATTGAAGTTTTCGACAAATTCACTGTGACAGGCTGAACGTGAAATAAAGGCAGGCGTGATGCGCGTGTTGATTTCATATGCAGAATGCGTGCAGGAAAGTGGATTAGCCAAAACTTTTAATATTAATTGAATCGGGTGTTAAAAGCACAACTTAATTCACTGAAGTATAGAGGGTGTTTTGTCGGTCAGTCGACCGAGGCGCCGAAGCTTCCATGTGCCGTCTGTCAAAACACTGTGGCCTGCTGGATTAATGACCGACCGACCGCGCGCCTTGGCGGAAACAGATCACCGACACTGCGCATGCGTGAACGCCACACCGACTGACTGCCAGCTGCCACTTCGAGTGCTGCTCCGCGCCACAACATGACGAGTCGTCGACGGCCCCTGCTGACCATCGTCCTCTAGATCTAGAGGGCCGTGTGCTGACCCTCGCCACCCCAGCACAGTCACTCCGGCAATGCGCTCATGCGAGACCTAGAACCCACAGCAACAAACTGCATCGTATGAAGATTTGCCTACGAAGACGTTTACGTGTATAGCATTTCAGATTTTTCACTTACAGCGTTACTTTGTATCTGGCATTAGTATAGTGGCATCACGCAAAATGCGCAGCCAGCCAGTCCCCATAAACCCCGTTTGTTTGCAAGCTCTACTGTGATAAAATTGGTTACTATCTAAAATAGTTCTTGTTCAGTTTGGCGAAGCCAGTGAGCCTGCATATATGAAATACACTTCCTGGGACTTTGAATTCTGTTTGAAGACGCAAATATACGCTGCAGCAGCAGCAGCAGCAAATGAGCAGGTGCGCCCGCACTGCATGTACATGCGCGGAGATGCGGTGCCGTGCGTGGCGCGTGCGCCTGGTTCAATTGAAGTGCATGCGACCTGCGCTCGTAATCAAAGACTCGACGACCGCGCAATTAGCATGAAACGATGCGGCTGCACTGCAGGTAGACTCCACGCAGACCGGAACGTGCAGGATGAATGCCTGCATACAGAAGGAGCAGAAAGACTCTACTCGCTATGATGCCTTGAATGATTTGGGGATAATACTGGATGCACGATGAAAATCTGTATTTCACCATAGAATTGCAGTGACGTAGAAATACGTGGTAATTTTTCCATGTTATTCTAGAATTTGCAGTGCTAAACATTTCGCATTTGTGTCAGATTAATGCATGTATTTTGAATATTATGATCATGAGGGATTATTATTAAAATCACTTTTATTCCCCGCACAAACAGCAGCACATGAAAAGCACATCTCATTCTTCTTTACTTTCGATGTCTTGTGGTTGCAGCAAAGATTCTCAGTCTCAAATCTCATCATTAATTGCGATTGCAGTTGCACGTCAACTTTTCAGATGTTTCAAATTAGAAAGCAACGACTACGATACGACGTGGCTGCCATAGAATTTATCGATATGAAATATACGGTATATGTGCAAATAGATATGCGTGAACGACGATAAACTTGAAAACCACACATCATTGTAGTTTGATAATAGGCTGGACAAACCGTTGCAGGTTTTTATATGACGTTTTCCACATCACATGCGGTTGAAACACCACGTTGCATCTGTTTAAAACGATCGCTGCAGTATAATAATGAAGTAGAAGACCGACGTCGACAATAATTAACATCGATGTCGGTCTACAACTGTTCCGCGAAGTCTAGTTCGTCGTCTACATGCCAGTTACCAAGACATCACACCGCAGTCGCGCTGAGGCGAATCCCCGCAGCGTCATAACGCTGACGAATGCTGAGTGATGGAAGAACGCACAGTAGCGACGCGACACGAGCAATTAGCGCTCGTTGCGTGCGCAGGGTCGGCGCTGAGATGGATCGTTGGGACTGAAGGAGTTAAACGGAGTTCAACACGACTCGACGTGACAGCCGGTAGCAGCACGGCTGACTGCACGGAAGAGACACAGAGGGGTTGTACGCGGATTGTTACTCGTAACTGTTGAAAAATTAGTCGCTTGCATACGATGTAGTTTAGAACTCAGCTCTCACCCACAGAAGTTTATAGCTCACAATCAGAAATAGTTAAAGGTTAAAGGTTATCGTGGTGATATAGCTCTTTATGGGAATCCCATCTCAGAGCTACGGAGCGTCGCCTGCCGTATGGGATCACACAGTGTTACCTGCCACTCGACACAGGTGAACGCGCCCTACTTTCACCCCAGCCAGATAGGCCAATACTCGATTTACCTACCCCGGAGGGATGGAAGGCTGAGTTGACCTAGGCGGTTGGTTACATACCGAGATGTCTTACCTGCCCTTAGGAAGTCACCCATCCAAGTACTAACCCGGCCCGGCGTAGAGTAACTTCGTTGATCGGATGAAACGCGTTACCGCTACGCCACGCCACCAGCCCAAGTTATCATTTACAATACTCATGTGGGCAGTTTTTTTGTCTAAATTATTTTGCAGTGTTAATTTCGTGCTGAAACGTAACGTATATTTTATTATGACGACATATAAAACGCTTTGTTTAGCAATATTGGTAGACTAGCCTTTGAGGAAGTCTTTTTACATCTGCTAAATAGTAAATGCATGCCAGTATTATAGTACTCTTTAGAAGTTTGTCCTTTGAATAAAGCAGATATACGGTCTCTTGCATGACTTTGCCGTCATGCTCACCCGCTTTTGATGAAATTATTCCGCACGTGCAATACAAATATAATAAGAGATTGCTGCACGTAATTTAATTTTAAGTTATTAAGTGGAATAGTGCCCTGTAAATTTCAGAAATGTGTAAACAAAGTTGAATTTTAACGCTCTACATTAACCTGTTAGAATACTCTTATAGTTAAGGTTATGTGTGTCTGTGGTGTACCTAGTAACTGTTTTATATATTTTTGTTTCGTTATTCACCACATTGTGTTGGTGAATAAAGATTATCATAAATAGTGGGCCACAGATTCATAAAATATTTATATAATATTCGCTTGACGTTTCTGAATGTGCAATGTTAAGCAACTTGTCGCCTAAAAAATCCACGTTTTTGTTATTGATGGTGCAATTACATAGGCCTAACAATGTTCTATGCCGAGGCCAAACAAGTGCAAACATGAATGAAATGTGATTATAATCAGCTGGATGGATGCCTTTATAAATGAGAATTACGCCGAATTAAAGAAACTTTTTTCACTTTAACGACGAGGAGTTCAATTTTTGACGAAAACACATGACATGGTGTGTTTTACTCGGAATTACTTATACTCCGTTTTTGGCTATGTTGCTATTGCTGATTAAAATCGACGAAACCGAATAGATATTTGTATTACCACTATTTTTCTGCTGCCGTTATTTTCCCACTTAACCCCGCATCTGCAAATTCTACACACAAATTCCAGTTCCCACTTTATCACACTGTTGCTGGTGTGTTCGGAAGCGCTGTGTAGTATCTGTTAAGTGCCATGCATGTGTATATGTACACGGAAGACTGATCGCGGCCATGTACACACTTGAGTTAGCGTCAGTCGCTGATGAAGATGCGGAGGCTGACTGGATGGGAGCGCGCGGATGCTCGTCGTGCGCGGCAGTAAATTGAGCCATTTTGTCCGCCGCCCTCCGCCGCTATTTCCCCGTCATTAGGCACGCGGACGTCCTCATGGCAGTCAATTAATAGAGACGAGTCTGCTGCAGGGCCGCCGTGCTTAAGCATGGATGCACTGCTGTATCAATACGACGATAAACAGACGAATGTACAGCATCACAACAGGCTGCCTCGTAACCTGCAGAGTATACCTGTATACCCCCCTCCTCAGTTATTCGGCTGAGAAATTTTTGTACCTATAAGACCTATCATCACATTTTTTCCCTTATCAATGCTCTGTCGACCGGTGGATCCACAGACCATGTATATTAGCAGAGCAGATAATATTAAGATTCGGTAGTAGTTTGCTATTGCGCATTTAGAACTTCGTCATACGGGCAAAGTTCGTCGCTTCCTTTCTGACCTCTGCTTACTCTTCTTCCATTTTATTGATTTTTGTCTTTTTCCAGATCTCGACAAAGCGCATGAAATTTTTTTTAGTATACGCTATAAATTGATACTTTATTTACTTAGTTACCTTGCAGTAGACAAGAGTTCTGGTTATTACTTCCATTTATCTAAATCTAAGTATAAGATGCATTATGGTGCACTTTATCAACTGGTTTTGCGACTCTTTATTTTCCGTTTTGGTGAGCATTTTTTCGTGCTAAAGAAAGCGTTGTGTTGAAATAGTTAGTGAGCATCTGCGACAGCCTGCTGATAAATTATTATGGTGAATAAAGTTGTATATATAAAGTTGAAGTTGAAACGATCAACTATAGGTAAATAAATGAAATAATCTCTAACGCATAGTACAACTAAAAGTAGGCTTGATTTTGTTTCAAACGGAGTGTAGAAATAAATGGAGAGCGTGTGCTGCATTTTAGAATGCTTGTAAAAGAGTTCCACCAAGTAGTTCAAGTGTTACCATTGACGCCAGTCAGAACACCGTGTAGAGTAACTATGTGTGCGCTATGCACCTCGCTGAAACAGTGGCTAGCTAGCTTCTATAGATGCGTCGCGCCATCAACGTCAAGTCAGTGTCGGTGAACAGCGAGGCGACAAAAGCCACGCTCTGGGACCGCTCAGCGACGCCGCTATCCGCTCCTTGACTCGTCAATTATGTATGGAAAGAACTCTCGGCAAGCAAGTCCAGCTAGGCGCCGCGCCGGACTGACCGCTGTCTGTGGCTAATCTGCTATGCACGACCGGAGATCGCTGATTTTGCACCATCGTGCACGCATATATGCGCCACCCGCGCTTGTCTTCCTCTGACAGTGTCGCCGACGCTTGTGCGGCGTCTTAAGCTCTCGCCTCCCTATGTGTGTATAGGCCGCTACGCATCACACACTTACAAATCTGACAGTTCGCGCGGATTATCTCGCGATAAATGCCAGCGACGGTAATATTTTACGCCACCTCATGTGATTAACGGCAAAAGTACTGACGAAAACGGCGCTCGTTTTGCGTATATAGCTCAAATCGGTCTTTAACCGGACTTAACCGTACCTTACTCGTATCTGCAGATAATCCGATGATTTGGTTTTAATTCTGATATGACAAAAAGCCAGTTTGGCAGCAGATAGCCGACTCTTATTTCTGATCGAATATTGCGTTAGTTGCATTGTAAAGAAAAATCTATTTTTGTTTATTTGAAAATTAAAAATTAAGAAATAGGCTTATTGTTCAATATATAATGCATAAAAGAAGAACAAAAAAGCTTCCCTTTTATACGGAGTGCACACACCGAGCTTTGTTCAATTGATATCAGTAAAAACTAAGCTAAAAGCAAACTGCAAAGCTTAGTTCTTTGAAGATCGCGCAAGTACCACGTTTACTCGTGAAGTTTGGAAACATTATCTGAATGTTTCCTTAATTGCTGGGAGGACAAAAAGGTGAACGAAGCGGCGCGTTATGAGACGGCATCAGCTGTGTGTCGAGCGCGTGTCATCCCGGCGCTTCTTACACAGACGACGCGGAGCTACAGTGATGCAGATGGGCAATGCATGCAATGCGCTGTAATTCCTCCTACTTGGAAGCAGAGTATGCTAGCTGTTCATTTGTGACGCGAAAAGCCAGCCAGCGGTCACAGTGAAGA
>Ga0209671_1007113_pt1 | contig 11572 bp, 9 predicted proteins | sample WorMetHERISLAND2_2_FD_187401 | JGI IMG/M metagenome (GOLD analysis project Ga0209671, IMG submission 187401) | Marine gutless worms symbiont microbial communities from Max Planck institute for Marine Microbiology, Germany - Olavius geniculatus... | ecosystem: Host-associated > Annelida >...
GCGGGGTACGATTAGCCGGTGTCGGTTGGCAGAACGTAGTCGATGTCGCGATGCAACTTCGATGGCTGGCTTGATATGATCAGCGAGGTACCGAGGTGCTTGTCCGTGCAAACAACCGGAACCTCAAGCCCAAACTTCATTTACTTTGATTCGTTACAGCTTTTCTGTACAACACGCTGTACGACCAAAATCGAGATGTTTTTACGGTTTTCCCTATGACTCGTTGTCCAAAAAATTAGCCAACGCGCAACAGATCGAAGTAGTGGAACTTCAGCTTTACGTCCACTCCACCCCACCTCACTGGCGTATGGTCTTATGACATTCCATCACAGCGAATTTACGCAGACTATAGGTGAAGTCGGACTTCCGACGTTTCCTGGTGAAAAACGCGCGCGCCGGCAGCGTGCTGTGTTGAAGACACATCAATCATCGACAAAAACCAACGGTCTCGACCGCCTCCCGAGCCGCCACAGTAAAAACATGTCATCCGCTCAGCGCTACCAGTTTGTCTGAGACGAAAGAGAAAGGTGGGAAAGAGCTCCACCCCAGTAATAACTCCTCCTAGGTCAAGACCTTTCTTCCGACAGGACATAACCTCCTCTAATCAAAACCCTCTGGCTACAATTCCCTCGTCCTTATACTCAGTAAAAATTTATGTGAGTAAGTAAGTAAGTAAGTAAGTACTGTATAAGTATGTAAGTTGCATTTAATTGACAAGTGACAATCGCATTAGCCCTGGATAAAGATATGTGCCACAGTTTTCAAAATGCAAAGGTAAAAGAGCCCAAGGGGGACATTTGACCTAAAAGAAATAATGTCCGGACACCGGCCGAGACACATGACTGATATCAGCCATTTTTTTGGTTCGCATAAATATATTTTGGTCATAAAAGCCTGCGACTAACACTGCTAACTAAGAAAGCGTTCATTTTTTGCGATTTGAGTCGTCATGCGACCTTCCCTTCAAAGTTCTGATAGAGCCACAATCTAACCGGCGACTTATTTGTTAGCAATCAGTATCAGAACACACTAAAAGGCAAGAAGCAGTCATTCCAACAAAGCGTTTAAAATGTGGTAAAATGCTATACGGTTAGTTTATGGAACGTCTTACTGCTAAATGCGTCACGCAAAAAACATAAAAATTGACCATGCACCTATACCGAAACAATTAACACAAAAATACGATGACTTAATGCGGTTAGTCTTCAAGTGCAATACTCGTACAAGACCAATACAGAAAAGATCTCATAATGCCGCATTAATAGGCCGCATTACAGGTCTTGCCCGTTCTCTGAGCGTTTGTCTGTCCCGTGCGGGTTTTTTTTACTCCAAAACAAAAAAGCATAGAAAATTAAAACTGAAGCAAACGTTTCCCACGAGAAAAGTAATTGACGTGCCACGAAGTAAAAATGGTTTTATTCAACTGATCAGAATTTAAAGCTATGGTTAAGGTTAGCCCTTGGCGTGGTAGGACTACGTTAATACATAGGGTGTCGTCCCGGACTGTATATAGTGTCGAGTGTGTCTTATTGTAGATTCCCCGCCAAACATTCTATGGCCCGTTACCTTCGCAGCTAAAACCCCCAAATAAACTTGACTAATAGGCGGACGGCTTCATAACACGTCGGCACTGGGCAGACGTATTTTTAGTACTGGAGCTACAGTGTACTTGTGCGAACCCCACTGCTTCATTAGACGTCAAATCGTTTGTACTCTGCAGTTCTGGTCAATTTCACGCTTGCACCCAATGAACCGTACGCGTCGCTTGCCGCCAGAAATCATATTACGCATCATTTGCGATCTTTTGCGAACATTATGCGGTAGTGTTGTAACAGGGGTAGGCTCCTACGTAGGCAATTGCATAGGCAGTTGCTTACCTCAAATTTCAGAGCGTCGAGAAATTTTCTTGCAAAATACAAAATTTAAGGGCATAAAGTCACATACAAAATTAAAGTTTTGTGCATATCTCTCATATCTCTTCTGTCAGAAATTTGCAGTTGTCTGTCGGAAAATAGCAAATTTCAGCCCCTGACTTTTTTAACCCACGCGGTAGATAGGCATGGTCACGTCGGCGACTAGGTCTACGATCACTATTAACGATTACTTCACAATGCATGCCTATATTCAGGTATTGTGTGGGTACGTCACAGCGAATCATGAGCATGAGCTATTCAACTTTACATCGAGAGCACAGAGAATCAAACAAAAGTAGCAAAAATGTCAGTTTGAGCTAACAGACGTCAGCTTTCGATACATAATATTAACATTGACGATTAACAACTCTAAACATAAGCAGAAACAGTCGGACACTTAGGTAGCCAGCATGATGCACAGAAAATAGAAAAAAGTACCGCATCTCAATCAAACTAATTGAATTTTAATGAAACTCAACAAACTTAAATCAACAGCCTGATCCAATCTAGCGAAATCGATCTGACCTGAGGCAAGTATAAACCCACCCATGTCCAACATTGTACGTAACGTGCAGCGTAACATATTGGCTCGGAAACTGAAACCACTAGTGTAATAAAATTACTACTGTAATTAAATAAGTATAAGTTTAAACACGGTTTACAGTGTACTACGAGAGTGTTGAAACGTACTTAATTCATGATCGCGACTGACAATTTGTTCTGCCTAAGAATGGGTGCTGTACACAGATCCGAGCCACGTTTCGGTCATCACGTTTGAGCGGAGTTAGATTATGAGCAGTTATAACACCCCAGATATTGCAGTGAGAGATAAAGGACAGAAGTAAGTCGCGGAATAAGTATGCTTTCAATAGTTCTAGTGACTCTGTATTTGGAGCTACTAAAGCCACGTAGCAACAGCGCAGCACACAAGCGCTGCCGCCCCAAATATAGTCAGGCTTTACTCGATCTCTGGCTTGGACAGTCAATGCAGCCAGCAGCCGTTCATTGAATATCGAACCCAATTGACGCCGCGCGTCGTCGCAGTTAACGCGGTCGATAATGAAGCTATGCTTCGCTCACCACTCACCACTCTCTCTCATCTCTCTCGCAGTCACTCCCGGTCTCTTTCTCTCCTAGTCTATCTTTCTCCGGCTCTCGTCTTTTTATCCTCTGTTCATTCCTTCCTCGGCAACGGAATCAAGTCATACGGATGGCTGTGAAGCAACTGGGACAAGCACGCTTTTAGTCGATTTAAGTTCTTTGCTCACTGGACTTGAAAACTGCCGCGCATGCTTATTATATGCCTTTTTTGCTTAATATCAACTGCAAAATATGAAGGCCCAGTGCCTAGCGATGCGCCACTCAACTCTAACCCTAACCCTAACCCCATAACGAGACAGACAAACGAGCAGAACCCGACTTGCGCCCATGCCCAAGGCCATCATGCCCACCGATGAAAACTACGTCCGCAGTCACAGTGGCACAGTCAATGAAGTATGCCGAGGTCCCCGTGATGTCACACTGCCCGAGCTCTCTCCACAGCCCCAGTCCCTCGATAGACTTGGTGACAGCTCAGCTGACGAGGAACGAAACCGTCCGTCTGTCCGTTTGTCGCCGTTCATTTATCAGCTATCTCCGGCTTCAGCCACTCAGCCATCTTCACTGATGTCGCAATTGCTACTGCTGCTGCTGCTGCCGAGTGTGACGTCACGTGCGTCACGAGAGAACGGTCTCTCACTGCAAGTACTGCAAGATCACCTGGCACAGAAGACTATAGGTTGTCAGCATGTCCGGTGGCGGATCAGTTATGCCCAGGAATTGGCGTTGTTGCGGTTGAGTGGCCGGGCATGTCTGCAGCCAGCGTTGCAGCGTCTGCTGCTGCTGCTGCTGCCGATGCGCTTGGCGTTACATGCTGAAAGTTTAACTGCATGAAGATCGCATCATCGGACCACGCAAAACAACAATACGTCTACAGTCCCGACAACCGACACGATACGTGACCGTTTCGTTAAATGTATGTGTCAGAGAATAGACACTTAAATAAGCGCTATCTAAAGTTTACAACTTCTTTCATTACCAGACAGTGAGCCATTTAAAGCCTAAAGCTGCGACTTTGAGGGCAGTAAGCATGCCACTGTCACGACACGATATGCCATGCAAATAAGTGCAAAAAATAACTTTTCATTTGAGGACGAGTATCTTTGACTTTTTTTCCCATATACAAGAAATTAGTACATTTAAAATGCGTAAGCCTACAATATGACAACGACGACGACGTCACATTTTGTACTTCAGTTAGAAGCCGTTATGCTGTACAAGAAGATAAACTACTCAATCAATCAAATCAGTCAGTCAGTCAGTGTTTAAGTCAGTTAATCACAAGTGCAAAAATACTCAAAGTTTAGACTGTTAAACAGTCTTGCAGACAGAGGTTCAAGCGACGATGTCAGGATATTATTTTTTTCTGCAGCGCCGGGTCTCGTGATGCCGGCAGAAAGTCAAAACCGACCGAAATATCTACTATTTATATTATTTATATTATTTATATCTTTATCTCGTCCGGGCGAGTGTTTTAGACTCGGAAACAAGCAGACGGACAGACAGACTGACCGACGGACAGAGTGCATGCAGTAGGCCGGAGAGGGCCGCATCACGAGCAGCGTTCGGAGGATGGCAACAGTTGTTGATTGCCAGCTGTCACGGAGGCCACGATCCTTGCGTCTCATCGTCTTACTGAGCAGCTACGCCACGTGACGCAATATTATCCTAACACCTTTGACTTTTGAAATGAAAACTGCCACACTGGTTAATCCTGCCCTAGGGTGCGTTTACACCAATTTTGGTGTACCCGTTCCTCCATGCTTTTTTTCAGATAGGACCGGTAGGGAACAGATGCAATATTATCCGAGTGAGTCTGCGGAATATGAAACCAGATGTAACGCTCCGACGCTCGGACGGACGGACATGCTGGCGCCATGCAGAACCAAAAGTCGGTCTTCCGTCCGTACGTCCGTCGGTCCGTCCGCATGCATTTTGAGAAGGAATAATTTTGTGCCGGCGACAAACTGACGTGCGTGTGGAGTACGTCGTAAAATCCCCACGACATGGGCGTATTTACGAGTATTTTCGTAGCAAGTGAATAATTTGTTTATAAAGCGCTTCAACTGCAAGTAACTTCGAACGCATTCGATGTGCTAGTGTAACGAGAAGTAAAAAAGTTTAAAATGGCGTCTAAAAGTATAGGCAAAAACTGTATGTTGCATTCAAAACATGTGCAGTTCGTAAGAGCGTCCGTATTAGATGAACCGGTAAGAACACGTCTTACGCCGAACGACGCACATTTTCAATAGCGTTCAAACGTGATTTGCATTTATGGTCCACAGCTTTAAAAAGGTTTACAAATTTTTTATGCGAAACTCATCTTAAAGCTACTGAGCGTCACCTGCGATATAAGATCACGCAGTGTTACACGCCACTCATGCCACGCGACACAGGTGAACATGTCTCGAAATTTTTCGACAAATTTTAAACACAATTAAAACACGGGAACCAAGCGAAAGCCCCACGTAAATATTAATTCGTTGCCCTATGACAAACCTTTTCCTTCTGTTGTAGAAGTCTTAGTAAAAGAGATTTGTCGTAAGGAAGTTTTGTCACAGGGGATTTTATCGCAGATGGTTTTTGTCTCAGCAGCGGTTTTGTTGCACCACGGGTTTTTTTCATGGGGAGGAGTATTTTTTGCCTAACACGGTACAACAACACTGTCATTATCATTACCACTCGCGCCTACGATTCAAAACCGTTTCAACATACGACTCGATACATGATGCTTGCTTACTTGTTACTTACTTAAAATACTTAGCCGTGGCGGATGGTCGCAGTGGCGGAAAGGTGCTACGGATTATTGTGTTTATGCGTGGCCTCAATGTTTTTGTAGGCTTGCGGACGTGATGTCTTGAACCAACTCAATTCATCAGAAGTAACAAGCAGCCGAAGCAGCCCTGACAGCATTCAGCCTTCCCACCGCCACGTCGCCTGCTGCCTTTCACTTACGTCTACGACCAACGATGATCGACGCATATATTTAATTCTGTCCAATAATCCGCAAAACGCCACCACCCGTCCTTCCGTCTGTCCGTCCGTCTTTCCATGTTTTCATTTCCGGTAGCGAGGAGATCTCGTCGGACGCGAGCGAGAGTTTGCGAGACGTTGACGTGGAGTTGACGGACACCGGCCAGTGTGTCCTGCGAGTAGCTCGCATCAATCAATAGATAATTTCCATTTCTCCATCTGCGTCTCACGATCTGCGGGGCCCAGAACGCGTGGCGTACACGCTATTGCTATTAACAAGAACCGGTTCCCAACTTCCCATTTCTGTACTTAGAAAAATATGTCGGTCGGCCCAGTGCCGACATATTGCCCGCCTTCCGCCTAGAACTGTTCAACTTCAAACCTAATCCTGATCCTAACCCTTACCTCTGACCGTGTGAGCAGAAAAATTAACGGCCACTCCTGTCCCGGAACTTAGTTTTGAACGTTTTTTTTTGTTTTTGGTCTAATCAATAAGCTATATAAATTATCAGAAAAAAGTCAATAAACAATGACGAAGTATCGTACTTTCCTATGACATAGCCGACAGATGTCGTTGTGGTATCATCTGGTGGCAAACGGAGAATCGTTTCGAGGAAGACAACAGCGTGCGCCGAAACGTCGAGACAACGATATTTAACTAACAGCGATTGTAATTCGACCAATCAATAGCCCTAATATTCATTGTTCTAACAGCGAGCACTCACACACAACATTTCCCTGTTTGCCAATTGTCCTTTTCGTACATTTTCAGACGGTCGAGCAAGCTGTGGTCTCGACAGGGTCGCCGAGTGACAGGACTGGACGGAACTGAACTGAACGAGTCACAGTCACACAATACGATAACGAAGCCGTGTGACACTACCACGCTGCTGCGCCGACCTCTGAAGAAGATTCACTCTAAGCTTGCAACTAAACGCTTTAATTTAGCTTCAGAAGTTCAGTCACACGTGATAGAATAGAACGTTTCAAGGAGCACGCGGAAGAAATTGTGAGTATATTGATTCTGACGTGCGCGCGCGGCGGGTCAAAATGTCAAACACGACCGGAGATTATTTGCTTGTCACTGTCAGGGTTGCGATGCCATTCAAATGCTCGAGATAACAGCGTTTCGACACAAACTGTACACGGCGAAAATTTTTTTCCGAAATGCCAACGTGACCAGCGGAGAAAATTATGCAAAAATCACAAATTGTTTTCAACGATATTTCACTACAAAAATTTGTGAATTGTTTAGTCTGCAATTTTTTTGGTCCGAATTTTTATCATGTATTTAAATACTTTCTGTTAAATACTGTCTAAGTATTTAAATAGTATTTAAATACTGTACAACACTGCAGTTATGTAGTAAAAAAGTACGATTTTGTGTTATTTTTGTTTCATATTTTTTGTTCTTATTTCTGTTTCATGTCTCATGTTCACATACATACGTGTCGTCGGGAAAAACGCAGTTTGACATTCTTGGCACTGATTTTATAGTCAGCGGCTAAAACAAACTCAAACTGTTTTTTAGCATTTGTATATCTGTTCGCGAGATGCAGAAAAATAAATAGTAACGACTCTAAAACAAATCAAATAGGCCTAATTATTGTGTGCCATGTGTTTGTGCAATTCACGCTAACCAATATTGGGCTATAGTTTTGGCTATAGTTTTGTAAGTAGTTTTCTTCGTCTAATGTTGCTGGCAAAACAAAAATATACAACGAAACAATTTCGGATTGTTTCATCGTTTTATTTTCGTTTTATTTTATACCGTACGAAACAGCAGTGTTACTAACATCTCAACTGGCAGAACTCGCATCATGGAGGTAGGGTGCAAGCGACAGAAAGCATAGCTCGCGGGATTCAAAGACGTCAACGAGAAAACGTCTGAACGAACGAGCAAATGCGACGACAACTTGACTACACTAATTAGAAAGACTACTATTGTCGACAATATTATTTTGATTTTTATTAATATTCTTTTAAGACTAATTAGAGAGAAAGTAGCCGGCGAGCGTGGCGACAAACCATCGCTCGTCAACAACACCGCGACGTTCTTACACGTCGTCGTCGTCTTCTTCTTGTTCTTCTTTTTGTCAAGTTTTGCTATTGGTCTTGCCGAAAAAGTTTTTAAAATTTCAAGCCTTGCATTGATTGCACTTATCTGTACAGTTATGTAAAACAATTAACAGATCTGGACGCGAAAATCGTGGCCTTGTTGACCACGGTTTTGAGATAAAAGTCTCGGTTTTTGTCTTGACGAAAGAGTCTAAAATTCTAAGCCGTATGTCGATTGTACTGTTCACTTAAGTATACTAACAGTGACACTTATTACAGTTATACAATTACACTGTGTAGATATAATTATAAAATAAGAAAAACAACAAGTCCTACAAGTCGTCGTCGTCCCTGACGCTGCACGGTTTGTCTTTGCCGTGGCGCGCGGTGGGTGTTCTTTGAAACGGAGTAATGTCACGTGACCAGGGAACAGTCATCAGCGGGGGGGAGCGGCAAGATCCGTCGGTAATGGTCGTGTTTCTACGGCAAGGCGGGCAGGGCTGTCCGCTGATGATAACAGCATATTGGCGCTATCAGCCAGTCACTGATGCGAGCGTTTATCCTTGCAGCAGCAGCAGCAGCAGCAGCAACAGTCTGTGTTGAGCTTCTTCAGTCTTCAGCTCCGCGACGACAGTGATGCACGATATGGCGACGTCGCCACAGTGACATCGAGCCAGCATGGCAGCGGAGCAATTTGGCCCGCCCCACGTCTAAATTTTCGGCTGTCGTAAACTCGTTGGAAAATCGTTCTGTGTTCGGAGTATTTTCGCCCGGACATGCAAAATTTGGGGCTAAAACCCTATTTAGAAAATTTCAGGGGGCAAAATTGACATTTTGAAAACCCCGTTGAAAATGTGTACTACGCATGCAGTGTCAGTCGAAAAATTGCAACGTTTTGCTGCCCTACTTTTTAACACACGACGCCGCTGGACATCATATACAATGCCCCGGTTCGAAATGTCGAAGTCAAAACTCGAAAACATCAGAAATCGTCGCACATCTAACGTAGGCTTACACGTTTCACGTGTCGGGCGGCTTAAGTACTGACAGCAAACTAAACACGATCGTTGTGCAGTCACGCATTTACAGGGTGGGCCAAAAATGGCACCGTTTTTGTACGCTTCATCATCAAATATTAACCGATTTTCAAAATTCTTTCACTGTCAGAATCAGGAGACAATTGGCAATAAAACTGTCGCTATCGCTATAGATCCCACCACACTCAAAGTGTGTCACTACGCTACCTTGTGAAATGTCAGACGTTCGGCAACCTCAACTGACCTCGTTATCATCATTTGTTGTCACGAACTTCTTGACTATCGATTTGTTGGAGTCTCTGCAAATGCGAAAATTGAAACGATCTATGTTAACATCAGAAAACGGGATTACCTTACTTCAGTTTTAAAGTCAACGTTAGCCTGTCTATAGGATTACGGTCAGCGTCGACATAAATTCGCCTCCTGACGTTTGTCGTTTCACGTTTCTGTTTTTTGGTGCAATGCATTATGGGGCGTCGCTCCTGACTAATTATTGCTGAACTTAAAATTGTCTCCAACTGCCATAACTTAATTATATTCCGTGATCTAGGGAGCAGCGGTGAAGTAATAGTTAACCTCATTTTTCAAAACTGTATGCAGTGACTTTAGCAGTTTAAGAATTGTCTAAAATTGCACAGATGGTTACGGTACTTCGGTGACGGTATATCGCAACTTCGCAAGACAATTTCTTAACACGGCACATCACCAGCCAGTGGCAGCCAATGCACGACTATGCGCCTAGTACGTACGATGTACTCGTCAGACAGCTCAGCATCCATCACGTCCCAGTCCGTTACGCAACATTACACTCTCTGTTAACTAACTATCTGAAGGCCAGCAACAATTACAGGCTGCCTTCGCTCCTTAACAGAGACAACAGCAGCGGGTTTTTTTTGCGGCGCGACACACCGCAAGCAAGCGCGATATATCACACATACCTCGCTCAGCTCGCACTCCTATAGTACTGTGTTCATAACTCACGGGTGCAGTCATGCGTGATAAAGCAGACAAGATGTAGACCATGCTATCTGATTTATTTCGTATTCTTTTTTTTCGCCGTATTATCTGCAGTGCTATGATAACCGTTTATAATGTCACTCCAGTCAAGAGCAACGGTATGTTTGTCACACGCACATGGAAGGCAAAACACGCCGTCGATCATAAAATAAGCACTTTTGACGTTTCGTCAGGGTCTAAGGTTTATTATATGTACTTCGTTCATTCACAGAATGCAATCCGAGTGTGATGTAGACTTTCTAGCGGCCGCCGAATATCCGGATTCGCCGAAATTTTCGCCGTTGCCGAAAATCCACCGGAAAAAATGCGGCTAGCCGTAATCGCCGTCGAATTTCTGAAGTATATTAGCTGCCCTCCAAAAAATCGGCTAACCTTTAACATGATTTAGTTTGGTCTGCCTTTAATGCGCAGTTTACACCGGCGACGCCGACGCGACTTAACTGCCATGACATTTTGGACTGCTCTTCTGAAGTGTGAACTAAACATTTTTACTCGTGCACTGATTTAAAGCCACACAGCATGCACATATATATGGAGTTTTTCATGCGCACTAAAAAGTTTGTGCTGTAGCTGCATTTTAACCGAAAATCAGCCGTAACATAGCAGGAAATTTTTGTTAGCGACAAAATTCGGCTATTTCGTATATCAGCCGTATTTTTGGTTCAGCCGGATTCATTTTTGTACAAATTCGGCTAGAAAGTCTAGTGTGATGAAACCTAAATACTTTCGACACGACGAAACATAGATGCAGCTCATTTCTAAAGTGTGGGCTATTTTCTGCCTACATACAGTCTATCGTAAATGTTATCACAAAACAACATTGTCGGCCCAGTGCCGACATAATACACCGCACCAAGCAGTACTAACCCTTCATATGTTTGAACTGAAAATTGGCCCGGGTTATTTCCGCTCAGGTAAACGTTCACACCGTTTCTAGTTTTAATTCGTTTTCGAGGTAAGAGCAGTCCGTGCGGGACGGACGGACAAAGCGCGTGATGCGGCTATAAAACGGCAACATAACAAAATTGTCCACAGGTTTTACTGTGCGATTTCCGACAACCACCGGTCATAGACAAACGTTAGCGGCAAAACGGAGCAGAAATGCTGTGCCGTTTCCACGCACGAACGGATGCATTATTAAACAAGTCCTTATTGCGTAGTGCCACCTTCGTGCACGCCTCGAGGAGCTAAGTACTATGGAGTGTCGACAGTCGCCGCTGCCTTGGACTATAACTTACGCATGCTTCTTTTTCGCACTTTTGGATTTCCGACATTACGAATTGACGTTCTCGAAAATTCGCCACATACTGACAATACCCGGCACTGAAAAAGCGTTGCTAACCGAGTTAATTTAAAGTACGAGAAAAAAGAATTTGCGCGATCAAATTCCAGCTCAATAAACAATTCCGTCAAATTTCAACATTTTCTATCCATCAGTTCATCAGTTACGGCGTATTTTGTTTCGGGGGGGGGGGG
>Ga0209671_1007116_pt1 | contig 11571 bp, 7 predicted proteins | sample WorMetHERISLAND2_2_FD_187401 | JGI IMG/M metagenome (GOLD analysis project Ga0209671, IMG submission 187401) | Marine gutless worms symbiont microbial communities from Max Planck institute for Marine Microbiology, Germany - Olavius geniculatus... | ecosystem: Host-associated > Annelida >...
GTACTATAATTATTCTAAGTCACATTTTACAATAATCTGTTGTGTTGGTTAGCAAAAGCATAAAACATTGAAAAATCAAAGAAACGTTTAAAACGTATTTTTTGGCTAAAAGAAGTTTGTAAAACGTTCATTACAACTACAAAAAAGTGAAACTAAGAAAAAACATTAGAAGGGGGCTCACTAGGCCCCTCCTCTGTTGGAAAGAGATTTATTGGGGAAAAGATTACCTCCTTAACGAAATTCTCTGCATTACGGCGCATCGATATTCCACCGTCGCAGCAAAAATTCGTGCCACTCAGCCATGCCTAGTAAATTCAGAATAAGCTATCTAGGTGTATATTTAGACCTTATTGGAGAAAATGCCCCAGATGATGGATCGAAATTAGTTTTTGTTTGGTAAACATTAAAACGCACCAATTACGTATTACTCGTACAAACAACAAGTCACCTTTTTAAAATTAAGTAGGCATTTAGTAAGTATAAAGTCAATTTAATCATAATTACAACAAGCTATTTTCGAGGTTTCCATATGTTTTTCTGGCTTGTAATCTCATGCACTGAACAGCGTTTGTTGGTGAATTTTTTATTGGTTTAAACAAGTAGCTGTAAGGTGCGACAAACCTAAGCTTCTTACCTTGTGCGACGACGCTAGCGTGGGACAACTGAAGCAGCAGTAGTAGCAGGCAAGACGCGATTGTGCCGAGATAACCACCACCCATCATTGTGAGCACCAACAGAATTACTGATATAGCTCCGCGACGTTGTCAGAAAGTCTTGTAGGCTTGAATTGAAAAATAGCTGCAGCAGCAGCTCATGTAAGTACAGCTATTCCAGCAGCTTCACTGGCGGTGCCGTCTAGCACCAGGGGAGGGGGAGCACCACGACCCTCTGGCAACATTATTAAACCCGTGGGCGTCGCCAGGTTTTGTTTCTGGGGGCAGCGTTGGAGCACGAGGGTAATTAACACATAGGTAGGCCCATAAGGCGCAAACATTTTACTTGCAGAGCATACGTTAGATTGCCTTTGTCTGTAATTAGTGGTTAATTTGTCGTTTGGCTACGGTTGCGATGTCAATGAATGCAGTTTCACGTTTGTGTAGTATGCAGAGTATGATAGCTTTTAAACTAAATTGCCTATCTCGAGATAACTGGTCTTTAGATTTGAGTCTTACGCTTTGTCCTTCTTAACTTCCTTTTTTGACTCTCTTTATCATTTTCTCACTTAATTTCTTTTACACTCAGTTATAGGCTTTATTTACTTACACAGAGCAAACCAAGCGCCGTACGCGTGAAGGTGCATAGAAGACCTGAACACGTGAACACGTCGGTCGTATATTTATCTCGAGAAGCTGATTTAACTTTTATGTAGGCCTACGTGTGCTTTTCTCTGCGTGAATTTAACGTTAGGACCACTCATGCTGTCGATCAGCGACGGATGCATTGTTATCTCAGAACAGAATAAAATTTATAAGATGGTCACATTGTAACAAGAGATACTTACGCCTAAGTAAAGTACCGGTAGTTTTAAAAAAATCTTCAACGCCCTGAATTTCGGTCTTCTACTTCTATCGCCGCCCACGACTGATTATGACCCTAACAGTTTCGCCAGTGCAATGTAGGCGGTTGCGTCAAATTAGCTGCTGCAGTTCGCAACGGTAGAAATTGCGTCGCGCAATTTTCTCGAGGATGGGACCAATTAATTGGCCATCGAATTGCATGCCGAATTTGCCATCACTTTAGTTTCGCTCTGGAATGTTAATCATGACGCAGGTCTAACTATAAGCCGCTGTAGGCTTACAGCTTGCTTTCTGTGTACAGTTAGCTATTTTCAACAAAACAAAAATATCTGAATGTATATACAATGTATATATACACTGTGCTCGGAAAAAAGTAACCTTCTAGACATCGTACAATAGAAATGTCAAACCTGAAGGAATTTAAACAAAATTTCGTACAATTAATCCACAATACATTGCTAATACAACTACCAAATTTCACTGAAAAATATTATTTCTTAGCGGAGTTCTTAACTGTTGAATATTGATAACAAAATATCTCTGTCAGCAATATGGCGATACATAAGAAAACTCCTCTGTTATTGTACATTTGTGTAACTCCAACAAACCACATCTGATTCTGACAGAATTATACATCAACAATGAATTATTAGCCTAATTTATTGCCAATCAAAGGGCGAAATTTCAATTAAATCGCCCAGGCCTAACAATTACAGTAGCTTTTGTGAGGTGACGCCAAAACGCTTCAGTTTCAGGTCTTGGTGGATGACGTTAGACCTGAAAATGGCGTGTTTTCGGGTGACTTCACAAAAACCGATGTAGCTATTGTTTGCTTTGGCAGATTCAACTGAAATCTGGCAATCTAATTGTCAATTGTAACTTATTGTTGGCTCAGAATTTTGCCAGAATCAAATGTTGTTTGTTGAAGTTATGCAAATGTACAAAAACAGAAGGGTTTATATTGGTGACAGAGATATTTTGTTATAATGAACCCCAAAAGTTAGTATACAATATCACTGTGCAGCACTCACTGTTGTAAGGGCGATGAATGTTAAGTATAGGAAATGGCGTTTAGGGGGGGTGGGGTCCTGTAACTCCGAAACCCCTTAACCGATTTCCATAAAACTTGGCAATAGTGATCACGTCGACCACCTGACCCAACAAATTTGGTTACAGTCGGTTGAAAGGGGGTGTGACTGCGTATGCGCGAAATTTGCCGTTAGGCGTCTATTTTTTGCTTCTTTTTTCTTGCGCACGGCTACAGACCAGCCCGTTGGACCGACCGACGCCCTAATGGCTCAAACGTAGCGTCCTGACGCCGGACACATTCCTTATATGTTTTCCAGAAACTCGCATGAAATTTTGTTTTAGGCAGTTTTGGGCCAAAATTCGGGATGGACGAAAACAGCCGAAATCCTAGGATCGTGAACTTAATCCTTAGATGTTAGACCCCAGATCTTTGGAACTAGTCTGAGCTATTCAAGACGAAGACCAGATTTTTCGATCTCAGATGAAAACGCAACTACAACATTAACGTTAATCAACTTCAAAGGACAAATATACAAATTAAACACAACTTTTTAAAGGAATGTGAAATCAAGATTTAATATTACAAAAATAACAAGTAATTTGATCAAAGCTCACGTGACGCGCGATAGCAGCGCGGTCCTGCCACCTGGGTAATCGTGTACAGCATGCAATAAAATAATAAAGCATTTTGAAGGAGTGCGCAAACTGAAGGCCTCCGTACGAAAGACTCCTTGAATTTAAGAGGTCGAAATTTAAACTGTCAAAAATGGACGTTCTATGCTAAAAATTTCGTAGGCCTACGCAGGTTGTCCAGGTTTATCTCCAGCCATTTCGGCGCAATTCACTCTTGAAATATGCACCACAGTCGAAAATTGCAAAACGAAACACTAAAATCCCCTACCCTACTGTTCAAGGTTCAGGGACACTAAAGGTCATCGATGTTGAGACCATTCAAAAGCTCATCACCAGTGTTGGTTATGATAAGCAGCATGTCTGTGCATAATGCAATTACTGTTTTTAAGCTAATAGCGGTAAAATGACCACTTTTAGGGGGTACCCCTCTTCGATGCTTACCTGCGCATGTCTCCTTAAACCTAGAAGATTGAAACTTGAATTGCTAAAATATGAGTTTAATGCCAAAAATTTCATTTCCAGGTTGTCTTAGTCTATCTCCAGCCACTCTTAAAATGTGCGCTTTAGCCAAAAATTTCGAAAAATTTACTAAAAAACCCTTTATGGAAGTTCAAGGTTATTCAAGGTCATCGATATTAATAAACCTAAAATGCCCGTCGCCAGTGCTTGTTATGATAAGCAGCATGTATGTACCTATCTGCAATCGTTTTCACAGTACATGAACCAATAGCAGTAAAATTAACCACTTTTTAGGGGGTACCCCTCTTTGACGTCTGCGTGCGCAGGCCTCCTTAAACTCAGAAATTCGGGACGTGGACTGCTAAAATCTACGTTTAACGCTAAAAATTTCGTGTGCAGGTTGTCTGGGTCTATTAGCCATTTCGACACAATTCACTTTTAAAATGTGTGTTGCAGCCCGAAATCACGAAAAATTCACAAAAATTCCTAATTTTAGGGGTTCAAGGTCGTTCAAAGTCATCGATGCTGATAAAATTAAAAAAGCCCGTGACCAGTGCTTGTTATAATAAGCAACGCGTATGTACCTATTTACAACCGTTTTTACACTAGAAGAGCCAAAAGATTTTGCAAAATGACGTTTTTAAAGGGGTACCCCTCTTTGACGCCCTCGTTCGAGGGGAACCCTCTCACCCAGGAGAACGCAATTTCGTCACAATAAACTAGAGTCTTTGGGGCAACGCACAGTGAAGATTTCGTGATCCTAGCTTGCACCGTTTTGATACAATACAGCATTGTGACAGACAGACAGACGCCCAGGCCATGGCTAAGACGAGCGAAGCATTCTGTTATCACGCGTAAAAAGTAATTGACATTGCGTTGCTATTCAGAAATTGAACACACTGAGTAACTGCAAACAGTAATGCTCACATATTACAAACATGCCATAATAAGCAAAACATCGCTAAAATAAATTCAAGGCAATTATACAAGCAATTTAATTAATTATCATTGCATAATGTAAATCGCTGTAACATACTGGCAATGCACTATATCCAAAGTCTACACTGACAAAAAATGCGTACAGTGCAGAATATAATAAAAAAATAAATTATATGAAAATATGTTATTCACATTTTAACTAATATCTAGAGGCCTGCATACATCTTGAATTTACCTTCGCAGTTGTTATGCGTAGAACAATAAGCTGAATTAATTAAACAAATTGCGTAAAACTGCTTCAAATGCATACAGTAAACAATCAAACATTGCATGTAAATGGACCCAATGTTTCACACTCTTTTGAGCTAAACCACGATTTGTAATTTGAAGCAGAATTTTCACATATCTGTGAAATTATGCAGAATTTGACAGATGATTAGTGTGATCGCTGGGAAATGACACCAGATGAAGGAAATACACTGTGTCTCAAAAAAACTGGGACCCCCGACATTTTCGACTGTAACTTTAAAAGCTATTATTGGATTTTGATAGTTTTTGGTACGAGTATTCCTGACACAACTTGCCATCAAATGACCATTTAGTTTCCCACCTCACCCAATGTATGCTTCTGCACTACCTAGGGAAATCAGATCAAGCGATATGTGTTGAAATAAACAGAAAACCAGAAAAAAACATCCCCGACATTATCGATCGTAACTTGAAGAAAGATTAGCAGATTTTAATAATTTTTGGCAGAAATATTTCTGACACCACTGGCTATTAAATAAGTGTTTTAGTTTCTACCTCACCCTACGTCTGCTTTTGCACTACCTGAAGAAATCAGACCAGCATAATACGTGTTAAAATGACTGAAAAAACGTTGATAAATTCCATCTATCCTAATCTGTGGACCCCAACATCCGGTCTGTTACAAGGTTTGACTGTCATGCAGCAGTGTGTCTACCAGATGAAGTTTAGGAATGTTTGCAAAGTCAAGAAGCGACTGGTACAGCCTGCATTGGTCAGGAGCAGAACATTATCGATACTGCTGTCAATGAATGGAGAAAGCGTCTCCTTGCTTGACAATGCTTGTGTTCGCATAACAGGCCAACACTTCAAGCAATTTTACTGCAAGCAGTTGAAAAATGGACAACTGGATGAAATGTCAGCCAAAGTGTCAGAAATGTGAACAAAATGTGTTTTTACACGTTATGTTAATTAAGCAATCATATCACGTCGGATAAAAAAGTGATATTTTGCTGGTTGTGTTTTCCCCAGGTAGTGCAGAAACAAAAGTTGAGTGAGGTGGGAAACTGAATAATCATTTGATGGCAAGTTGTGTCCGAAATATTCATGCCCAAAATAATCAAAATCTAACAACTGGTTTTAAAGTTACAGTCGAAAATGTCGGGGGTCCCAGTTTTTTTGAGACACAGTGTATATATTTCAAATCCACGTTAACTAGAATCTAGTCTTTATTGCCAGTTTAATTTTTTGTAGAGAAAAAAAGACGAGTTGCGGCATTTCACATGGTGGCCTGCAGAATCTGGAAAAACGTTCAAGGAAAACCTTGGGCCCAACACGAAACATATAACTTATGATATAAAACATTAGCACAAGGCAAGCTGGCCGTCATAAAGTCATTGCATAATAAATTAACGATAAAGGCACCAAAAGCTAAGGTTACAGTAATAACGGCCATTCACAAATGCAGAACTGACTTGTCCCAGTCTTACCGCATATCTAGATACAACAAAAAACACCTACTTGAGAAATATAAAACTGCGGACAACTATTGTTAAAATACTGCCCGCAAATAGTGCAGTAGGCATCTTACTAAACTAAATTGTCGGTAATTAAGTCTTAAGTCGGCTGCAGGTCTATTTGTTAAGCCTTGCGTGGGTTAAACACGACTTGCCGATCACGGCCTCACAAAAAGCAGAAGACTGCTCCCAGTCTAGAACAAATGCGGGGGGAAAATGTCCAGCGAAAATGTTCGGAGGGACGGAAAAACAAGAACGAATGTCTACACTCTTGTGGCCAATTCACACTACTCGACCTAACTCAAAGATGAGTTAAGTTGCTCGGTGTCGTAAGTGTGAACTGGCCATTATGCTCGACTGGTATACCATACCAAAAATAAGAGGGTGCGGCCGTTGAGGGGCCGCCCGCTATGGGGCCGTCCTTGCAGTTGAGTACGTGCGTGCTGTTTTTGGGCTTTCTAGGTCTGTGCAAGACGGCAAGGGATCCTTACGCCACCTGCCAAATATCAAGTTGATCGGACAACAGGCGGCGAAGTTATGGGGATTATTCGCCAACAACGCAATCAGCCGCCGAGACCTTGAACTCTGACCCCCTGACCTTGAAATTGGTCCACGGGGTGCTGGTGTCCCAGGGACCCTTCCTACCAAGTTTGGTATTCGTAGGCCTTTTTGTTTTCCCTCTAGGTGGAGGCACGGGACAGACAGACAGACAGACAGACGAACAGGATCAACACATGATGGGGCCTCCTTCTAGGAAGGACGGCTCGATAATAATAATCTATATGCAGACGCACAGACACACTTATCTAATAGCCATTTTTCCTGTGTCTTTGAGCTGTTTGTTGGGCGTCCAGAAAGGCATACTACAAAAGCCCTTGTTTACACAAAAATCAATGATAAATGGCCTAAAACAGGGTTGAATAAAAAATGACCGTCGAAATGAAAAGTGTGCATTATGCATGTGTATTTTCAGACAAGCCAAAACAGGAAAATGATTGGTGGAGACAAATTATTAAAATTTGCTGCCATCGTGTGCGCAGTATTGCTCTATTCTGATCACGGCTGCGTTCTGTAATGAAAATTCCAGTTCCGCTGCAAAAAACCACTCAAATCCATACGATGCCTTTGCTTGGTTTTCTATTTAATAATAATAATATAATAATAATAATAATAATATAGAAATTTACAAGGTGCGCAAAGTCAGCGAACATTACAGACACAAAATGCACATTTGGTGAGTAATAAGCATTGTGGGTTAAAAGTTGAAAATAGCAGTTTTCCAATAGAGAGAGAGAGCTGCAAAATTCCAGCAGAAAAGATACAGGTGGTAAAATGTCATTAATTCATGCCTTTACTTTCTCCTAAAATGGTGGGATTGCAGTCCCAATGTTGTAAAATTTTCTTAAGGGAAAAATTACAGTCAGACTAAAATTCAGCGGCGGAAATGGGCATTTGTCCCCCTTGCCCCTGCCACTGATAATCAGTAAATTCTAATACTACAACTTCAGTTTTTTGTTCTACTGGTGTGGCTTTGGGGTGTAACGGTAATGTGCCAAACTTGTAATCCAAAGGTTGTAGGTTCGACTCCAGGCCGGGGCACCGCCAGGTAACGACCTTGGGCAAGTTGATCACACACATGTGCCTCTGTTGACCAAGCAGTATAATTTGGTACCGGTCAAAGGACGGTGATGCTCTGAGGCTGGGAAGGTAACCGTAGGTCTGGCGTCACACAGGCCATGCATCACGGACTCAAGTGGTTTATCCACCTATGGGCTCAATGGCCGCGAGTGGGAGATGAGCACCCCGCCTATGCTCCTGATAGGGCACGGCCTGGTTTGCCTTTGTTTGGTTAAGTTTTCAGCAGTTTTCAGAAAAACATTGGACATATTACATATTACAATCTGGATGACTTCATACACGATGTCGACGATAAAACAATTATGCAGTGATAGCAGTCACAAAATCTGAGCAACAGCGTCAGCAGAAGAGGCAGAATTACACCTTTCTTCCCACGTTACACCATTCATCGGCACTATATGACAAGCAGACGATGGTGAAATTTACAGAGGTGAAATATATAGGCACATTTCTGCATGGAAATATATCGGTAGCACGCTCAGAGATGAATGATTGTTAGAATTCAGTCTGCGACGCAGGGTTGTTCGGCGTAGTCGGCAGCGGGGCTGCAGGCTGAACACGACAAACAACATATTTATCAGTATCATTACCGTTCTTAACTTTCTGCATCTTTTTTCAATCTGAACCCGATCAGACCACCACAACTCGTAAACATAAAGTAAAAATGTAAAGTCCTTTGCGAGCCACAAGGCCCACAGCGGGCGCTGACCTCCGTTTCCTCAGCCCTCAGCCAGACACCAGTTTACACTGCAAGACCGTGGATACAGGGCCAGTGCAAACAACACACTAGTATTATTAAACAAACCACAGAAAAAATGATCTGCACAATTTTCAGTGGCCGGCAAACTGCATTCGATATAAGTAGCTGGTCTGTCTAGCCCTACCCAAGTTCATAATGAATGATCCGGACTTCAAACTGTCCAACACGACTTCTGTAGCTACTATTATTAGCACCACTGCATTGCATCGTATGTACTAGACAATTGGCTGCAACACAAATAAACATTCAGTTTCTTTTTTTATTTAATTAGCCAACTTTTCTGCAGTTAATCCATGTTAAGTCAGTCCCAAAAGCGAACATGCGAGACTGCTGCAGCAAAGGTTTTAATGAAACAACAGCAACAGCATGGATATAGCGATAGGCAAAAACACTTGCCCCTAGCACTGAATAATGACGATAGAAACAGTAAAAAAACAACCAACAAAACAACGATGACGACGACGACAATGCCAACAACGTCAACAAGAAAGCCTAGCCGTTGCTAGGGAAGACACGCTACAGCCTATACAGTTCCTGTTGCAGTAATGACCTTCAAGGTCATCCAAGGTCGATGATTTTCATGTCACTTGAAAGCCAATATGCGACTTCCTATTGCAGCCTAGGCCCTATCTCGCACCATTTAGCCACAAAAGTACGTACCGACTTTAAAGGTCATCCAAGGTCAATAATTTTAATGAAATCTGAAAGGGCGTATGCCACTTCCTATTAGTAACTAATAGTAACCTTAGCACTATCTCTCACCACTTCCGAGATATGGCTAGATTGAAACCTTCCATTGAAAATTGCGGCCAAACCGCTGCAGATGGACACATGGTTACTATTGACAGCCTACAGGAAGTCGCAAGCGTTCTATCCGATGGTACCATTGCAGACCCCCTATGGCTTACCTTTTAGCCACAATACTTAGCCATAATACATCCATCAACGGCGATGGATGGATAGATGGACGAATGACAACGGTGTCAAAGACACCTACAGCTATTCTACACCATAGCAGTAGTGCGCCAACAACTAGAATGACAGCAACAATAACAAAGAGCAGCAGCAGCAACAACAACTACAACAACAATAAAAATTAATAACACTATTCTTACTATTGCAATAAAAATACTATACTACAGCCACCATTGCTACTACTACTACTACCACCACTACTAAAAAAGTTCAACAAAGTCAGATGATTTTATTTACATTGAAACAAAACTAGCAACTAGTAATGCGTTACAAAGTAACGCGTTACTGTAATGCGTTACTTTTAGGAGTAACTAGTCCTGTAACGCGTTACTATTGGCTCGGCGTAATGTTGTCAGTAACTAGTTACTTTTTAAAGTAACTAGTAACGTAAGCAACGCATTACATTTTAAAAATTTTTCAACTACTCAGCACTACTGTCTTTAGACCAAATGAAGTGAATTTCGTTTCAGAGTATGTGAAAGTTATGCAACCGGTGGCCAAGTCCTTGGACACCCTTCAGAGACACAGTGCTTCATGGGCATATTGCTGCCAACTATAGCTTCTCTCCGGATGAGGCTTGATCAACTGAAGGTGACACTTAGGTATGCTGCTGCACTGGCTGATGCACTACTTGAAGGACTTAATCGACGTTTTGGACCTTTAGAGCAAAGACAAGATCTGTTGCAGGCAAGTGTGTCACATCCCCAATTTAAGCCAAGATAGATGAATTCAGAATCAGCCAAGATAACTGGCAAAGCGGCCCTGTTGGAAGCATTGCAACTGGTTTCAGCGTCAGATGGTACAGCAGAAGTCAGCAATGTCACTGCCAATGATGTTGAGGACTTTTTAGTTTTTATGACACGAATGTTGCGTTTAATTCTGTACCTGCGGAACTTGATATGTACATTACCTCACGTGATATTGACAGTCTTCACCGCTTCCCACTTGTGAAGAAAGTGTTTGTTGCTAAGAACATTGCTCTACTCTCAAGTGCTCCTGTGGAACGGTTATTTAGCATTGGAGGGCAAATCTTGACTCCTCGAAGGAATGGGCTCTCTGATGAACATTTTGAAGAACTGTTGATGTTGCGTGCAAACAGACATTTAGAGGAAAACAGCTAGACGCATGAGTTTTAAATGTTGATGACTAATGAGTTGTGTTGCATCTCAGGAGATTAAATTTTATGAATCTTCAATGTTTTGTTGTGGTGCTTAAAATACTGATTTAGTACAAACCATGTTGCCACTTGTAACAGTGCATTATTAGAATGCTTATGAAACAGTGTAACTAGCAAAGTAAATAGTTACTTTTTTATGGTAACTAGTAAAGCAACTAGTTACAATTTTATAAAAGTAACTAATTGAGTAACTAGTTATATTTTGAGGACAGTAACTAGTAAAAGTAACTAGTTACTTTTGGAAGTAACTAGCCCAGCCCTGAAAACTAGTCAGCTTCCACATCACAATCAGTGGATAAGAAAACTACAAGACGTACGCGGCTACGGTGTGTACTCCGACGCATGACAGGTGGCGGTAAGTTGTTACGCCGTGGTTGTGGTGAACCGCCAGAGTCACTGAGTGGATCTGTGAGTGACGTTGACTTCTCCGGTAGTGGAGGTGGCGTCTCCACGACCGCAGGACTCGGTGGTAAAGGCACCGGCGAATTGCGGACGGTTGTGGCCGTAGTCGTGGGTTCTGGAGTCCTGAGGTCACTGCTCACTGGACGAACTCGACTCTCAGTGTCCGGACGTCGCGGCCTTGCTCCTGTCAACTAGCAACCAGTCACACAGACAATCGGTCGGTCGGTTGGTAGGTCAGTTGATCGGCCGGTCGATCGGTTTGTTGGTCAGTCAATCAAT
>Ga0209671_1007117_pt1 | contig 11570 bp, 6 predicted proteins | sample WorMetHERISLAND2_2_FD_187401 | JGI IMG/M metagenome (GOLD analysis project Ga0209671, IMG submission 187401) | Marine gutless worms symbiont microbial communities from Max Planck institute for Marine Microbiology, Germany - Olavius geniculatus... | ecosystem: Host-associated > Annelida >...
GTGTATATTTCACCTATATGGGGAGCAAAAACCCCTGGGCGGATTGAGCCCAAATTTTGTTTGGTGGTAGGCGTCCCTGACATAATCACGCCATTAAAATTTGGTGACGGTCGGTTCAGGGGTTTTTGGTTGGCTGAGGGTCAAAGTTTGCATTTTCTCATATACTTTGAAGGTCGTCCTTACAACACTCACACTACCGTGTGAGGTGTGATTAACGAGATTTCGATAGCGAGATCTATCACTGTATCGTGCAGCTTAATACCCCGTTTATACGATCCAGCAAACGTCCAGCAAATTTTCAGCAAACGTCGAGCAATTAATACGTGTATTTTGAATACATTTGCTGGACGTTTGCTGGATCGTGTAAACGGGGTATTAGTCGTCCTTCTGAAGCAATGTTAATACATCTGCCGGCGACGCTGCCGTGCAAAACCTCGCTTTGATTTGTGATAAAATCTACAACAGCAGCAGCAGCAGCAGCATCAACACTAATAATGGAAACAAGACCAAAATGTTAAGACCAAGACTTAGCCAAAGATTATAACTTTACGATTAAGACCAAGACCGGTTAAGTAGACCTAACGGCAAAATTACAGATCCATGCACGTAGGCAACATAGGCAAAACGCATTTCTTCAATCTGATTATGTAGATAATTTAGTTTACTTGTGCACCTCTTGGCGCTACTGGGACACTTAGTGTTAGAAGCAAAATCATAATGTTAAGACCAAGACCATAATCGCTTTAAGCAACAGCAAAACTACAGGTGCACATAGGGTACTCAGGTATGTATGTATGAAAACACAATGCATCTTCTGACTGCTTAACATTTTCCAGTCCGATAATAAGTGCACTTAACTTACTTTATTCGTCCACTTCTTTGCACTGCAGCGAGCACCCGGTGTTGGAACAAAACAATAATGTTAAGACCTAGATCAAATCAAGACCAAAGATTTAAGTCCAAGACCAAGATAGAAACTAAAAATAGAAAAAAAACATGATAAAAATCAAAATTTTAAGACCAATTGCAAGACAGAGACTTCATAGCGCAAGACTGCGATTATCATTATTATTGCTATCGTCATCATCATCATCATCATCATCAGCAGCAGCAGCAGCAGCAGCAGCAGCAGCAAAAGATGAAGAGCATCCGGTCAGCGTCAAAACAATGAGCGACGATGCGCGCTGACGTGTGCGCGTGGCCGCGCAGAAAAATCCGATCCGCTGTCGATCCGCGATTTCATCATGTTTAATGCGGATTCGTCCACATTGCTAGAAAAAAAGATTCATGCGCAAACTACGGTCTTGGTTTTAGTGAGAACACATCTGTATTGTATTTTTTGCAGAACTCGAACCGGCGATTGTTTAATGCACTATTAAGCTAGCAGCTTAATAATGGACAGCTTGGGTGAATCATGAAAGGACATTGAAGTGAGCCCAACACAGCTTATCAGGGCATCAGAGAACCGACTGTTCTGGCAGCGCACGGTCGTCAACGTCGTCAGCGACGACACGACAAATTGACATGACATGACTAAGGGCCGGTTTCTGGATCTATTAGTCAACTCGTCACCAAATCGTCCGCCATTTTGCAAGCAGATAACCGCTCGGTTAAATTTTAACTGCCCGATGTTGGTCAGATAATTTGACGGCCATTTTGACCGTTGGTTAGTGCAATGGGAAACGCACGTTATGCAAATCTGCCAGTTAACGCTAACTTGACCGGCCAGTTAAGATCCAGAAACCGGCCCTAAGCTACAATTCATACAATCCAAGTCAGCCGAATGGCAGCATACGCCTTCAACTGACAGGATTAGTGCAGTCCTGGTCACGGGCCATATAGCCCCATTAATAAATAAACTGGCATATAAAATTTGACGTTTTTTTTCTTAGGAATGGCTCTGATCACCGCTTTTGCTCATTCGGTCTACACACAGAGAAATGGCCAAGCTGATTTGGTTTGGGTGGCTTGGTCGAAAACGTTAACCAGTTTCAGCAGCAACCCGGATCGACGTATTTTTTGTAGTTGTCCATGAGAGTGACGGAAAAACGGACGGACGTAAATGCGATAGCAATTGCTGGGGTCGAACAATTCACTGAGAAAAGATACAGTTTTAACGGTGTCATGTTCTAAAAAAGGCAAAAGTAGCAATTTTTCGGCGGACAGCTGCAATGCCGACAAAAGAGATTCTGGTTGTTCACAATGTTAACTTTGGCTTAAAATTCATTCAAAATAGGCTATAAAACATTCAACCACAAGTTCGTACTTTGAGGAAAAATTTCCAGACAAAAAAATTCCAAAGGCTAAAATTCAGAAGAGGCGACAACTGTTTCCCCCATCTGTTCTCCTTTCACGACGCCAGTTTGCAGTTTAATTGTACGCCTACTTTGGAGAAATTTGGCGGATTAGAGTCCACACGAAAAACATCCGCAGTTCACTCGCTTTCGGTGCGAATCATTCTTTATCGACTGATTAATCGAATACGACAGATCATAACTGTGCTGCTAAATATTGCTGGCTGGCCAGTCTATGTCCATCACTTAATAGAACAACATGTTACTGATAGGCTTACGACGTTAAGCATTGTTAACTAGCGGGGTAGTGGGTTTAAAAAAGTAGGCGACTAAGCAAAAAATGTAGTTTTTTGACAGACAACTGCATATTTGCGACAGAGCAGATTATGGCTGGTAAAAAAATTTAAAAAATTGTTTTTGAGATTTTTCCAAAATATAGGATTTTAACCGCAAATTTTGTGTTTTTGGAAGAAAATTTTCCGACCAAAAAAAAACTTTTCCGACAGGCTAAAAGGTATGGAAAAGTCAAAAGACGCCACTGTTTTCCAAGTAGCAGTGAGCCAAACGAACGCAGTTTTATTTTTTAAAGTTTATTTTATTTAGTACTTAGAAAAAGTAGGTCTATGTTTATCAATTGTTTAAAACAGTAGGCCTAACGTAGAGACGTGACCAACCTAGCCTACGCTCCTTAATCTTGATCCCATTGGCTATAAACGTTTGTTTTGCGTGCCAGCAAAATGTAAGCTTGCTGCTACCTAATACTCGCCCCTTCATAAAGTTTTTTTAAAGCTTACTGTGCTAAAAATTGAAACGACAAAACGTTTCTCTAAATTCTGAGGTATTCTGATTTTTTGTCGTAAGACGGAGAAAGTAGCAGACGTTTTTATCTGTTGCAACATAGACCTAATCCACCAGGTGAAATTCAGGCCAACAGGTCTAGCCAAAACAAACTGTTTATCTTCAAAAATCACGCAGTCAAGGACACAACCAAAATGAAAATAAAAAACGCGAAATTAAATACTATATCAAAATAAAGAATTATAGAAAGTAAAAAATACTGTAAATTGAATTACTACAAATTAAATAGGCCACTGTGCTAAACTAAGTTAAAGTTGTAATGTTGTATGATTATGTTTTAAAATTTATCTATTACCTATGCTAATTCTATTACTTTAGTAGCGCTGTATCAAGACTAATTAATATAAACCGTGTGGACTATTTTTTGCTATTTCTTTTACAAGATTAGACGCTATTTTCACCACGTGCAAACTGTGATCTACGTTATTCTCGCCGTTCGGCCATTAGCGCTTAATGCGCTACGCCTCGCCAGTTCGCAATTTTTTCGGCGCGCGGCGATATCGTTGTTTATGGTCAGCCTCGGGCAATAATAATTACGAAATCAATGACCAGAAATCGATGAGAACAGAATCGCGCACACAACGACACCAACCGCCTTCGTAATCGCTCTGCAAAATTTATCTCGTTTCACGATCTCTCGTAGCTACAACCTTTGCCCCCGGTCTCTAGATTAAGATTAAGAACATGACGTGAAGGTCTTCGAAGCTTCTGCATCGAAATAAACTACAAATTTCGCCTACGTGTTGGATTAAACTTCTTGGAGCTTTTCCGCTAAGCATTGTATAAGCAATGTAGTAAAACAGAAAACAGAACTAAAAATTCTACAAAAAACGAATTTTAAGTATCAGAAATTAGACTGTCTCAAATTCCAACTAAAGCTTAAAAGAGTTTTAGATGATAATATATAGATAGTTTTCGTATTTTAGATTAAAACTGCTTATTTTTCCCTCTAAACAATGTAGTGGAACAAAACAAATAACAAAACTAAACATTTGGCGAAAAGTGTATATTAAGTATCAGAAACCGGACTGTTTTAAGTTTCTGACTGTTGTATGTTTTAGATAGTGTAAAATAATATTTTACGCTCGTATTTTTTGTATTTTTACTCATTAAATGTTTAACTTAAGAGAGTTTTAGACGTTTCCCGCGTTCTTGCACACTTTGTTGTTTTTGTTTTGGCTAAAAACAGTAGGCTTAGACTATGAGAATGACCATCAATCAGTTTTCAATCTGCGAGTAGTTTGTACATTATCTCGTTTTTTATCCCATAGTTCGGTTAATGTCGTTTTTAATAGTTCATTGTTTTCGCTACTTCGATCAGTGTCCGTCCGTTTTTTTGCAGACTACTGGCTGCATTTCGGCGCAATAAACAACGTCGGACAGTACATTCACAAAATCCTCATGCTTTTATAATGCCCGAACTGCACTATTTTTCGATTTGCCGTAGACTTGCTGTATCTGCTCTGCAACTCTGTTGTACAGCGTGTTTAAATACAACAAATTTACGCGAAATTTAAGTCAGTGAAATTTTAGCTCATATATACCTGGACAGTAGCAATAGGCTTACTAAAGACTTCTTCAATTCTATCTTGGACACAGATGTTGATCTGGATCATCATTGAAATCTGAGCACTTCCAAGATCGCCAAGTCTAAACTTCCCCGAAAATTTTTGGCCAAATCCATTTAGCTGTGTAACACTGCCAACAAACCAACAGCTGAAATTCGGTTTCGATCGATGTCTGCCTTTACTGCGAAAGACTTGCTGTCGATGAGAAACCAGCCAAGGTGTCCGTCCCCAGGTGACGTAATACCACCCAAGATGTCATACAATCGCCATGACATAGTATTGATGACGGCGCCTTGTCCTCGGGCTACGTACAGTACGTACTCCGTAGGTCTATGCTGTGTGTCTAAATAATGCACAGCGCGCGGAGTCAGTGTCGACATTAATGAAGACGTCAAAATCTATCATCATGTCCATCACGCATCACTGCAGCGCGTATGCTGGTACGTCGAAGGCCTGCCAGCCAACTTATTTCACTGCTACAAGTTTCATAGGTACATTGTGTGTTTTCTCTTCTTCTTGGTAGGCTACCGGTAATAACAAGTAATTTGAGCAAAGCTTATGAGACGCGCGACAGCCTTAGCAGTTCCTATTCGCAGGTTGTCTTGATCTATCTCTATCCATTTCGACGCAATTCACTTTTGAAATCTGCGCCGCAGCCACAAATTGCAAAAACACTAAAACTCCTATGTTGGGGGTTCAAGGTTATTCAAGGTCATCGATGTTAATACCAATAAAAAGTTTGTCATTATTGCTCGTTATGATAAGCAGCATGTTTTTGCTTATCTGCAACCGTTTTCACGCTACACGCGCCAAAAGCGGTAAAATAACCATTTTAGGCGCCGGCTTCTTTGAACATAGGGGGTCGGGACTTGAACTGCTGAAATCTACATTTAATGCTGAAAATTTTATGTGCAGGCTGTTTTAGTCTATCTCCAGCGATTTCGTTGCAATTTATTGTTGAAATGTGCGCTGCAGCCAAAAATTGCGAAGAAATTTACCAAAACCCCTTTTTTGCAGGGTTAAAGGTTGTTCAAAGTCATCGATGTTGACAAATCTAAAAAGCCCGTCATCAATACTTATAATGATGCGCAGCAAGTCTACCTATTTGCAACCGTTTCTACACTATAAGAGCCAATATCGGCAAAATAACGTCTTTTTAAGGATGTAATCCTCTTTGACGACCGTGTTCGATGGGACGAAATTTTGTCATTAAAAATTAGAGTCCTGGTGGCAGCTCACAGTGAAGATTTCGTAATCCTAGCTTGCACTGTTTTGATACAGGTCACGAGTGTGACAGACAGACGGACGGACAGACGCCTAGACGATGGCTATGAGGCGCGAAGCATTTTGCTGTCGCGCGTAAAAAAATAATGCTGCGTATAAATACGTCACATACTAAACTGTTATTATCGTACATGGTCAATAGTGCTTAAAATATCCTTCACGCGGCTGAATGGCTTGTGCAATTTATTTAAGAAAATGTCAAATTAGCTTGGCCTGGTCATTGTCCTTACCGATCCCGACAGCAGGATCCGACGTCGGTCGTTTCAAGAGCTCTAAAGAGACTAATGAGAGGCCCATCTTTTCGATCACCCATGATCCTGCAATGAGACGTGAGAGGAATCGTATTCCTCTATTTCCGGAATGTTTTGACATAAGTTTTATCGTATGTTTAATTGTATTTACTTCAAATCCAAAGCTGCAAATTCTAAAATGGTCGTTATTGAACTTCTGAAATTCTACTGTCTATCATCTATTTTATATGCGGTTGAAGTATGTTCGTGTCTTCGAGAGTTGTATAAACACGGCGTTGTACAAGATATTTGGTGCATCGCAGCAGTCTGGATTGCTTAAGAGTTTGTGTGAAGCTTGATGGGATAAAACAGTTGACTGAGAGAAGACATTGTGCATTTATTGAACGGTTCTTGGGTGATTATCGATTTTCTAGTCTGCTTTTAATGCATGTTCAGAACTCTATTTTTAGCATAGGACTATGTGTAGGCCTAGGTGTGTGTCTGTGTGTTTGGTTGCATTTTACAGTTCTTTTATTTTTTTAAATCTGTTTCTCTTTGTGTGTGTGCTTGTCTTGTTACAGTTTTAATTGTGTTTGTGGCTGCCCTTGAGGCAAAATAAAGATATCTATAAGCCTCTTCATTTTTAGCAGCTTATTTAGAGATCTTCTGGGGGGGAGAGGGCGCTGAAATCGCGAGAGATGACATCGCGAGACCTGACAACACGGTATCAGATCAGATGTTGAAATTACCATGGCTAGGCGTATTTTCTCGTAGACAGCGTACGATGGAGACGTTTAACGTTTTACTGCCGAATTGTTTTTATATAATACTGATGTATTGTTCTATTTTTATACGTTCCTAACAATTTATTCGATGTTGAACTCACTGATTTTGCTGTTTTTCTGTGCCGTTATTTTCGTAACTAAACGCGTGTCACAGTTTATGGAATGATTTTATGTAATACTGTTGTCTTGTGCTATTTTTTTAAAAAGAGGTCAATGTTTGTAGAATGTTTTATATAATACTAATACTGCGCTATTTTGCTGATATTTTTTAACGAAACGCGTGTCAAAGTTTATTCAATGTTTAACAGACTACGGGTTACGTGGAATTAAAATTACTTTGTGCGTCATTTAGCCTTACTTCGCGTTGTCAGTAATATCGTAAAACACTAAAATGCTACAATAAGATACTCTAACAATATAAAACAAATCTCGCGATTTTCACCCTTGCGAGCTGGTGTCACGTTGTTCATTCTCGCGATGTCAGGTCTCGCGATTTCAGTCGCCCCATCTTCTGTTGGCGACAAGCTCTTGCAATGCTTTCCCGTATAGAAGTAGAATAACTTACGTAAGAAAGACGGCATCTCCAAACGCACGTCTTCTGTATGTCGACATCTGTCTCGCAGAATATTTAACCGTATTATTAACTGCTTCTGATTTGTATATTACGTTTCATGGCGCTGTATATGCTTTTAGCTTATTTTGTTAACGGTAGCTGGCCACAGTCAGCTGCAATGCGCAGATGTGACAGTCAGCTTGATTCAGATTTGGACTGTTGATCAGTCAACATCAGACATCAGTTCACTTAAAGCCGAACGTCTGTTATGAACCAGTATACTGTATGACACATCTCTGTTACCACGTGTCAACTCAGCCTCCTACCCTTCGCGAGGTGAAATGAGTAGTAGCTTACGGGCTACGGGGTGAAGGCCTAATGTGGCTGATTGGGGTGGTGATATGTCTGTTGGCTGCAAACCGCGGGTCTGATTGTTCGCTAACGGGAGCAATGGATGGCCGCATAGTGCGCTGCGGTATCATTAGCTCATGCCAATCAGCTGCCACTTCCAAGATTGTAAAGCGTTTTTGCTATTGAGTCTGTCTCATGTAAGAGGCGCTATAGCAAGTACCGGATTTTAGCTTTATCCTTACACGCGATTGTTTGCATTTTTATTATAGCAGTCCAAAGTTAATTCGATATTGGTACAATGTGAAACTGCACTTGTTGTCTCCAATTTTTGGTCAGAAATCGGCAATGAATTTAGCTTAGTCTATAGTTCAGCAAAACTGCAGACCACGGCGAACCGAACAGCGCTCGCTATACGTATTTGGCATTAATATTTCACAAGGTAGTGTAGTGACACGTACGAGGCGTGGTGTGGTGGCGGAATTTTTAACGATCACTCAAACTTTATAACAAATGTTCTGATGCACAGCGACCATTGATCATTGTCACACACTGTCATCATCGTGTTATTATAGTCCAGACGATATAACGAGGCACGTGACGACGTGTGGGCCTACCAGAGATGTGCGGACTGCAGACGCGTCCGTCCGCGGACGCAGATCCGCAGGATTCTGTGCGGACGCAGACTGACGCGGTTCCTGTTCCGTGACGAGTGTTTTTCCTAATAACTGTTTGCTGACTTTGGAAAGCATGTTTGATTTCTGTCTTGCTTAGCAAAATGTATTACAAAGCCATTTACTGCCGTTATTTTCTTATTTTGTCACTTACTGACTACTGTACTGGGTATCTTATGGGGTGCTTACACGATCCAGCGAACGTCCAGCAAACTTCTAGCAAATGAATTCAAAAAACCCGTGCTAATGATGGACGTTTGCTGGAAGTTTGCTGGACGTCTGCTGGATCGTGTAAACACCATACGTACTAAAGACTAGGTCTATTAAGTGCGGACAAAGAGTAACAGCGGATCCAATATTTTTTCTGTTACGGACGCGTATCCTTGGTCAAAATTCGCGGACTGACGAGGACTCAAAATTTCGGGATCCGCATATCTCTGAGGCCTACAACGATACTGCGGGCGACTAGACACAAGACGAATGATGATCTGAGATGATCTGATGAACTGCTGAACAGTTGCGGTAATTTGCGTCTAGAAGAACCAGTCGAGTAAAAAGTACTGTCTATAAGTCGCAACCTGCTCTGGGCGTTACGAGATTACTCGTGGAACAACGAGCGAAACGTTTGTACCCAACGTTGTCGCCACTTTTTAAGCGAAATCGCTCTTGCAGTTCGAGCGATTTTGCTTATTTTTGCACACTTCTTCGTAGCGTGGTCCGTCCGTTTGTCGTCTAGCACGTTCGTGGTTGAGATGCCATTTGCAAACAAATTTTGTGAGGTCCAACGACACATTGTGTTGTCTACCGGCGGAATTAAAGATTTAGGATTTAACCCCAATTAAAAATGCATTTTTTTCATTTACAATAAAATAGATGATTTATAATTTACCAAATGGCAGCATCGATCAGCAATTTTACCCCCTTTTTAAATTACTATAGCTCTTGGTATTCTTGCTCATGCTTTTCATGTCAGAGCTAGACGTTTCTTCTTTGTTTGATGCAACTGAGTTTGATGACAATCTTTTAATCTGACAACCACAATTTCCTCTAAAATTGAGGATGTCATAGTTGCACGAGGCAGCTACACCGACAGTGTTGATCAGAGACGCAAACCTACTAATTTGAGTGTGAGATAAAACATGATGTGGAATTCTTTCACATTTAGGAAATTTAGCTACCGGGTAACTAATTTTAGAACAATTTCTAAGCTAATTTCTGCACCGCTAATGGTAATAAGTTATGAAAGACATTTGTCCAGTTTGTGATATTTTTGTAAGGTTGCGTCACTAATGCAAATGGCGCGAATAGAGGTAGTAAATTTAATAACACTAAGAATGTTTTCTTGTCGATATTTTGAGCCGAAATATTGGGAGAAAATGCTACAGTACTGTCGTCAACTACTTTGCCGTTTATCGATTTTTTTTCTAGCTAGTGAGCTTTTGAAAAATCCTTTTCGTTGGTTAGTTTTTTTTTTATTTCGTTTCGCGCTCACGACTGAGCAGGCTGTCTGGCTGTTTGGTGGTCAGTTTTTTTCCGGCGAACGCTACGCTAAATGTCTGCTGCCGTATCTTATCTCATAGTGGGTCAGGCGCTGCCGGCCACGGTGGGAGCCTTGCCATGACTGAGGTTAACAGCAAGCGGTTAACACCATCCGGCGGGCGAGCGTTCACTGTCGCATACGTCTTCAGCGCGCAATTTCGGCGCTAAACGGGCGTCGACAATTTCCCAGCCCGATCTCGATTCTGCCTCGCAACCCTCTCCCCCCGCCTGATATCCCACGATATCCCCTTAACTCCCTCAGCCAGAGACGCAAGAGTCGATTTCGATCAGTGGACGGAAATTGATAGTTAAACATAGCGAGATGCTGGGTGGGAATCGATTCCGTCACAAGCCCAATTTTCGCTCGATAAGATCTGTTGCAAATATGCTGTACAGCAAGTTCAGTGACAAATCGAAAGACCATAACATTCAAAAAAATGCAATTTTGGCAAAAATTGATTTGTGATTTGATTTGTGATTCGCAGTGTTCGAACATTCCGAGTTCTTAACATATCGATATTTTGTACAGTTTGTTTTACGACTTGTTGTCCAACGAGTCTTACGACAAATCGAAGTAGTGGGGTTCAAGTCACGACTAACGAAATTCGCACTGATGAAATCTGGCGCTGGCTTAAGAGGTTACCTTGATAGGTCAAACTCATACTCTCAGCGCAACCAAAGACCAAAGACCAAAACACACCAGAAAAAAAACTACTGGCTGTAAACGACAAAGCACAAAAGCACGCTGTGTCACATACATGTATGCTGTTGTTTTGTTTTTTAAAGTTGATTCAAATAAATTACGATGAATGTTCAAAATGAACTAGCGTTGATGTGTGCCAAACTTGGTGCCGATTTGACCGAAAATTCTAACGTCACAAGCCGCAAAAAGTGGCTCCCCTTTTTGCTAAATTTTTGATACCTCGCGAATTACGCTATATAGGCTACATGTAGGCTTTACACTGTACTGCTACAGTGCACTGCTAAAGTTTTATTTGGGACACTTGCTGCTACTTACAAGTTGTAACTATGTACACAAGGAAATCGCGATGTGAACATACAAGCTGCAAGAGTGATGTTTGCTCGTAAAAAAGTGCAAATGTGAATCAATAAAACCAATCAGGGGCAGACGCGCACATGCTCCACTTGACCACAAGTCGCGTCCCGTCCGACCACACACAAAGACTAGACTACGTCCAGGCTTGCGTCTAGGACTCAAGCAGGATTAGACCCGGACTTGACCCGAACCCTGACCCGAACCTTGACCCGGATTCGACCAGGACTCGCGCCCAGGACTCAACCCCGGACATTGGTCGACCTTTCGCCGGTGTCGCGCGTTGCCCTCGTCGTCGTTAGTGAAACATTTTCGTCGTCGGAATTAGGTTTTCGTCGGCTGAGCTGGAACATTCGTCCGTTCGTCCGTTCTTATAGAGCACC
>Ga0209671_1007121_pt1 | contig 11569 bp, 8 predicted proteins | sample WorMetHERISLAND2_2_FD_187401 | JGI IMG/M metagenome (GOLD analysis project Ga0209671, IMG submission 187401) | Marine gutless worms symbiont microbial communities from Max Planck institute for Marine Microbiology, Germany - Olavius geniculatus... | ecosystem: Host-associated > Annelida >...
TTCAGTGTTGAAATGTGCGCTGCATCCGAAAATTGCAAAAAATTCACTAAAAACCCTCTTTTGGGGGGGGGGTTCAATTCGTTCAAGGTCATTGATGTTGATAAATTTAAAAAGCCTGTTGCTAGTGCTTGTTATGATAAGCAGCATGTCTGTACCTATCTGCAACCGTTTTCACACCAAACAAGTCAATAACGAATGGCAAAATAACTTCTATTTACGAGATACCCCTTTTTGATGCCCTGGTTCGAAGGGAACCCCTTCGCCCAGAGGCACAAAATTTTGTCACAAAAAACTAGACACCTTGAGGCAGTCCATGGTGAAGATTTCGTGATCCTAGCTTGCACCATTTTGATACAATTCACGAGTGTGACAGACAGACAGACGGACAGACAGACGCCCAGATGATGGCAAAGACGTGCGAAGCATTCTACTATCGCGTGTAAAAGTCATGGCAAACACATAGCACCAGATCGCAGACTTTGGCAGCAGAGGCAAAAGCAAATATTTTTTGCATTAAAATCACACAATAAACTTCAACTTCATGCTGGTTGAAAACAAAATATTCTTGTAAAAATATAAAATCAGAGCATTTTAACAGAAAAAACACGGGAAAATATGGCATTTTGGCAATATCATGGCACTTGACAAAAATCACGGTTTACATACTCGTAATTTCCATGTTTCCGTCATTTTCTAATGTCCTTAAACATGATGATGTTTTCTTTTCCACAATATCCATGTGAATCACCTCACGACCAGCAACGGTTTTACTTGAAGAATGCTAAACAAGTGCAGCACGGCATAAAATCTTTTTAAAATCTCGGACAGCTGTCGATTATTGAAAATTTCGACTGCCAAATTTCCCAACATCTGGCAAATTCTGTTGAACGACGAAGCTGGGTATAGCTCTGTATAGCAAACCCGTTGGACGATCCTTTGCACTAGAACTTCTAGCTGACCTTGAAACCCATACTATGACCTCTAGACCATGTTGAACCGCATCAGTAAAACGCATGCTAGTAATAAGACGTACACTGTTGTCAATGACTTCTAAGTGACCTTGAACCCTGGCCTACACACTTACCTCTAGTTGCCCTTGAACCCCACACTATGACCTCTGAATAACCCCGAACCCCATCAGTAGCAATGCACACACTAGCAATGAGACTTACACTGCTGAACACCTAGGTAATCTTGAACCCTACACAATGACCTCTAGTTGACCTTAAACCCCACACAATGACCTCTAAATGACCATGAGCCCTATCACAACACATGCTAGTAATAACACAGGCTTACACTGATGTCTACGACCTCTAGATGACCTTGAGCCCCAGCCAGGGCCACCACTGCCGCCATATTGACCTCCTGTACCGCGTGACATTGGCGGTCGACCTCGTAGCGGTCCCCGTGACGACCCGCCGGCACGATCAGCACTCATTGTTTCACGCCATCCACCCACGTCACTGTGTTCACTTGCTGACCAGCCAGGACCACGACCCCCGCGACCTCTGACCCCTCCACGACCCCTGCGACCCCCAGACACTGGGTCAGCACTATAGCTACACACACACACACACAAACATACCCGGCACATGAGTATACTCTACGAAGCATCACCTGCCATGTGGGATCACACAGTTACCTGTCACTTGACACAGGTAAATGAATGCGCTCCACTTTAACGCCAACCAAGCAGGCCTAAACACGGTGAACTGTGTCATGCGGAAAAGCCCGCGAGCCGTCCCACAGGTAGTGCATGTCGATAAGTTAAAGCTGTATTTGCAGCCTGGCCTGGGTGAGTCTTTGGCCCATTAGTGGGATAATGTCCCCGCCAGGTGGTGTGTAAAGCGGTTGAGGTGGCAGAGTTGTATGAGGAACCTATTTCCTAGTGCGGGAAATTTTACTCGTTTCTCATTATTCGCTGATGGCGAATGTTTTAGGAGGACATTGCCCTCATTTGCGTCTTTGTTCTCATAAAGCATCGAGACTTATTTCCCGATGCGAGAAATTTACCTTGCTTTTTTCTAATTCGCGAAAGGCGGATGTTTTAGAGAGTTTGTCCCTAGTTTGTCTTCTTTTTCCCCGTCTAGTACGGCATGGTGCGTGCCGTAGACGTGGGGTGGGCTTGGCTGGGAGTGTGATTCTCTCGGTAGCATGCTTAACGGTGTGCGATGTTGTTTGTGTGCTGATTTGTCGGCAAGCTTAACGTCTACGCCGGCAACGTCGCTGTTGGCGGAGTCCAGGTCGGCGTCGTCTTTATTGGGGCGGCCGTCGACTCGGATGGATTCAGTGGACAGTCGCCATGAAACTGGACGATTTCGTTCCGCTGACGAACTGTCACTCTTGCTGCTACTTGACTGGAACTGCTGTTGTTGATGCTGATTTTTCCGATTAGGCTGCTTAATGTCTGTTAGTTTTTTAGGTTAATCTTACGGTAAACGAACAGGTTATGGGCCGTGCCGTGCCGCGCTTGGTGGATGGGGTTTTTGGGGTCGAATCAGCCAGGGCCTCGGGCGCACTGCCGGGGCCCTGGGCAGCCTCGCCCCGGGTCTCCTCGCTGGCCAGGTCGCGGGAGGTCACATTTTTGTCGCGTTTCTTTTACTTGCGGATGGAACGTATGCATAGATACGTGCAATTTACATTGCTTTGTATTAGTTTGTTTTGGGTCCTACCCTGTAGTGGGGTCTTTTTCATATTAAGTGGGGGAGGGTGTAGCGGCTGTCATTTGTGGCCGCTCCCATGGACCTGGTGGACTGGGGCCAGATGGGTCTGGATGAGGGTCTGGATGGCCAAGGCCAGCTAAGTCCGGATGAGTCTGGATGAAGGTCTGGTGGGATCTGGATGGCCGCCACGTATTGCTGCATCAGGCACTTAGCCATACAGATGCATACTGCATTGTACAGGCAGTTGGTCCTTTGCTGTGATAGGAAGCGGTCAGTCAGCTAGAGTTAGGTCTCGGTAGCAGTGCCGGACAGTCGATTGAACGACTGATAGCCGTGGCAGTAACAAAGTGCAATATGTACTCTGTAATAAACGTCAATTGCTTATTAATTCGTCATCTTAATCTTCCTTTTCCCCTCCACCCAGTGCTCGATGGTGGCAGGTTACATCTGTCTATCTGTCAGTCGTCCGACCCACAACTTCCAACCGGGCGTAGAGCGATATGGAAAGGGATGACGAGGCAGATGTTACAGCATTCGTACGACTGAAGCTTCTATTGTAGTGGGTGGCTGGTGGCTGGTCTCACTGTGTAGCGGTGTAGTGGGTGGCTGGTAGCCAGCCAATGAGATTAGGGGGGCGGCACTGCAGCGACGCATGCAGCATCGCGGCAGCAGTGCTGGCAGTCAGTTTTCAGTCTGTTCAGTAGTTAGTCTGTTTAGTCATGATGGTCGTCAGACGAGCTGTCAAGATGTAGTCTGTGACGCGATGTGACATGTTGACGTGGGTCCCCGGGGATTATCACTGGATTATGCGTGCTGACGTCGTTGCTGCTTAAGTTATATGTATCGCTCGTGTTGTGAATAAAAGAATGAAAATGGTAACATTACTCGCGTTGACCCCATGTAAATAGAAAGATCCCGTCACCTTTCAGCCAAGCGAGTAGCCCTAAGTTATAATAAGAATAAGTAAGTTCAAAACAAAGAATAATAATCGGAACAACTACAGCGGCGAAAGGATTAGAATGGAGTTGAGAATAGATGCAAATCAGTCGAGAAGACAGGAGATGAGAATGTGAAATAGAAGCCAAAGTAAAGAGAAAATTAACATAGCTTAATTCCCCGAAAAACCATGCTCTTTTAGAATAACGAAAAGAAAAATAACATGAATACAACAGAATAATTATACCCAAAACATAACCATTTTTCTGAAACCTACACTATGAGCCGTGAACCTAAACCCAAACTCATACTCATGTCTACGTGAACGCAGCCTCAGGCAGTGTTCTGCATAGCTGTAGTGTATAATCAGTCCAGACAGACAGACAGATACAAACAGCCACAGATATGGTGCTCGAACTTAAAGGTCACTTAGAGCTGACAGTCCGCAATCCAACACAGTGACAAACACACGAGCAGCACGGACAAAGCGACAGACAGACAGACAGACAAGCACTAGCAGACACAGAGAAACTGGGTGATTCAGTAGACGACATAAAAACAACATCTCAGCAAAGCAAAAGCACTGGCAAAACGGAACAATGCAAAAAACACAAACAAAAAACACCTGCAGAGACAAGACAGACAGAGAGATGTAATAAGTTATGTAAATTCATCAAAAACAACCTTTAATTGAAAACTTGTTGACGTTTTTGCAACTGCTGCTGTCTTCTTTGGAACTGTCTGCCAGGTGGCGCCACGGCGAACAGCAAATAATCACAGATGTGTGGAATGTACATAACTTACTAAGTTATCGTTTCAAAGACAGACAGACAGACAGACCGATAAAGAGACAAACAGACAGCCAAACACACAGAGAGAAAAAAGAACCGACCGTCGTTCGTAGTAGAAAGGTGAAGCTGGTGACCGTCCGTTCAACTGACGAAGTTCAGCGTCTATATCGGACTTCTCTTGACGTATACGCTCCACTTCCTAACATACACAGACACACACAGATAGAGACACAAACAGACAAACATACAACGACAGAGACAGACAGACAGACAGAGGAAGAGAGAAAGACAACTCAGCTTCAATATCGGACTTCTCTTGGCGTATACGCTCCACTTCCTAACATACAAACAGACAGACACAAAGACATATGATGAACATACAGCACATACCAGCACACAGAGAGAGACAGAGACTGTGAGGCAGTAATAAATCCTTATAAATCCTCAGTGTCCACGCGCTCTTCTACCATGGCAGTCAGTTACTTGCAATTCCACGGCATAACTTATCCTTTGGTTCCCGTTCCTTTTGTGTCTCTGCTCCGAGAATTTGGAACTCCTTAACTCCTCAAATTCGTCAATGTCAAACCTTGGCTACATTCAGACGTCACTTAAAGACCAACTACTTTCAGTCAGCTTTTTCTGCCACCTAGCGTCCATTGTCCTATGCGCCCTGATTCTTTCTGAGACTTTGGCACTTTACAAATCATTTACTTACTTACTTACTTACTTACTTAATGTTGACTTCTCTTGTTGTATATGCTCCACTTCTCAGCACACAGAAGACAGACAGATAGTCAACCACAACAAACTCATGCTCAGACATTATGGGGGTTAAAAATTGGAATTGGAGGAAAATAAAAGAAGCAAGTCATCGGATTTTTACCACAAACAAACTCGATCTTACTTTACGAGCTCCAAGTCACGGTACAAAAAACATCATCAAAGTCAAATCAAAACTGCGGCTGTCAAAGCGCATACAGACAGACGGACAGCACGATGATAGTGATTTCATAATCTGTCCCATGCTATGCTATAGCAATGGGACAGATGAATATGCACACAATATATACACAATTAATGAATATATAATTAATTATCAATTAATGAACAGATGAATATATACACAATATGCACACAATTAATTGGTCAACAGCTACGATAATGACAGAAACAGATTTCTGCCGGCAGTTGTTGAGAATTTCAGTTAGGGATCATAATAATAACAACAGTAAGAGACTAAGGGCCGGTTGCACCAACCAATTTTTACGCGTGAAAGCAGCACTACTGCTTTCAGCGCGTCTTAGCCATCGCTATTATGTCATATACTGAATAAGCAGAAACATGGACTGCCTAGACGGCTTTTGGTTATTTTGTGAATATCAATGCGACGTCATGGCAGACTTTCACTTTGTGTAATAAATTAGCAAAAAAAATCCAGCCCCATCTGAGGCTGAAGTTGGATAATGCCCAAAAAAGTTTCAAGACATAAAAAAATGTGGCAAGAATAAAAATTTAAAAACATTTTTACATCTATCAAAGAAGGTAAACGTACATTTGTCAGCTTTGTCATACCAGACAAAGTGACAAAATGTCTGGAAATTGTAGGTCACCACAAAATGAGTATAGACGATCAGACCAAAACGTTGTGAAAAATAAAATGGATGCTGTACAAAAGTTACCAGGGCTGTAGTTGCGTTAGAGCCGGGGCGCCGCCATTGTCGCATGACATCGGGCCGCCCAAAGGGTTAATCTGACCCTTCAGAGAGACAGAAAGACAGACGGACAAAGAGACAGACTGAAATAAGGAGACAACGACGTCAGGATTAAAGCGAATGACCTTGAAGTGGTTCATCTGATAGTCGAGTAACAGCTTTGCATTGCTGATGTTCTCCGTAGTGCCAACAAATGAGAACTGAACCCCACCATCAGCACTTGACTGAACACACAGACAGACAGACAGACAGACAGACAAACAGTCCGAAAGTGTCAACATTTCTCACGAAAACCTTTCTTAAAACTATAACCAGAGCATCACCTGCCACCTCCCTCATCATCAGCATGTGTACTACTGGATTACTACTACTACCACTACACCCACAACAAGAACAACTACTATGTAAACTAGTACACTACGAATAATACTATTATTACAACCACTACAACTACTAAAAGTACAACAACTACCTATTACTACAACTACTGCAAGCTACTAGTCACTCTACGACATCGCGTGCAGGGTAGCAAGTACATCTTCAGTGCGTGTAGCTGTGTACTACAACTAACTACTACTACTGCCGTCTCACACAGAACAGAAGGCTCAGCTGACTTACGTCATCAGCATGCGTAGTAGTATCTGAGGGGTCATGGCTGCCTTCTATCTTCACTCTCACCACTCCGGACTTGTCCACGATGTCCTGGATGTTCCGACCACTCTTCCCTATTATCTTTGCTGCAATCACAAAACACCACACAAGTAATTTCAGCAAAGCTCATGTGACGTGCAACAGCATCGATCCTGCCATCTGAACAATCAGTGTACAGCACGCAATAAAATAATAACGCGTCTTGAAGGAGTATCCAAATTTGAAGCCTCCGTACGAAACACTCCTTGAACCTAGGGGCACGGAATTTTGTCACAGAAAACTAGAGTCCTTGTGGCAACCCACAGTGAAGATTTCGTGATCGTAGCGTGTTCCATTTTGATAGAGCTGCAGAGTGTGACAGACGAAGGAACAGACGACGGACGGACAGACGCCTAGGCTATAGCGAAGAGACGCAAAGCATTCTGCTGTCACATAAAAAGTCCAGTCAACTTCATCACAACAAGCCAGAAAACAAGAAATGGCTGTCAAATTGAAACAAAAATTGGATACGGTAAATAAATGAACGACGTCCAACGTATCAACGTGGCTTGCCCAGCTCACACTTTCTCAATTTCCAAGTCTGCACCGTAACCATTCCAGACATTTTCCGTAGTTCAATATTTCAGCACTCGGGAATTAAGTACTAGGGGCTATAAAAATAACTAAAATAATGTTTTTATATCGATGATGAGGACAGACAAACATACTGCCCAACAAGATAAACAGCATTTGATAAAAAAAACTGACAGTAAGGGGTATAATCTGAATTGACATATTTTCTGTGGCTGTCGCTCTCTATCTAACCCTAGTAATTCACAACCCGCCCGACGAGAAATGTGCAATGTGCCCAATTTAATGTACTAAATGCAGCTGCAATGATGAGTGGTGATTGCTGCCAAAGCTGTGGCCAGAATTTTTGCTTGGGGGGTTGACCTTGCCCTCCCCTTTTCCTTCCCCTCCTTTTCCTTTCTCTCCTCCCCTTTTCCCTTTCCCTTCCCTTCTCTTAAAAGTAGGACCCCTCAAATCCACCTAGGAGGTCTGGGGGAGTGCTGTGAACCCCAGCTGAGATCGAATTTAGTGTATTTTAGCCTTACTATACGACATCTAGTGGCAATAATTTAAATATTCTCCTTAGAATCAGCTGAACAAATTTAGTCTTCTTCTTCTTAGCGTATGCTCTGCATGCCAAGCCAGGCAATAGCCTCCTCATCAGCCAAATGTAAGGCTGACAGACCGCCGGGAAATTTAGCACATGCACCACAGGAACAGGATGGATCTAAAGCCTGATTCCAGCGAATGAGGTTGGCTGCACATCGACCCTGGCCAGTGCGAAAGTGGTTCAACGTTGACCACATGCATCGGCGTAAGTCGAATCCAGGAGGTGCGACGGAAGGGTCCACGATCAATGAGCGGTTTACTACATCTGAAGCAGCCCACTCTTCCGTCCATTTCTGTCATGGTGACACTTCTTCCTGTTGTGGTTCATCGAGCCAAACTTGACGTCTTGATGTAAGGCGGACTTCAGGATGGGACTCGATGTCTGATATCAGGGGCAGAGTGACAGCTGAGGACCTGATCTTACCGAGAAGTTGATTTGTTGCTGCCATTCGCCGGATGCGAGGGGGAGTGATGTGTCTGAGAACTGGAAGTGGTGTTGGGCATAGAGTTCCAGAGACAATGTGCATGGATTCATTCAGCTGGACATCAATCAGTTTAGTGTAAGGTGATCTGGCCCAGACTGGAGCACAATATTCTGCAGTGGAATAGCAGAGAGCCAAAGCTGACGTTCTTAGGGTTGTAGCAGATGCTCCCCATGATGATCCAACCAGTAAGTAAGTAAGTAAAGTAAAGTGTAAATTTATACAGCGCATACTCTAAAAGATCTCTAATGCGCTTAATACATTTTGTCATCAATATTTCGCAAAGATGTGTCTTCAGCTGACGTTTGAAAGTATCGAGAGCAATCTGGGGAGATTGTTACTTGTGAGTGCTAACTTTAGTAGCAGACTTTCTAAAGTGGCCGAATAATATTTTATCCAGCGTTTTTATTGCAATTGTCAACTGTATTTTTGTCAGACATTATATGACATTTTATGTGACATTTATATTGTATTGTTCGTAATCCAGCCTTTCGGCTGTAATACTAATCAATGTTCGTTCAGTTAGGTTCCACTAACAGTGAAATACTTCATTATGGCTCAGTTTTTTAAATGTTTTAACCTAAAAATTCGTAAATATTTGTACATCTTTAACGTGGGAACATTGGAACAAACAGAAACTTCTATGAATCAACCGACTGGAAACCCGTAGAAATGTCAGTCGGGTCTTTTTACAACAAAACCTAAACAACTTGAAACCCAAGTAGCAAATAAAACCAAAAAAACTCACAGAGCTGGTTCGCCAAGAAACATCCAATGGATGGACTTGCACTAAATTTGTCACAGAAGTCGTGTTGCAGACATAATCGACCAATATGACCCTTCACAAATCTACAACCCCTTCACTGGTCGACAAATAATTAGAATTGGCTGCACCACATCAGTGACTTATTGCTATAATCAACACGTATTTATTGTAACTGTACATTGTAAGCATTTAAACCAGTGCTAATCTATTTCGCTCCTTAGCAGAGTTGGTGCCACATTTGCAGTTCAGCTAACTGCTCAGTTTGCCAACAGACAAAAACGTACCAACGAGGTTGTACGGAACGCTGTAACTGTCTTCCACAAACTCGAGCAGACTACGGGCCGCCCGAACCGACTCTTCTGTCTAACAGCAACAACAGACAAATGCCACTGTACAGTAGTAGCTGTTTTTGCAAACCCGCTTTTGGCGGTCAGTCGGTTGGGCCGGTTTCGAGATTGAGGTCAGCGCTGCAACAAACAACGACATGTGGATTATGACTCTCAACTCAACTCGGGTTTAATAAAAACGATAGCCAGTGGCCAAAAAATATACAAACATAAAAGTAGCAACGACACGTAGCTAACAGAGCATACAAAATACGAAATAGTCCACACACACAACACTCCTTTAAGTCCGGTTCACATCCACGTATATATTTCTAGATACACCAAAACAAAGCACACACTGTTACATATGTTTATATTTTTAAGTTATTGGTATTTAGCCAGGGCAAAGTGGATAAAAGACCGATATTTGTTAGTTCTCGTCTGTGGTATGGGATAGGCGATATGTTGTCGGAGGTTGTCATAGTCTACAGCAATTACAAGCAATCACCACTCATCACTCTGATGACATAGTACGCCCTCAATAAGTTATACCAAATTCATTGAAATTTGGTAGAACTTACTAAATTTCAACAAATGAGTCTGTTCAAAGACAGTACATCTGTGTTCATTAATTACAATGTAAACATAAGTGCTTTCATTTATATGCAATAATTGATGGAACCCTGTAAGTTAAGTAATACGACGTATTTTGAGAAAATACTCCAACAACCCAAAATTAAGGCGGGGCAAGAGACAGGTGCTTTCCCCGCCCCTCCCTAAAACTTTCAAGACCATCTTCCATCAAATTCCAACACTTTTAGAAACTTGTTGCTTTTCAAGGACTTTGCTTATGCTGGAAAAATGGCAAAAGTGCACAGAAACCTTCAAGAACCTGTGGCTACCTCCTTGCTTAATGAAACCAGTGATGTTTCAAAATTCAACATTTTCAAGAACTTCTACATAAAAAAATAACGTCTAACCTTGCCGCGGATGTGGAAAGTCCCTGTATTATCATGCAGCTCGATGCCTGAGATGCCTTCGATGCGACGAGCAGTGGAAATGTTGGAACCCTGGCTGCCGATAGCCAGTCCGACGAGATCTTGACGAACTGTGAACCGAGCATAGTGATAGTGAGCTTCATCAGACGAACTCGACTCTAATCTACTCTCCTACAGACAGACAGACAGAGGCCGAAATAGGACAGACGGACATACAGAAAGAGAGACAAAGACAGAGACAGAGACAAAGAAACAGACAGAAGCCGAAATAGGACAGACGGACATACAGAAAGAGAGACAAAGACAGAGACAAAGAAACACACGGACAGACAGACAGACAGGCTGAAATAGGACAGACGGACATACAGAAAGAGAGACAAAGACAGAGACAGAGACAAAAAAACACACGGACAGACAGAGGCCGAAATAGGACAGACGGACATACAGAAAGAGAGACAAAGACAGAGACAGAGACAAAGAAACATCAGACAGACAGACAGACAGAGGCCGAAATAGGACAGATGGACATAGAGAAAGAGAGACAAAGACAGAGACAGAGACAAAAAAACACACGGACCGACAGACAGACAGACAGACAGGCCGAAATAGGACAGACGGACATACAGAAAGAGAGACAAAGACAGAGACAGGGACAAATAAACACACGGACAGACAGATAGACAGACAGAGGCCGAAATAGGACAGACGGACATACAGAACGAGAGACAAAGACAGAGACAGAGACAAAGAAACACACGGACCGACAGACAGACAGGCCGAAATAGGACAGACGGACATACAGAAAGAGAGACAAAGACAGAGACAGAGACAAAGAAACACATGGACAAGGACAGTGAACCAAAAACCGAAAACAGTGAACCAGATCGAGCTTATGGGAAACAGAAGAGGGGATAAAAAAGACGTCATACTGAGAGCAAAAATTAACCACTGCACTCACTGGTGAGGCTTGGTAGTCTAACGGTAACATGTTGGACTTGTAATCCTGAGGTCACTCAGGGGCGCAGGTTCGACTCTGCACCGGGACGCTGCCGGGTAACGACCTTAGGCAACTTGTTCACACAC
>Ga0209671_1007122_pt1 | contig 11568 bp, 6 predicted proteins | sample WorMetHERISLAND2_2_FD_187401 | JGI IMG/M metagenome (GOLD analysis project Ga0209671, IMG submission 187401) | Marine gutless worms symbiont microbial communities from Max Planck institute for Marine Microbiology, Germany - Olavius geniculatus... | ecosystem: Host-associated > Annelida >...
GAGCTATCCGATAGTGTCACTTAAATTTTTTTCCTGCCGACCCCTGTTGCCATGGCAACGAATTTTGAGAGAAAATTGACTATAACTCGGCCCTCGTAAAAAGATAATAATTGCGCTCTGTTTGTGTTTAGCCCCCCCCCCTATTTTCTGGTCCGAGCTATCCGATGGTGTCATTTAAATTTCTCCCATGTCGACCCATGTTGACATGGGTCGCTAACTGTTCTTATTCAAAGACAAAATTGGCTGCAGCAGACATTGTTACATCACACATATTTTTTGCACTAACTTGCTTTAGCCGCCCGGAGGTATTCTGAAAACAGTAAATAAATTTATTGTCATGAAATACCAATGAAATACCAAAAATTTTGACAAAATTTGACTAAAAACAGCAAAAATCAGAGCAAAAAACTTAAACAGTTTACAAAGCTGTGTAAGGGCGATATGAGTCAAAACTCGAAAACGGCAAAAATGGTTTTGGGGCGATATTATCGCGTTTTGAATTTCAAACTGGCCCTTACAAGACTAGCCATTTTAAATACTTGAAATAAAAATACAAAAACAGAAGTCGCAAGCCGAAACAACAGTCCGTGCTGACACCACGTATATTGCAGTGAATGCCAATGCCCATGGTAGAAAAACACGTCCAGGCATGTCTGATTTTCTGTCTTTCTTCGTGTGCGCGCAGTGGCGTGACGTCATAGTGACAATGACGTCAGTATACCAGCATTCATTTCCTGTGACGTCACCAGCTGCAACGCTGGCAGCATGCCAGTAACAGCAAATTACAGCTCTACAGTGTCCGATATAGGCTGTTACTGTTAAGAAAGAAAAAATAGATTATTATTATCTTAACTTTCAAATTCACTGTGCGTTAAATTACACTGAGTAAAAACTTACATAACGGATATAGGCCTACGCATTCTCACAAGCGGCTTTCACAGTTTACAAAGCTATGTAACGGCGATATGAGTCAACAGTCGAAAACGGCTTTCACTTAGCTTAGCTTAGCACTTATTATGTGTCAATTAAGTAAAAGTATCTACAACGATATTTTGTTTAGGATATACAGTAATATTTTTTCAAGTATTTAGGATAACTAGTCTTGTAAGGGTCAGTCTGGAATTTAACACGCAATAATATCACCCCAAAACCATTTTTGCCGTTTTCGGGTTATGGCTCTTATCGCCCTTACATAGCTTTGTATACTGTTAAAGTTTTCTTGCTCTGATCTATACAATGACGTCCATGCATCTGTTCTTTCTCTCTCACTTTGGCTGCGTTGAATTAAGACGATTTATGCAGTTTTTTTCTTTTGTTACTGTTAGAGATAAAACCAGTGACAGTTCTTCAGTGCTGGTACTGGTATTCGTATTGGTAATTTTGATTGGCAATTTTGCACGTTGACTTTGGTATTGCAAAAATGTCTATCGACGCTCCACTCCAAGCTGCCGGTGCAGCCGTAGGAGTGGGCTACATACAATGTAAGGTCGAATCGGTGCATCGAAGTGCTTTAGTGTCCGATTGCACCGCAACAGGTATCTAGATCCAACAAGTAGCTCGTTATCTATTGTGCATTGTCTGTCGGTCGGTCGGTCGGTCCGTCTGTGCGTGTCGTCTGTCGTCGTTCGAGTGCTCTCCGTCTGTTTGCACCGTCAACCCGAAACCATTGATTGGCCTATTACACGAGCGAGCGCGTGAAATCGCTGCATGGTGAACGGACTTTGCAGTTCTCGGTCCGCCGGCGTGCCGCTGATGCGCTGTCTGACCACGTTATTGCTCGTTACAAAGCTGTGCATGCTCTACGTGGTAACCCATGTCAGAGCTACGGCGCTTTACTCGAGATCACAGGAGAACGTGCCCGTCTTATCTCCACCCAGGCAGGCCGGTACTCGATTTTTCCTCTCTGAGGGATGGAAGGCTGAGTTGACCATTATTCTGTGCCTAGCGTAGAACGGTTACAAACCAATTCAGCTGGATGACCGACTCTGTTAGGCCGTCAGCTGCCCAGAACTATTTCTGTTGCCTTCGCTCCGTTCAGATTCTGTGGTAAATCAGTCAGTCACATACCACGTGGATATCATTCAGTGTACACGGTAGATGGCGCACAAATTCGTCGTATTTGACCTTGGCGTGCAAGGGTCACATGCAGGTGCGCATGCTGGTCGAATCATTTAGACAGGCAGAAGCGTGCAAACGGCGCAACAAATTAGCACACGAACAAACAAGCAATGAGCATGCGCGATAGGCCTTAAGCACGCCAGTGGCGTAGACAAGGGGAGGCCCAAGGGCAAGGGGCCCAGCTCCCCACCTCCAATCCCCAGACAAGAGGTCTTCAGACTGCACTAAATTTGCCAATTTGGTCAGTTGATTCTCAGAAAAAATAATCCAATCAATTGCTCGGCAGAAAAGGGCCGGTGAGAGGATCCACCCACGACGGACACCGGATGATGTGGAGAAACTGTCAGACATCAATCCACCAAGACGGACCCGAGATGTTGTTCCAGTGTGCAAATCTTCTATGAGTTTAAGGAGTACTTGTGGCATACCTATACCCCTGAGAGCTTTCCATAGAACTTGCCTGTCCACGGAATCAAAAGCTAAGGTAGGCCTAAGGAGCAGAGGAAAAGGAGAGAAAAGGAAGAGGAGTGGACGTGTGATAATTTGTTGCGCCTCTGAAGCTACGCCATATGGTGCTTTACAATCATAAGTCAGTAAGTAGGTAAGTAAGTAAGATTATTTAGAGGGCGCAATTTAACAATAGCCACAATGCGCCGCGCTCTCAACGCCCGAACAAAAATGTCTTTAACTTGTGTTTAAACTGTTCAAAGTTTATGTCAGTTTGTCTCAGATGAGCTAGCAGACTGTTCCACAACCTCGGGCCTGCAGCAGCATTATGTGTATTATTATTATTTTTATTATTAAAAGAGTTCACATTTCTGGTTACGCCACTGCACAACGTACAGACTCAAAGCGCTGGCGGACTTTTGGGCGCAACATACGCAGGCAACGTATAAAAAGTACGCAACAAATGCAACGGACGCAGCTGACGCAACGGCAAAACACAAGGACAGAGATGTGGTGTGTACTACTCTTGCGTTGCGTACGTTGCGTGCATTGCGTTTGATAGTAACTATGCTTAACGCGTTGTGTGCGATCAATGTAGCCTACAGGTGGGCCAAAAACTGGCTAGTTTTTGTATACGCCAATAACTTAATCAAAAATTAATATTAGCCGATGTTTAAAATGTTTTCACTGTCGGAATCAAGAGAAAATTTGTAGTAACACTGTTATTAAAGATCCCACCACACCCCATATGTGTCGCTACACTACCTTGTGAAATATCAGACATCGCATTCAAGCCCGCGACGACACTGGCCAATTGCGTGATCAACGTTGATCAAACCAGTCATGTGGCCCTTAAACAGTCCGGACTAAAATCCGGCTGATTATGCCGCTTGGGGGCCCTTTAACAGATGGTCCATCAACGTCGAGAATTCACGATAATCAAACCACTGAAGCAGGCAATCGCCACTGAGTGGGGCAAACTGTCGCAGCGTTTGGTTGATCGCACCATTGATCATTGGTCGCCGGCTTCAGTGCGTCGTCCAGCAGCAAGGCGGACACAATTATTTTGAACATTTAATGTAAAAACTGCGATATGTGACAGTTAAACTTACATGTGGACAATAATAATATTGAGACAATATCAGGTTTTTATTGTTGTTAATTTTCTTACATCGTGTTGTTAGGCCTACAGATATTGTCTCGTTTTTAATGGTTTCTGTTAAGACACTGATATTTCACTAGGTAGTGTAGTGACACATTTTAGGTGCGGTGGGATCTTTCATGATATTGTTACTACAAATTTGCTCATGATTCCGATAAAAAAATTTGAAAATCGGTTAATATTTGCTAAAGTTATTGTCGTATAGAAAAAAAAACCGTGCCAGTTTTTTGGCCCAATAAGTTGTCCCATGCGCCAGGCCCGCTTTGTACCTGGATGGGGGGTATTATGCGCACAGGTAGACCATCTGTGTACGTAACAGGCCACCAAGGTCAACTCAGTCTTTCATCCTTTCGGGGTAGGCAAATCGAGTACCGGCCTATCTGGCTGGGGTTGAAGCGGGGCGCGTTAATTCGCTAGTCTCGTGAGTCGTGTGGCAGGAAACGCTGTAGTCCTATGTGATCTTGTAAGACAAGGCGGCAGACGATTCGTACTTTCCGTACAATTTCGAGATAGGTTCTCGTGAAGAACTATACGTGTACATACCCTTAACCGCTTGACCTTTAACGCGTAGTTCGCATGCGCACGTGTATAAGCTGCACAGCGCCTGTGCACCGTGTGTCAAAAAATCTGACCACTTTGAACAGCTTTTGGGTGTGTACTGATACAGTAGGCTACTCGTGTTTCAGAACACTTCTGTCAAGCTTGTCATTACAGATCATGCAGGTGCGCCCGCGTGCAAAGTTGAGTGTAAGCCTATCGGGGAGTTTTTGACCGCAATTTGCTCTGTGACCGTGGGGTAGCCTATAATGAAGAAAGCTTAGCACTGCGCGGTGCGATACAATAATCGGGTGCCCAATACCCTGCACTGGAGACACTTACGGTAGATCAAAGACGCTATACCGGCGTGACGTCATCACGTGCTGCGAAATGAAGGCAGCACCGAGTACTCGGTAGAATGGCAGAATGAAAATGCAGTTTTAAAGTTAAATTCAAATTCGAACAGTTATAATTTGTGAATCCGGGCAAATATTCTAGCTGAATTTGCTGGATACGTGGCCCGAGTGACGTTTCGGAGATATGAAATTCTTTATCATTATTATTTTTATTGTCGTGTTTTTTTTATTACAGGTACAGTATTTTGTACGTGAAAAAAATCTGTCGACATGCTATTTATGGAACTTATTGTTGTAACTTTCTTTTGACTCTTATAACCGTTGCTGTCATTCACAATCAGTCATGGTTTCAGTTTCTTTAAGTCCAATCTAATCCAATTTGTAAACTCTGTGACCCAATCCAACCCAATTCATGATGATGACGTGCTTATGTACCCACATCCATATGCCTGATCTCAGACATCTGCTAATAATATTTTATTTATTAATTCACGTACAGCAGTGACAGCACCAGTGCACCAACCTTACAAACATTATTCGAACACGAATAATTTTTTTAAATAGCAGACACGATGATAGCTATGAGCACAATATGTTAAAAATGTAATAATACGTGAAAAATGTCATTAAAATCGCGTATACCTATTACACCTATAGTATTACACATTCCACAGTTTCGATGATGGCTGCTGTTGCATTAGTTCTACAAAATAACATTACAAACGGTGGTAAAAGATTTCTGACTCAATCCAATATGATGCAATCTATGGACGAATCCAATTTTTGACCAACTCCTGTTTTGCCTGCCATGATACGTACGGTCTCTGGCGACTTCATTTTTGTCAAAACTCTAAAAGCAGCGTCCGCATGAAACATGTGTAGGCCTACTAAATTTCGCAGGTTATTATTAATTCTTTCACCAGTTTGTGTATGTAGCGACGCGTTCAAATTGCGGTAAAACATTCTGCAATCACTTTATTGCGATTTGTCCGGAGAATGTGCTCGTAAAAAATTCAAAATATCGACGCGAATATTCGGCGAAGATATTGAGCAGAGAGCCTTAACCAAAACAGCCTGCAAAATGGCGAAATTTTTTACGTGAGCTTTCGGCTGTATTTTTATCGTCACCTACTGCATACGACATTTTGCTCGTATAGTAAGTAGCGCGTTTGGCGTAGTTCGGCTGATGTAGGCCTAAAAAAGACTAGGACCTAAACGTAGCTTGGTGGCGTAACTTTAGGGTGTCGGATCCTCGATCGCGAGGTCGTAAGTTTGACCCCAGTCGGGTCGGTATCAAGTGATTACTAGGCAATATATATTTGGATAGGTGACTGCCGACGTACAGGTAAACCATCTCGGTATGTAATACCGCGTTCACACGACGTCCAGCAGACGTCAAGCAATTAGCACGTGTATTTTGAATACATTTGCTCGACGTTTGCTCGATGATTGCTCGATCGTGTAAACGCGGATATAACCAACGTCGAGCCCTCCGTCCTTCGGGGTTAGATAAAGCGAGTTCCGGCTTGTCTGCATGCTGGGGTTAAGGCGATTAGGCTACCTGCACGTGTGGGGTGGCAGGTAACGCCTCATATGGCGGATGAGACTACGTAGCTCTGGGATGATGGGTATCCCATGAAAAGCTATGCACCATTTTTAACCTTTGTAAAAGTAAGACCGCACGAACGTTGCCAGGCTATTTTCACGCGCTGCTGTGGTGATTATCGTATGACATTGTGTAGAGTGTCGTCATAGCGGTGCGTTGGGGATGATAAACGGCGACATCAGAGATTGGCAAATCTCAGCCAGCTCTACCACTCCCACCGACTGGGACAATGGTTGTCACGAGCGCTACGCCAGACTCTACTACGGCAAGCAACGCAGCTGGTGTGCCAAGTACAAAGCACCCTCGGAGTGGCTGCAGATCGACCTCGGCGTCGCCGCCAAGGTCTCTCTTTTCACCGTCATGTACATGATGGTATACTACATTAATCGATACAAAATTGGCTTCAGACTTGTGCGTGTAAATGTTGATGACTTTTTCACGTTTGCCACTGTAAGCTAATTCATGTGGTCTTGGATACACTCAGCGTGGTCGGAGTCGGTCGGGGCAGCTATATACTGCTTTTGTATCTACGTAAAATTCTTTACCGATCGTGTCAATGATGACAGTCATGAAACTCTCTCCCACCAAGCGTTAATGTTAGGCACAGTTTAAAAAATGTTGATTTTAATAATTACATGCATTGTAGAATGTAGTAGATTAATTGAGTCATTTGTGCATTGCGTTGTGTTTTTAAGACAGCTGTCAATGTCTTTGTAGAGCGTTGCTGTCCAGATCAGCCTGCTTTCCATGTTTCTGTTTTGTGTATGAAGACGACTATGTTGCTGTTGAAACTTTTTTTTATTATATTAAACGCGGCACGACGCTTGGAATAGATACAACAAAAAATTGAGAAACCCTTCTTTTTTATTTTTTGAAATAATTCTGTTTTATGTTCCTTTTCGATTCCAGATTTTTTACCCATAGAATAGAGCCTACTTTTAAATGCGCGGGGTGTTGAAGCCCCACTCGCTGTTTATTTTTGGACATTCTTTGACTGCCAAATGCATTTTGAAAGCATGCTATACGGAGAAAATTGGTATAAATTTAGGTCCGACTTAAATTTAGGTGCGTCTGCGTTGCTAGGTAACGGGTCTGATGACGCAAGGTCGGGGAGATGGTAAGTCGTGGGTCACTGCGTTCATGTTGTCTCACAGTCTGGACGCCTTCGACTGGCATTACGTGCACGACATGTACGGCAACCAGCGGGTATGCAGACAAATAATTTAAGCAAAGCTCATGAAACGCGCGACAGCCTTAGCAGTTTCTGTTTGCAGATTGTTTTGGTCTATTTCCAGCTATTTCGTCGCAGTTCACCCTTGAAGTGTGCACCGCAGCCCAAAATCGCCAAAACAGTAAAAAACCCTATTTTGAGGGTTCAAGCTCGTGACCAATGCTTGTTATGATAAGCAGCATGTCTATGCCTATCTGCAACTGTTTTCACGCTAGATGCGTCAATATCGGTAAAATAACCACTTTGGAGCAGTGCTCTTCTTTGACGCTCGCATGCGCAGGCCTCCTTGAACGTACGGGGTCGGCACGTGGACTGCTAAAATCTGCATTTAATGCTAAAAATTTCTTCTGCATGTTGTCTTGGTTTGTCTAAAAACCACTTCGTCGCAAATTACTCTTAAAATGTGCGCTGCAATCAAAAATTGCGAAAATTTACTAAAAAAACTTATTTTGGGGGTTCAAGGTCGTACAAGGTCATCGATGTTGATAAATCTAAAAAGCCCATCACTAATGCTTGTTATCGTAAGCAGCATATTTGTACCTATCTGCAGCCGTTTTTACACTATACGAGCCAATTGCGGCAAAATAACGTTTTTTAAGGGGGTACCCCTTTTTGACGCTCTCGTTCAAGGGGAACCTCTTTACCCAGGGACACGAAATTTTGTCACGATAAACTAGAGTCCTTGGGGCGGCCAAAGAGTAAGACTTCGTGATTCTAGCTTGCACCGTTTTGATACAATACAGCAGTGTGACAGACGGACAGATGAACAGACAGACTGACAGCCAGCTAGATGATGGCTAAGACGGGAGAAACATTACATGCTGTCGCGCGTAAAATGGTAGTGGTAGTGGTAGCATTAGTAGTAAGCCTGGTTCTTGTATAGTTTTGCCGCCGTTGTCCAAAAATCTTTAAATCCAGACTTTAAACGAAATCGGAATTGGCACCAAGATGTGAACGTTTGGTTTTTCAATATGCACGAGTACATCGTAGAGTTTTATCAGAATCTGTTTGTAACTTTTGCAGTAATTTACAATCAGGCAGACTGACAAACAAACACTTAGCGTGGTTGGAGTCGAGAACTTATATAGTTACAAAATGGGCTCATTCGTTCACTAACAACCAGCCACCAAGCGGTCAAGCTTTATCACATAATTTCGTTTTTTGGTTCACGTAAAAAATGCACGTCGATATGCGTGTTTATCCGGGCTTAATTTGTACGTCGTATCGGAACTTAACGTGTTAAAGGCGGTACGCCAAACTGACAGTTTGTTTTGGTCACAGTGGCATTACGATGTGTATTTATGATGTTGTCAAAAAATTAAGCTTATGTGTAAAATACCAAAATAGCAAAGCTGTTTATCAGATCAGTTCGCCAATGCTTCACTCTGAACCCAGCATGAGCTTACGACCCTCTCTGGACCATTTGATTGATTAGGAAGAGGGATGCGTACCTTTACCTATTATACTCTGTTTTTTCCCACAAACCAAGGACTGGGATTTTTTTGTAGTTGACATTGTGTAGTAGAAGTATGGTAGTAGTTTATGTTGTTGTGTGCAGTTATTGTTGTTGTCGTTATGTCGAAGGTGTTTGAAGGCAACTCGGACTCTGACACGGTGAAGCACACGTACCTGGAGCAGCCAATCACGGCGCGTTTTCTGCGCTTCCAGACCGTTCATTGGACGAACCACCCGAGCATGCGCGTTGAAATCGTCGGCTGCCAACGTAAGAAATTATTATACTTTTGTTTTTGTCCGTAACTGGCGGTTTGGCTTAGTTTGTAACGTTGTTGGTTGCATCAACGAAGTTAATTGACCCGGTTAAACATGGATATATCCATGGATATCCACGGAAAATCAGTGGATATGGATATGGCTATGGATGGGAAATTTCATATCCACGGCAAGCCTGGCGAAATGCCAGCTCAGTTGCGTTGCACGAACTGTGCAAAGCGAAGAAAGAACTACAGGGGTTCAAGTCCTTAAATGTTGCCGTTAACAAGTGTATAAACTAATGTTTTGTACATTTATATTTGCTGTTTTGAAGTTAATTGACCCGGTTAATTTTTTAGTACTTGAGTGGGTGATCGTCGACAGGCGGCTAAACTATCTGCGTAGTCTATATGTAACCAGTCTCCCAGGTCAACTCAGCCTGGACATCCTTCTGTGGGTAAGCGCAATAAGTACCAGTGAAAGTTGGGACGTAAACAGGCGAACCGCACGATGCATTTGCTCCGTATCCGTGGTATGGCAGTGTAAACTGGTGTTTGGATGAGGGCTAGAGAAACGGAGATCAGTGCCAGGGGCCTTATGGCCCGGTTAGGACTTTACTTTATATTTGCAGCTGTCTGCAGATATGAGTTCATAGATTTGTTGCAGATTTGCTTGATGAAAAAAACCGAAGCTCTAATACTGGAACATCAGAGGTCAACTCATGCAGCCTTTCATTCCTCCAGCACTGGTAACTTAAACTGCTTTAACCTCAGCCTGACACTCTGGCCGGGCGCGTTTTTCTGTATCGCGTAGCAGGTGTAATCCCGTATGGCAGGTGACGCTCCGTAGCTGTAAGACGGGTTCACAGGAAGCGACTGATATGAGTGAAATGCAATGAACTGAACCCCTGTAGTTCTTTCTTCGCTTTGCACAGTTCGTGCAACGCAACTGAGCTGGCATTTCGCCAGGCTTGCCGTGGATATGAAATTTCCCATCTATATCCATATCCATATCCACTGATTTTCCGTGGATATCCATGGATATATCCATGTTCACAGACGCCTATCTTGCGTACATGCAGGCCCCCAATATATAGAGGACATATATATAGCAGGACAAGAACGTCTAGCGTTTGATATAGCAGCGTCACCATAGCGTATATGGGACTGCAGTCACTCTGGGAAATTGCTTTCCGCGACCCGAAGTCGGAAGCTGTCTTTCGGATAGACCAGGAGGTAAGGTCGGTCCACCCCAGCCACAGCTGTGATTTTTATTTTCCAAGATGCAGGTTGCATTCATGTACGCCTACAGACATAGGGTAGGCCTATAGTGAAGTAGTGGACGCTTCTGAAGGACACTTGGTTTGTACTCTCTACTAGTATTAAATATATTACTAAGCAAAAAACGTTTGTAATTTTGTTACCGTTTGATAAAATTAAAAATAAACTCACAAATGGATAGATTTTTTTGTTGTCCAGCCAACAACATTAAGGCACTGAAGATAAAGATGTGTTACTGCTAGAGTACTAATAAATTAATGTAGGCTAACTAAATAATAACGTGCTAATGTTACATTCATTTGACTCAGTACCGTAAAGGAACGACAAAATGAAAAGTCAAAACGACAGACAGGAAATTATTATAGAGAGACAAAGCATATAAGTATTCAGTTTAATTAGCAGGTGCGCCAGCATATAATATCCATGGATGTAGCCGTGAATATCCATATCCACGTCAAGTCTGCATTTCACTTCAGTACAGTTGCGTTCAGTTCGGTCGCTCTGTAAACGCTGTGTGACGCTGAGTGTAGTTTTGCGTGCACTGCAGCATGTCGCGAGTCGCTCGCGTTGCCTCCGTACGCAAAGATGTCGGCGTCATCTGTGCGTCACAGCGCTGCAGGTAACAGAACAAAGTCTCGCCGTAGACGCGGTGCTGCAGTTGCTGCAGCTGGGCGTGGCGTCAACAGCTGTCAGCCACAGGACGGCTTCATCGTCTCAGACAAAGCCTGGTGTGCTCGCACGGATAACGGTCTGTACCGTAGATGTCATAAACGTTTTTTTAACGTTTTCAATTCCTGCCACGTGTTTTCGTTTTTTCAACATTTTGTTCATTCGATTCCGTTCGAGGTTGTTACAGCTAACAGCTGTCAGCTTAGCTAGCCATGACTATCAGCAGCTGTTAGCAGCATAGTCCTATCTCACAATAAATGTACAAAACATTAGTTTATACACTTGTTAACGGCAACATTTAAGGACTAGCACATCAAAAACAGCAGAAATTACAAAAGGTGATATTGCCCGCATCACACTGACTGTGTGTCAATGTGCTGCTGAATAATATCACCTTTTGTAATTTTTGCTGTTTTCGATGTGCAAGTCCTTAAATGTTGCCGTTAACAAGT
>Ga0209671_1007123_pt1 | contig 11567 bp, 4 predicted proteins | sample WorMetHERISLAND2_2_FD_187401 | JGI IMG/M metagenome (GOLD analysis project Ga0209671, IMG submission 187401) | Marine gutless worms symbiont microbial communities from Max Planck institute for Marine Microbiology, Germany - Olavius geniculatus... | ecosystem: Host-associated > Annelida >...
ACTGGGGGGAGAAGCAGGGGTGGGGGGTCGCGGAGTGCGTCCTCAGCGTCAGCCGCAGAGACACAGACTCAGTGAGACGTGGAAGTACAAGGTCAAACAGGCGTTCAGCGCCATCATTGCCGGCGGTCGCAGAAACGAGGAACTCTGAACTAAACAGAACTATTAGGCTATATCTCGGAGATTATTCCGGACTAGCCCCCATTCAGAGTACACCGTTTTTCTGGAAACGTGCCACATTTATTTGCGAAATAATTCCGTGAAACATAGGCCCATTTTAATAATTATTGGCATGCAACATCACGAAGAACTCTGACGTAAACGACTGTAGTTTTGCCAACCTCGAACTAAGACTGTCGCCACACTACCTTGTGAAATGCAGAAGTCGTAGTTCAGCCGTTCACAACAATGAATTCATGCTGGGCAGCGCGTGAGTCGGCGTGACAGTACAGTCGTCACGTTTCTGCACGATGCTGCATGCAAAAGTTATTAAAACCGGCCAACGCTTTACAAAGTTATTTTAAAAAATAAAAGTGGAATGTTTTTGAGACACGATATATATACCGAGCATATTCAGTACCATACAATTTATTGTTGCCAGTGGCAGAAACGAGAAACTTTGAAGGCGTGTTTAAAGCGAAAGAACTTGCAGTTCACTTCAGTTCAGTTTATTATGCGAAGTGAGCAAGCCGAGTTCAATTTAGTTCGTTCGCTATGAACGCGCCTTTAGGCCTAGACGTCAGTAAATCCCTGTTCATAGGGAACCAACTAAACTGAACTTCCATGCTTATCGTTCACGTTCGTTATTCGTGGTTTCGTGCGTATGTTTTGGCATTAATAAACACTATAGGCCTATATGGTGTTATTTTTTTGCTACACGAAACAATATTTACACTGGTACACGAAAAATGATTTGGTCATGCATTTTCCAACCCCTGGGATTTTGTCCGTCATTTTTATGGTTCTGCATTTGACGGGTCCTGCATTTTCAGTCGCCCCGAGACGACACTACTACGGTAACAGTAAAGGCCTAGCAAACTGAATTCAAATCACTGTTATAAATACGTGTACTGTTTAGTCTATTTATGTGTGGTGCCAGAAACTGTTACTGCTGTACTAGGCTATCGTTGTGGCGTAGGCCTATATATGGATACAGCGAAATTAAAAAGATCGACATCGAAAACAACACGAGTTATTAATATATACGTGAGCTTTTAAGAAACACGAACACACAAAACTAGCACGACTAACAAGACTTAGCCTAGACGGTGGCCCAGTAAAAATATTTAGGCCTACCTATTTTCTAACTGATTTCGGCGATACACTCTGCAGCAAATTTGTCAGCAATCAAGTGATCGTTAAAAATTTCGTCACAGTCGCATCCAAACGCGTCGCTACACTACCTTGTAAAATATCGTCAGCGTTAGAATAAAAAATTGAAAAGTAACTTTTAGTATTGTATATTATTTCTCGGCTATATTTTACAACGCATTTACGATGTGATGTGGTCGTCAACAACTGGCGTTTTCGCGTTTAACGCTGATTTGGCCGGTAGAAAAATTTTGAAAAACGGTTAATATTTGACAGAGTTATAAACATTATAAATATCAAGGGATTAACTTTTTATGGACCACCCGGTATAGCCTGTCCTTTTGCTGGTAAAATAGCAGTAGTCAAGCTATCGCAATCGCAGCAGGTAACACGTTATGAGAAAGTTGTACAACTACACGACAAAACCACTTCGTTCACTACTGCAAAAATATGCACCACAACTAAATTATGGAAATAGGCTGAGTTCTTATAGTTATGTACAGTGAGCGACAAATAATAACGATCAATAGACGTCAGAATTATACGTTATAACTCGACGTCAACGAGCAATCGTGTTAGCAATGTTGTTGTGGCGGACAAGAAAATTGGCAAACTAAAGGGCCAATCCCTCCGCCTAAATTGTGGCCTGTCGTAAAATTTTCTTTTTGTGGACAAAAATTAGTCCAAAAATAAAACACACGGCCCTGAATATCTGTCAAGTAACGAAAATCAGAGACAAAATTAAAATTTCAAGCATCCGTTTTTTTCTCGGTTGGAAATCCGCAGATGTCTGTCAAAAAAAATTAAAGTTTTTGGCCTTGACCCGCCTCCCGCGCTATGTTTTTCACTCACTTCGCCACTGCGTGTAAACTCGTAAGTATAAAATAATCAACAACATCAATAACAATTAATAAATAATATAATGACGACGAGATACTTTTTCTCGCGCTCGCGGGAATGCAAATTAAGCAAAGTGTCGATGACCAAGCCGCCACAAATCTATAGACTAAATAACTTATTTTCCTAACAGCCTTCACTATACACCAAAAGGAACAATTGACGAGAGACCGAAGAATAACGCAGGGTTGTATTTGTCATAATATTTCTACTGGAGGGTCATAATTTTGACGTCACTTGCGCGACCGACGATGTGCTAAAAATGCGGACTCACGTTTTTGAAACAAACAACTGCATAAACGCATGAACGCATCCAAGTTTTCTGGTGAGAATAAGTTCGGCCTACAGCAGTCATGCGCACCACAGTACTACAGTAGGCCTATTCTTCCATCGAATGTTACTTTCAGAATAAACTTTCTTTTAATTTACAGTTATTAGCTAACAAACTATACGATACTTGATTTGTTTGTCCGTTTTTAGTGTTTTTAACCATAAATCCACCCATTTGTTCTGCCTGTAACGATAGTTTTTGACAGTAAGTTTTGTTAAAGTCGTTTTTTAGCTTTCGGACAAACTACGAGACGTTTTCTGCTTGCATGCTTTTGGATTTATTATGTATCTTCTGCTTGCGTTGTTGAAAGTTGCGCCTGTCAACTTTACAGTAAACGAATATATAATGGGGTGGTTTACATAGGGCAAAGTATTGACTCCCTTGTATACGTTTATAGACTTTGTGAGGAAAGGAGATCAGCTTTTTCAGGACTCAGGAGATCAAACTCACCTTCCACCCCCGACTTTTTACGATCGATGACAAATACAGCTCTATAGTTCAAACTAGAAAGAAAAACTATCATCTACCGGCACCCGTCGGTGTGATGCCCCAGTTCTGGGGCCCTGCCGACTAACTATCCAGATCTAGACACGTACGCCAATCGAATACTAAACTGTGCGATGTGTGCGTCTCGTTATGCCTGTTTCAGCGTTCCTCGATCGATCCGTACATCGGTAATTTTCAATGAAGTACACGTACGTGAAAATCCTACGTCAGAGTTTACGAAATGCCTGATTAGTCCATTCCTCTATGATCAATTTTTGTTTTTTTGGTTATTTTTTTACTTCAAAAAGCCGTAGGTCCTATACGCGATTACGCAAACAATTATAGAGCCTCGTTCGAGTGTGACTGGATGCCTGATGCCCCCCAATTCACACTTGCGACACTCAACTCGACAGTTAAGTCGCGTCGGCTATTTCTTTCGTCTCATCATATTTCTACTGAGGGGGTCATAATTTTGACGTCACTTGCGCGACAGATGCTGTGCTAGAAGTGTGGACTCAAATTTTTGAAACAAACAACTGCACGAACGCCTCGATTGAGTGTGAGACGATCGCTGTTCCAAGACGACGCAGCCTAAAAAACACTTCGCGTAGGTTGAACTTAAATACGAAACGTCAAAAGCCGATTTCTTATAACTGGCATTGAAATGAGACGAAAGAACGACCCTGTTCTCTAAGCGTTAGCCGAGCTTTTTGTTACATAGCAGTAACTACTGTTCTACTTCTGTCATTTTAGTTCCGTTTAAAAAGGTTTTAGTTCTTTCAGTTTATGCGCTAAATTTAACTGGCAACTTGCTTGTCAGAATTCAAGTGTAAATCGCTCATCATACGATGATAATCATATCGTGCACGATGCGACTTACAAACACACTCATCAACTCGTCATTAATTAGCCTATCGTCCAGCCTAAGTCAAGTCACTGCAGTCAGCTATAGTCTGGCGAAATACTAAACCAGTGTCTGGCTATATATACAGACACTTGCCAGCATATCTGTCCCATAAAATTACAAGTCATTCGTGTCTATGTCCACACGTCCCTCTGTTGTCGTTTTTACGGTCGCAATTTGGTCGATTTAAACGAAATCTCGCGCAGTCTTTTTGGGACCGAAAGGTGAGGTTGACTTCATATTGGGATCAAACCTAATAATTTATTTCCTCACGAGGACGGCGCACATGAAGTCTATGCTAATGCAATAGCCAATGTTGCGCCGAATTTCACTACGCTTCTAAACTGAAGAAGTGCAGCAACGGGGTCAGGTTTTATTTAGACCTATAATCTCAGAAAATTCCTGTGCTTTCAGTTGCAGTCTAACGAAAAAGCAGAAAATTTAATACCTTTTAAAGAACAATTCTTAAATAGGGGGGTGGCTACTTCACGTTTATAGCTTATAAACACGACAGCTCATAAAACAGATTGACACACTGAACAGTAACTACGAAAGCGAAAGTAAAGATGCCGCCAAGATGCAAACAGTTTCACTGAAACTCTGAAAGCAAACGAACTGCAGCAATAATTGTATTTAAGTGACCAAATATTTTGGGTACAGATGTTTATTTAGAGACAAACGGCAACTGAAAACACGGAAATTTCATTAGGTACACCTAAAGGCCCGCCCAGAGCGACGTAACTGAACTGAACTAACGCGGTTTAGTTTTTGACGAATTGAGTTGACCAATTGGTAAGCATGCGCAGTTATGCATTACAGTAAACACCGTCTAACAGCGTCGGTGGCCTACGTGACTACGCTCATGTACGCGTCAACCAATGAACAATGGGCTCTCCATGCTTGCCCATTGGTCAGTTCGTCAAAAACTAAACCGTGTCAGTTCATCTCAGTTCAGTTGAGTAACGCCTTAGTTCGCAAACATCAGACGTTCAATCAGCGCAGTAATTATTGAGTTTGATCGTCATTAGTTTGAGCCGTGTCTGCGGCAGAAGCTGACGTGATCGTGCGAGGTGCGGGCTGAGATGAGATCCAGCGACCTGTCGTTGATACGCACGTACTCAACGCAGCCGCTGAAACCGACGTAGTACGCGTCCGACAGACCACGCGGAGGACTCATGCTGCCACCTGAGGAAGACACATTTACACCAACAGTCACAAAATTTACTTACTCACTCATCAGCATAGACTACTTATTTCATGACCGTGATCGACGGCGTGTTGAGTGTAGTGAGATTATAAGCACATATAACACTTCAGACCCTATAGTGAGAGATAAAAGAAGTCCTTCTATCACTCACTACACCGTGTCCGGAAAAAAAGAGTCTACGATTATTTCGACGTATCTTTGACGAACTTCAACATATTTTCATACTTTTTGGCACAAGTTGTCACGAATATCTACTTTATGAAACTATTTAAAAAATTTTTATATTGCGATGTCGCTATGTAGTGCTGACGTAATTGTGACATCATTACAATGCCAATATTCTCACTGTATCTGAGGTGAAAAAGCTATCAGTGTTCTGGATGATAACTTTAACAAATTCAAATGCACGTTTATAATTTTTGGTAGACAACATTAATAAAAGTAATGTGCAACTGATAGTATACTGATAGTCCACCTTGCCTAAATACTGACGTTACTTTACCGTATGAAATAAAACACTATTCATATTCTTACATAACTTCACAACAAACAAAAATGCACAAAAATAGTGTTTTAGCTGTTAGCTGCCTGAGTTGTCAACAACAGTATTAAACAGAACTTGCTATTAACCAACTTTGGAATCAAACAAATATTCAAACTGTGAGCACTACCTCGACTCTAACACATGCTGCAGAGATAACGCTGCTCGCTGATAACGGCTGCTGCACAACGACGTTCCCGCAGTGCACGCGACGGCCACGCATTAACACGGCGAAAAGAAAAACTAGGTTTTAAAATTTTGTCAAAAAGTAATTTATTTTTATGCCAATAATCTATCAAATTTTTACTGAATTTTTTCGTCAATTGTCCTGTTTTCATATTGCAGAGGCTTGTTTAGGCGTCACCTTTTCGCGAAACGTTCATTAGACAGATCTCTGGAATTCCGAAATCATGGCGCCGTGAATGACAGAACACTTAGCCATACAGTTCTCTGAAATTCTGAGATCTGAAAAAATTTTCGAAATTTTGAGCAGCTCGACTTCTCGAGATCTCGACGGCTCGTGTTCTAGATATCTCGGCGTTTGGCGCCCCTCCGGCCTACAACGGCACTGGTTTTGTTCTAGGCGTAAACAACAGTGGGTGAAACAGAAAAACAGAGAGACAGAAAAAAACAGCTACAGAGGCAGAGACAGAGACAGCTGCAGAGGTGAAATTACCGATCCAGAGATGTCCGTCGGTGTCGAGTGTCGTGGCGCCAACAGAAGAGACTCCCGTCACAAGGTCGTCATCAACCATCAGATGAGTTATACGCTTGTCTCTATATACACGCCATTTGACATCATTACACACTGTGAACCTAGAGTAAGCCTAGTCAGATTATAGCTAACTAACTCAGTCTACGATAGAGAAAGTTATGCTACAGAGTGCCGAAAAAGACATCTACTGCAAAAGTAAGCAAGTAGCTAAGTAAGTTAGTTGTCTTTAATAATAATTTCAAGCGTCGATCGCACAAGCATTACACGAATAAATGATGCATTCAGATACAAACACACAATGTCCGTAATACAGTCTAAACTTACGGAGTAATAAGACCAAAGAGCATACTGCCAAAAATGATTGACCTGGACCTAAAATAGCAATTTCAACAAATCAGTGACTTTTGACAGGTCTCTCTACATAGTTTATGACGGGTCTAATCAATCGTTGTGACATGTTTACAGGTCAAAGTCAATATCGAAATCAAAAAGTCACCATTTGTCACCTTGACATTGACCACACTCTGATCGTTGCACGGTACGTGCAACGATCAGAGTGTGGTCAATGTCAAGGTAAAGGCCAAGGTTAAAAGGTCACGTTCTACAGCGTACCTAGCAATGGACAGGGTGTGCCACTGTCCATCGGACGCATTGAGCCTGGACAGTAGCATGCGTACGTCCCAAGAGCGCTCTCGGCCGAGGTTCAAGCTGAGCTCGAGTCTGCCGTGGTTGATCGCCACGGCCAGGAAGTCACCGCGTACTGTAGACGACTTGTGTTGAAGCAACAGTAGACCGTTGTCAGCGTCCGCGCGAAATCGCAGCTCGTAACGATTACTCGGCTGACTGCGATCACTGCATCGTGTTTCACATTCAGCTGGATATTGTGTATCTGTTTTGAACTAGCAATATGGAAATAAATTTCTGTGCTAGCCATGACGTCAGTTATTGTTAATTATACGTTTAAATGTGTGTTTCTAACTTTTTATATTTTACAGGCGGGGCCCCCAAACGTTGCAGTTTTTGAGTTACCTAACAGTTTACTAAGTAAAAAAATCTGAAAATAATATTTTTATCGTTCAGTAGTTTGCTACTGTCGCTTCCTTCCTTTACTTAGTTGATTTCTTTCTTTCGTATAGTGTGTGCGTGGGCGAGTGTGTGCTTGTACGATCATCGTCAGCCTAATTGTTACCATTTGTCGTGAACAGATATATATATAGGTCTATAGCAATAGCAGTTACGATGTCTAATGTGGCGAAATCATCACAAGGGCGCAAAAATTGTGATATACGGAATACGGCATATACATCCGTTCATCTGGCTAAATTCCACTAAAGCGACACAAACGGGTTTGTCGCGCACTTGTCACGGACTATGCCGCAAACATCTCGACATGTCGAGATGGTTTGTGTCCGCGACTTTCGTGATTTGTGTCGACGACTTTCCCAGCGGGAAAGATTCGGTGAAAGTCGGCGTAATGGAATTTGGGCTTATTGAGACAAGCATGCACACTAGCAAAGCAACAATAGCCTAATGGCTATAGTTGTTATACGGATGTCAGAGACCGACAAGAACTGCACCTGTATGATAATCACTGACCGCGAGTCGATGGAGTTGTTGTACCGGTGGTAAGTGTGACCGTTGAACGCCACCGATCTCTGCTCCATACTAGTCGCTAGAACACAACAAACAAGTTAATAATTTATACAGCGCGTTCACTGCAAATACACCAGTATACAACCATCGCTAGTTCAGAGCATAGCTCTCACACATTCCAGCACAAAAAGGGAAAAGATTTCACATATACATGTAAGTCCGTTGCGAGTAAGCTTATCCCCGTTTTCGGCGCTCTAAGCCGACAAGGGTGAAACGCAATTAAGTTTGCATATTTTCTAGTAATGTTCGTATTTTTTCCAAGTTAGGCCTATACAGTTTGAGACTAACGTGTCTGGCACAGTCGTCCGGTAAACGCCGGTGTACACTGCGTACAAACAAACTTAAACAGAACGTACAAAACGTATACGAATGACGTACAACTGACGTACAGATCTGGCAGAGTGGTCCAGTAAAGGCCGGTGTACACTGACAGTCGAAGTCGTTAAGTCTGGGCACACATCGACCGCCGTGTCGACACGGACTGTTCTGCAGCGGACACGGACTGCCGTCGTACTCGGTCACGTGATGATGTGTCACGTGATCGTGTCCCATGATGTCGCGCGCCGTCACCAGGTGCTCCACCACCACTCCGTCCACCGAGAACTGTTTCCAGACACGCACGAAAACAGCAAATCAACAAATACAAGAAGCCCAGCTGTCGTACGCTGCGCCGACCGTACGTACGGTACTGTGTCCGAAAGCCAACGTCCGACTTCGGTCGATGAAAGAGTGCGATTTCCCGGACCTGCCACATTAACGGTGCTATCAAACGCTACAAACAACGCTATGTAGGATACGGTAATTCGGCGCACGCGCATATAATGAATGCGTTGATAATTGCAGCCAAACCTGTGTGGAGATAGCGTTATGGTTTTTAATCGTGTACTACTGCCGGAGATTATGACGATTATGAATGAATGAATGAATGATTGTGATTATGATTATACTATGACAAACTATGCTCAGCTTCAAAGTTTTACTGAAACACCGACCCTCTGAACGGCTCCAACCAGACCGGCGCTGACTGCGGAATCAGGGTGATAAATGCCTCCTGGGTAGCCGCCGAGATACAGACGCTGTGGTAGATTCAGTTCTCGCAGACTACCCGCCGATTTACCCTTCACCGGCAGCGCGTCGTTGAGTGTCAGTAGACCGAGCTGATTCTTACGAGATACGACCGCCTTGTTCCACGCGTTCAACTGAACCCGACCCACGCTCCTAGACGTAGCAAACAATCTCTTAGTTAGACGATCAATAAATCGTCAACCATAAGCGTATTTCGGTGAAATTTTAGATGCGTAAACGACGTTTTTGATAGCAGCAATTTCACCAATTTCTATTGCGCACATAAGTGTCAAAACAATAGGAAATACATTTCAAATCGTTATAAATTAAAAACCACTAGCAGCTGATTTCAGATAGTATATATCAACTTGCCGGGACAAAATAGTGTCATGGCAAAATGATACTTCTGCTTGGTTTTTGTGCGAGTATAAATGGGACATTCACACGCTGCACCCGCGGCGGGTTAAAAAGTTTGATTAAGTGGGGTAGAATGTTGTAATTTTCAGACAAATTGCAGCAAATTTTCAACAAATAAGATAACTCGTGCCCAAAATTTCAATTTTGCTGCTAATTCACTTGCGCACCTTTTCAAGAAAACGCGGGATTTCCGGCTAATTTCATTGTAAATTTTTAGAAAAAAAATCCCATAGTTTTTCATAGGATAAAATTTTGAAGCCTATTTTCTCCCTTTGCCATGAAGCAACTAACTGTTGTTGTGGAATCAGCGGGCTAGGATAAATTATGTTTGATTAATGTAGAATTAATTACGTGATGTTGGCGGCTCCGCTGCCGAGATTGTAGCGCAGTTGCAGTCGTTCGTCGACGATGTTCAGCACGACGAAGTCGCCGTTCTCAACGCGCTCTTGATGAGAGTAGACCAACACACCTTCATTCACACACACATAAGCATAATACACTCTAAACCGTGAAGAAACGCGCTTATTTCATGGCCGTGACCGACGGCGTGTTCTGCCTGGGACGAACGAGTGATAAACATAAGCGCGAGCGCGTTTCAACCGTCACGCCTGATATATTACATCTTTAAGTCTTAGTTAAGTTTTAGTTAAGTTATTTTATTATTTCTTTGCTGTTCATTTTTGTCTACCGTCTTACGGTGAATAAAGATGTGTGTGATTGCAGCTATAATGTGTTTACACGATCGAGCAAACAGCGAGCAGCTAGCTCGCGTTCTAGCATGCTAATTAAGAAGGCGGACGGGTTGTAATTGGAAGGTCTGTATAACACGTGATCAGGTGTGGGCTAAAAGCCTAAGCCTAGGCCTACATTTGAGCCAGGGGCGGGGTTCCAAGAGGCCTGCTTGAGCCAGCTCAATGTTTGCTCAACGTTTGCTCGACGTTTGCTCGAAGCTTGCTCTATAGTGTTAACACCCTATTAGATTACGGATGATTATAACACTCCAGACACTGTGGTAAGAGACAGGAAAAGACGTAGGTCATAAGAAATATCTGTCTAGAATTAAGAGCAAATAACACAAGAGAGAGACAGAGGCAGAAAGAGAGCCATGAAAACGGAGAGACAGACAGACAGAAGCAGAGACGACATCTATAGGGTGATCTAAAAACGAGACCATTCTAGTATTAATATTCGAAAATTACAACGTACGTTTTCGTGTTAAAAATGAAACGACTTTGATTGATTTCTGCAAAAAATATCGTATAAATCTGAGCAGTATTTCTGAAGTTAAAAGCTATATAACAGAGTGGCTTTGTCCTTTTTTGAACCGCCCTATAGTGTAATTAGTGTGTCGTTTTTACCGTTAGGTTCAAACGTGAGAAACCAGATTTCGAACGACAAGGATCTGCTTGGAGTACGCTTGAGCGGCACGGTTATGAACGAATCGCCGTGAAACTGCGGCACTCTGATTGGCTGAGACGGGGAATTCTGCGCATGCGTGTCGTCATCTGTCAACACTCACACACAATTCTGCTTTATTCTACACAAATGTGAAGCGACTGTGTTCGCTTCCACGTCACGGCAGCGACTGACAATATAGCAAACTGCTGCCGAGTTGCTGCCTGAGTTAATTAGTTGGGTCTGCTCAATGTTAAACTACGTCATCTCTTACCAATAACATAACGTAGTCCTGTCAAGGTGGTCTACATGTAACTTGGTATTGTAACGGTCAGATCGTTGAACTATAGGATCAAAAGGTTTGAGTTCGATTCCCGGTCGGGTAGCTATCTAATACCGGCCTGCTTGGCTGACACATGGCGGGGTGCGTTCACCTATATCGGATAGCAGGTAATACTGCATGATCCCATATGGCAGGTGACGCTCCGCAGCTCTGTGATGGGTTGCCATTGAAAGTTATAGACGACTTTTTATTTTAAACCTATGTATGCTGGACTATTCTGTTCAGCCAGCACATAAAGATATCAATATCGTAGCATAAAAAAGCTTACTTACTTATTCGCAGTAGTGCCTTGTGACGTCATTGTT
>Ga0209671_1007126_pt1 | contig 11564 bp, 7 predicted proteins | sample WorMetHERISLAND2_2_FD_187401 | JGI IMG/M metagenome (GOLD analysis project Ga0209671, IMG submission 187401) | Marine gutless worms symbiont microbial communities from Max Planck institute for Marine Microbiology, Germany - Olavius geniculatus... | ecosystem: Host-associated > Annelida >...
TCGTAAGCCCGTAACACACTACGATATTGAGTACCTTTTGACGATTTTCTCAGCTAATCATTATTATTATTAGGCACAGTTTGTTGGAGTTATTTCAAAACGTAACAGGGGTCCGGTTTTTTTTTGAGACGCAGTGTACAGTTACCCAGCTGGCTGTTTATGACTATGACTTCCTACACTAAGACCACTTTACGTACAGCAACGACCTTACCTCCAGTGACTATTATCTGTTTTGAAATCTGAAATTTGATAATGATGGTGTCCGCTATCCATGATGATGAATGACTCAAGCTTCTTTCTTGGACGCTGGAAATCGGTTCTCTTTAATGCTTTGTGACGTCATAAATTACAATGACATCATACCCGCAACTGACTCATTAGAGTTCGTAAAGAATGTACGTTTCACTGATATATAGATTGTGGAAAATATTGTTGTCTAATATGTCGAGGCCGGAAACTTTTGGGATGGCCCTCGTATTTCTGTTTTTGGTTTCTTTTCTTGACTCTGGCGGCGGCTGTTTTCATGCAGTGTCCACAACTGCGTGAAATTTTGTTTTATTTGAATTTGACCTGAGATGCCTCACACAGTTTGAATATGTTTTTAGTTTAGTCTTTGTTAGTTTATGTTATTTTTTCTGTTTCTCTGTCTTTATTTAAACAAGCGGACAGGGAGTGTAGCGACCTATTCGCTTGATCTTTGTCATAGTATTGGCCTTGTCGGGCCTCAACTTGGCCTGCGGCCTTGATCTCGGACTGCGGCCTCAATTTTCGGCCCTTTGGGCCTCAACTCAGCCTGCGGTCTCGCTACACTACGCACTACGCTGCAGCATCTATAATGATGCTGATGATGCGTTGCCATGGTGACGACGTCTGTATGACGTCACAGCCAATCGCAGTGCAAACTGATACATCTCTATTTTAAAGATATAGATTTGCTGTTTGTACTGTCTCGTAAACTTTGGTTTGATTGATTGATTGAATGAATGAATGAATGATTGCATGATTTAAACATTCATTAATTTATTCAGCTTTAAATTTATTTAATTTGTTTAGTTTATTCAAGCAATTAGTTTATTCATTCATTCGTAGATAGGTTGATTGATTTTGTTTTGTGACTAGAAGACACACAGAAGTGAGGGGCATTTCTCCAAGAAACATCGACATAAGTCTGGTGAGATTTCATTCTAAAGTCTTATTTTGAATGTTGATGGTCTTGTTCTCTTATAGTTTAAGGATTTAGTCCTGAAGTCTCACTTTCAGTAATGATAGTCGTGTTCTCTTTCAGCCGAAGCAATTTAGAATTTATGTCACTTTGTTTTGCTATATGAATAATAAAGAGGTTATAGTTACATATCAGAGAAGCTACTGGACATACTCAAAAGCAGTGAGTATTTTCAGTGTTCGTTGCTTTTAGCTTGTCAGCATCATTATCTTGAGTCCGTTAACATTTGCTAGATAGCTAGTTCATGTACAGCGGCGAAATGAATTTAACAAGAAATTTGAGCTAATGCTCACGAGATGCACGAAAGCCTATAGCAGTTCCGGTTCAGTAGTTTAGCTGAAACTTGGGGTGTTCACGCTAAGTTAATATACAAATACCAAATTCTCTATCTGGGTTGCATAACAATAGTTCCGTGGCGCCACCTTGTGAATGATATAGACTTGTGTCGCAGCCCGAAATCGCTAAAAAACGATAAAACCCTCTATTTTGGTGTTCAAGGTCATTTAAGGTCATTGAATTTGGCGCCAATCGAGAGCCAGTGTTCGACTTCCTATTAGTGATGAATAGTAACCTAGGCCCTATCTCGCACCGTTACTGAGATACGGCGACTTATTGGCCAAAAATCGCAAATTTTGCCCACCCCCCTTTCATTTAGCGCCCTCGTTCGGGGTGACCCCTTTCGAATTTATGGAAAAGCTTTTCGGTTCCTGAAACTAGAGTCTTCCAGGCAGCCAACGGTGAGGATTTGGTAATTCTAGCTTACACCGCTTTTGACTGATCCACCCGTGTGACAGACGGACGGACGGAAGGATGGACAGATTTGCGATGGCTAAGACGCAGCTACTGCGTGTACAAAGTAGGCGTGCAAGACGTTGCAATTTTGATTTTGCTCCTAATTCACCAAAATAGAGCTTTTTAGCTTCCAAATTGTGTATTTTTAGATGATCGTTGACAGGTGGGTAAACCATCTCAGTGCATAATCGGCCAATCAGGTCAACTCAGCCTGGCCATCCATGCATAGCTAGGTACAGTGAGTACTAGTGAAAGCTGCGACGTAAACAGGCACACCGTGCAATGCATTATTCATGGTCTCGCAGTGTAAACTGGTGTCTGGCTGATGGCTAAGGAAGTGCGCCGTTTTATGGTGGCTTGGTAGTAATGGTTATGACGTTGGACTTGACGATTGAGATATTTTGGGTTCAACTCCCAGTTGAGTCCATAGGCGCGTTTCGCACTTTTTATTTCTCTGAGATTCTCAGAAAAAAGACAGGTGCGAAACGCGAATTCTATGCAGCATCTCAGATATTCTCAGAGAAATAAAAAGTGCGAAACGTGCCTCATATCAAGCGGTTCTCCTAACAGGTAAACCATCTCGGTATATATCCAACACCAAGGTCAACTCAGCCTTCCATCACTCTGGGGTACATAAATTGAGTACCATCTTGTCTGACTGGGGTTAAGGCGAACAAGTTCAGTTGTGTTGCATCACACTCGCAGCTAACACTGGGTGATGTCATATGGCAGGTGACGCTCCGTAGCTCTGCGATGGGTTTCTTATAAAGAGCTATACCGTAATGCCTCGGTAGGGACTTTTATTCGTTTGTGTGTGTTTTGTAAATGATCAGATGACAGCAGACGTCACAGTGAGGCGACGCAAGCCGCGAAGAAAAGCTAGGCCTAAAACATTCTCTTGCTTCAGGCTGCAGTCAGGGGTGAAAAAGTGGCGACGGGACACAAATAATTATAATTTTTTAAAAAAATTTTTATGTTATGGCTCACAACAAAACAAAGTGACACACTGAATAGTATGCACGAGAACTAGGATAAAGATACAGCAGCGTAATAGACTATAGAGTATTGTTCCAGTAAAGCTTTGATAGAAGCAAGCCTTAAAACTCGACCAATATTTTTGAGGATTCGATACAAATTATTGTCACAGGTTTTTTTGGGAGGGGATGGACGGCAGCCGGAAGGGTGTGAATTTTTCTACGCGGCATTATGACTGACTGAACAGCTAGTGAGGAAACGTAGATGCTCCAAATTGCTGCACAACGATGAGTAGTTATCCAGTAAACGTTGTAACGACTTAATTAAGCACACAACACACAAAAATGCGAATATCCAGCAGAATTATAAGTTTGTATGACAACTTGTTTGCAAATTATCAGAGTTTATGCCAAAATTGTGCCCTGCATACATGGACACAATGGCTTAGATACAATTCCACTGGCTGATTGCGAAATCAACAATCGACTAATCAAACAGCATTCTCTCGTCGATTAGACATATTTTAGCCCACCAGTCAGCTATTTTGTTGTCTGCTATTATACCATAAAATATCTAATAGCACAACGTTATTAAATCACGTGGCGGTCTCCGTGAAATGGATGATCTAAAGATGAGCAATCTGATACATATAATCGCCACGTAATGTACCAATTTGGAGGATTTGTGTTCCACGCGGTAGTGCATTAACATAAATTAGGTTAGGTCGAAAATAAGTGCACGTTACACAATTCTATTGCCTTGGCTCTTTTTGTGCCAAAAATTAGCAAATTTGGTGGAAGTTTGACAAAATTAAAACAAGTTTGACTGTTTTTTAAACACCGTGTAGTAGTTAATTAACTAAGGTACTGCATTACAAGCTTTCTACGTTGTGGTGACAGTAAACCTACTGTTTTCTGTGTGATAGGCCTACAGATGAGATAACGATGATGCTTACTAAATACCAATAAGTGGCAGCTGTGTGTGGCAGTCCTATATTATTTACTTAAACTATTTATTTGCTTAGTCGACGGTGTAAGTTGTCATCTCGCACGTTCTGCACACCAAGTGCAAAGAATTTATCTGGCTGTGTGGTATTGCTGTGGGTGAGGGGCTAAAACTGAAAAGAAGTTAATTTTGTAGGGTATAGTTTAGTTGTAAACAATGGCGTTGTCGCAGGGGAAATACAAGTGATGGGGAATTTCCCACCCTAAATTTTTGGTTGTCGGAAAATCTTGTTGGAGAAATTCGTCCAGCAGCCAAATTTGGGGCTGAAAGCCGCAATCTGAGGGAAATTAGGGGCACAGTTGCAATGTTGAGCGCCGATAGGGTATATAGGGTCTAATTTTTTTATCAGAAATTTGCATTTTTTTGTGTCGCCGAACTGTTTTTATGCACGAAAGCAGCTACTGCTTTCAGCGCGTCTTAGCCATCGCAATTCTGTCTGTCTGTCGGTCTGTCACATAAACTCGAACGGGGTCACCCCGAACGAGGGCGCTAAATGACAGGGGGTGGGTAAAATTTGTGATTTTTTGCCAATAAGTCGCTGTATCTCGGTAACAGTGCGAGATAGGGCCTAGGTTACTATTAATCGCTAATAGGAAGTCGTACACTGGCTCTCAATTGGCGCCAAATTCAATGATCTTGAATGACTTTCAACGCCAAAATATGGGGTTTTGTGGATTTTTTGGCGATTTCGGGCTGCAACACAAGTCTATATCATTCACAAGGTGGCGCCACGGAACTGGCATTGGTGGCGTGGCGTAGTTGGTAACGTGTTTCGGCTGAAACGAAGTTACTCTACGCCGGGCCCGGTTACTACTGCAATGGGTGACTGCCTGTGGGCAGGTAAACCATCTCGGTGCGAAGCCTTCCAGCTAGGTCGACTCAGCCTTCTACCCTCCGTTGTTTCAGGAACCGTAAAGCTTTTCCATAAATTCGAAGGGGGTCACCCCGAACAAGGGCGCTAAATGAGAGGGGGATGGGCAAAATTTGCGATTTTTGGCCAATAAGTCGCTGTATCTCAGTAACGGTGCGAGATAGGGCCTATAGATTACTATTAATCACTAATAGGAAGTCGTACACTGGCTCTCGATTGGCGCCGAATTCAATGACCTTGGATGACCTTGAACGCTAAAATAGGGGGTTTTTATAAATTTTTTTGGCGATTTCGGGTTGCGACACAAGTCTAGGCCTATATTATTCACAAGGTGGCGCCATGCTACTATCGTTATGCGATCCAGATAGAGAATTTGGTATTTGTATATTAACTTAGTGTGAACACCCCAATTTTCAGCTAAACTACTGACCCGGAACTGCTATAGGCTTTCGCGCGTCTGCTGAGCATTAGCTTAACTTTCTTGTTTTAACTCACGACGCCGCTGATGGAAAGCATTTTCTGATTCCACAGTGACGTGAAATCGTTGTCGCCAGGCGCAGTTTCGAATGCACGGAAGTACGAATTACGAACCCATGTTATAGGCTAAGTTACAGCTCTAGCCTTTGGTTAGATTTTCGATGAGAGGGAAATAGGGAGCAAAGCAGCTATTTATATTTTATCGGGGCCATTGTGCTCTGTTCAGTAGAATGTGGATACTGCCACATAAATTTTCTAACATTAATGTGCTTAAACTTCCAGTTAATTTAGCGTTACAATACTGTAAGACTATGAAGACATCTTGGAGACTGTTGGTTTCATAACCTACTAGTCTGTATTTGTTTGTATTGAAAAAAATACTGTACGCAGTAAAAGTTTTGCTGCTAGACCTATTACATATACCTGATTTGAGATAGGGCCTATGCTACAACTTTCTGAATTTGGAAGTGGACAGAGGGCCCAATTTAAATATTGTTCCTGGCCATCTGTGGCTTATAGGACATAACTTACAGGGTCAACTTTGACTTGTGAGGCGTCTTTATGACGTGCTGCGACTTTCAGTGGGGCTCAGGGGCAAACCCCCCGGTAGAGGTCTGGTGGACGAAGTTCCCCAGAAGCTGAAGCTTTTTTGCGTATAAGAGCGTGATTTTTTTTTGCAGCGGCGTTGCTAAATTTTTTTCTGAAGAAGCAAATCCAAAGGGTTTTCTTTTTCTCTTCCCTTTATTTCGTCTATCTTTTTCTCCTCTCCTTTTCCTGACTTTTGCGTTTCTCCAGACTCCATTTTCTTCGCATTCCTTGTTTTTTTCTCTTTTTCTTCGGGCTTTCTTCTGTCTTTCCCTTTTGTCCCTTCAGAAGTAGGACTCCTAAATTTTAGCATTTGGATCTGGGGACTGTGCCGTGCGTATTCCAGACATATTGCATGAGGCCTGTTTGCCGAGTTTAGACGAGGGGAGGGGGGTAAATACGCCGCTGATATTCGACGCCTTGTAAGTCTATAATAGGTCTATATCTGCAAATTTAACTAGATACTGCACAGCTGGAGTGGTTCAGCGAGTGCGCAGTACGAACTTATACCACTCCAGACAGTGTGGTATCGTACTTTAACCACGCTTTGATCTCGGAGACTAGACGTTCGTTTGCTCTATCTATGACGCACGACTGCAGCTGAAAGTTGCGAGCTGGGTGTGGTGTTAAGCAACTTAGTTGACAGGACGCAGATGGCAGAATATTCCGCTGAATTGATTTCAGATCCCTGTTCCGTGTAAGTGCAAGAAAATGGCTTACGAACGATATAGCATAGGCCTGGCCTATAGCCCGTGTAGGCAGGCAATGCCAGAATGGAGGGTGCAAAAAAGCAGGCTAAAGGAGGTCAGTTTTTAATGTAAGTTGTTGGACAAGTTATAAATAATCGTGACAGTGCGTGGCATGGTTGCATGGTGCTGCTGCGTGGCGCAAACGCAAACTCCACTTGTTGCAGTTGTGCCGGATTTGTTGGACAACAACTACAAGTAACAAGATCTTATTGTGTAGGGCATACGATTGTTAGCGTGTACACCTGGTTTTAAAATGTAGGCAGGACAGCAAGTTGCAATTTTTTGACGGACAGGATACTAAAAGTGTTAATTTTACTCCTAATTTTTTTACGAAATGGGAGTTTTACGCCCAAATTTCCCATCTCTGGTTTAAAATTTTTCGACCAGAAGATCTTACGATAAATTTCAGACAGCTTAAAATTTGGATGGAGAAGGGCAATTTGCCCCCTGTGCCCTTTCTGTCCGGACGCTTTTGTGTTGTACAGGAGTTGATGCAATACAACAGAATTTAAAGTTAATGCTGATGTGCAGTCACGTGACAGCCGAGTGTTGAGTTTATTATTAAAATTTGCGCTGACACTAAAGACGTCACTTCTGATGGCAGACTGTTCCAAGTTGTAGGCTAGCTGCGGCGACGGCAAGGAACGCTCGGTCGCCGATCGTAGAGAACCGTGTCAGTGGTACAGCCAGTGCCGATGTCGATGACAAGTGCAGGCAGGCGTCGACGTCGACTGCAGGGGAAGTCCAGCGACAGACTGTCGAGCGTCAGCCAGTAAGTCGAACCGGGTGCGTTGAAAAGGAAGAAACCATAGAAATAATGGGAGAAACGGAAAATGGACAAGTAGGCCTACATTTCGGAATTCGGTCCTCCATTTTCCGCCTTATGCAAGTTTTGCATTATTAGGCGTACCGACTGTTGTTCTTTTTCCGTTTCCATTTTCCGGTCCTTTATTTTCAGTCAAGCCGTCGAACGAACTCCCTTAAGTGAGATGTGTGCATGTGGTGGCAGCGAGTCCTACGTACGTGCTTTATAGCATGTACGCAGAGGCAGAGCTGACAGCAGTCTGGCTATAGATAGGGTTAGTAGCTGTGTGAGAGAGAGATCGAGCATTATAGATGGCGGCGGCGTGAGTTGAGTTGAGTCGGACACGCTTGCCTGCACACAGTTACTATACAGACGTGCATCTAGACGACGACACGTCAGCGACGATAGTGTGACGTTTTCTCTACTTCATCACGCGGCCTGCAATACCCCTCTCCCCAGGTGACGATTCATGTACATGCTGGAAAGTGGGTAGCCGCTGCTGCCAAAGGCGGAACAAGTGACGTCGTCGGATGAAAAAGTGGGCGGGGCAAAAAGTAATTTTTCGACATACGAATTTCCGACAGCTGCAAATTTCCAACAGGGTGCTCAAAATTTTAATTCTGCCTAAATTTATCCAAAGTGAGGGATTTTCAGCCCCAATTTCGGTCTTTTTGACCAAAATTGTCTCGCAGAAGATTTTTCGACAAATTTTCGACAACCTTAAATTGTTTTTTGGGGGGGGCATTTCACCCCTCCCTTCTCTCCGACCGCGACACGCTACATTGTATTAAATAATGCAATCATAAATCTCTAAGCTGAAATAAAAAGCCAGTACGTAATGTCGCAAGTGGGACATCGGGGCTCATGCAGCATTAAACAACCTACTAAAATATCTTCTCCACCAGTCATCCACCTCATGTGTACTCATAGAACGTAAAGGTGCATCGTACACAGCGACAGAAGTGAAACGAAAGCTGCGTGCTGCGGCTTTCATTTCATTTATGTCGCGATGTACGCACTTAATTAACACTGCAGACATGGAGAAGTGTATGAATCGTCATACAACCGTTCATAATTATAGCTTAGCGACTGACTGGACAGAACTCAACTGACAACGTGGCTGCATAGCAGTTCTCTTCACGACATTATTGTCTGTCTGTCTGTCTGTCTGTGTGCTCTCTTCAGTGTTCTCGCTCGACCAGTGGAATTTGCACCAGAGTTACTACTGTTCCTTAGGTAATACGCTCAGTACGTAATAAGTTACGTATTACGACGTTTTGGGGAGAAATTTGAACGAAATTTAACAAGGCATGAATTTATAACACAAAAAAGTTCTGCAAAAAAGGAATTTTTAAATTAACGTGTTAATGTTACCGGTACTACTGTCAGTTAAAGCTCGGCTGGGCTGGGCTGGACTGAGCATAGATTAGGCCAATAGTCTTTATACTGACCACGTTTTGTATGCAACACTAATAGACGTGTACGGCTGTTAATTCAACACAGTGCATTGCATGATGTGAAACTATGAAATTTATTGAGTAGGCCTAAATAAGATAAAATACAGCTGCAAATAATTAGGTCAAGTAGTAGGCCTATCATGCAAAAACTAATCAAGACAAGTGAGCAAGTCAACTCAGCCTTCCATCGCTCCGGATAACTAAATCGAGTACCGGCCTGTTTGGCTGGGGTTCAGGCGGAGCGCGTTTATACAGGTCTGTGTCGGGTGGCAGGTGTGTGATCTCATACGACAGGTGACGCTATACGTAGCTCTGCTATGGGTTTCCCCGTTCTTTTAACTATGAACTGCAGGAAGGTTTTTTCTATCTCAAGAACGTACGAAAAAACTGATATCGACCATATTCTGCCAACCGACACCGGCTCATTGTACCGCGTTGTCGGCTCAAAACGTACGGCCGTCGGGCTTTTCCAGTCGCTGGTCCGACGGTCTGGAACTGACTGCCATATGAACTCCGATATCACCGGCGTGCGATGTTGGCAGCTTCAGACGGCTATTTGCAACAATTTGGTTCAGTTTTTACCAGTGTGATTAGCGTATTTAGGGTTAATTTTTTACGCACAACAGCATGTAATGCTATAGCGCGTACGTAGAACGTTTACGTTACGTTTTGCGTACGATAGCTAATGGTATGGTGCTATCTTGCTTGTAGGAAGACGACATGATGAAGGCGCCCTTAGTGCTAGTGCTGCTGCTTGTGGCGGCTGAGTATATCAGGGCAGATTTGTTCACGGCGTTGGTAGACCTGGAGAACTTACTGCACGCCGAGCGACACGTGGCAGTGCATCTGAGACAGTTTGTTGACGAACAAACGCGTCATCTGCGCCAACTGACGATGTACGTACTATTCACTATAGACTAACCAAGCCTAGCCACTAGCCAGCCATCTAGGGGTCCACGGGATCGTCGTGAGCTCCCCCAGCGGAATCCAAAATGGAGTTCCGGTCAAAAACGAATTTGAAGCATTCTAAGCGTCACGCAACACTTCTGCTTGCAAAATAGGCCCTATCGTAAATCACGAGAACAGCGTCTTAGAAGCTGTAGTGCAGTATGCAAAAATATTACTTTTTTTCTAATTTCTCCCAAAAATTAGAGCTGTCAAGGCGTTAATTTTTTAAAGAAAATGTTTCTATAGTTCTTGGAGAATTTGCTCCAAGGTTTATATGCATGGCGCATAGACGCCCCTGTTAGATTATTCTTTTCTATTTTAGCTGCTGCATGTACAGTAGTTTTAGGCACTTAGTTTCCGTTTTTTCCGTTTTCTATGGGTACTTCATTGTGAACAGAGTCAAGTAAACAGTACCAAATACCCGTATGACGTGTTATATGTTGTATGTTATGCTACGTGAAGGTTGGCGGATGATTTTGAGCGTCACAGCAACGAGACGTTGGCCGATCCACTTCGTTACTTCGGCAACCCTGTCAACGCGTACTTACTCGTCAAACGATTCACGGCAGATTGGGAAAAACTCGTCAACACCAAAATACGCTCCAGCAGCGCTGAAGGTTTTTTAAGCAATTATTACCACTAGCAAAGTTTCCGACTCCGTCAAGCCCAAATTCCATTACGCCGACTTTCACTGAAACTCCGAAACTTCCCTGCAGGGAAAGTCATGGACACAAATCACGAAAGTCCCGGACACAAACCATCTCGACATGTCGAGATGTTTGCGACAAAGTCCGGGACAAGTTGCGGACTTGTCGAGGATACAAATCATGAAGAAGTAGAGATGCAAAGTTGCTTTGGAAATTATCTGGTCAGTATGCTTGTTTCAATTGAGGTTGGCTGAAACCCAGACTCCCAACAACTTGAGCTCTTCAACTTTATTCACATTGGTTTGAAGCCTGGCTGCATTTGCAACTGTTGCGCAACGGTTGCACGTGTATAGCACCTTTGTGAAAGTTACTTACTGTACTTATACATTTGGTGTCATGCTGTGCCATAGACCTATAGCAGTGGAAAAGATATGCTTAATTAAAGGTTGGTGCAAAGCTTAAGGCCCTGGTGTACAATTTTACGTACGTATAATAAGAAACTAGACCAACGGCCAAGGTCCAATGTGTGTACCCCAAGGGGGGGGGAATAACCGAATACGTCAACGTGCGTCTCAGAACGTGTACAATTACCAGTATTCAAAGCTGCATCCGAAAGCGGTCACTATAAGAAGACAAAATACGTCATTTAGGTACCAAATTGTTGTCAGATAAACCATAGATTAGCCACCGCAGATCTATGGTTGCCGTCATTTGTTGACATCGTGTGAATGAAAACATTTGAATTATAAGTTTTCTAAGGTACTAAATCAGTGTTTTTGTCGTCCTTTTACGCTTCTTGTGGAATTTAGCAGACATTTGCAAACGGTTTTTGTCGAAAGGTAACATTTGCTTCCTTATTAGGGGTACTTTATTCTGGTCCAATGATACACCACACCGGACTGCACCAAAACATTGCATCATCATCGAAAATGTAGAATAGCTAAGCGTCAAGGCCGTGAAGTTGAACGTGAAGTAAGTAAGGAAGTAAGGCACTCCAGAGAAAATGCTTCCTTTAGAAATAAATTTAAAAT
>Ga0209671_1007127_pt1 | contig 11564 bp, 11 predicted proteins | sample WorMetHERISLAND2_2_FD_187401 | JGI IMG/M metagenome (GOLD analysis project Ga0209671, IMG submission 187401) | Marine gutless worms symbiont microbial communities from Max Planck institute for Marine Microbiology, Germany - Olavius geniculatus... | ecosystem: Host-associated > Annelida >...
CGTTCTCGAGATTTTTTTTTGGTCTCGTTCTCGTTCTCATTCAATTGTTCTCGTTCTCGTTCTCGTTCTCGCCATAATCTGGTCTCGTTAACATCCCTGAGCCTAACTCGATGTTAATACTAACGAAAGTAAAAGCAAGTTTCGTCTGTTGCTGTTACCGTTATAGTCCAAAGTGTAGTTACCTAATGTATGCTGCGTTCGGACCCGCAGACAAAATTGACCCCCCACGAAAGTTAATGAAACACTTTACCATATGTTGGCAGACTGATCTTGACACTGTACAGGGTGCGGCAAAAAAGTAGACCCCTAAAGTTTGTCGCTGTTTTCTCAGCAACCGTTTGGAATTTTAACTTGAAATTTTACATCTGACTGCCAAATGAAATGAGATTCTGTTAAAAACGACGAAGTTATAGACCTTTTAACATGACCGCCTACCGATTTTTTCAGCATTAACAATTTTAAGCTAAAACGCTATTTAATTTTCCAAAACCGGTTACCACGTTACTGCCGATGACGTAACACTGACGTTTTAATAAACAGTAATTTATTTTGTTTAGAAATTATCATTAAATTATCCTTCCTTTAAAGCAATCGCCGGCTGCCCACTGGATTCATCTTCCAGCAGGACGGCACGTCAGCACACACGTAGCGCGCAACGCCGCACAGCGCACAGAACTGGCTGCGGACCAATTGTCCAGATTTCATCACCAAAGACCAGTGGCCTCCAAATTCGCTGGATATGAACCCAATGAACTATCACGTATGGGGAGCAATGTCGGAGGCTTACCGCAAGCTTAAAACAAAGCTGAAGACAATCGCCGAACTCAAGCAAGCGCTTCAGGTTATCTGGGGCAACCTGCAACCTGCAACATGGACCGATCGAGAAAGCTGTGAAAGATTTCTCAAAGCAACTGAAGGCTTGTGTTGGAGCTGGCGATGGACATTTCGAACATTTACAGTGACAATGAAATTTTGGCATTTAGTCATTAGTTAACTGTGTTTTTTAAAGATGTTATTAAATTGGAACATTCTTGTATGCTGAAAAATCGGTAGGCTGTCATGTTATAAAGTCTATAACTTGGTCGTTTTTCAAGAGCATCAAGTTTTATTTGACAATTAGATGTAGAAGTTATCAGTAAATATATCTGTAAAATTTCAAGTTATAATTTCAAACGGTTGCTGAGAAAGCAGCGAAAAACTTTAGCGGTCTACTTTTTTGCTGCACCCTGCATAAGCCCTACTAATACTAGAGGCTACTAACACTAGATTGCTCCTCACATCGGAAACCATTCTGCTTCGGCATTTTGCAAAGCTCGCGAGACTTACTGTCATGCACTAATAATGATGCTAATGATGATGATGACTATCGGTCTCATTGCTGTTGATAAGACACTATTATAATAGGCCCTACACTTGCGATTACGATCGTGATTATGATTATGCGTTTTAAGCCGAACTCTATCTTCAAATCAGTCGACTTGCTGAATGAAAAGTGATCAATGTGATCGCTCGTGGAATTAAGAGCCACTGATTCGGTTGCTGAGTTATTAAATAGATTTTTCGATTTACTGATTTTTGACATCGTCTGACATGATACACAGATGTGGATGAATGCGCTGAGAACAATGGAGGATGCAGTCAGTTGGCAACTTGTACCAACGTACCTGACAGCTTCATCTGTACCTGCAATACTGGATACACCGGTGATGGATTTACGTGCACGGGTAAGATATCATTGTTGTTAATTCGGTTCAATCTTAGCGCATGCAGGCGCGATCGTGCAGAAGAAACAAAATGAACTTTACTCATAACACCTATAAAGAAACTAGATGCAGAGTATTTTGCGCTTACATGTTAGAGAAGAAGAGACCTAAAGATGGCAGTTTGATTGGTGAAGAATATACAGCTGTGTGATGTGACGTAGACATGGACGAATGTGCTGTGAATAACGGAGGCTGTAGTGATTACGCAAACTGCACCAACATGCTTAGAAACTACACCTGCAACTGCGTGGAAGGATATATCGGCGACGCATTTAACTGCGCAGGTAATATAAAGCATGTTCTAAAATTGTCATGCAGTTTTGATCAATAATAATTTTAGATTAGGCCTAGATGTTGTCGAAATCCGATGGGACGTCATAGTTAACGTGGTGTTATGGACCTTGAGGCCAGTACGTTGAAAACAGATATAAAATAGTCTTAATTTTTGTCATAATTTATGCAGTGAAATAATCGATTTAAATTACGCTTATATGACATTGAGGTTTACAATACGAATTACTGTCATGCGAAAACGATTAAACGACCCTTTTATTTAATTAAAATGCGCCAGTTGAGCGACAGAAATAATGCAACTTTTTATCTCTGAAAAAAGATAAAAGTAAAGCCCGGTACTTGCGATAGCGTTTCTTACAAGAGACGGATTTAAGACCAGAAGCGCTTTTACAATCTTGGAAATGACAGCTGATTGGCATGAGCTAATGATACCGCAGCGCACTATGCGGCTATCCATTGCCCGCGCCAGCGAACAATTAGACCCGCGGTTTGCAGCAAGCAGACATACCACGTCAAACAGTTAGCCACACTAGGCCCTCACCCCGTAGCCCGTAATTAAGCCACTACGATTCTTCCATTCCACGGAGGGTATAGTAGGCTGAGTTGGCCTGAGCACACAGTAGGTTAGCAACTTGCTCAAGGTTGCTTGCAAATGCCCGGCAGTGAGAATCGAACCATAACCTGAAAGATACGAGTCGACACTGACTCTGAATGTGATCTTGGATCAGTTTGGTCCATGTTGACTGGGTAGATGATGTTCAACCCGGGCACGGACTAGACGTGCACTTGTTTGCTGTTGACCTATCCGGAATTTTGCTTGTTAAATCGATTTTGTTCGGGAATGTAAACTATACTCACTTTGATCGCTGGTGAGTTACTGTATGCTGGTTATCGACAGTGAGAAAAAGTCGGATGGGGTGTGTCGGTAGCGGAGCTATTAGGTTAACCGAAAGACGTTGTCGTAAATCTCTTCAAGCTGACATGATAACAGTGGCGCGTAACTAGTTTGACACGAAACATGCGTTTCGTGGCAGCCCGGGAAAGCGTGAACCACCGTTCCCAGACGATACCGTCAAATCGGTGTAACATGTTCTGTGCTGTAGAGGCATCAACGTGTGGCAGTGATGAGGCAGGCGGAGGATCGTCATCTCAGCCAGCTTGTCCAGGTTGTAATGCTATACGGGGGAGGCTATCTATTATTATCATGACATTATTGTCCTCGGTGGATGAGGCTTTAGACTATAGGTAGTCGTTTTTCGTTAGCAACTTAGCAAGACCAGATTTAAAACAGATTAGACCCTGTTTGGTGAAAATATGGATTTCTTGCATAAATTTTCTGACAAAAATAGGACTATACAAAAACGTACCGTGAATTCAGAGTTGCTTACTACTGGATCATCCTAGGCCTAAACTTTAGATTTCGTATGTGGCGCCCCCAGCCTAGAGGATGTCGTGCTGCACCAAGTAAACTTTTGGATGTTGCAACTCGCCATAAATAAAAGGCCCTATAGGCTAAAAAGTAGTTGCTCTGCTGTCCGACATTCTCTGGCCTCTGGGGTTCCCTTTTTGCTGTGCCTCTGTTCGGCCGAACATGCTAAACATGTCTTGATCTACCTCTGTTAGCATATTTACAAAAAGTAAGCGTATGTAATAAGCTATTTTTACCAAAACAGTACACAAAGTTTAATTATAGTGTGCATTTATGTCTCCGAAGCAATTACTGGCGAAAATGCGTATTATGCGGCCGTTTTAATAGTCAGACGTCAGAAGCGCTTTACAATCTCGATATATTGGCAGCAGATTGGATGGAACTAATGAAACGCCGCATATTAGGCCAGTGATAACGAACAGTCAACCCGAGTCATGTACAGTACTACTTATTTTTACCACGTCGACGAGAGTAGGAGGCTGAGTTGGCGTGAGAAACTATGTTTGACGTTGCACGCAGTAAACGTGGCATTGCTGAAACCCGCAACTCAGAGCAGTACGTACTGGACCAATGCGGCTGCATTCGCTGTCGACGGCAACCTGACAACCAATTCATGTACGATGGACGAAACACCAGAGCCGTGGTTGTCCGTTGATCTGGGTACGCCGATGAACGTGGGTCGTGTGTGTGCCACCAACGCGGACAACCAGTACTACGGTAGTTTACACGTTTGCCGTACCAAGTACAGTAAAGATTATAAAGGTTACTAACTCACCAAAGATGCGGTCTCGGTCTCGACGTCTCTCGGTTTCGTGACCGTCTCGGAATTGTGCGTCTCGGGTCTTGTCTCGGTCTCGGCCCAAAAGGTTTCGTGCACATCTCTGATCGGCATTGATTTTTTAACTTTTGTGTTCGACAGTATATTTGTGATATGTTGAACAGCGGACACACCGTTCGGCCACACGTCTTGGGTTTATTGGCTCGGCTATATATCGATCCTTAAATTCAGGCAGCGTGTCTGTGGCTGACTGAGCGCCCGTGCGTCTGTCTGCCACGCATCTGTCTACATGGCGGACAATAATGCTATCAACAGCTATACTCCACCAGATAACCATACTGTCCGCCGTATCTGGTGGAGCATAGCTGTTGCTAGCATTATTTTAGCTTTGCATTGCAGCTGACGAGCACGTCGCCCACCGGCTTTTTTGATATTATTATTCTCAAATCGGATATTATAAGTAATGTGTGACTGATACGTTGCGTCAACGTCATCGTTGTCGTTAAAGACTTAAGTTGAACGAAATAAGAAAATTTGAAGGCACTGTCATAACGCAATAATAGTCCGCATGTGTCCGTAAGTTTGAAACAGAATCACAACATTTGAGCTAATTTGAGTTTAAAATGTACGCAGACAGAGGTCCAATAACACCGGAATTGAACATTTTGCTGTTTTGCAGCCGAGATACGTATGAGTTATTTCGTCGCCGGTTTGACCAATGACAATCCTGAGATGACAGCGCCGGTCTATAAGCAGTATCGTCACGTGCAGTACGGTGAGATATTGCCTGCATCAGCAGTCGGATCCGTAAGTTTTCCGCCATCGAACGACACCTTCAGATACGTCATCATTCAGCAACAGTTCGATACAGACGGGGCTATCTGTATCACTGAACTGCAGGTTTTCCTACGAGGTAGGCCCTACAGTTTCTGGCTGAAACGTTTTGATATTTCGTTATAGGCCTACCAGTGATTAATTTTATCACGATGTGCGATCGTTTGCAATTGTGTATTTTGATACCACACTTTCACAGTTTGCACCTAAACATTAACACCAGTTGACCGTATAGTGTTTTACGCGCGTCTTAGCCATCGCAATTCTGTCCGTCTGTCTGTCCGTCCGTCTGTCACACGGGTGGATCAGTCAAAAACAGAGCAAGCTAAGATCATCAAATCTTTACCGTCGGTTGCCTGGAAGACTCTAGTTTCAAGATCCGCAAAGCTTTTTCGTAAATTAGAAAGTGGTTATCCTCAGCGAGAGCGCTAAATGAGAGAGAGCGGAAACAATTTGCGATTTTTAGCCAATAAATCGCTGTATCTCAGTAACGGTACGAGATAGGGCCTAGGTTACTATTAATCACTAATAGGAAGTCGTACACTGGCTCTCGATTGGCGCCCAATTCAATGACCTTGAATGATCTTGAACGCCAAAATAGGGGGTTTTTGGATTTTTTGGCGATTTCGGGCTGCGAGACACATTTCAAAAGCGAATTGCACTGAAATTCATTGGTATAGACATGGAGAAGCTGCATATAAAATTTTCAGCGTTAAACGTAGATTTTAATGGCCCAAGTCTCGATTTTCTAGGTTCAAGAAAACATGCGCTGCGGACGAGGGCATAAAAGAGCGGCACTCCTGTAAAAGTCATTAATTAATTACCATTGTTGGGAAGTCTTTCGTGAAAACGACTGCAGATACCGGTAGGCATGGACATGCTGCCTATCACAACAAGCACTAGTGATGAGCTTTTCAGTTGTATCAACATTGATAACTTTGATGCTGATGACTTTGAAAGACCCTGAACTTGCAAAATAAAGGGTTTTCGGTGATTTTTTGCGATCTTCACTTGCGGTCAACACTCCAAGAATCAACTGCGATGAAATGGCTGGAGATAGACTGACAGTTTGAGTACAGGAACAAATTCAATGAACTTGAATTACTTTGAACGCCAAAATAGGTTTTTTTAATATTTTTTTGGCGATTTCGGGCTGCGAGACACATTTTAAAAGCGAATTACGCCGAAACCAATTGAGATAAGACATAGACAAGCTGCGTGTGAAATTTTCAGCATTAAACATCGATTTTGGCGGTCCAAGTCTCGATTTTTTTAGGTTCAAGGAAACTTGCGCACGAGGGCATCAAAGAGCGGTACCCCCGTAAAAGTCGTTATTTACTGTTGTTGTCCAGTAACTGCTATAGGCTTTCGCGCGTCTCGTGAGCATTAGCTCAAATTTCTTGTTTTCAATTTAATGCGTTAGGCCTACGCACATCTACGTCTTGCTTTTGTGCTTGCTTTAGGCCTACAGTTTAACTTTTGTCATCGCAGGAGTTGTACGGCATTATGATTATTTTTTATTGTGTAACATAAAAATTTGTCGCATCTGTGACTGCAGCCGCCAATGCCGATCCAAGAGAGTGTACGCCTGATGCAGCAGCTGCTATCTGTCACCCAAACGCAACCTGTACTCAGGTTAGACCTCAGATGTGTGCCTGTAATCCAGACAGTAGCTACAGGTGTGAATGCAATCACGGATACAGCGGAGATGGACTCAGCTGCACAGGTGAGTTGTATTTCCTAACTATTGTAAAAAGCACATCCAGAATAACTCGGACAATAAATACATTGTCTGTATAAAAATGCATGCTGTGAAGTAGCCAAACAGACTTGATTATTTTCGGCGAAATCGTTTCAGCGCATGCGATTTCGCTTATAGCTAGCTATACCTATTTCTCCGTCGCGTGGTCTGTCATCTGTCGTCTGCGGTATGCCTGAAAACCGCAGGACACCGCAGGACTCCATAGAAAGACCGCAGGACACATAAATAATAACCGCAAAACGATTTTTAGACGTGAAAACAAGACTTAATCTTTCAGTAGTTCAGTAAGTTTAAATAAACGCCGCTAAATAATGCAAAAATAACAAAATCAGCACGCCACCAAATGCCCAGAAACAGGGACAAAATGTCACACGCCGACGCTGACAGGCAGGCCACATACCTGCACGCCAAGGGTGCGTATACGCCGTACGTCAGACGTGCGCCAAGACGCTTAAAATTAAAATGTACATCACTCATGTTGTCAGTGTTTGCACATTTATTCACGCTACTTCCGTTCTCAAATTCTGTACTGGCTAAGCTTACAATCAATACATTTACCGGTATGTGTCCTGCGGTTTTCTTGCACATCCAGAAATATTAGTATTGCCACATAACCGCTGTAATGTGGCTATATAATGCTCTGAGATTAAAGAAAATCTATAGTTTTACTGTTTTCAGCACTTTTTGGTGGTTATTCAAAGTGTCCTGCAGTGTCCTGTGGTGTCCTGCGGTTTTCAGTCATGCCCGTTGTCTGTGGTCTGTCACATTCGTGCACCTCGCTTAAACTGTTTGGCGGATTTACATGTCATTTGGCAGGTGCGCTTTGCGAGGTCCAGTGACACGTTGTGTTAAACGAGAGTTCCTGTTCTTTGAACTTGCAGCTGCCTACTTTTGATTAACAGGGACAACACTGATAAGCGATTTTTGAGTCTGTGACTTAACTGTGGACGTTTGTCGCGCTGTTGTTTCAGTGAGCCGGAACTGTTCGTTTCCGTACACGTACAACGGCGGATTGTACTACAACTGCATCGAAAACATGCAGGGCGTATCAACGGCTGAACAGCCGCTTGCTTGTCTCAACGTTATAGCCATTCCGGTTGTGTGCGACTCTTCAGGTGCATTCTATTAAACTATTTTTTTAGAATTTACAGAATATAATATTATAATGACGTCGTGATTAAGCTAGTACTCAGTTGTTTTGCGTGCAGTTTTGATTTAATCAGATAACAAATTTATTTTTGCTGAACTCAGAAAGGCGCGTTCACATGAAACAATAGTATTATCTGTTCATTTCTTGCTAGTGCTTATATAGTTTACTCAGCATTCAGATTATGCGTAGGCTAAGCCAGCAAAAGGTTCGTATTAATGTGATGTTTCCTATCGACGCATTAAGAAATGATGCACATAGCGCTATCGGGTTTTCAGCTCCAGGCTTTACGAGTATTAAACTGGAAATTTGATTTATGAAATATTGAATAGGCTTATAAAGTCCAATACGATGAATTATTCGTCAAAGTCATGGTAACGTTTCACATACGAACATTTGCTTTTTCGTAAGACACAAAACGCCTTGCACTATGTTAATGCCATACTGTATTTACTATCTCATAAGTTACTGTATCGATTTTGTTTGACAGGTTTTGTTGCGACAAACGTGACTACTAACATAGCAATACCGACCCAGTCAGATGCTGTACCGGTCATGTCGGTATTTGGTTGGATCATCATTCATCAACATCTCGGCTTCACCTTCGACTGGAACAAACGTTGGGGTCACTACAAAGCTGGGTTTGGATCAATCGATGCCAACTTCTGGCTCGGCCTCGAAAAAGTTCACCGCCTAACCAACTGCCAGCTTTACCGTCTGAGAGTTGAGGTACAGCAGAGGTCGACAAACCTCTGGTACTCAGCCGAGTACTGGTCATTCAAGATCGGCGACGAACTCAACGACAAGTACCGACTGGAAGTGTTTAGACGCTACGACTAAGCTCATTACAACTACTACAAAGTTACTACTACGAGTACCAGTCGTAGTAGTGTCGACTGGAAGTGTCAGGATACAGTGGAGATGCCGGCGACTCGCTGCAGTATAAAGGTGATTTGAATGGTGACGGTGGATTTGGTAACTACAGTCATAATGGGATGAAGTTCACCACGTACGACCGGGACCATGACAAGCATGCTGCGAAGAACTGCGTTTCGGGGGGAGGATGGTGGTATAACCGATGCTTTGTGGCATGTCTCACGTGCAACTCGGCCAATAGCACCTGGGGCACGCTGCCGTCTGCGCCCCGCCGCCTTGTCAACAGCAGAATGATGATCAAGCCGCACTAGATGCAGAAACTGATCGTCGAGTAATACGCGTGCACATTGGGCGACTTCACTTTTTGACTTAGACTCTCGCTGAGCCTTTCACTAAGCGGAAACTTTGGATTTGTACCAAAGCCTTTGCTTAGCCAAGGGCTCAGCAAAATTACTTCATTTTTTGGCTTAATATGTATTTGATTGAAATTTAGCTCAACAAGCTGGCTCAGCGAAAATCTAAGTCAAAAAGGGAAGTCACGCTTTGTCACTCCGAGTGACTGCACTATGTAATCATCGTGTAGCCTACAACGCTAGAACACACTGTGACGGTTCAACCATAGAACAAGAATGTAGCGTGTTTTCATAAATCACGTTAACACTGTTCTATCGGTGTAAGTTTGCAGCTGTCTGCCAACGGATGTAAACAATGAAATAGTTAAAGCTGACAATAATATGAAGCATATAAACATTATCAATTCACCACTGAATAACTTTGCAATAATCATACATAGCATGGGAATATTTTCGCTTCTGTTTTTGTTTGTTTTGAATTCACAACTGTGATTTTATATTTGTTTACGACCTTTTACGTATTCTCACTGTTTGTCGTGAATACTGAATAACGATTACGATTGAGCATGCACATCTTTTTATCTGACTGTTGTTTGTCGCGTGATTTTTTTTGTATTTTGAAAATTGGAATTAAAATGATTGCGTTAGCTAATAAGATTAGAACTGATGAAGGCTATATACAGCCACGATCAGTGCGCTAAGTACAAAGTAGTATCGACTGAAACACGATGAAACAGTATGATAATAAATTATGCTCCACAAAGTGACTGGCTAGAGAACATACAAACACAAACAGTAGACGGCAAAACTGAACTTAGAATACTAGTAAAAACTACTTCGAATTAGGCCTATCGGTACTTGGAGATATTGTACGTGAATCGATTATTTTTCGTTTTGTTCATCATATTAGTACAGTGCACAGTGCAGAAGTAGAATGGCATATCGCTTATGGGAAGAACAGTACGGCAGCATTAAATTTGTTGTCATAACTAATTGTCCGTCAGTAAGCACACATTAGCCAAACATGGCAGCATTAATACTGATGAAAGCGCAGTCCTTACAGAATAGTTTTCGTTAACTGTTCAAACAGCCATTTTATGACCGTTTAGTACGACGTATAGCCGAGAAGTCGCGGTTGTCAGGAAATTACTGAACAATATCCGGGACTGGCTGTGCGTCGGTAGAGACTGATTGTGACTCTGGTACCGTGGACTGTGCCTGCGTACCCGTATCTGCTACCGCAGATAGGCCTACATCCTGCTGTATCACATTGCTGCTGTCGTCGGTAAGCAGTTGTAGATAAACCGGCGGAGGTACAGTGTTACGTCGAGGCACGTGGCCCAGATGGTCGTACGCTGTCTTGACTTCCACGTCACTGGAATCATCGGACAAGCGGTGTTCGGTGGACGCCGGAATCTGCTCCGCTCCGTCGTCGATCTCCCAGTAGTGGTGAAGTTGCGATTCCTCGACCACCACGTCGCCGGCTAGCGCCTCAGGAAATGGAGGCTGTGCACGCTGACGATGCTGGAGACTTGTGTTGTTCGTTGTTGGCGGAGCTCCTGGCTCTATTTCTATTATACGTTTAAACACACTGCAAAGTAATGATAAACTTTATTCGCAATAAAAACAACAACATGAACAAAGGAAATTACGTTCTAATACTAGTAAAAGAACTGACTAATACGCTAATTGTACAACGCATGCAATACAGTACATGTGTACGACCCTAAACACGATTATTACAGAAAGCGTGGACATATTCATATCGGCTACCGCAGTTTCGTTGCTATTTCGCACAATAAAACAATTCTGGGGAAAAAGAAAAATAACCTTGAGGTCTAGTAATTTTTTGTTTGCCAAAACAGCAAAACAGCAGGCTAGTAATGCTCGGGAAAAGTTACCGTGTGATGTCTTCATGTTGCGATGTTTTCTGACTACAACGACAACGAGAACGACGGAGACGACGACAGCGCAAAGAGCGAGGAATCCAACGATTGCGACTGCCATCAACAGCAGCCACACCGTGTGCTCTACCGCAGTGCGTTCTGTACATACGAAAAACAAGCCATATGACTCATGGAGCAACAGTGATTTCTGTTTCTTCAGCCGTCGGCCAGACACAAGCTCATACTGTGAAACCACGGATAATGAGGTAGTGTGCATCACGCACTGTCCTATTCAGTGCTGACACTCTAAAGTGTTTGCTGCTCATTGGGGAGGAACGGCCAGGCTGGGTTGACTCGGAAGACTAGTACTTAGATAGTCAATTTGTCCGTTTGCGGACAGTCACACATCTACAGGGTGCGGCAAAAAATAGCCCCCTAAAGT
>Ga0209671_1007128_pt1 | contig 11564 bp, 7 predicted proteins | sample WorMetHERISLAND2_2_FD_187401 | JGI IMG/M metagenome (GOLD analysis project Ga0209671, IMG submission 187401) | Marine gutless worms symbiont microbial communities from Max Planck institute for Marine Microbiology, Germany - Olavius geniculatus... | ecosystem: Host-associated > Annelida >...
CCTACACACAAGCTGAAATAAATTTCAGGTTGACACGATGTCTTATACAAGAAATATTACTATGTGGGGTAACATCAGCAAATTGACACAGTTTGACATACTCATTGGACTGCATAAACAATCTCATATTTGCATGTGTTGTTTGCATACATGTTACATTGATTATGTGCTATATAAACTCGTGTTTTACTTGTATATTTTGTGTATTTGGTTGTATTCTTAGGTGTAAGTAGTATGGAGGTGAAGACAGAACCTGATAGTAATGATAGCACTGAGTGTTCACATGATGACAAGCCAACTATTGGTATGTTTGGTTATTCTTTGCAGTCTGACATCTTCTGTAGTTTTAGCTGCTTTACTCTTATCCAGTGTTACATCGACTTATCAACTGTGTCAAACTGATAAATATGGCCTCTCTCTCTTGAAAATTTTTGTTATTATTTTACGTATTTTCACAGAGATATAAAAGAAAACATGAAAGTGTTTTTCTCTGAATACAGTGTACTCACCTACGAATGAATGGCCAGTCTGAGTTGATCTGCATTGGTGGATAGTAACATACAGGGTGGGCCAAAAAAACCATCCTCTATATTATTCTGTTCAAAATGCTACTGCATTTGTTTATATGGGCAAAATGACACACCATATAAATTGCTAGTCTGTTCTGCATGTATTGATGTCAAAACCTAATGAGTATGTCAAAATGTTATTAACAAATAATACGATAGAATCAAAGCACCCCAAGTGTATTATATCACAATGGTGAAACACAAATGGAAATACGTGCTTGCGTATCTGTCTAAGTAAAACAGCAAAAACTTCATACAACAACAAGACAGTCAAGTAAACAACTGTTCAGTGTGCCCTTCTGAATCTCTCTCGGAATTATGTTGGACCCAGGGTTGCTTTCCTGACTGCATATCAGCTCCGCTACATGCTTGATCTTCTGTGTTGTTCTTACAGTCCGATTCCGTCAACTGCCGACCTTTCGAGAAATCGAGTTCGTATTGTCAATTTTGTGCAGAAGATCTGTAACAGAACTGACCGCCCAATTCTTGTTAGGAAACTTTACAAATGCGTTTAGCGCCCCATCCCTTTTAATGGCGAATGAGTTTAATCGACGCTTTATCCTCGTACGTTAAACGCATGTTTATCAACAAACTGTTATGTCATAATGACGTTACACTGTTTGCCCATCGTGTTTCCTGTAGAGTTGGGTTCCTTTCATTTATTTTATTCCATTACAAAATTATGGAAACTATTTGCATGAAATTTGCACTTGTTACTCAGAATTGATTATGTTTCAACGTGCGTTATTCACTTTAAATGTACGTTACTCTTGGAAGACATAATTAGCTGACATTTAGGGGGACGGTTTTTTGGCCCACCCTGTACTACGATAGTTTACGCATCTGCCAGTGGTTACCCATTGAAGTCCTAACCGGGCTGAGCGTAGATCAGCTTTGTTGATTGGACAGAGGACACAACATCTTAACCACTAGACCATGTCACCAGCTTGCATTCCTGTACAGAGCTAATCTATTCTTAGTGCTTTCAGAATCTAATCCTATTCTTATCCCATGCACTTTGTCATTGAGCAGTTTTGTCCATAGGTCTCTGCTCTGTATCTGTTTTACTTGATCACTTTCAGTGTTCTTTCCCAGCAAACAGGTTGTCAGTAAGCAATACTTTACTTACTGACCAAGCTGCAATTTTGAGATATCAGAGTTGATGCATTGCTGCAAAGCTGAGGACTGTAGTGACAATGGAAGCTTGCTTGTGTATTATTGCTTGAGGATATTGTCTGAATGTCTGAGACAACTAACACAAACTAGTTTGTATGTTGTGCAGATACAGCCGAAAGTTGTTTTGAGCTGAAGATTGAAGCTGACAGTGATTCTACGATAGACTATATAAATGATGATATGCCATCTATGGGTATGTTGCTTTTTAGTCCACTGAAGTGATAGTTTTTGGAGCGTACTTACGTTTTATGGTTACCATAGTTTTTTATTTTTTATTTCAACGCGAGTTCTCCGAGCTCCATCGGCCGATCAGCGTAAAATTTTGCACGATGTTCAGTAGTAGGCTGAGTTTTATAATGGCAGTCCAAAATTTTTGGACCCCCCCAATATTTGAAGTGGCAAAACATGCAAAATTTTGCTCAGTTTCGGACAACTTCATAGTTTGACGGTGAATATCTCCGGAATTGATGAAGATATTCAAAATTGGACAAGTATTTGATCTACCACTATTCCTTCTGCATTAGGCAAAAAAGTCTGGTGAACTTAGGTCTACTAACATCGGATGTTTAGAGGTGGAATCATACCTACCCAAATTGACTTTTTTGGAAGACCATATATCAGCGCCTAGGGGGTGCTTCACCCCTAAAATTTTACATGCACTAGAGAATGATCAAATCTTACTAATACACTCCCGAATGCAAAAGCTAGACGGTTTGAACTTACACTGTAAAACGGTCTTGAACTTGGTGATTAACAACTTTGCTTTCATAGCATAAAACTCATGTTTTTTTCTGCATTTCAAACATTTTGTATGTTCACAATACACTTGTGTAGTTGTAGGCTGATTCATATATCTACAGAATCATATTTTATATTCAAAGCTGTGGTACTTATGAAGAGTGAAAGTTGAGAGATAAAAGGTGCACCAATTATGAAAAATTCTGTCTAGAATAACTGAAAAATTTTGTGAAACAATACTGAAATGTGTTGAAAAAAATTATATTTGTTTAACGATGTAATTTTTATTGCTGCACACTTTACGTGTGTGTTTGTCCATGTTCAGTTTGCCTGTCTTTGATCTTTGTGTGTTGGAAGTGAAAGTAATGAGAATTATCGGATCTTAATTTAGCAAATAACAGCTTGGTTATAGCACTGAGGCCAGTGACTTTTGGACATATTTGACTGTCATGTCCACTGCTGAATGACTTGATGTTTGGTTTGAATGTGTACAAGTTTGTTGTATATAACAGGAAAGACGTTTGAGGTGAAGATTGAAGCTGGTAGTAACAATATCACTGAGCATCCACATGATGTAAAATCAAGACCGTATTTGTGTACAGTTTGTGACAAATGGTTTACAACAAAAGTAAATTTGAAACAGCACAAACAAATACATACTGCAGACACGTTGCATTCATGCACTCAGTGTGAGAAACGTTTCACTACTCGGCGTAAGTTGAGAAAACATAAAAATGTTCACAGCGGTAAGTACAAGTGCACTGAATGTGGAAAGTGTTTCAGTCGCAACAAAGATTTAACAGTACACGGGCGAAGTCATTCGGGTGAGAAGCCGTTTGAATGTGCTGTTTGTAGCAAACGATTTACACGGCGGGATAGCCTTGTTTTTCACGGCAGAGTTCACAGTGGGGAGAAACCACACAAATGCCCCACATGCACCAAGGCATTTAGTCGGCCTGGTAGTCTAACCACTCACATTAGAGTCCACACGAGAGACAAACCATACAAGTGTTCACTATGCGACAAAAGTTTTAGCACATCCAGCCACTTGCAGACACACAAACGACATGCGCACAGCATCAGAAGACCTCATGACTGTCTCTTCTGTGGGAAGCGGTTTAAAAGTAGTAATGTACTGAAGCACCATGTTTACACTCACACTGATGCAAAGCCGTTCTCATGTAGACACTGTTCAGACTGTTTTAGAATACACCACCATCTCAAGGCACATTTGCTGAAGTCACACAATGAAGGTACTTGGTTCACATGTCACATTTGTGAACAGAAATTCAGCCGGACTGAAGCCCTTAATATACATTTACGTCGTCATGAAGGTTTGAAGTTGTATCTTTGTGAGGAATGTCCAAAGCGTTACTACACTTCAGGTCAATTGAGAAAACATCAGCAGAGTCACTCTGATGTCAAACGTTTTCATTGTGATTTATGTGGTAAAAGGTTTAGATGCAAAGTTAGCATTGTACGTCACTGCAGCAAATGTCCTGCACTTTGAGAGATGTTTTTATGGAATGTTTACATTATGGTTTGACTGTTGTCTACACTTAGTAGTGACACGTTGTTGTGCTTAGGTCAGTTTCACTTGTGTTGGAACTTAGTTTTTTGCTGCGTTGACAGCAGTCAAATGTACGCAACGTAAAACTTCATTCGCTGTATTAGACGTGATTAGAGGGATGATTTAGAAACATACAATGGTTTTTGCTTGTTAAGTTTTAGACTCATTCTGACACCTATGTGACACATATAAACTACATTGACATTTGTATTGCCGACACATTTTTGTGACTTTGCAGCAGACTATCTCAAGTACAGTATGTTTGTTTAATGTTCTCTGCTGCACCCAATTGTTCATTGTGACTGCATTTTGAGATGTTGTCTCAAAGTGCGTGTAGGATGAATGTTGAATGTTTGAATCCGACATGTGAAGTAATCAACAGTTGAGTGTGTTTGTTTTATGAATTCTGTTTATTGAAGCTGGGGGGTCGTCCATAAATGACGCCAGGCGCCGAGGGGGAGGGGGTCCACGATATCGTGATGATGTGCATGGGCGTAAGAGCCGGGGCAGAAGGGTAAGCAGAGGGGGGCAGTTGCCGTAAAAAAATCCGGGCAAAGCGGCTGAAAATTCGGGCAATAAACTGAGAAAAAAAGAAAAACAAAGAAAGCAAAAAAAATGTCCAACGAGTACATTGCAAAGCAGCTGCAAACTGCAGATCAAAATTTCTTAATTTTCAAATTTGAGGCCTCTGATTGCAGGACTCTTTGAACCTAGGAGGTCGAAACTCATACAGTTAAAGTCTACATTTTATGCTAAAAATTTCATATGCAGGTTTTCTTGCTCTTTCTCCATTCTCCAGCGATTTCATTGTAATTCACTCCTAAAGTGTGTGCCACAGAGGAAAAATTAAAAAATTACTAAAACTTCCTATATTAAAGGTTCAAAGTCGTTTAAGGTCATCAATGTTGATACACCTTGAAAGCCTGTCAGGAGTTTTTTTGCTGCGGCAAGCCTCAAGTTTGTGCCTATCTGCAACCGTTTTTACGCTAGACGAGCCAACAGACGAGCCAATAACGACTTTTTAGGGGGTACCCGTTTTTGATGCCCGCATGCACAGGTTTCCTTGAAGAGGCGTTTGAGACTTGGACTGTTGAAATCTACGTTTAATACTGAAAATTTCATGTGCAGGTTGTTCTAGTTTGACTCTACTGATTTCGGTGCAATTCACTCTTAAAGTAGAAGCCACAGCCCAAAATCGCAAAAACGAAAGTCAATAATACCTTTATCTTGCTGTTCAAGGTCATCCAAGGTCATTGCTTTGGGTACCAAACGAAAACGCGTGTACGACTTCCTATTAGCGATTGATATTAATCTTGATCTTATCCCACACCGTTTTTGAGATATGGCGACCTGTTGGTTAAAACTGCAAATTTTTCTACCCCCTCCCCTTTTATTTAGCTTTCTTGGTTGGGATGATTTAGTTCAAATTTCCGGGAAAGCTTTTACAGATCCAAACCTAGAGTCTTTTATGAAACTTAGGTGAAGGTTTCGTGATCTAGCTTGCAGTTTTGATACAATCGCAGAGTGTGACGGACAGGCGGACGGATAGACAGACGCCTCGAGGATGACGTGCGGCATTACAGTGCTGTTGCGCGTAAAAGCATTGCCAGTAAAAATGTATTCCCATGTAGCGGGGGCACTCAAGGCGTACACTTCTTCCCAGAAAAATTTTTTGGCGTCAAGTTGGTGTGTTTGGGTGCATTTTGACACTATTTCGAGAAAAAAATTCGTGATCTGAAGCATCATAAAGGTCAATTAAAGGTGTCAATTTGTATAGCGCATCTCGTGTACAACGCGTCTAATGCGCTTTTCGTTACTAACCCAAGCCGCCAGCCGCACAGCCACCACGTGCAGCCTGCAGACACAGGCTAACGCAGCGGCCGGCTAGACAGCCTCAGTCAGCTGTACTAAGGTCACCACCTTCCGTAACTCATATAAATGAGTCACTGCTCATTTTACCGTCCCACGGAGAGTAGAAGGCTGAGTCGACCTAGCTGGCAGGCTTCGCACCGAGATGGTTTACCTGCCCGCAGGCAGTCACCCATCGCAGTACTAACCGGGCCCAGCGTAGAGTAACTTCGTTTCAGCCGAAACGCGTTACCAACTACGCCACGCCACCAAACATCATGTTCATATCATCATAAACATCATGTTTATACTCACACTGGTGCAAAGCCGTACTTATGCAGACACTGTTCAGACTGTTTTAGACAACATCACCGTCTCATGGCACATCTGCTGAAGGCAACAATGAAGCTACTTGGTTCACGTATCACATTTGTCATAAGAAATTCAGCCTCAGTAGTAGTCTTAAGAGGCATATACGTAGTCATGAATGTGTAAAAAGGTGAATGTCTGATGTGTTTCTGTAAAGCAAATGCAGTGGAACTTCATCAGCTGTAACACTCAGACTTAAGTGGTTTATCTGTGGTTCGTGTGGTAAATATTTCAACAGTAAGGATTATTTTGTTAGTCACTACAACAAATATTCTGTTAAACTGGGATATATCAATAGCTTTGCCAGGCAAGATTGAGACAGAGAACAAACAATTTGTGGACAATTGCTTGTTGGACAGAGTTGCTACTGTTGACTCGAAACTTGTCAGTGAGATTCACACTCAGATTCAGACGATTGCTACTCGTTGTGTTTTTGAGCTTTAGGAACTCTTTATCCAGTGAACTGTTAGTTATAGACAGTACTTGGATACTGTTTGATATGTGTGTGCATATGTGTTTTGTGATATTTTCCGTTTTTTTGATGTGAGTACAACAGTTCTTAAATGTTCATGTTTTGACACCAGCTTAAACTGGACTAACTTCGTACAAATTGTCTGCTTAAACAGAATGAGTTTTATGTGTGTGTTTTGATGTGTTTAAGGACTTGATGTTATGTCATTGTTTTACTGTGTTTGAAATGTGTGCAGTTATTGTTCATGATCAAACCTCCGTGGCCTCAGCATTACAAAATTTTTTTTTCACCAGCAAGAGATTTGCAATGTCAATATTGAGGCTGTCCCAAAATTTTCTTTTCTGAAAATTTTTTCCAAAAGTACAATTTATTGTTCTAGCTAAAGATCCAACCATTTTTGGGCAAATTGAAATTTTGTGCACTTATAATTGTTTTTGTCTGAAATTTGCATCTGTTTGTCAGAAGACGGCAACTTCTTGCTTTTAATATTTTTGACCTTTAGCACGACTTTGACACTTCACACGTTACATTTTTGTATAACTGACCTATTTACGAGGGGCGTTCAATAAATTCCAGGACTGTTCTTCTCGGTAAGCAAACAGTGACAGTTGAAAACCAAAACTATTATGAAGTAGTACAGCCACTGTTGTACATCACTTACTGTGGTTTCATTTATGACGTCACTCTTTGACGTCATTATTATTAAGATATAAGTGATGGGCGTTAACGGTTGGCATATGCAGAGAATAATCATAAAATTTTCTAGTCACAGAAGTGTAGAAAATGCTAAAATTTATTGTAGATTATTTCTAGTAATTAGCAGTGGCACTTTATCACGTTTGAAAGTATTTGAATAGTTCGCCCGCTTTTGCAGCGATCATTAGTCAGTTAGTGATGATGTCAGTGTTGAAGCACTGCATATGGCAAAAACGGTGAACTGCAGACAAAGCATTTTTGGTTTACATAAAAAGTTGTTTTTGCAGACTTTTTTTTGCTTAAAAGACATACTGTGAATGAACAATATTACCAGGCATTATTGTCTGATTGATTACGACCAGCAATTCACAGCACTTGACCCGGTTTGCTGCAGAAAGGTGTCATTCTTTGAAATGGCAGTGCCCCATCGTGCAATAGGCCTATTAGACAGTTAAGAAAATTGAAGAGATGGGCTGGGAACTGCTACAGCAATTTGGACATACAGCCCAGACTTAGCTCCATGTAATTTTCATTTGTTTGGATTACTGAGCGAATCACTTGGAGACATTAATTTCAAGAACAACGAAGATATTCTACAGCATTGTGTCCTTAAATTTCTACAGGTTCTAACAAAAACCTAATGCTAAGCGTTCCAGCCGACTTGTAGAACAATGGGAACACTGCGGTGAACTGCAGGGAGAATATGTTGAAAAGTAACACAACTGCCAGAAATGTGCAATTACTGTCGTTGTTTTTGCAGGATAACAGGGAAGATTATTAGAACTGCTATTACGTTAATTACATATGCACGCATATAATTGAGTTCTTACAATTTTAGGTTTAGCTTGTTTTTTTGTATTTTGTGTTTCTGTAAAGATTAAACTTACCGTTCCATTATTATGTGTTTGTGTGCATTTTGCCTGAAAAGGCCGTCCTCGTAATGACCTATATTGTGTCGGGTGGGACGTTAAACTCTACTCACTCACTGTCGTTGTATTCAGGAAGTTTTCCAAGTCGAGTCAAGTCGACATTTTCTGGCGCGGTGGCGCCGTCGGTCCCATTACAAGTCATTTTAAGTTTACTTTTTAAGTCGACTTGACCAATTAGCTTGCAATAATTTAAGCAGTTTTCCATATGCAGCTATCGGTGAGTTTCGGCAAAAAGCAAATAGCACAATTTGTAACTTTTTTCTTTAACAACTGTACTATTAGCACTTTTAATGACCCATAAACAAAACAAGTAAAAAAAAGTCCAGAAAACCGTTGCAAAACATACATAACACAATACGTTACAAATATTGACTTCTAAAGTCATTTAAAGTCGACTCAAGTCCACATGCCGCTGTCAAGTGAAGCTAAGTCAAGTCGAATGCAATCAAATCGACCGTTGTCAACTTAGTCAGTTTACCCTCAAATCGGGTCACGTTTTTCTGCGCAACGATTCGCAGGTTTACTCTTGCTAAAGGAAAAGAAAAAATGTAAAACTTGAGGCTGAAAATTCCCCGTTTTGAAAATTTTGGACAAAATTAGAACGTTGAGCACCCATAATCTGCTCTTTTGGAAATATGCATGTGGTTTGTCGGAAAAAATGCAACTTCTTGTTCCCTGCTTTTTTAACCTTCGACGCCGGTGTTTCTTAGTTGAACACTGAATATAACACAAACGTTTTTGACTCTCAGTTTTATTTATGCATACAAAGTAATATAAACATGACGTTTAAGCATGACCAAACATAGCGTTTTAGTAGGCTTTATTTTGTTTTCTAAATGTGCAACATTAATGATCACTGCTACGTTAAAATTGTCAGTTAGATTGCCAGTCACAGACGTTGAGATAGTCTTCAAACAGAAACACTAAAACACGTTAAACCTGTTAAGCTGATATGGAGAAAACACATTAAATTTATAAACCTTCAATAATAAACGTGGTCTGTGTTTTTGTTAATGTATTTACCAAATCAGTTTTTTCGTTAACGAAATTTTTTTGTTACCGAAATTTTTGTGAACGAAATTTTTTGTTAAGCAAAATAAAATTCTTAAGTGCAAGATTTCCAGAATTTTGACTACCGGTATTTGTGCAATTATAAACATTTTAAATTGCCACCGTTTTTACATTCATCGTTAAACACTTCAGAAGAGTAAAACACGCTGAAGAAAGCATTTTCGTAATCAAAAGTTTATAAATATAGGCCTACATACTCCACTACAACTACGTGTAGTCAGTCAACTACGATATAGTGCGGCATTGCATATTGCATCCTCATCATTGTCAGCAGCAGCGTCAACGTCAAAGGTGGAAAACTTAGACTTTTAGCACACGTTTGTAGGTCTCAGTTTTAGTTTTAAAGTTTTTAGGTTTTAAAAAAGTCTTTTTAGGTTTTGTACAACAAACGAGACACAAAATTAAAACCCAAAAAGTGTATTCTATACACCCACCACCGTTGTTCATGTCACATTGTTTTTGTTTCAACGATGGAGGACGTAATTTCAAAACTCAGAAAATCACGATAATAACATAAAAATGAATATGATTTGTATTAAGATAAATTGCGCAACGAATCAGAGACCCAAAATGTAATATTTTAACGTTTGAGATTTTTTCAGTAAAAAAAACCCTTAACGCCAATTTTTTTACGCCAATTCTGCAGCCAAGGCGAGCGACTTATTTACAGCAGCAGGTAACGCGCTACAATGGTGAGCGAAGCGATGACGCTGATCACGTGACCGCTGACTGTCGATGACGTCACCGACGCGTCGTTCTTGACGTCACTGTTACACAGCTGCGTGTCACAGACGCACGTCTCTATCTGCTGGGCAGTCGACGTGCAGCCGTTGCTAGGAAACAGCGTCTTCGACGAGCACTGACGGCCAGTTCCTAAAACCATATACACCGTGTTCCAAAAAAACTAAGCTGTTGTATTGTTTGTCATATTTTGCCAAATTATGACAGATTTTTAAAAAAATGTTACCGGTAAACTGGAAAGGAAATTTTTACAGTTTCCATTACACACAAAAGGTGGCAAATTTTCTCCGAAGTTACGAGTAAAAATTTGAAAATCGATTGCAGTTTGGCAAAGATATAATAAACTATGCAACCGCTTAGTTTTTAAAACACGGCGTAGTATACTGCACGTAAAAAGACAGTTTATTAGTACGAATGTGCAGTCGGTCCGAACAGCCCAAAGATTAAAAACGGGTTTTAAAATAGAAACAGGAATGGACTAAATTGCATCTTTGGCCATGATCGCCTTTGGCAAAACGGAACCTGGCCAAATTCGGAGATTTAGTACTCTTTTGGGCTATTGATCAGTTATTGTTGGTCGGGAAGTTTCCGTCGCAGTAAATTTTCGCCGAAAAAAAATTCGAACAATTAAATATAGCAAGCGAATCTGTAGGCTTATGTTGTTTATATGACAAGGCTTTCGAACTTAAAACTTTACAAGACTGTGGAAAGGCCGAAAATATCTTGCTTAGAAAGTTGTTTTCGTTTTTACGCGCGATAGCAGAATGCCTCGTGCGTCTTAGCCATGTCCTGGGCGTCTGTGTGTCCTTCCGTCCGTCACGCTCTGCAGCTCTATCGAAGCGGTGCAAGCTAGGATCACGAAATTTTTACTGTGGATTGCCATGGAAGTCTAGTTAATCGTGACGAAATTTTGTGCTTGTGGATGCGGGGATTCTTCTCGAACGAGGACGTCAAAAAGGGGTACCCACTAAAAAGACGTTATTTTGCCGTTATTGGCTCGTATAGTATAAAAACGTTGCAGATAGATACAGACATGCTGCTTATCATAACAAGCACTGGTGACAGGCTTTTTATATTTATCAACATCAATGACCTTGAACAACTTTGAAGCCATAAAAAGGAGCTTTTAGTAAATTTTTGTCAATTTTTGGATGCAAAACACATTTCAACACTGAATTGCGACGAGATGACTAGAAACAGACCAAAACAATCTGCGTATAAAATTTTTAGCATTAAACGTAGATTTTAGCAGTCTGAGTTTCGACCCCTAAGTTCAAGGAGGCCGGCGCAGGTGGGCGTCAAACACAGCTACCCCCTAAAAGTGGTTATTTTACCGCAATTATTTCGTGTAGCGTGAAAACGGTTGCAGATAGGCACATACATGC
>Ga0209671_1007129_pt1 | contig 11563 bp, 5 predicted proteins | sample WorMetHERISLAND2_2_FD_187401 | JGI IMG/M metagenome (GOLD analysis project Ga0209671, IMG submission 187401) | Marine gutless worms symbiont microbial communities from Max Planck institute for Marine Microbiology, Germany - Olavius geniculatus... | ecosystem: Host-associated > Annelida >...
AATTTTTGAGGGGTCCGTCCAGGAATCGAACCCAGGACCTCTCGCTCTGGTGAAGTTGACCTGAGTCCAACACTCTAACCACTCGGCCACCGAGCTCTAAGACGTAGACTTAGATAACGTTTATATAGAACATCCTGATTCCTGCAGGCATGAGAATGATGATGTGATACGACTTGTACATCGTTCTGCGTAAAAACAGAGCATTGCATAATTGGTGACAACTTCATCAGATGTTAACCGATTTTCACAGTTTTTACGCCGTTATGCGTATAGCGACTATAGCGAGTCAATTTAACGCAGAAAGCGCTTTTTGATTGTAACGCCGGTATTTAATATCGTACGCCAGGATGAAATAGTTCGTGAAAAAAGATAAATTTCACTGTCATTGTTTTTGTCAATAAAAATTTGAGTTTTAATACATGATTGAAACCTTGATAGATATTAGCAAAAATGTGTAACATACAGTTTAGAAGTTTTGATAATTCAATTTTTTGTTAACGGGTATTTAATTACTATTTAGTGTTACAGGCATAGTACTGTAAATTCATTGATGACGACTGAACTATTTATAATAATCATAATAATCATCAATCTAAATATGCAAAAGTAAGTTTTATTTTCCATCGGTATACCTGAAGAGACATGGTTTCGACTAACATCACATTCGTAGCCTTACAGTTATACAGACTTACTTGAAAAGGTATTATTTGCGTCAAGGCAAATAAAAAAGACAGAAAATGTATGTTATGATTTGTTTGACATAAACCAGCGCAATTCAGATAAACTATATGCATGAGGCAAAGTTTTCTTGATTTACTGTGGTTTATAAACGACAGTTAAACAAGTAATTTGTGAAAAGCTCACGTGACGCGCGATAGCAGCGGTCCTGCTATTTTGGCAATCAGTGTAGGCCTACAGCAATAAGATATTAATGCATATTTAAAAAGTACTTAAATTTGAAGCCTCTGTACAAAAGACTCCTTGAATTTAAGAGATCAAAACTTAAATTCTTAAAAATGTACGTTCAATGCTAAAAATGTCATGCGCAGGTTGTCCAGGTCCATCTCCAGCCACTTCGGTGCAATTCACTCTGAAAATGTGTGTCGCAGCCGGAAATCGCAAAAAATTCACTAAAACCCCTATTTTGGAGACTCAAGGTCATTCAAGGTCATCGACGTTGACACCAATAAAAAGCTTGTCACTATTGCTAACTAGAAATACGTTCTGTGGAACGAGATATCTGTCCCGTTGCCGCGCTATATAGCCTAGCAGCTACGTATAAGGGGGTAGGTGCAAACAGCGCGCAATTATCTTTTATGGGGACCGAGTAATACCGCTTTGAAGTCCCATAGGCCGTAATGCAAAATTTAAAAAAAATGGGGTAAAATAGAGAAAAGAGTTATCAGATTTTTATCCCAAACAAACTCGTTCTTACTTTTCGGACCTCGAATTACTGTGCAAAATTTCATCAAAATCAAATCAAAATTGCGGCCGTAGGAGTGTTTACAGACGGACAAAGCCGACAGACAGAATGACTTAAGTGATTTTATAATCTGTCCTATGCTATGCTATAGCAGTGGGACAGATAATAAGCAGCATATATGTGCCTATCTGCAATCGTTTTCACGTTACACGAGCCAATTGCGGTAAAATAACCACATTTTAGGGGAGTAGCCGTTTTTGACGCCCGTCTGTGCTGGCCTTCTTGAACCTAGGGGGTAGGAACTTGGACTGCTAAAATCTACGTTTAATGCCGAAATTCATATACAAGTTGTCTTTGTCTACCTTTGGCCATTTCGTCGTATTTCAGTGTTGAAATGTGCGCTGCATCCAAGAATTGCAAAAAATTTACTAAAAACCTCCTTTTGGGGGTTCAAGGTCGTTTAAGGTCATTGATGTTGATAAATCTAAAAAGCCTGTCATTAGTGCTCGTTATAATAAGCAGCATGTTTCTACCTATCTGCAACCGTTTTCACACTAAACGAGCCAATAACGGCAAAATAATATTTTTAGGGGGTTCCCCTTTTTGACGCCCTTGTTCGAGGGGAACCCCTCATCCAGAGGCACGACATTTTGTCAAAATAAACTAGGATCTTTGTGGCACCCCACAGTGAAAATTTCATGATTTTAGCTTGCACCGTTTTGATACAATACAGCAGTGTGGCGGACAGACAAACAGACAGACGGACAGACGCCCAGGCCGTGGCTAAGACGCGCGAAGCATTCTGCTATCACGCGTAAAAACTGAGGCGTGGAAAATGCTGATAAAATGTAGACTATGTCAGCGATTGCTGTTGACGGGAACAACATCTAAAGCACGTGCAAGATGATAACGTCAACACGGCATCTCGTCGTTGCTAAGCAGCAGGTAAACAATGTCGACCTCGTCTCATTGGAGACAGTTTACAGATGACGTCACGCCATGAGTTGTCTAATGACGACAATCGAGCTGCGTACATCTCTGACCAGCGTCCACGCAGAGGTCGTGCATCTGGCTTCACGTCTTCGTCAGGCCTATCTCCAGTTAGACCTACGCAAGCAAAGCTCGACGGTTCATATCGACATGTTTAACGTTCACATTTATGCTTTCGGCGCGCAACCCTGCCCCCAGCAACTTCAACTCCTATCCGCCTATGCATAGCGATCTCCAAGACATCCTGCTCAGACGATTTCAACAAAGACCCATATTATTATGCTAAATCGTAAATAGCTTACTTGTATCTTCGGTGCTGTGTCAGAAACAGTCAAACTGCGCCTAGATTTTGACGAATATTTACAAAGTAAATATAAATTTTGTTTTTTGCTCCGTGTTTTTTTTTGTTAACGGAACGTTTATAGTCGGTTCGATAGTATGAGTTCCCAGAGATTTTTCATTTATTGTTAATATTATTGTTAAAAAGCCGCATTGAAGCGACCGAAAGCATGCAGGCCTAACAACATGCAACGAAAAATATCAGAAGACGAACAGCTGCAGCGTCCGACAGTTGCATTGTCTCTGAATGCAGGAAGTTGTATAAATCTTGCACGACAAAACGCTACGTTGTCCCCCACCTAGGCCTATAGGTCATAACATTTTTGTTGACTTCTTTATTGATTGCGTTCGTTTGTTTAAGAATACAAATTCCGTGGCTGCGTCGAGTCCAAAATGAAAAAAAAATCAGGCCCTCTTTGTAAGCTATCTGTTTATTATTACAGGATAGCCGAAAAGCAATACGGCGATCCGATAAATATCCGGTAACATCCGGCCGCCGTCTTGGACGACCTTAGTCGGTACGTATGAACACCCAATGATGTGCGTAGGTACCGGCTAAGGCCGTGTCTCTGCGACGAGCACCCGAAGGGTTCTCGTCGTATACCGCCTCAGAGACGCTTTATTTCACATCCAAATATTGGCAAAAATGCGAAACTGATGTCCAACTCCTAGACTTCCTATAAAATGGCGCTCTATAAATGTTGCTGCATGGCGAAAACGAGGGCGGTGTACGATGAACTGACACATGTGTGCAAAAAACGCGAATCGTGAAAAGAGCGACTCTGATGAAGGTTGTAAAATTGATCAGGAGGTTGATTCCAAAGACGAGCAAGCACGCTTACGTCATGCTAAGTTGTTATGCAGATGCCGTGTCTTAGCTATGGCCGTGCGTCCGTCTGTGCGTGTGTGTATGGCATTGTGTGGATGTCACACTGCTGTATTGTGTCAAAACGACGCAAGCTAGGATAACGAAATCTTCACTGTCAGTTCCGTGAAAGATTACATAGCCACTGTTTTTGTTATGCGACGATGAAAAAAGCGGCAAACTGAACGAGCGTGGCTTTATCATGTTAATCGGCTGTACAACTTTGCTACGTCAAGTAGCGCAAGCATGCGGCCAAGATTAAGTCGCTGCGTGCGTGAATGTAGGACCAACGGCGCAGTTATGAGAGATTGGCGTTTGGGATAACCGAGACCCTCTAACTGCAGCCGCCGCTTTCAGTCCGTCGATAAGTAGGGAACAAAAACTGGCAGAAATTTGGTGGTGTAAACGATCCACACGACGGCACGCGTGTAACAATTACGAGCTTAGCTAGATCTATTTTGGGGCCCTATTAGTTCTTTGGGGCTCGCTACAATTGCATTTGCGAAAGGGGATAGCCTACATAGCGTACAAAAGAGCCGAAAGCGACCAAAGTGCAAACAAGATTGCTGAAAGACAAACAAAACCGCAAGTTCATTTAGTAGTGCAAAGCACTAAGCCACTAACACGTCAGTAATATTCTCAAATGAAAGAAAAACTGTTGATTTCTGACGATATAGGCCTAAGAAATCAGTATCCTTGCAAGTCATTCGCAGTAGCGTTATAGAGCGCGTTAACTAAAATAGGACTAACGTCGAATCCGATCCACAATAAAGTTTGCTGTTTAATATTATTACAATCTGTACAATCTACGATTTTCAATCATTAAAATTAATAACTAGCTTTTATTATTTTAAATATAATTTTATTATTGACATTTTTTAGGATTGTGATAGCTTAATCCAGTTTTTTTCGTTTATCGTCTTAACGCTCACCTCTGACAGCTGACAGCTGGTCAACAAAGTCGGCAGCTGACTTTGAATAAGAGATTCTGCGTTTGCCAAATCTTCCCTGCGGTCTCCAGATGTGCGGAACATCAGACAAGGTTGTGGTCAGCAGCAAAGATAACAACAACAGCAGCAGAAGAGACTGCAGAAGAATCCTGAAAGGCATCATCTCTGGAAATGCAAATGACGCTGGCTATAATGCGCGTCCTTCGTCCGTGCGTCGCTTATATACCAAGTGACGCCGCTTGACGCGGCCTGCTCGCATCAGGCCAATTTACGTAAATGTAATTAGATAATGTTTCCGATATTCACGCAATATCATATACACACCACTGACACAAGCACGGTTCCTTTGTCACTGAGCTGCTCAGCGTCGCTGCAGACGATGGCAAACATCACGCATCAATGTCAATATAGTGCCCTACCTACAAATAGTTAGACCGATAGTGCATTACAATGTCATAAACAGGTAAACAGGTAAGTCTTGAGAGCTTTGCGAAAAGCCGGAATTGATTTAATGTTTCTGATGTGTGGAGGAATCTGGCTCCAGATTTTCGAACCGCACAGCTTCAACTTCAGATTTATTGTAGTTGCTGATTATCGTTTGACGAAAACCAACGAGCGTTAGAATCAGCCACTTAATCAGCCACAAATTAGTTCAGTATATGAAACGGCAGACTCGGAAATGCTGAAGAACAACGTCTGCTGATCGCCAAGATAATAACAACAATAGGCTTAATAAGTAGAAATTTCAGCAGAGCCCAATGTGAGTCCGCCCGGCGCCGTTAAGTCCGATTTCATTTAGGTTGAAATTCCCTCGGTAGCAGTCACGTAGCCCGAACTCAAATGCGGAATGCGCAGTGTCGACTTAGAGTGGCCTATAGGCCACATGCGCGCCTACAGGCCAAACTTTTTTTCTGTTAGCGGACCAAAGTTCACCAATTTTTTGTTGAACCCCCAGGGATCGCTATCGATCAAGTTTGTTTCCACTTTTCAATATCTCGACCGGTTGCTGAGACATTTGCGATCAATGTCAAAAGTTGTCCTAAATCGCGCCTAATTTTTCGATGTTTTTGTCCTCCAAAATTTTAAGGGGCGGTACGTGCCCTCTAAAAGTTGTACCTGAGTGATAATGCCCACCTAGCAGCAGGCCATGTGGCAAAGTTTTGTGGAGCTAATCCCCCTACTCGCGAAGTTGTAGGCGCTTATTCATTGAACTATAAGTCAATTTTTGACCCCCATTGTAAAAAAATTGTAAAGAGACCCCCATAACAGGTGGAATATGCGCAAGCAAGACTTGGTCATTCTCTAGCGCGTATAAAATTTGGAAGTGCAGCACCCTATACGGACCCAAATATGGTCTTCAAAAAGTCGATTTGGGTGCGTACGATTTGACCCTTAGAACTCCTGTAGTTATTGGACCAAAGTTCGCTGGACTTTTTTTCACCGAATGCGAAAGGAATTGCGGTTTATCAAGTACTTATCTGATTGTGAATATCTTCATCCATTCCGGAAATATTCACCACTGAAGTGTGAAGTCTTCTGAAATCATGTAAAATTTTGCAAGTTTTTGGTCCCTATATTTTTTTTGGCGGCCTCAAATTTTCGGACCCAATTTCTAAAATTCAGTCTACTATAGACCACGGTGCCAAATTTCGCAGCAATCGGCCCACGCAGCTCGGAAATACCGTGGCGAAACAAAAAAATAATAAACAGCAGCAAAACATAAGTCCGCTCTGAAAACTACCGTTTCCGGGAGGACTAATAAAATTGGTTAGTTAATCACATTTGAACTTCTTTGTTTCCAGATCCCACTATTTTTTTACAACCGAGGGTATAAAAAGAGCAATATTAGCAATAGCAAGAACAATAATAATTGTAACAATTATTAATGTAACTGCTGTTGTAGTCTATTTTCGTAATAAAACCACAATCTGTATCTCAAGAGCATGCCGGGTTTACCAGTATGATTCATTTTAGGCGACATGGCTAGAAAAAAATATTACTGCAGCCACAATAGGATGGGCCTAGTACTGGACAATAGCAGACGCACTACAAAGTGAGATCAGATAAGGTACTCTATACATCGAGCTTCGTGTACTTTATAAGAGCTGTATGTGATATTGTCAACAACTTTGAGCAAGTTACAAAGCAGTGTCTTTTGGTGGCAGATAAAGAGCTACGTGCTGTTAAGCAACTACTCACTGTCGCGCCAACTCCGATCATCTGACCACCCACCAACTGCTGTCCCAGCCAACGGAGAACACAGTGTTCGCCAGCCGCACATTCAGCTCAACCGCTCCTCATATCTGGAACAGTTTACCAATTACCATTCGAACAGCACCCTCTTCCAAGACTTGGCGACGACATCTCAAGACTCATCTGTTCTCAGACAACACCGCCATTGACTAACTTGTGTTTTGACATATGGCGATGGCGTGCTACAAATGCGAACTACATACTTCACTTTTTGCTGTTCTGCAGCTGAGGAGCCCAGTGCACACTATAGCGTAATGGCATGATCCTAACGCCACCTGAGAATCAACTTCAAGCAAAGATTGTACATTATCGAGTCGATGTGAAACTACTTTGTAAGCAAACTCAAAGCAATGGCGTCTTTTCATTCCGACCTTTCATGCAGTCAACGATCAACAACAATTTCCCAAATATCAGAAATAGTTGCTCCCGGCTATTGTATGCACCAAACTATACAGCAATTACAAACTACATGATGTCTGCAAACAAAAACTATTACCCTAAATTTAGAAGCACAGTGTTGCAGCTATTAGTTTTTCCCAGACAAACTGTAGTACAACACTACGAAAAAATGTTCAAGCACTCAACAATTACTATGTGCCGAGACAATTAAAACCAATTAAGAATACAGAGTTTGATTTTAATCACAATTCTACTTCTACATTAACTCGTTACCTTGGAAATCCTTTAAACTTTGTTCATTTCAAACAATTACTGCAGTAATACTGTTTCACGTTTCACTACACGGTGCCAAAAGAGTGATCCACATTACCCACAAGTAGCTTGATACGCTAAATTAAAACACTATAGTCATCACCTGATTAGATTACAGAAATAGTACATTTCAAAATCATATGCATCTCCGTCTGACAATTTGAGACCAACAAAGGTGTATCAAACGATGAGCAGTCTAACTATAATTTACATGCTGCAAACCTATATTTACACAAATATACAGACGGCTAGTGGGATAATGTACATTACTGCAAACATCACACAGTCAGATGTCCAAGTGATTTCATATCTGAGAAAAAAATCTTAAACAACAATTCTTGACAAATGTGAACGACAGAAAGTAATCAAATTCAGTGAAACTAACTACCTGATTAAAGTCCGTCATGTTTGTTTACGATGCTACAAAAATGCTATTAAATAGCAAAGAAGCAGGTCAAATGAAAGGATAAGTAACAGACAACTAATGACTGGCACACGGACGTATATTCTTGAGACTATCTTACATAACTAATCACCGACAGCACAAACTGTGCACTACAACACAGCTATTATCTGTCCAACTCTGTCCACTGCTGCTGCTGATGACGAAATCATGTCCGACGGCATAAATCGTTATCTGTCTACTTCACCAAAGACAATATCCAGCGAGCCTGGAAAACACACACAATGACCTCAGAGCGAGTGCACGCAAATTCGGCACAAAAATGTAAACTCCTTCCCAAGCCACAAGAGCGGCAGCACTGATCTTTGTTTCCTTAGCCCTCAGCTAGATGGCAGTTTACACTGCAAGACCACGGGTACAGGGCTAGTGCATCGTATGGTCTGCCTGTTTATGCCCTAGCTTACACTGGTACCAGTACTCAGTGCAACTGCACTCAAAAGGATGGCCACACTGCGTTAACCAGAGTGAGTTTTTGGTTATACATGTATACCGAGATGCATAACCAGTGTGCCAATGGTCACCAATCTAAGTAATAACTGAGCCTGAATTTGTCGATAAAATGCAGCAGTGCAGCATGTTAACCACTAGACAAAGCCGCCATGTTCCACACACTGGAAGAAATCGAGTATGAAATCGGGTATAATGACTTCACAGAGATTTTACTATGTTGGACTTCGATGTCTAACCAACAACAAGTCATTTCAGAAAAGTTAAACTAACTACTCATGAAAATGTTTAATACTAGTATAATGCATGAGGGATTTCATAAACTGCTAGTACCGGTACTACCACCAGTCCACAACTGATGTTGGTTTTCTTCAATCTGCTTTCGCTATACACGATAATAAAGTTTACCTAAAACCTCCCCTAGAGAAGCCTGTGAAAAAATTTGCTAATAGGATTATATAACTTACAACGCATAAAACATGAGAACAATGAACAAACGTTAGAAACATACCAATGATGGAGACAAGATCGGCAAGCATGTAGCCACGACACAGCTTCTCAATTGCAGCCTACAACATCATCACACACAACTAGACTGTAACTCACATTCAGACACACAGTGGGTAATGTCATGAGGGAGGGCACTTAAAAGGCCATTTCGTGCAATACAGAGTAACTGATTACATAAATGACATTAGTGCGTGAAATCAAGGCTATTCACCTATAGTAAAACATGGATAACGAAAAATACATATTAAAAAAATTTAAGTCAACGAAAGCAAAACTGCAATGACCACCCTTGTGAAAGGTACGCATATTTTATCACTGTCATAAAAATGTCATAGAAAAAACAGTGGCAAATGTTAATTCTAGCAGACAACACACACATGGCAAAATTGTGGTATCACACATAAGCATACCAAGTGTGCAAAGCCTGGAGCCTTTATCTTGCATCGGTAAGGCCGACTTGAGCCATCGGAAACCAAGTACACACCAAATTCACCCTACACAGTACATAGCAGTCAATGCAAGAATAGTAGGTCATCGGTACATCATGTGATTAGTCATTATTGACGTCATTAACGAACACACCATTGTTAAACACAATGTACAATAACAATAGCACTCAAGTTGACAAATTAAAAAAACTGAAAACTATAAAAGCTAAAAACAGCCACTGTACAATTTGTGTAAAAAAAAACTACACTGTGTCTCAAAAAAAACATCCCGAACAGTTTCGATTATAACTTGAAGACGAAGTATCAGATTTTAATAATTTTTGGTAAGAATATTTCTGAGACAACCAGACATCAAATCATTATGTAGTTTCCCATCCCACCAACATCTGTTTCTGCACTACTTAGGGAAATCAGCACCAACAAAATATTGCATTTTTACCTAAAGTGGTAAAAATTATTACTTAATCTAAATAACGCACAAAAACACATTTTGTTCACATTTTTGACACTTTGGCTGACACTTTATCCAACTGTTTCGTTTTTCAGCTGCCTGCAATAAAACTGATCGAAATGTTGGCCCATTGCGCAAACACAGGCGTGGACGCCGTGGAGACGATTTCTCCATTCAATAACAGCAATATCAATAATGTTATGTTCCAGACTATTCCAGATTTCACCAGTTGCTTCTTGAATTTATAAACATTCCTGAACGTCAACTGGTAGACACACTGCTGCACGACAGTCAAACCTTGTAATCAACTGGCTCTTGGGGGCCACAGATCTGGATAGTTGAAATTTATCTACATTTTTTTCATTCATTTGAACGCATTTTTTGCTTGGTCTGTTTTCCCAAGGTAGTGCAGAAACAAACACTGGGTGAGATGAGAACTTAACCAGTAATTTAATAACCAGTTGTGTCAAAAATATTTAAATTATTGAAATCTGTTAATCATGCTTCAAGTTAGGGTCGATAATGTTGGGGATGTTTTTTCACATTTTTTTGTATATTTCAAGGCATATTTTGATTGTTTTTTTCCCTAGGTAGGGCAGAAGCAGACATTGGTCGAGGTAAAAAAACTGAACAGTCATTTGATAGCAAACTGCGTCAGAAATATTGACACCAAAAAACTATGAGAATCCAATAATTTTTGTTCAAGTTGGAATAAAAAATGTCTGGAATGTTTTTTTTTTCTGAGACACAGTGTAGTAATGTAATTTAAAGCACAGAACACTGTACTATCTCAACCCACTGTGCTGCATCTATATTCTTTGTCAATTTACTAAGCTCATAACATTTTATACTAGAACTAAAGAAGTACAAAAAGTACAAAAAATACAGTTATTATTAAACAATAAAGACATTAGCAAAGCCGTACGATAAAGTCAATGTGCAGCACTCAGAAATGGCAACTAGTCTAATGATATAATTATCATGTAAGTAACTAATATAGCATGCTAACTGCAATAGATCTCAGTGTGCTCATTGTGTTAAAAGAACGAAAAGTAGAAATGTTACAACTGGCATCCAAAAATAGACAAAAATGTGCTGCATTTGCTGATACAAACTGAATGAAGCATAAACTACAACCACAGAACGTAAGCAAATGTGGCCAACAGCATTAGCATAGTCTGCAACACAAACCTTTGGTGCTTCAATAGCAGTGTATGTTGCACCGGGTGGAACTTGAAAGCCCTCGGAGAACAACTTGAAGTGATGGATCAATGCCTCCATGGAGTTCTGACAATACATACGTTACAAACAGATGACGAAAAAATAATTAAAGCTGCAATAATTAACAATTAATAATGTGGTTACTAATCGTAAAAAATTGATAACAATTAATAAAATTTCAATTATTAGAAATCTGATTAAAATCGAAGAACATTACAAAACTAGATGGCCGTCACGACTCTGTCGACTGTTATGCCTCCGCCAATGCGTAACGTGTATCGCAGAGAGAACATTAGAATGCGGAAAAAAATGGAAATCACACAGAATCTATTTATAGCCAAGCAATAACTGGACTCTTGTCACCGGTGATTGGTCATGCACGACGAAAATGTGGTGTAATTCGTTGCATCTCATAATATTCATTATTTGCATGGCTAATGAGCATCGCTGCAAACGTTTGCAGTGAGAGAATAATTTTTAAACAGAGAAAG
>Ga0209671_1007132_pt1 | contig 11562 bp, 3 predicted proteins | sample WorMetHERISLAND2_2_FD_187401 | JGI IMG/M metagenome (GOLD analysis project Ga0209671, IMG submission 187401) | Marine gutless worms symbiont microbial communities from Max Planck institute for Marine Microbiology, Germany - Olavius geniculatus... | ecosystem: Host-associated > Annelida >...
TTATATAAATATAATCAGAGAACTGTTTAGACTGGTAGAAAAAATCCGACAGTTTAATTTCAAATTGTACAGCAGCAATGATCCTTTCATCTTTCTCTATTATTTTAACTAAACAATAAACATGGTCAGTCACGAGACCATTTGATTCATCACCAGCGCTTTACTACAAATGGTCCATCGTCACCATGCGTCTACCTTTCACCGTTATGGAGATATGGAGCCTCAAAAATGTTGCCTATCGCGACCGGTTGGCTGTTACTAATCTTGAAACCCTTGAATCCAGGCGACTTTATGCTGACTTAGTAATGTTTTGCAAAATCGTTTTTAGACTAATTAACGTTGACTTTCACACATTTTTTTCGTCTTGCACCTTCAAACAACACTCGTGGTCACCGTTATAAATTGTTTGTGGAGCAGTCAACCCATAATGCGCGTTATTATTTTTTTAGTAGGCGTGTGGTTAATGTATGGAACCATTTACCATTTGATACTGATTTTTCTTCCCTTGCTAGGTTTAAAGCCTCTTTGAAACGTACTGATTTGTCGAAGTTTTTAACCTATTGTACTGATTAGGATAGTTGTCAGTGCTTCGTATGGAGCCTTTCTGTCCTTGCCTGACATTGTAATCTTATTTGTACCTTTGTTTAGCTTTTGTTCTTAAATGTCAGTGCTGAACTAATAAATAAATAAATAAATAAAAATAATGCGGTCACGACCTTAACCTTTTGGGGTCACGTGACGTCATCGGTCACGTGATCATTCGACTCCCAGGGGTCGACTTCCTATGGGTGGTCCATAGACCATCATCAGCTTGCCGTGCCCGATGTACGAGCGTAGGCGGCTTCATGAACTAAGCACTGGTAACCTTTCCTGTTCTCCGCCTGTCTTACCATTTCGACCAGGCTTCTTTCGCCCTCACTGAACGATATCATCGATCCACTGTTTCTTCTGACCACCTTGCCGACGTTTTCCGGGCATGATGCCCAGCATGATGTCTTTCTCAAAACTCTCGTGTCTCGTTGTATGACCGAATTATTTCGGTCACACAACGACCATAGACCATAGCGACCATGCGTCGTTATGGAGATATGGCGCCTGAAATATTGGACGCACGGACGTGGACGCGGAAAGAAAAATGGAAGAAGGGAAAAAAGAAAAAGGGGAAGGGAAGAAAAAAAATGAAATGGGAAAAGAAAAAAAGAAAAGGAAAAAGGAATGAAAGGTAAAAGAAAGGAGAAGGGAAATGGAAAGGGAAAGGGAAAAGAAAAAGGAAAAGGGGGAAGAGGGAGGAAAAAAGGGGAAGGGATAGAGGAAGGAAAAAGAGGAAAGGAAAAAGGAAGGGAAAAAAGAAGGGAAGATAGAAGGGAAGATAAAGGTAAAGGGAATGGGAAGGTAAAGGGAAGGGGAAGCGGAAAGAAAAGGGAAAGGAAATGGAAAAGGAAAAGGGGAAGAGGAAAGGGCAAAGGAAAGCGGAAAGGGAAGGAAAAAAGGATGGAGAAGGGGAAGGGAAAGGGGAAGAAAGATGGGAAAGGAAAGAGGGAAAGGGGAAGGAAAAGAAAAGGGAAGGGAAGAAGAAAGGAAGGGAAAGGGGAAGGAAAGGGGGAAGGAGAAAGGCAAGGGAAAGGGGAATGGAAAGAGAAAGCGGAAGGAAGATAGCTTAAGAAAAGTTGGACGCACGCACGGACGGACATTCAGGTGAATTTATACTCTGTCCAATGCTATGCATAGCATTGGACAGACAAAAATGCAACTGTTTCAGCATGGCTAAATGTAAAATAAAAACATATGCAAATGACCTGTGTTTTATTTGTGTATCTTATGGTCTTTGCAAACTATGCAAACCAAATATCGAGAATATGTATAGTTACACTGAGACTTGTTCTGCTGCATAGTAACAACGTGGGAGATCTGTATGCTGTCCAGCGGGATTGTGACGACGACATGATAAGTCGACTTGTGTGATCAATTGTTGCGATCACCGCACCAAAGACCAGACAGCAATTCGATACTTGTAGAGATGCAACAATTTCACGTTTAGCTACTCGAATGTTCGGTCGAATAAGCATGCCGAGTATGGCGTGCTTACATGTAATTCCTTAGACCTCTTGTCCTCAAAGCGTAAACGGTTCCCACGTTGTGTCAAGACGCACCACTGATAAGAGTTTCGAGTAAGCATCGATCACAGTCTGTCAAAAATACCGAAGAACCGACATCACGGATGGACGAATAAACGAATGCAGAGACGGAGGTGAACGACAGTAAAACCTGTCTCCGCGGAACATAAAATATATCTTAAGAGGTTAGGAGGATTTGAAATCGAAGCAGCGGAACATTTCCGAGTATTGTGAGATTGATTAGCTCAAGTCTTGCAGGCCAGCGGTCTCCTCGTATACAGTCCGGCACGGCCTGGGACGGGACTGCGGCATGTTTCACTGATGATAGATGGAAGTATTATAGAACGTCGCTGAAGCGAGACTGCAGACGGACGGACGTCCTGGCGGACTCTCGGCTCCTATACCATGCAATGCATCCTGCTCCATCACATCAGCGAGCTCGGCCTACCATGCCGTGCAGCGCAGTCCATCCGTTCACTGTTCGTTTGTTATACGACGTCCATCCTACACAGTCCGCAGGACGCGTCTTGCCAGTCCTGTACGTCCGTTTGCGGCTAGCCTACTAACTAAAGTGAAAACGAAAAAAACCATAAAAATTGAAACGCATGAAAACTAAAACCAATGTAAACGTTTTCTAAAGCAGGAGTAGCATGTGTACTCAACTCAGAAATTAAGCTAAAAGAAACCTTAGAAAAGTGACGCATGTTGAACGTATACATTGTTATTTGTGCGGACCGCATATCATGTAATAGTCGCAGGGCTTATGTGCGTCAATCGGCTTCAGCGCCGACTGCAAACTAAGACCAATTATTGCGTAAGACCCTCGGCAACTAAACGGACGGCCGCATACATGTCGGCACTAGGCATTTACATTTTTGGTTGTTTACCAGGTGTCGTTACTTGCTGTTTGCTTGTCAGTCTCACTTATTCACAGGCACATCAGATAGCATCTGACTTGAAGCCCAATCTCAACTTTTTTCGATTTGTCACAGCAAGTCGCAGCGAGTCAACAACATCTTGACATGTCGAGACGTCGATACAAGCTGTTCTGCAACTAGTTTTCAAGACGTCGAACTGCCGTGGATTGGAGATTGTGCTGCAGATTGGCGCCAATTCTTTTGTTATTCTGTCGCCGCAGCAAGCTTATCCATCACGCAGTCACACAGTCACACTGAGTGATGTTCGAAGCGGACGATGCATACTGGTGGACTGCAAAGAAACTGACTGACAGCCTAAGCTGCTAGCACAATTTCAACGCGAACTTTAATACCTTGGCAGTGCAATAAGTTGCGGCTGAAATGAAATATGTGGTACCGTATAAAAAGAAGACAGTATTTCAGCACCTGCTGGCTATGGCCATAGTATTTCAGCGAACGCATGCGAAATGAAATAACTGCCAAATTTCTGGTGAAATGACCGCCTCGAGGCTCGACGGACGCTCGAAGTCACTGCAACCCGGTCTAGAACTGCAGCCATACCATAGCATCGTTAGCTGGAGTCGTTTGTCAGCTAATAATAACCTAGTAACAACACAATTTGTCACCAAAATGCTCTTCGTGTAAACCCAGCTCCTCGCCAATGATAAAAGATTATCGTACAGCCAACTACACGAATAGGCCACATTAGTAGGCCTACGCACACTTTGTTGGGTGTCAGTGCGTGACGTTGCTGTTCATATATCCGGCGCCCAAGGCCGGTATAAATTTGCATGACAAGCGAGATGGCCCAAGACTTGCCCTAGGGTTGCTGGAATCAGGCACGACGTGCTAATTTATCGGAGATCGATGACCGGAAGATTATCGATTACCGTACGGGCGCCATAGCCAGCAGGTGCTATAACCGCCTGCTGTGATTGTGATTGGCTGATTCACACGTCAGTCACCGTGACGTCACGATGACGTCATGATGGGTCCGGCCCGGGGCTAACAAGCCGCGATCGCGCCAAGTTGAGTTAGGTGTCCGGCTGTTGGTCCGAGCCGGGAATTAGGTTAAGCGCGGCCGGCGGCGGACCCCCTGTGGTGGTGAAAGGCGACAAGATCAATGGAATCAAGCAGTGCAGATTGACTGCAGTGACGACGACGGCGGAGCAGTTTTCTCAGTCTATGCAACCGCCAAGCCATTACCATTTTAGCAGCTCCGTTTCAATTCATTGCACTGATGAAAGACGTTCGCACGCATGATTGGCCTTCAAGCCCAAACTTCACTTGCTTCGAGTTGCTGTAAATTTGTTGCACAAAAAGTCGTACAAGCTGTTGTACAACAAATCTACTAAAAGTTGTACAACCAGTTGATATCATGCAAATCAAAGACCTACAAAAAATCCACAAAATGCTGTACAACTTGTTGTACATAGGCCAACGACTTGTTGTCCAACGAATCCACAACACATCAAAGTAGAGGAGTTTGGGCTTAAGTGCAGCGATGTGGTTGTTAGGTTAGAACTTTCTGTACTCCAGGAAGCATTGCTAGGGTCTGAATGTCGGTTTGGCCGCAATTCTGACTGAAGTCATTTTGACCAACGACTATATCAAAGCCGCAGCGCACTGCTGTGACTGACAGACATAAGATTTACATACAGACCACTCTACGGTAACAGTTGTTGCAATAGCCGGAATGCCGCCTACAATGCCGCGTTGGTCTCGGTCTTACTATTGCTGGTCTTTGCGTGTATGGTACGTATTAGACCCGTAGGCGACTCACCAGCCGTTTTCTCGCTCGCTCGTAGGTAAATCTCGCTCTCTTTACTCGCTCAGCTCGCTCAAGTCGATGCTTAAAGTTCTGTCGCACCCTGTATAGGCCTATATTGAGTAGTCCTTTTATAATTTCCTAAATGATTATGATCTTTATAAAATCACATGGAAGTTGATTCCATACTTGGCTTCCTTTAAATTGAAGTGTGTGATACCCAAGGTAAAAACGATCGAGGTCTCCTTAAACATCGATCGAGAGTTCGAAACTTCAACTGCTGAAATTTACGTTTAATGCTGACAATTTTAGATGCATGTTGTCTTTGTCTATTTCCAGCCATTTCGGCGCAATTCACTCCTTAAATGTTCTCTGCAGCTTAAAACCCAAAACTCACTAATAAACCCCTTATTTTGAGTTTCAAGGTTGTTCAAGGTCGCTGATTTTGGTGTCGATCGAAAAGACTTATGGGACTTTCTATAATCATTCAATAGTAACCTTGGCCCATCTCGCACCGTTTTTGAGATCCTGAAACTATAGTCAAATTTGTGCAGCTGACAGTGAAGATGTGGTGATTCTAGCTTGCACCGTTTTGATAGAGTCGCAGAGTGCGATGAACAGACAGGGAAAGTGACAAACACACACAGTAAGACAGACGCCTCGACGACAGCTAACACGCGTGAAGAGTTACATACGGTCGCGCGTGAAAAATCATGTGCCGTTTTAAATTTCGCTCGCTTCGGCTCGCTCGTATGTATTGTCGCTCGCTCACGGGAAAAATCTCGCTCGCTCTCGCTCGTCCAGTTTCTCGCTCGCTGCCGCTCGCTCTCGCTCTCGCTTACAGGTCTAGTACGTATTAAACTATTAATATGGTGCAAGGAGCAAGTGTTTAGATTATTGCATTTTTTATTTGGATTCTTTTGTGGAATTAATCAGGCTCAGTATTTGGGATTCTACACCTGTATAGCAAATATCAGCTACATTCGGTTCTATGTATTTGCCAAACGGCTGCACCATTCTAGGTGAAGATATAAGATCTTTGATCGCTTGTAGTTTTCCAATTAACAAAGTTTATATACGTTAACTTTATGACAGCTATGGTTTGTAGATGCACGTCGACGTGTGATGTATGTCTGTCCGCCTGTCCCGGTGTCCGTTTGTGTATGTCTACGACGAATGAGTGCAGCTCTCTGCTGCTTCAAGCACGCCACCACGGCCGACGATCAATTGAGTGAGCGAGCGACACGGACTGATTGTGACGAAATTAACCCTTTTCCCTCAACTCTCACGCCTCTTGCACGTTCCCCGCCGCTCCGCAAATAACGCTTTTCCGTCTGACCGACCGAATGCTCGCGGTTACAGGCGCGTGACGTGTAAATCGCCGCACCGTGAGAAATGTATCGCTGAACTGTACGGAATGACAACGGTGTCAGATAAGGCATTCATTGATGACGTCGACGATGGCAGAAATTTGCGCAAATAATTAAAAAAACAATAATAACGCAGCTAAAAAGTCAAAAACGACAGCACTGGCAGCCACGGGCTCCCGCAGGACGTTAGGCGACGCTTACATCTGTGATATACGCCTAACTGAAACAAAAGTGAAACAAAATATCTGCGAATAGCGTGCGATTTTTTTCCACTGCATGCGATTCCGTTTTGGCTGTGTTTTAGGTTTGATATCGCGCACGTGGCGCCGCCTTACCCATCGTTCACAGCTAATGGCTCCCATAGCTCACACATTACCGCAGAGCTCATCCATTATTAGCATCTGTAATTAATATCGCGCATGTACAGGCACGGAACACCATCACACTCTTCCCGTCCGTATTATGCTCACATTATTGAATATACATAGTTTACACAGTCAGTGAGCATTATCGTCTACTTCCTGAGCAGCCTTTTAATTGAATTGTTTCATAACGGTCATATTCTGCTGCTATCCGTTATGTTTTTCTCGGAATTAATTATGATAGTCACGCATGCATTACTTACTCGGAGCAGTGGCTGGCGTACAGAGAAAGAGCAAGACGGCGTAGACCGCAGCTCTATAAATAGTAACACGGTCTGTGACGTAGACGATGACGTCACGACGTTGCAGTGATGACGTCATCGGCTGACTGTTTCCGGTTATCATGGCTGAAGGCTACGGCATGCGGCAGTTAGCGATGGCGACTGTGAACGCCCGTCAGTGTATTCATCACGTGACGAGACACGACTGAACCGAACTGAGCTGGTCTATTTTATGCTGTACTGTAGTGAATAGAAGGGCGCGGACACCAATGCTGCGGCGGCTGCTGCTGCTGCAGTCGCATACAGACTGACGCTGTGCAATGGCTGGCAGCAGTGCAGCGTCGAGAGCTTTAAACGGCGCGCCAGCACGCTAACGCCGCCGTCATTAGTTACCGTCGGCTAAGGATGAGACTTTTTACACATTCATCGTGGTCTAGATTATATATGCGAGTGAGTGCAACGAAGCTTATTATTTCATGACCTACCTTTGTCGCCTATCTCTCACCGCAGGGTCTGTAGTGTAATCTCATTCCACTCTAGCGTGTCGACAAAAACGTGACCCAGGTTTTTGTGCAGCACCCGTTTTCAGACAGAATTCGCCGTCAATCACAGTCATAAGTACGTTTTAATACGGTCTACTTAATAGAGCTTAATACTTAATAGAGCTAGACCGTGCTGAAGCGTGCTTATTTTACGACTATAATCTACAGTCTGTTCTACATAGACGAGCATGCGATAAACAGACGATAGACGTGTTTCAGCCGTCACGTTTGACTGGATTGAAATTATAGGCGATTATAACGCTGCAAACACTATGTTGAAAGATAAAGTAATTTGAGCAAAGCTTGTGAGACGCGAGACAGCTAAGGCAGATACTTTTCGCAGGTTATCTTAGCCTATCTCCATCCATTTCATCGCAATTCATTCTTGAAATGTGTACGGCAGCCGAACATCACAAAAAAACGCAAAAAGTCTTAGTTTGGGGGTTTAAGGTCATTCAAGGTCATCAATGTTGACACTTCAAAAAGTGCTTGTTATGATAAGCAGCATGTCTGTGCTTGTTTGCAATTGTTTTCAAACTAAACGAGCCATTATCGGCAAAATAACCACTTTTTAGAGGGCTACCCTGTTTGAAGCTCGCGCGCGCAGGCCTCCTTAAGCCTAAGGAGTAGGGACTTGGACTGCTAAAATCTAAGTTTGATGCTAAAAATTTCATGTGCAGGTTTTTTTTATATATATCCAGCCATTTCGTCGCAATTCAGTTTTGAAATCTGCGCTGCAGCCAAAAATTGCGAAAAATTCACTAAAACTTTAATTTTGGGGGTACAAGATCGTTCAAGGTCATCAATGTTAATAAATTTTAAAAGCCCGTTACCAGTGCGTTTTATGATAAGCAGCATGTCTGTAACCATCTGCAACCGTTTTCACGCTGTATAAGAGCCAATATTGGTAAAATAATCACTTTTTAAGGGGTACTCCTTTTTCACGCTCTTGTTCAAAGGGAAACCCCTCACCCAGGGGCACGAAATTTTGTCACGAAAACTAGAGTTTTTGTGACAGCCCAAAGTGGAGACCTCGTGATTCTAGCTTGCACTGCTTTGATAGGGCTCAAAGGTGTGACGGACGGACGGACGCCTCGACGATTCCTAAGACGCGCGAAGCATTACATGCTGTCGGGCATAAAAAGGCAGAAGTAGGCCATGAAATAAGCGAGTGCAATGCGGCATAATGAACTGTTGTATTTTTTCTGTGTTCTAAGTGGTTTTTACGCGCATATTAGCTATAGTAATTCTGTCTGTCTGTCCGTCTGTCCGTTACAACCCGGTACCGTTTCGAGCCTCTGTGAGATAGAGACTTCTGGTTTTTACTATATGATAGCTTAGAGTCTAGTATTTCGTGACAAAATTTCATAACGCTGGGTAAAGGGGATTCCCCTGGAACAAGGGCGTGAAAGAGGGACACCTCCCTTTAAAAGACGCTATTTTACCGTTATTGGCTTGTCTAGCGTAGAAATAGTTGCAAATAGGCACATACGTGTTGCTTATGATAAAAGCACTTGCGACGAGCTTCTTAGGAATGTCAACGTCGATGACCTTAAATGACCCTGAAGCCCCAAAATAGGGGGTTTCATTGAATTTTTTGTGATTTCGGGCTGCGACACACATTTCAAAAGTGAATTGCGTCGAAGTGGCTGGAGATAGACCTAGACAACCTGCATGTGAAATTTTCAGCATTGAATGTAGATTTTAGCAATCCAAGTCCGGACTTTCTAAGCTCAAGTAGGCCTGCGCACGCTGGTGTCAAAGAAAAGTAGCCCTCTAAAAAGTTGTTATTTTCAGCTATTGTCTTGTCTAACGTAAAAATGGTTCCAGATAGGCACAGACATGCTGCTTATCATAACAAGCAATGGCGACGAGCTTCTTAGGAATGTCAACATCGATGACCTTGAATGACTTTGAACTCCAAAAATAGGTGTTTTGGTGATTTTTTTTTCGATTTTTGGCTGCAGAAGAGTGAATTGCGACAAAATGGGTAAAGACAGACCAAGATTCGCTGCGAACAGGAACTGCTATAGGCTCTCGCGCGTCTCATGAGCATTATCTCAGATTTCTTGTTTTATGTTTGGTGCACAATTTTCGTGATTATGTCTGATAGCATTGACTAATGATTTGAACAATAGACTAATCATGATGATAAATGACAATAGCGAGTGAGTTGGCTAAACTGTTTCTAAACGTTTAGTAAATTGACTGTTTTTCGCGTCACTGGCAGAGCAAGCAGCAGCAGTAGCAGCAGATCGAAGTCAGTTATCAACTAACGTCAGTCACTACACTGTGACGTCATCGCTGTACATGTGCACTCACGACAATTACCAATTACCATCATCACTGTTCTGCTCTCCCGATCACGTGATCCTCTTTTCAATGTCTCCAGCTTTTGATGTTTGGTTGCCATTTCTGACGAAGAAACGAAGACTGGCATCCTGCCGGTTTACGAACATTGTCAAAGTTACATCTCTCTGTTGCGTTTTCTTTGCAAAGCTTATGGTGTCATTTAGCATATAGGTAAGTAAATCAACAAGTGAGTAAGAGATGTAAAAGTAATGTAATTAAAACATGATCAAGTTCGGCTCTTTTATATGCCCAATTAAACCCTCGTGTCTTACGCACTTTATACGGTTACGAATTAGGGCCTAAAGCATCAACATGTGTCACGACTCACAAAAAATGCTCAGTTTAATGCATAACGTTACAAGTAGTGGTACATTATATACACTAAGTATAAAGAATATGATTATTGCGCGCTACGAAACAAACTAAAAATTGTCTGTCCAATGCAATGCATAGCATTGGACAGAGTATAAAATCATCTGCGTACGTCTGTGCGTGCGTCCGTCCAACTTTTGAGGCGCCATTAGCCTATCTTTGAGGCGGCAATTAAACTTTTACCACTGGCTCACTCATTTAATTTATACGGACTTTACCGTAAGCTATCGAGATGCATTGAACAGACTCCGTGTTCGTTTGAACAGTATATTGTTTTTTTACAGCGAACGAGCTGAAATGGAGTGAACTCCCAATTCAATTCTGTCCTTTTGTACACTCTTTAAGAGGCTGCCAGGCGACAAGCAAAGTGTAATATTGCTGGCAATGGGAGGGGTCGCTGAAATATATTAAACTCTTTCTCGTCTCAGCGATGGTTCAGGTCACGTCTTTCGTTTATGCGTCTACTCACCATGGACCATGGTTCAGGGGCTGAGCTGACATTTTGTCGTTCTATAATGCATGAAGCAAGCGCTAATTCGACGTCGTTGGCTTTTTTATGCATGCGCGCGGAGACGAGACAATGCCGCCACTACACGAGGCGTCCAGAAATCAATTGATGACGGTGCAGTTTGCATGCATACCAGTCATTAATTATCTCTTTCGCTCTCGCTGTGTTTCGGTCTATACTCTATCCACACTGCAGAGACGTGTCACATGCTATGCTGTGGGCGATAATCAGCGGAATAGCAGAGTTGGCACTTTGTCTAACGCAGAAGCGCAGTCAGTAAAATTGTTTACTCAGAGCAACCGCCAGTGGGTCTAAGAATTAATGACAGTTTGGCGCATTTGTTAATGAAAGTTACTTTTCTGTTGGTATTTGGTACACGTCAGTAGGCCTATGTAACCAGTCAACCAGGTCAACTCAGCCTGGCCATCCATTCGTGGGTGGATCCGGTAAGTATTAATGAAAGCTGGGGCGTAAACAGGCACACCGCGCGATGCATTTAACCCGTCTCTGTGGTTCCGCAGTGTAAGTTGGTGTCTGGCTAAGGGCTAAGAAACGGAGATCAGCGCCACGCTATAAACCGAATAGCTCGGTGGGCTAAGGATTTCTAGTCTAGTGGCGGATCTATTTTTGAGAAGGAGGCATTTCCAGAGCAAGCGGCAATCATGAAATGCGACGATTCCAGCTACAGCGAAATCATTAATGGTATATAAGACTTATCATAAGCAATGTTGTTCAGATAGCTACAATTTTTACGCGCGAAAGCTGCGACAGCTTTCAGCGCGTCTTAGCCATCGCAATTCTGTCTGTCCGTCTCTCCGTCCGTCTGTCACACGGGTGGATCAGTCAAAAACGGTGAAAGCTAGGATCACCAAATTTTCATCATCGCTGCCTGGAAGACTCTAGTTTCAGAAACCATAAAGCTTTAATACAAGTTCGAAGGGAGTCACCCCGAACAAAAGCGCTAAATGAGAGGAGA
>Ga0209671_1007137_pt1 | contig 11556 bp, 6 predicted proteins | sample WorMetHERISLAND2_2_FD_187401 | JGI IMG/M metagenome (GOLD analysis project Ga0209671, IMG submission 187401) | Marine gutless worms symbiont microbial communities from Max Planck institute for Marine Microbiology, Germany - Olavius geniculatus... | ecosystem: Host-associated > Annelida >...
ATATCTGAAATTAATTGTAGTACATTATATTACACACCTGCAAAATCTGTTGCTTTTATCCACAGTTTGCACACTTTTTCAGCTAAGCAAGTGGACTACAACTTGAGGCCTTTGTACAGAGGACTTTCAACCTAGAAGGTTGAAATTCAGATGGTTAAAATCTAAGTTTTATGGTACAAATTTTATATGCTGGTTGTCCTCTTCTATCTGTTGTAATTTTTGTGCAATTCACTGTTGAAATCAGCATCATGTTAACACTTGATACTGCTGTTATAGCAACATGAAGTTTATGTCTAAGGCATTTTCATTTCCATGGCAACAGAAGGTCACTGAGAGTCAAGAAAATTTGCATCCCATTATTTTTCAAAACAGTGTCACCAAATCCAACAGGAAATGCAATAAAATAATTTTTAGCAAGCAAATTGTACGGCAGCACTTTTTGGACATGTCAACCTTTAGTGTTACATTTGCAGCAATGTTTAGATGTAACTGTAGCTTAACGAAATGACTTTAGAGTTTGTGTCTCGTTAATTTTTGACTGTTCTTTGCCTCATATAACAGCACCCAAAGTGGCTTGCTTAGGTCCAGAAGTGAAATATTTTTTCACTATTCGACTGCACTATAACAGATGGATTTAACATGGACATTTGAGCTTTTATAACTTAGCATTGTTCATTGATGGAAAGGCGCGTAATATGCCAAAAGTTTCAAAATTGTGTACAGAAGAAGTGTACAACTTGCATGTCTCAGCATTTAAATATTCTTTGTCTGATTAACACAAATCTGTCCCACCCCTAAAATCATGCTAAATTGGCAGCAATGCATAAATTTAAGTTGTTTTTCATTCAGCATATAGTAAAATATCAACAATTATTAACACATACGTTGAGTTTAAGACATAGGCAGTTGCCCAGCTTTTGCATTCATAATCGCCATCAGTCCTTTTAGGTGGCTGATCGATCGCTGGAGTCAATGTGTTCAGGATCAGCTGAGCTCAGCATTCGATTAGCAGTTAGCACACGTTTTAGCTGGTCAGTTACTAAAATTTTGTGACCATGCTATCTGTTGGAATGCCCCCTATACTGAATAATTTACAGAATTTAAATCTGGACTTTTTGGCAGTGAGTTTTTGAGTTCAGTGCCTAATTTCAGGGGTAATGAAGATTTAGGCAAATTTGGCAAAGAATATTTAAATGATTGCTATGCAAGTTCGGCCCTTTTTGTCTACAACATTTTAAAACTTTTGACATATCACACACTTTTCTACGGGTAACTGTCACTGAGTTATCGATGCTAAAACAGGTAAAGTAAAGGTAAAGGTCGTCAATTTGTATAGCGCATCATCGCGAACATGCACACACCTCTAATGCGCTTTCGTCACTAACCATAGCCGCCTGCCGCACGGCCACCGTGTGTGGCCTGCAGACACAGGCTGGCGCAGTGGCCGGCTAGGCAACCTCAGTCAGCTGTACCAAGGTCCCCACCTTCCGTAACCCACGCAAATGAGTTACTACTCATTTTACTGTCCCATGGAGGGTAGAAGGCTGAGTCAACCTAGCTGACAGGCTTCGCACCGAGATGGTTTACCTGCCCACAGGCAGTCACCCATCGCAGTACTAACCGGGCCCGGCGTAGAGTAACTTCGTTTCAGTCGAAATGCGTTACCAACTACACCACATCACCAACCAGTCCGGTTTTTTTGGCCCACCCTGTACTGTAGTTATTTTTGTGACAAAATGTTGTGCTGCTGGATTAGGAGATTCCTCTTGAATGAGGGTTTCAAAGAGGAGTACCACTTAGCAAGTCATTACTTTGCCGCTATTGACTCATCTCCAGGGCATGAAAACAGATGCAGATAGGCACAGACTTGCTGTTTTTCATAACAAGCACTGCTGATGAGCTTTTAGGGGGTACCAATATCCATGACATTGAACAACCTTGAACTCCAAAATAGCGGTTTTTAGTGAATTTTTTTTGCGATTTTTGGCCGCGACAAAGTGAATTGCATCAGAATGGCTGGAGATAGATCAAGACAACGTGGGTATAAAATTTTCAGCATAAAACAATGTCCTCCATACGGTGGGTTGTATAATTGTATAATGTTTATGCATGTATACATGTTATGTTTATTTATAAGGTATGCAGTGATAGCCAGTGGCTGTGCCGGCTGTCCCAAGCTGCACTGTGAACGTCCAGGCTGCGGAATAGACTTCTGCTACCACTGCAAGCAGCCATGGCATGCCAATCAGACATGCACTGCAGCACGAGCCAAACGTCTGTCCAGTGTTCACTCTTTGTCTTCAGTCAACCACAGTCTTGAGTCAAACATTGGCAGCTGCCTCACCAGTACGTTTCTGTTTTTGATCGCTTAGATTCATTTTGTACGTGTATTAACGTTTAGCTCTTTCTGAGCTATAAGGTCCGTAGGATGGTACTGAGCCTTATCAGTAGGGTGTTGGACTTAGATCGCGAGGTCACTGATTTGATTTGCACTGCCAGACCACGAACACAGGGCTAGTGCAGTGCACAATGTTCATGTATATGTCCCAGGTATTGCTTAGTTGTAGTGGAGACTGAAGACCGATGATGGACTGATGGTCCAGGTTTTTCTGTAATCGTATGACAATGAGCACGAGTTGCAGACACTCTGTATATGGCTGAGTAAAGATGAAATTTGATGCCTGTCCTTGTTCCATATGATTGTGACTGTTTTGCGTGGGATGTATGTATGGTTGTTAACGGTTAACCGTTTGACTGGTTAACCGGTCTTGCTTTCAGGATCGAGCTTGAAACTGCCGGTCCCGTTAACCGTTAGCTACGCAATAATAGACGAGACGAGCCGGGACGGCACCATGACTCTTCTCTTCTCGAGCGACTCATTTTGCCCACTTTTTAGTGCAGGTGTTATCAGCTGTGATCAAAACTGATATCGTCTGCAGCGCTGTACTGTGACGCCCCGCGTGAGAACGGAGGGTGAGGCTTGGCATGTTTGAATGAATGGAAGAGACCACGGGTGAGTTGCTAATAAGCGCCAGACAGTGAAGTGGCGTTTACCTAGCGGCACTGGTGATGCAACAGGTGAGACGGCATGACCTGTTACATAATAGATATTTGTTACAACAGGGGCGATGCCGCGGTATCACTAGTCATTGTGGCGCTATCAGTGCTATCAGCAACCGACGTAGTGGAGTGGCGTGTGGTGTTGTTTGATCTTCCTCCCTGTCTCTTTGTCTTTGTCTCTGTCTGTCTGTCTGCCTAACTATGTTTATGCATGATGAACGTCGAAGGATGCTGTACCTCTGTTTCCTGCCAGGCCATGTCAGTGGCTGACCCAAGGAAAGTGTTGATATGGGGCTCCTCACGACCACTCACCCACACCATGCAAGCATGCCTTTCCCTCTTTTCCCCTTTCTTCAACCCTGCACTTAGTGGACAGCTAGGCACGTGCCTGGACTGCCACCAATCTAGTGCAGGTATGGGACGATTCACACATGTCAGTTATGTTAACGTTTGGTGTACGTGGTGGGAGTACCACAGATTGTGCTTGCAGTAGTCCATCAATGATTGACGACTGATTGATATACAATACCAAAAACCAGCAGTATTTCACTACAGCTAAATCTGCCACAATATTATTTCTTACAAGTTACGCCATTCTTCCACTCGCAATTCACTGTAATGTCTTCCCCATGCAGCAGTGGTGGTATGATCACAACGACTACACACTTTGTTGCCATATTGACGTACAGATACCGTCATACAATCGCGTGTGCTTCCTGGCAACGGTAACCTTCACAGCAGGGAACCTGTGTCACGTGAAACCACCAGGCACGGCGACAACACACGTTGTTAGCCAGCGAGCCACGCTGTGCTGTTGCCCGCCACGCTAACTGGCATATAGACACTTCACTCTGCCCGCCTGGCTGGCAGAGTGATCGGTCAGTCTATTACTTTGGATGTGGTGCCCGTTAATAAGTAAGCTATGGTTAACTGGTTAACCGGTCTTTCTGGTCACAGTCAAGCGGTCAAAATGAATGGGTAGTCTAACTGGTCTTAACAACCCTAGATGTATGTGTGTTAAACAGATGCAATGTGTGTATCAGTCATCACATCTGACTAGAGTGAGATTGCAGGATATCACTTTGGTGAGAGACAGGATTATAAAGTGGGTCTTGACATTAGTTCTGTATATTGCTTTGCTTTTGTATGCAGGTGAGATAAAGGCTTGTCCTCGGTGCGGAGCACTGATAGTGAAGATGGACGATGGCTCGTGTAATCACATGACGTGCACCGTCTGCGCAGCTGAGTTCTGCTGGCTCTGCATGCAGGAGATATCCGACATACACTACCTCAGGTAGAGACAACTTGAATTATTCTTTCTAGAGCTAGTAACAATCCAAAAATTATTTGGATAACTTCTCAAAAATTAACAGTCCATTAATCGCTAACTAGTTTCGACTAAAACTGACAGTGTTTGTTGTGCTTTGTGGAGTATTGATGGGGTATTGGTCCTTGGACTTAAGATCGCAAGGTCACTGATTTGAATCCCAGTCAGGTCGAAATTATATATTGGTGACTACTTTGATGGGCAACTCCCTGCTGTCAAGTAAACCATCTTAGAATCTTAGAATAGAACCAACAGCAAGGTCAACACAGCCTTCCATTCCTCTGGGATAAGTAAATTGATTGCCGGCCTGTCTGGCTGGGGTTAAAGCGGGCGAATTTTCCTGTGTCGGTTGGCAGGTACGATGCCATATGGCAGGTGACACTCCATAGCTCTGTGACGGGTTTCCCATAAACAGCTGTACCATACTCAACCTTTCAGTCTTTAAACAAGGTTCACATTGACACTGAAGATATTGTATGTTTGTGCGCAGTCCGTCGGGGTGCACGTTCTGGGGCAAGAAACAGTGGAGTAGAAAGAAGAAGATCTTACTGCAGCTGGCAATGCTGGTCGGTGGTCCCATCGGTATCAGCTTCATTGCTGTTGCTGCCATTCCGGCCATCATCATTGGGCTTCCGGTCTGGTTCGGCAGAAAGGTGGGTACAAACTAAATTTCCGCATCTGTTTGCTGGACTGTTTGTTTGAAGAATTTTATGAGCACGTGTTATGTTTTGAACTTGAATACATGTTTTATAAAACTAACGATTGCTCCTGATATCGAGGACCAAACAGCAAACATCCTATCTGTTTATGATAAGTGATGCCATTTTGAGTTGTCGCTACCAGCAAGTTCTTGCAGTCATCGGCAGTTTGTGGGCTCCAGTCATTGCTCCTTGGATGTACTGTCAGCAGACTACACATTGACTGGAATCGTTTCATGGCAGCAGTAGACAGTTGTGTAGTTATTGTCTGTCCAATGCAATGCACAGCATTGGACAGAGTATAAAAATCAATTGAGCGTCCATCTGGAACTCCTTAACTCCTCAAATTCGTCAATGTCAAACCTTGGCTACATTCAGAAGTCACTTAAAGACCCACTACTTTCAGTCAGCCTTTTCTGCCACCTAGCGTCTATCATCCTATGCGCCCTGATTCTTTCTGAGACTTTGGCGCTTTATAAATCATTTACTTACTTACTGTCCATGTGTGCATGCATCTGTCCAACATTTGACGCTTCATATCTTCATAACGGTGCAAGATGGATGCATGGTCACGATGGACCATTTATAGTAAGGCACTGGCGACGAATGGAATGGTCATGTGACTGACAGTGTTAATTGTTTACTTATAATAGTAGTGAAGAATGACAAAAACATTGCTGCTGTACAATTTGAAATTAAACATTTTGATTTTTTCTACTAGTCTAAACAGCTCACTGATTATATTTATACGGACATATACTGTAAACTATTGAAATGCATTGGACAGACTCCGTGTTTGTGTGAACATTATCTTGTTACAGTCTATATTGCATACTGTGTGTGCAGATGTATAGAAAGTTTGCCAAGAGTCGTCGCTACCAGCGAGTTCTAGCAGTGACTGGAGGTGTGCTGGCTTCGGTGATTGTTGCTCCACTCCTGTCGCTGCTTTCTGTCGGTTAGTTTGAGTGATTGGTTATTTGCAAGTGGCATCATAGATGTTATAAATGCATTATAAATGTAGGTATTACAACAAGTTACAATTTTCCAACAGACACTGCAAATTCTGATGTGAAAGTGTTGATTTTCCCTAATTTTTTCTTTAGAATGGAGTTTTTTTTATTTTTAAAGATTGTATTTTGCAATTTTCTGACAAAAAGATGATTGTCTGGCAATTTTCCTACAGCCAAAAATCTACGGGGCAATCGCCCACCCTTGCTCCCTTGCCTTGCTCCTCTTCCGGCTGCAGTTGCTGCCTGGATGGGTGATTCTTTGTACCCTTGTCTGAGTATATAACCAACCACCTAGGTCATTTTAGCTTACCATCCTTCCAAGTTAGGTAAGTCGGGTATTGGTCCTTCTGGCTGGGGCTACAGTGTGGCCATGGCAGGTGGTGCTTCATAGCTTTGAAATGGGTTACTGTAGAACTGTAGACAGTTTTTAACTTTTTAGTAGACCTACATGACTGTTACCTTTGCCCTCAGCTTAGAGACAGCCAATTGAGGAATTGGGACAGTGTATCTCTAAGGTGTAGTGCCAGTCTCCATGCTGTTTGTGTTATCTATGCAGTGATCAGTGTTCCACTACTGCTGGCTAGCCTGGCTTACTATATCTCTATGCTGTTTGCTCTATGCAGTGATTGGGGTTCCGCTGTTGCTGGCCTACGTCTATGGTGTCGTGCCGCTATCTCTATGCCGTAGCGTCGGAAGCTGTGGAATTTGTACGACATCATCCGGAGTGAGAATAAATGTGAATGAGGATGAGGAATGCCCCACTCCAGGCAGTCTTTCCATGGGCCCTTTCCAGTCTACGTCCAATGTCGGTTAGTGGACCAGAAAAGGTCCTATGAAAATAACTGCACAATAATCCACAATTAAACAGAAAAGTTTAATTGTGGATTATTGTGCAGTTATTTTCATAGGCCACATTATGAGTTTTGCTGATTTGTCTGTTCGTCCATCTATCTAAGTTCTGTCTGTTTTGTGTGGGCTTCTAACTCTATAATAAAAAGGCATAGAAATTGAAAAAAATGATGTGGACTTTCTCCAGAGCAGGAGGAACTGGTGTGCAATTTTTTGGGTAGAAACGTCATGGCTAAGGTTGAGTTTGCAACTTCAGGTTTGTTTATTACTGTGTATAGTAGGCTGGATAGCCACACAGTATGTCAGCACTCAGTCGACATGTTTCCCTCAGGTCCATTGATTCACAAGAAGCTTTGTCTTCATTTTTATCACTCATATGTTTATAGAGGAAAATATTTTGCATCAAAAGTCAGCATTTGGAAATCATTTAGTGACTCAGGAATCATGAAGGCATGCTTCTACTAACGTCAGCTCAAACAGTTAGTATCAGATTGCTTTTAGGGGCCTTAGCCCAAACTGGGGTAACCGCAGAAAACTCTGCTGCTTACCTGACTTAATGCAATTAGTGAGTAATAAATTGTAGGTGCACCCTTATTAAGATCAGAATGTCAACATGTCAGTGACATACTTTTAGACATGCTGGTCCATTCACTTTGAATGTTTCCAAACTGTCTTGACAGCAGCATGCACCCTCTCTTCATTTTAGATATCATTTCAAACATTTTTACTTCTCATTCTACTAGCACAAAGAGAGCATTGGAAGTTATTTATTCCACGCTGGCAGTCTGCCGTACTGTCTGAACTGGGATAAACTGTTGATAACCTAACAGTGCAGTCACGTGTGACCAACTGAACGACAGTGTGGGCCACACAACCGACTGTTGGCCAGTGTGGAATAAGTATCAGGTAAACTACTGTCTGGAGTGTTTAAAGATTGTTTAACTCTCACCGATTCGTTCCCAGACTATCCTTTAGCAGAAAAACACTCTTATTGTGCTGTATAAATTGCTTACTTATGTTCAAATTGTCAGCATCGATGGAACGCGAGTTCAGCCCAGCATCGGGTGACAATGCTTCGTTGCAAAGAATGCGGAGTTTTGCCGACAGTGACGGCCATATTGTCAGCAGTGGCGCCACCAGTGACCATGACTCACACTACAATGACAGCATCGGCAGCGTGGGACACCGCCGGAAAGTCGTCATTGATGGAATCTTCAACAGGTGCTTTTTTGTTCGAACAGTTGCCAGGATTTCATTTGTGGGGTCAAGGTCAGAAAGTGTGGTCCAAATATGTGCAATAGTAAACGAGTTACACCTATTACAACTGCAATAAAACTGCAACATGCAACTTGCAACTCTTGCAGCTGCAAGGAAAGATATTACATCTGCAATAAAACTTGCAACAAATGCTGCAAGAAGTTGCACAACTATTGCAGACCTCATTAGCATAATATTATGCACGCACACAATTTATTCGTGAAGTTGCAAGTTGCAGCCAATCACAGCATAGCGTCCGACCGGCCCACGGCTGCTGACGCACGCCTGTGTGGCTGTCTGACAGTCACCACGCACAGCTTGTGAAGGCCTATAGGCTTAGTGTCTAAAAGTGTAGGATATGGGATCTGAGGTTACACTAGGCCTACATGGTACATTGTCGCCACGGAAATAGCTTATCGCCTGTTTTGGCATAGCTTTTTCTTCTCTTTAGCACAATGTGCGCTATTGCAGTGCGCTCACAGCTGCTAGACAATGCAAATTAAACACATCCTCAAATTTTTCATCTATTTTCACGTGATTTATGTATGCAACAGAGGCACGTTTTGCACTTTTCATTTCTCTGAGATTCTCTGAAAATTTCAGAGAAATAAAAAGTGCAAAACGTGCCTCAGCTGATCAGTGATTGACAACCATCGTGCAGGTGGTACCCGCCCATTTTCTTGCAGCGTTTCAAGTTTTATTGCAGTTGTAATAGCTTTTGTTGCAAGTTGCATGCTACGTGCAAAAAGTTGCATTGTTGCAAGTTGCATGTTGCATGTGTTATTGCAGTTGTAATAGAGGTTTTATGAGCGATAGATGAAATTCAAAATGGCGGCCGCCGCCATCTCGAATTTATCATTTTTGTCCATTTTGGTCAAATGGTCTATTTCCGGTGGCAGCCGTCTACATTACTGGAAAATTTCATTTATCTACATCAATTGGCGGCTGAGTTATTGCAGTTTGTGCAAAAATCCAAGATGGCGGCCGTTGCCATCTTGAATTATAATTTTGTAATGCTGGACCACCCACAAAGTCCATTTATGCACCTGAAATTCCCTTTCAAATTTTGTGTTGATCGAGTGCGTACTTTTCGAGATATCGCGATTCGAAAATTTTGCAAATTTGGCTTAAAATGCTTTTTTAGGCCCCCAAAAATCATGCTTTTGGAGAGTTTTGACCCCCAAACATTATTTTTTATCATCGAGACCCCCAAAAGGCCTTACCTTACGCGGAAACACGCATTTTTAGCCATAAACGGTCGTGATCGGTCTTCTGGTGTAACCTGTAGGCGTGAGCAAGAATACAAAAAAGGATAGAACAAAAAATAACGGATAATGCCCTCCCTACGCAGACCCTCTTCCCGTCGTCTCACATCAACCAAATTTTGCATGTGGGGTCGTATCCCGGATATCTTTCTTGGTTTCAAGTTTCATTAAGATCGGTTGAAAAATGTGGGAGCTGTGGGGGGGTCAAAATTTCGACCTTCCCGTTGACTTGGCACATCGCTTATACAACAGCTGTTGTTGCTATCGCACAAGCCGTGATACTGTTGATTGTAATGACTGGCAGTTTGCGGACTAAGAACTGTGTGCACCGAAAGTGTGCCACCATTTTATGTTTTTATGTCTGTTTATTTGTATGCAAGTTTGAACATTTGAGAGAATTGGCAGTTTTTGTTCTTTAGTGTGTCTAGCGATCTTTAGCTCTCAACACACAGAACTAAAATTACAATTAAAATTAAAATAACAAAGTCATAGAAATCAAAATTATAATTACAAAGTAGAAAAAAGATTAAAATAAAATTAGAATTACTTAATTTTTTAGAAATGTAATTAGAATTACAATTAAAAAGAAAGTTGAAATTACAATAACACTGGTATGAGTCTGACTCTGCTAACAACTGGCATCATTAACGGACTGCTCCAGGTTGGAGGTGCATGCTGAAGTATCATTCAATCCATCGGGGTCATCTCGGTGCAGCCTGGGTGAGGGGTCGTCAGCAGGGGTTCCCCACTGCGGGGTCAAAGGTCGGTCATCAGCTACCGTTTCATTCAGTGACATCATCAGTACCAGGTTGGAAAACATCGTCAATCGTTGACTATATGGATTGTATTGAAATTTAAAATTCGTATTTTTAGTGCTTTTCCTGTTTTTTAGCAGCGTGGCTTGGTAGTCTAATGATTAGCGTATCAGACTAATAATAGCAAGGTCACTAGTTTGACTTCCAGTAGGTATACTGCCAGGTAACAACCTTGGGCAAGTTGTTCACACCAGTGTGCTTCTGTCACCTCGCAGTATAATTTAGTACCGGCCTAATCTCTAGGAAGTTATTGGAGTGTATGGGAGAGGTGTGGCCTACTGTATCATTAGTTTGAGTTGTGTCTGCAGCCCACTGCCAGCTCAGGACCTTGGAAATGGAGATGAGAACCAACCATAGGGTCACAGAACTGTGAGAGGGTGATGCTGACTATGGGTAATTTCTCTCACGTTTCTACCTTGAAACTCCGCCCGTTTTGCTGCATCTGGCCTGTCCCTGTCACTTGCTTTAAGTAACATTTGTCAAAGTTGTGGCTGTCAGACTTTTTTAAAACCTGTATTCCTAACAGCAGCATACCAGCATTTGTGGAATTGAAGTATATTTGATTTTTGTGATTTGGGTTGAAATGACTTGAGATTCGAGGATGTGATTGGCGATTTGGTTTGAGGTTTCGGCTGAAGATTTAAATCATTTTGCTGAATGATCTGTGCTTTGAAGTTGGCTTGGCGATGCAAAAAGTAGGGTGTTGGTCCTGACGGACTTGTGAGTGAGAGTTTGTGGGTTTGATTTCCATTCAGGTCACTGTCCAGTAGTTTCTACCTGGATGGCTGACTGCAGACAGGTAAAACATCTCAGTGTGAACCTCCAACACCATGCTGAACTCAGCCTTCCATCCCTACTGGGTATATAAATTGAGCATTGGCTGGGGTTGAGGCAAGGTGCATTCACCTGTGTCGTGTGGCAGGTAATACTGTGATCCAGTGTGGCAGGTGACGTTTCGTAGCTTTGAGATGGGTGACCCATTAAAAGCTACACCCCTTGAACTTTTAAGACCATTAAAATGGCTTATCATGTGTATTGCAGTCAAGATGTCGGTGCTGATCGCATGTTCACTCCTCAGCCTTCCAACACATCTCTGGACTCAGGAGGCTCTGGATCTCTAGTGATGGGCAGTGGCGGTCGATCCGATGGTTTGGTCACTGGCCCAACACCATTCATGATGCCTCCCCCACGGTCGATAGTCCATCGGTCGTCAGCTGACTCGCCGCCAGGGACCCTGAACAAGCAGAGGAGTGTGAGCTTTGTGAGGGTGGGAAG
>Ga0209671_1007138_pt1 | contig 11555 bp, 9 predicted proteins | sample WorMetHERISLAND2_2_FD_187401 | JGI IMG/M metagenome (GOLD analysis project Ga0209671, IMG submission 187401) | Marine gutless worms symbiont microbial communities from Max Planck institute for Marine Microbiology, Germany - Olavius geniculatus... | ecosystem: Host-associated > Annelida >...
AACCAGAAATGAGCAAAGGGGGGGTTTCGGGGATGGGCCATCGAATGCCGCCAATCGCATATTCTTTTATTCATTATTTATTTATGTTTTATTTATGTTTACATGTTTCTTTATTGACCGTTGACCGTCTAAGTAAATATAGGCCTAAAGCGTATTCAGGTCGGCGTAATTGTAGTACTGTCGTCAGTTGCGATCATGGAGAGTTCGTCGTCATACGTAGCGATAGCTAAAGGCCGCGGTTTTCTGTAGGCGTGCGATAATCAACTATACAAACGAGTGAAGAAAGAGGATATGGCTTAAGTGCTGTACAAATCCATGTGATGACGACTCAGCGAAGATCGAAAATGGCGAACTGAAATTTTTTTTATGAACACTGTGTCCAGTAAAAAATGGACCTTGGCACATATGATGTTTTCATGTCCGTCAATTTCATGTCCGTCAAATTCAGGTCCTGCATTTTCAGTCAATCCGTTTTCCATACAAGCATTCACCAACAGTGGCGTATTTAGGATTTGGCAAAGGGGGGCATGGCGAGCACGCGGAGCGCGAGCCTATAACGGGGGCCTGGGGGCAGAGCCCCCAGCGGGGTCCAGGAACTTTTTGCTTCTGAATGTTCAATGGAAACCGCAAATTCGCCCATTTTTCTGAAATTTGGAAACGCAAAAGACCATCAAACATTGTTGAATTGTGCAATTTTTGCTGGAAAATGGCAAAAAACGCACCTTTTCATATAAAGTCGCCTGTAAAAAATTTTCATGGTCCGGCCAAAGGGGGAGGGGGCCATCGCACCGTGGCCCTCCCCCTAAATACGCCACTGTTCACCAACACAATACTGAGTGCAGTATGTATAGAAGTAAGTCAGTAAATATTCAAGTAAATATAGCGTGTCAACTGTGAATAAACTCAAACGCATAGCGTGTGCGAGCAAGCACAGGCAGTTAAAGAACAACATCGGCACAGTCACAGGAAGCACTGGGGCCACTGTCCCCTCCTCTAGAAGACCACGAATGATAATTATCTATAGTGTCAAGACTGGGCTAATTCTCCACCGGACAGTTCCACAGCAAATGGTCAAAAAGTAAACGTAAAAATAAAGACAATGGCGGTGAATATCTCTTAATAGGAGACCCATCACAGAGCTACGAAGCACCACCTGCCACACGGGATCATACAGTTTTAGTTGCCACTCAACATAGGTGAACACGCCACACCTTAACCCTAGCCAGACAGACCGGTACTCGATTTATCTACTGAGAAACGATGGGAGATGAGTTGACCTTGATGTCGGTTAACTACTTTTGGATGGTTTACCTGTCCGCCGACAGTCACTCGTCCAGACAGTAACCACCTGATAGTGTGAATCGAACCCACAATCTATCAATCGCAAGTCCAACACCCTACCGTTACATCAGCAAGCCAAGTTCAGTTGTAACAACAGACACATGTTTACATCATACAGCAGTAATTTTCAACCGGGATTCTGCGAGCATCTGCCAAGGGTTCCGCGGCTGGTCAGTAAAAAAATAAAATAACAGCATACGAAATTACGTCAGACCAGGCCACAGAACTAGAAAGCACCAAATAGGCTTAGATCTACTTAGTTCTAAATTAGCTCTTCTGGGCGTCTTTTTTGCACAGGCCTACAGCGTTGAGTATTTTTCTTGTTGACAGTCTTAGCATGTTTGCATTAAACAGAGAACACTAATAATTTAACGTATTAGTGCTAGTGGACTCGCAGTTCATGGGGTTCCGTAAGTGATCTTCACACTTACGTAGGATTCTGCTGCAGCAAAAAGGTTGAAAAACACTGTCTTACAGTATAACACAGCGCGCTTTAGCAGATGTTTCTACGCCAGCGAAGTCATCATGAGACGACCACGAGTTGCCAACTGACGACTCAGCAGCCTCCTCAGTCGTGCCGGTCGACAACACGTTTGTTGTGGCAGTGGATGCAATCGAAGACGCAGTTGGAGCATCCGTTCTGTCGCAAGTGGCCGCCGCCGTATCTCCTGTCACAACGTACGAGCCACTGACTGCTGGCAGCGAGTGGTTTGACTGAATACGTGTAGATGATAAACTATGTTCAGCTGCTGAATGGTAGAACGACGACACGGGGGTACCAGAGTCAGCATCGCAGATCAAAGACGTGTTCCGCTGTGCTTCTGTAGCAGTAGTTTCACTGACTGCCGGTGATATCACGCTGCTACTGCTGGTGTGCACGAATACAATGAATATTACTCAGAACAGTTGTAACAAACGTTTCTATTTTTCTTTCTAATGGTTTTTATATTTAAAAACGTTGTAAAATCATAACAAAAATAAGGATACATAAAAACGGTTATTGCAGAAATCAAAATGCTGCAGAGTGCAGATGAAATAATTGAGCATTGTGTATTCAAAACACCATCAATCCGTCATAACAGCCTGTTGTTACCCTTAGCAACTTTTAGGTAATGTCATTACTACGTCAGAACAAGTAACATGAAAATAATCTTTTTATCACGTTTACAAATGTTCATATATTTTTTGTCAGAAAACACGTTTACAATCGACTTTTTTTTACTTTTGACGTTTTTTTGCAACGGTGAGTCAAAAATGTTATAGCACCAGTTGTGCTGTTTTGAACTGATGTCTAATTCTAATTGACTAGGAAAAAATGCTATACGCATTTCTAGTTTGATCCTAACTGCAACCTTTGCTAATTAATGTCTGTAGAATTTTAGAATTACCCATCAGTGCTGCAGATGTGCTTCAGTGCCGTATTTTCCTCCTCATAACTCAACACGTTTCTTGTCGGCAGTGACTGGTTTGACCGTGTGACCAAACCAGCTTCGACTCTCTCCTGGTACACAGTTGTCTGCTGAGCGTCTGTGGCAGCTGGTGACGTCACGCTGCTGCTGTACACTTGCTCCGTCACCGTATCTTCCCCGTTATCATCATCATCGACATAACGATGGGAATTCTGGGTGCGTGTGGAATTACCGGCGGCAGCGGTGAAAACCTGTTTGAGAGTAGTTTCGTCGTCGCCGGAGATGGTGTTGTCGCGTTGTTGAGAGCTAGCGGAAGACCCATCACGCTGCGGTGTTGTTGACGACGAAACGATGGACTTCAGACCAGTTTCATCATCATCGTCATGATTATGGTCATCAGTGCTGGTTGATCGCAAAATAAACGGACTCACGACGGCAACTGCAGGATGCCGAGATGTCGCTGTTGTTGTTGTTGCTGCTGCTGCTGATGATGATGATGATGCAAAACAGTCGTAATTGCCAGCAGCTGTGGCTGGTGTCATCAGGAGAGGTGGCAATCCATCATTTGCAGGTGACGCTGGAAAGTCTAGCTGGCTAACATTAGCAACAGAGCTTTGGTTCGGATTCGGGTTTGTGTTAGGGCCCCGAGATGTCGCCGTAGCTGCTGGGGATGATGTTGTCACATAGTTGTTGGCTGTTGCCGGCGTCATCAGAGAAAGTGGCAGTCCATCACTGCCAGGTGATACCGGCAAATTGAACTGGTTCATGGTAGTAACAGTGTGTTGGCTAAAGTTCAGGTTATAGTCACGAGATGTTGCTGCCGTCGCAAAGGTGGGAGAAGGCAGTAATCCGTCGTTGTATGGTGACGTTAACAACGCCGTTGAACAGTTGCCGGCGTACTGATCTATGTGTAGCGGGCTCGTGGTAATATTAGCCACAGTGTACACGATCTGGCTAGTAACAGTCCGAGTATTAGGGTGTCTGCTGGGCTGGGGAGGTCTTCCGTTGCTAGTACTGACAAAAAGCACACATACAGAACAATGTCAACATCTGTGTCTCAGCTATCCATGGTAACACCACGACTCCACGAGTCTAGCAACTGATGAATGCGTCTATAAAGGGTCAGCTGCTTCACCCCTAGATTCCACCAAAAGCTGTCTCGAAAACCCCATTACAAGCCCAATACAGTTTACGTGACACCTTGACTGGTCCCACAAAGTGGAAAACTGACTGATGCTTCTGGCAAGTGAGTGCACGTGTTAGCTCTAGCAACACTGTGCGGCTGGCTCAAAGCAATAACCAAAATTTTTTGTAGGGGGTTGACCTTCCCTTTTCCCTTCCCTTCCTTTCCCCTCCTTTGCTTGCCCTTTTCCACTTTTCCCCAAATCCAGCCTGGGGATTTGGGGGCTCGCTGTAAGCTCCCAGTGGGGCCCCAAATCCAGAAGAAAGTTTGAACATCAAACGCATTTTGACACGTATTATTCGGCTCTCAAAGTGAATCTTGTGCCAAAGATTAAACCCGTTAACCTCTTCCTTGAACTAGCTAGTAACAGTGTGAGCAATGAGTATTATGTTCAATACTGGATGTACGAGAATGAAAATAAAGGAAGTGCATATATACTGCATGCAAATGTAACGATCTGTTTCAGAGACTTATTCCTCTCAGACAAACACCACATATGCAGAATAATGAGTAGTGGCCTGTCATAACCAAGAACCACCATAGCCGATGCTGATCTTAAAGGTCCATGGCCACAGTCAAACTCACTCATGCAATTTATGTAGATTTAAATTAGACAAGTCACCATGTTGGCATGTAGTCTCTGAAACAGATCGTTACAAGTCAGATTATTATTATTATTATTATTATTATAACCGTGCTTTCCGTTGCACAGCACCTACCGTTTGGAACTCTCTAGCCATTGAAGTTACAAGTAACTGTTCACTGACTGTGTTTAAACCCAGGTTGAAGACACACATCTTCCGTCAGACATTTAACCTCAGCAACTAGTTCTGTCCGCCAGCACCACTGAAGTCTTTTTAACACATACTGGCGCTTTACAAGTCAGATTATTATTATTTTTTTTTTAACCCTCGGTACTCCGTTCCCGAGGGAGCCTAAAAATTAACTATGAAATACAAAGGTGGGTACGATCATCAGTCCGTGCAGTCAGCGGCCGGCAAACTGTCGTGCAACAAAACAGCATTGAAGCGCTTATATGTTTATTATATGTTGATTTGAGCTTCACAAATATACGAAATTAATGTGCAATTTCAAACGAAATGTGGCATTACGTTACTTTAGGCGAAAAATTCTAATTTACCAGCTCCCCCGGTGACGTCATGAGCCTAGCCTAGAGGATCATGAATATTAATGGCTTAGCCAGTAACGTCATCAGTCTAGGCTAGGCCATTAATATTCACGATGTTTATTGGCTAGCGTGATGACGTCACTGGAGGCGCCTACATGCCAACATGGTGGCACATTTTCTACGTGATTTTCGCAGGTCGTCGATTTCAAAGGTAAATTGCTCCGTGGTGACAAAACGCTCGGCGTTAATATTACTGCCAAAATTATCAGAATATTATGCAATTTTAGCAAAATGGATAAAATATATACGTTAATTTTGGTGTCCATGGACCTTTAAGATTTGGTTCAGTATAACCGCTGACTTTGACGGCACTTGGTTCTGCTGGATCCAAATTAAACTATGTCTTTTTTTAATCTTAGATTCGATTAGCTATTTATTGCAGTACAACCAGTGACATCACAAATATGCATTGCGATGCAACAGACTGTTACACTGTTACTTTACTGAACAAACAGAAACAAAAAATAATCAATCGAAACATAACACTTGTTTGCTTTTGACTACTATTATGGTTATCTTTGATTAAAAAATAATAGGATTAAAAACAGTATATGCAGCCATCTGGCAAGATAGACGAAAAACAATTATTAATGGCATGATGGGAGTGGAGCATACATGAGTAGAGGAGACAATGGGCTTGTAGTTGTTGTGGTTGTTGTCATCGTCATCGCTGTCGTTGCATGCGAGTCCAAACCAGCACTGTCACATGATGGCGACGCATCTACACAAGGAGAGAGACATGATTATAACCACAGACTATTTATATGCCCTATATATTTCAGTGTGAAAATAATTCACTTTGTGCTTTGGTGGTGCAACAGTTAAGACGTGGGTAAACAGTACAGTAAGAAAGTCGTAAGTTCAACTCCAACTTCTGCTATCAAGTGGGTGAATGATTGCCTGCAGACTATCTGGTATGTAACCAACCACCCAGATCAACTCAGCCTTCTGTCCCTCTGGGGTACGTACATCAAGTACCAGTTTGCCTGGGTACTTGCCTGGATCAATCAATCAACTAGTCAATTGAAAATAACTTTAAAAACATACTGACACTTCTGGCAAGTGAATGCACGTGTTAGCAAGTGAGTGAGTAGTTTTTTAACGGCACATCAGCATGAAATAGGCCATTTTGTGCCATACGTGGTTAAAATTATTTAAAAGCAGTTAATACATGTACTAAAAGCAAAGTTAAAATACTTGTTAAGATCAAGGCTATTAAGTTAATGTAAAAACAACATTATATACGATTGTAAAAGCCGATATCTTTAACATAAGCGATAATGTTGCGAGATGCAACATTTTCAAAAACGTCCTTGAGTGTGTCCACTCCAAAATATCTCTGCCGTGCTGCACTATAACGGGTGCAGTCTACCAAAATGTGCTTGACTGTGAGCAGAAAATGGCAAGCTTCACATACCGGTTGACTCTCTCCCTTTAGGAGATAACAGTTTGTAAGTCTTGTATGACCAATTCGAAGTCAGTTGATAAGGAATGAGTCATAGCGGCTTAGTGATGAACTGATATTGCGACCAATCACCGGTTGCACACTGCAGATTTTATGTGATGTACATTGGTTCCACAGTTGTTGCCATTCTTTTGCACACAACTGGTTGACACAATTTAACAAATCACTGACTGGAAATCTCATGTTGCTTATGGGGACATCCAGTCCTGCTTTAGCAGCGATGTCAGCATCTTCATTTCCTCGGATACCCACGTGGCCGGAAATCCAGCAAAAAGTTATAGATTTACCACTCTTAGTTAGCTGGTTGTGATCCTTCAGGATCTTCAATATCAGAGAATTTTCAACTTTGCAACTGTCAATTGCTTGTAAGTTGGACAAAGAGTCTGAGAAAACCACACAATCTTTACTTCTTGTATGGCGGATTATGTCTAGCACCATGTCCAGTGCATGAATTTCAGCAGTAAGAATACTAGCATTGTCAGGTAAGCAAACTGTTTTGACAAAGTTGGGTGCAAGTTCTAATTCCATCATTGGACCCATCTGTGTAGATCTCAAGGTGGTGTGAAAACTCTGAGCGAAGCTCTAAGAATCTGCGTTTGAACACTTCTGGGTTAGTAGTTGTTTTGTCGTAGCAGCATAAACTGAAGTTGCAGTTAGGGCGTTTGAGACGCCACGATGAAATTGTGGAAATGGCTGTAGGTAAGATATTCTTCTTCTTAAAGCCAAAATTTTGCAAATCGTCTTCAACTCTGAAACCCAGTGGGCAAGTTTGGCTCGGCTTACTGTCAAACTAAGTTTTGAACTTTGAATTAAAAACTGCATTGAATGCCGGGTTATTTGTATTTGCGCTGAGCTTGAGGCAAGGCGAACTTTTTACGTCTCAGAGCTAGTGGAGGTTCAGTAGCCTGAACACATAAACTGACTGCTGGAGAAGTCCTAAATGCACCAAAACACATGCGTAAAGTACCCAGTATTGTGAGAAATGAGAGTAACAGTAATCAAATTCCTCGGACTCTGAGGCAGACATGGATTAAACGTCCCCCTCAAGGGCGGAGAATCTGTTGAAAGAGGGGGCAGATGTCCACAAAATCACCCTTTGGGGGACGTTTTATTTTAGGCCTCCCTCTGAAGGCCTATCGTTCAAACTTTGTTGCCGTTCACGCAACTGAGCAGGTGGCGGTGACTGCTGGTTTTTCCTTGGTGGTCTGGTGGGGCCTCGACCCTCTGCATGGTTGCCAGAACTGGTGGAGGCTTGAGGGGAGGTACGCTGTAAAGTCTGAGTATGTGATGAAGTACAGGCTGGAGACGGGATGACCGAGGCGTCCTTTTGGTCTTCGGGCCACGTAAGATCGGTCTGTGTTGATATAGACCGTGTAGTGGGGCGCTGAGGGCCACCACTTGAACGGACTATCACGGCCATGGATTGACCTTTTGACATAGATTGAATTCGGTTCTCTGATGACACGATCTTACAAGCCTCTATGAAAGAGACCCCTCTTTCCACTTCAACAGCCTGCACTTTCTTTTCCAACGCCCACTTCGGGCACTTCTTACTGGAGGCTGAGTGGGCGCCGGCACAATTGACACACTTTGGTTGATTCTGGCATCCACTGGCGCCGTGATCCACCTGACCACAAGTGGCACAGGTGGTGGCGCCTTTACAGGTCCTGGTACCATAACCATATTTTTGGCACTTGAAGCACTGAAGCGGGTTAGGTATATAGGCTACAGAGAAACGGCAACACAAATGAAACCAATTTTGAGATATTTTGGTATTGTTGGAGAGTGGAAAGTAACTATAAAAGTGTTTGTATTGCGTCTGCTGTCAGAGTCACCTTTAACTGTGATGTTGTGAATATCTGTAACTGCTTGGTTCTTGAGCTCTGTTAGGATTTCGACCTTGTCACAATCGGCAAGGTCTTTACACCGAATTACACCTTTGCAATGATTCAGAGTTCTGTGAAGGGTGAACAATACCGGACACCCCGCCAAGGCTGTGAGGTGACTAAGACTATACTTTGTGCAGATAAAGACGCCTCCAGCAGGATGTCTCCTTTCTGTAGGCATTTGACTGTCTTGAGTTCGCCGCCCGCTGCGGATTTGAGTGCTTTGTCTATTAAAAATAGAAAAAGTTTGTTGATTGGCTTGTCTTTATCAGTACCTTGGATGATGAGCCAGCGGACATAGCCAGTTGGTTCTTTCATTTTGGTCTTAAATTGTTTGTCGACATGAGTTATCATAATTAGAGGAAACCATGGTTGGCAAATCAAAATTCGCTGCCCTTGCTCTACACCCATTGCAGAGTCCCACAGATTTCACAAAGGAGGAAAAAGAGTACGGGATCCACGTGGCAGAGCCCGGCGTTTCACCCACAGCAGATATAGCTCGAGTTATGAGAAGGGTTCGGAGGGTCATCCATTCCTAAAGAGTCAGTCGCCCCCCCCCTGACCAGAGCTTGCCTACCATGTTCATGCGAGAATGCGCGGCGAGCCAATTTGATAGGGAGTGGCTAGCTCCCTACTCTCCCATCTAGATGAAGGTTTGGGACCAAAGCACTGTGTTGCCCCGGTGCTCCAGAGCTCAAGTACCAGGCTTCCACCTCCGCCGACACGGGTCGCGTCGCACAGCAAACAGGACGCCCTCAGATAGAGGGAAAAGATACTAGAGCCTCCTATTAACGAAACTGGTTAGCTCCAATCGAATGACTTCCGAAAACGAATTTGCAGATGAACCTGTCAGGAGCTGTTGAAAACTGGTTTGTTACCAACCCCCAAGACTATGGACGTTGGAGGATAGATTTTAGGGGGAGGCACGTGTTAGCTCTAGCAACAGATTGCAGCTGGCTCAAAATAATAGCCAGAATTTTTGCTTTGGGATGTTGACTTTCCCCCTTCCCCTTCCTTTCCTTATCCCTTCTTTCTCTTCCCCTTTTCCTCTTTATCCCAAATCCAGCTACAGGATATGGGGGAATGGTGTAAACTCCCAGTGGGGTCCCGAATCCCCTTATATTGCACCTTATCTTGTCCGTATAGCTGGACAAGCATTAGACTAGATTAGATGGGTTACCATCATGAGCCATAGACAACCATTAACCTTTCTGACCTTTTAAAAACTCCACAACAGTAGCTAAACTGAGAATTTAATTAATTAACAGAACTGACGATGATGCATGACCATGATAGAGATAAGCAATTGCGAACCACCTGGTGAAGTATCTGGTGATGTCCCATTTACGCACACTTCATAACTGGCATCTGACTGAATATTCACAAACAAAATGGCAATGTCATAACATCACTGCACAATCGGTGCATTATATTCTACAAATAAATAAAAAAAACTACTGCAAAAAATACACTTCTGCTTTCTTGCTAGCTTTTATGCTGGAGTTGACTTCTGACAATGTTGAACGCACAGCAAACAGTTCAACATAGAAATATCTATCTGTCAAAAACTAGAAGAAAAAAATACAAATATAGAATAAACTGAAAAATAACTGATAATACAAATGTCAATACTGTAACAATTGAAACTGATAATAACGATGCAGTAAAAAAAACTCTGTAGTCAAAGCTCACAAAGTGCACAGTGTTGAACTAGCAAAATAGAATAAGATCATGAACGTTGATCATCAGTCATTTTAGGTGGTGAAAAGTCCAAAATTTTAGTTTAATTTTAGTCGATTAAATAATAAGGTAACTTATTTAATGCTTACTCGATTACTTAATCTTTAATTTCCGCAGCCCTAGTATTTCTGGTAACGATGATAGCAAGTGTAATTCATTAATCCATGTGACAGAACAACTTTAGAAGCCATAGTCATTCCTAAGCAAAAACTATACAAAAAGTTTGAGCAAAGAATAGCGTAGAAAAAAAGTGCTTTATAAATATCAGAGCAAAAAACTTCAACAGCTTACAAAGCTATGTAAGGGTGATATGAGTCAAAACTTGAAAACAGCGAAAATGGTTTTGGGGCGATATTATTGCGTGTTGAATTCCAGACTGGCCCTCAAAAAACTAGCCATTCTAAATACTTGGAATATTTTTGCTAAAGAGACTCCGTGACCAGGGCCTAAACTATCGTCAATTAGATACAGTTTTTCAGGCTATTGTAGTAAGTAGAATACTGTATGCTCTTCCAGGTTGGGGCCCTTTTCTCAATAAAGAACTTACAGGAAGAATTAATGCATTTTTCAAAAGAGCATATCGATACGGCTTTACTACTAAAATTACGGAGGTAACTAGTCTACTCGATAATGCTAGTAAGGATCTATTCTGCAATATGTAAAAAGCCCACCATTGTCTGTTTGGTATACTACCTGCTGAGAATGAACATGAACATGAAATATGGAAACGCAATCATAATTTCGTTTTACCTCACTGTAATTCCAATCTTTTTAAGGCTTCATTTCTAAACAGATGTTTGTTTAGTTTAATTTAGTATGTGCAGGCAATTTTAGTTTGGTTTATTTCCTGAGTGTTACATGTTATTTTACTACAATGTAAATTTCATAGTTTCTAGACTTCATTTATCAACAGACACATGTTAAATTGAGTGTAGTGTAGTGTAGCTGAGTTTATGTTTAGTGTTCGTTTTTATTGGTGTATTTCCTGCAGTGTTATAATTTCGTATTTGCTCACAGCAGCGTTAGATGCATGTTTGATGCATCTCATTAAATTAGTCATTCATTCATTCATTCATTCATTCAAATCCCAAAAAAACTCCTAAAATGACTTAGAAAAAGCTAGAAAGTACCTAGAAAAACCTAGCAAAATGTTATAAAATGTTATAAAAATTCCTAAATAGGTTTGTAAATAGGTTTGTAAATTAGGCCCCAGAGTTCTGAACTCCTGAGCAAGATTTAATTAACAGTCAAATGACGCCATTTTATAAATGACCTGAGACGCGATTCATGAATAAATGGGAAGGAATTACCAGCTGTGAGTCATAACGATGCTGTGACTCAT
>Ga0209671_1007139_pt1 | contig 11555 bp, 9 predicted proteins | sample WorMetHERISLAND2_2_FD_187401 | JGI IMG/M metagenome (GOLD analysis project Ga0209671, IMG submission 187401) | Marine gutless worms symbiont microbial communities from Max Planck institute for Marine Microbiology, Germany - Olavius geniculatus... | ecosystem: Host-associated > Annelida >...
AACCTAGACTGATTACGTTACCAGCTAGGCCATTAATATTCATGATGTCTCTAGGCTAGGCTTATGACATCACTGGGGGAACTGGTGAATTAGAATTTTTCACTTAACATAACGTTATGCCACATTTCGTTTGAAATTGTACATTAATTTCAGATACTTATGAAGCTCAAATCAACATATTATATATGTGTGGTTAGATGTCTAATTTAAATCTACATAAAATTGCATGAGTGAGTTTGACCGTGGCCATGGACCTTTAAGCTCAACCTTAAGTGCAGGCTTGTCCAGAATTGTGCTGCTGATATGAGCTTGGTGAAAGGCATTTATACGTGAAAAACAAGACACATTACGGTTGCAGATAATACTGCTCAATCATGCTGTAAATCACAAAATTGTTCCTGATTAACATTAATTGTCAACATTGACAAACCAAGCAGCTAAGATGATTGTGAGCACCTGGGGTCACATTTGGTGATGAGCAACCTCTGGGGTTCTGTAAGAATCCCATGGGTTTGGATTTTCTACTTGGCCATCCATTGTCCAGCTGTTTGACCTACAGTGTAGGCATGCCTTTTTCAGTCCCAGTAAGGCTTTCACCTACAGCTGGTAAGCTACTATTTTTTCTCTCATGCTTTTTACTAAGCTCATGTCAGCAGCACAATAGCACATGCCCTACCTTCAACTTTTTTCCAAGTTGTTACCGGTAACTGTTAGTTTTTCTGGTTATTTTTTTTGCACAGCGTTGGAAGTTACGCAGCGCATTTTGGAAAACAAGGATGATTGGTCCTCGCTGTTCAAACCTTCCGACTTCTTCCAGAAATACAAGTATGCATGATAGAATAATACTACATATAGTAATTGTACAGTACACAGTTGACTCCACTCATATGCACGGACTTCAGATCGCAAGCTGACTTGCATGTACGCGGAGCATGCATTTAACTGTAGTTAGCTTATATGATAATTGCAGTCATTTACAACATGCAGTTACAGTAGGCAGTCATCCACGCCAGAAGAAACAGTCGCCTCACTCTTCTCCTTCACGGACATCAAGTGCAGCATGTAGCAGCTGATAATGGTCACTGCCCACCCGTCCGCCTATCGTCATCTCAATCACTCTCACTAGCATGTGGCTTAGCAATATTGCCCCGCAGACTGCTGTTTGAAGTTCGATTATTATGCTGCATGCTGCTGGGGTGGGGCAATGCACTGTAGCCCACATGATGTGTGGTGTTTACTAGCTTTGTCTAACCACATAATCATGGGGCTTAGACGTCGTCACCGGCATCCCAGTGAGCATTCCAAGTGGCTCACTACAGGTGGTCTTATGTGCACCGTGTAAGCCAAGTTGCTTGCAACCGAAGTAATTCATGGCGCTAGGACCAAAAGAGTGCGTGCTTATAGCCGAATCGTGCATATATGGCTGGTGCTTATAAGCGAAGTTGACTGCCGTTGACATAGCATAAACTGAAATGGGACTAGACACACGTTGTGCAAATAAGCAGAGTGTGCTTATAACTGACGTGCATATAAGTGGATTTGACTGTACACGCTTTTGGCAGTCTTGTTGACATTTATAGCTGTCTACGGCCGGTAGTGAAGTCAGTATCATACTCACTTGCATTTGATATATTTAGCCATCTGTTCAGCTTTTCTAGTTTCAGGTGTTAGTCATGTCTGAAGAGGACTTGTGTTGTTTATTTTCACTATTTTAAATGTACAGTTTTTGTGTTCATCTGGGAACACTTTTCTTTTATTTTTCTGGCTCTGGTTGCCAGTGTTGACATGATTTGCTCTGTTCCGGTTTCATATTAACTGACATGTGCATCTCATAATTTTTTAAATACAAATCGCAGCTATCTTTAAAAGAGAGAATGGTAATTACCAGTTGGCCACAGGTGCTTGAAAGTTGGTGAAAAATATTTGTTTTTCCAGGCCGTGGAAATTTTTTGGATTTCTCAACCAAATTTGCTTTTGAGAGTTTTCAAATTTTAGGTCAGAGTGCCTTAAAAGTGCTTGAATTTTGGTTGTTGATAATCCTTGTGGTCGTGATGTGAAAATTTTTTTATATGGTGCCAGAAACATCCGATGTGCCATGGCAGAATATCGCAGGAATTGGGTCTTGAAAAGATACTCAAGTCCTTGCATCATTCTTGAATTTTTTTTGCTCAAAACTGTGACCAGTCTGTAATTAGTCCACTGTATGATTGTGTTTGAAGGCATTACATTCTGCTGATTGCTTCGGCTGACTCTGAAGAACGCCATGTTGAGTGGTGAGCTCCTACTGTTTTTTCTCCATTTATGTTTGTGTTGTAGTCTGCACTGGTTTTTTCTTGTACCCCCCTCTAGCTTCCCTACTGCCACCCGAGTTCCACTGTGTATTCTGAAGTTCTCCATTCTCAGTATGTCTCCCAGCCACCCCGGTCTTTTTATCTTCGCCAAGATGAACATAGTTAACATTGGTGGAAATAAAGTAATCACTTTTTTGTCCGTCTCTGTAGTCTAACGGTAACGTGTTGGACTTGTAATCCTGAGGTAACTCAGGTTCAACTCTGCACCAGGACACTGCCGGGTAACGACCTTAGGCAAGTTGTTTACTCACATGTGCCTCTGTCACCAAGCAGTATAATTTGGTACCGGCTTCACCGCTGGGATGTAAACAGGCACACTGCACGATACACTGGCCCCGTATCCATGCTCTCGCAGTGTAAAAACTGGTGTCTAGCTGAGAGCCTTAGGAAATGGAGATCAGTGCCGCCCTATGGACTGTAAGGCTAGGAAAGGACTTCACGTTTTACATTTTTTTTACTCTGTACATGATGACTCATGATGCATCGGCACCTGCGTTACATCATAATAGCAATGACGTCGTTACATCAACAGTGCAAGCAATGACGCTGGCATCTACTGTTATTACTTTTTCTTTCCTTTCCCCTGTTGTGAAGCGGCTCTTCCTTTCTCGCTCCGGTTTCCTCGCGTTTACTCTTGTTCCACCCCTTTTGCTATGGCAGTGAAATTTGGTACAAAATGGGCTATAACTCGGTTTCTACAAGAGATGCCTTCGAGATCTTTGCGTAGTAGTTAGTAGTAGTAGTAGCAGAATTGTTTAAATTACTTTACTTGGCGGAGCTCTGCACTCTCACGAATGCCTTCTAGTGTGACAATGTTTTCTAATTTCTGTAGTGCTGTCTTTTTCTGATGTTGTTGGTTGCATTGGCAAAGTTAATCAATGCTGGGCTCAGTTAGTACTTGGATGCGTGATCGTCTGCACGATCTCAGTATGAAACCAGCTCAGCTCAGCCTGATAATTCCTCTATCGGTAATCCTCCGTGCGGTGAGCACTAGCAAAAGCTGGCATGAAAAACAAGTACATGCTTAGCTTCGCCATCTATCTGTGGTCTAGCAGTGTAAACTTATGTCTGGCTGAGGGTTAAGGAAATGGGCATCTTCATCGTCATATGGGCCTTGTGGCTTGGGAAGGAGGCCTGATCAAAGCAGCGGTATGTCTGCTTGCTGCAGTGTTGCTATGCATGCAGTTGTGCATATATTTGTGGATTGGCAGGGTTGGTTTGGTGGAGGCCAAGATACGTCTGCTGATTGGTACAATCCTGGAGAAGAATCCTCTGATCAAACTTGCCCACGTCAATCCTCGAGCTTTTGCACCTCTCAAAGAAACGTAAGCATTGGCAGTAATGCCAAAATAATTAAGTGTGTGCCATGTGCATGGTGTTTTTAAAAGTTTAATTTGGTTTCATTTTAAACATGACTACCATTTTTGCTTTGGAATGGTAATGGGGTTCGGTTGCATTAAAAATCTCGGTTATTATTTATAATTGGCACGGATTTGTTTTGTTTTTGAGCTTTTTGCTAGGAGCTGCATTACTGTGTATTAGGTAGCAACAGTCAGTGACTGATTTTCGATTCTCTGCACACTGCACATTCCTAGAAATAACGTCATTGGCACAGTCATATGTCCTGTTTTGGACTATAGTTAGTTGATTATTTTGTTTACCTGCTTGCTTGCTATCGACATGTTTGTATAAATAGTGTGATGTGTGCATATTCGTTTAGCGAGAACAAATTCATAACTCATTGGTTCATTGGTTTGGAGTTTGCCAAGTCAGATGGCATAAAGAACGTTGATCTCACGTACGACATCCAGAGATTCACCGACCTCGGTTAGTCTTCCGATGTCTCTATTTTATGTACTTAGGATTTAAAGCACACAGGTTTTTGAAAAAGTCTAACCTACTGGGTTTTCTTTGGGTTGCAGTTGGGTGGATTTGACATTGTGGAAAGCAACTAAAATCATCCCAAGTTTTTCCAGAACAAGAAATCTGAGCTAATGCTCATGAGATGTTCGAGAGCTATGGCAATTTTTGTTCGCAGGTAATCTTGGTCTATCTCCATCCATTTCGTGGCAATTCGCTCTTTTGCAGCCAAAAAATCACTTTAAAATCAATATTTTTAGGGTTCAAAGTCATTCACGGTCATTAGTGTTAACATTCCTAAGGAGCTTGTTATAGTTTGAAAAGTTTTAGGTGTGGCCCCGTCATGCCTGCTGTATCTGGGACTGTCTACAAACTTTGGCAAAATGTCCGAAGCGCCCGCAAGACATACACATTCTGTTGTTCGCAGGACAGAGTAGGACATTAGCATGTCGTTCGCCGCCACATTTTTGGCATCGTGGGTTTGCGGGCTGTCCTCCTATGGGCGGGTATTGAGCACCGAACTGTTGGCCGTTGAAATTGCCTCGCCACTGGGGATTAAACGACTGTCCGTTCCGAGCTCCACGCCCGAATGGTCTGGCCCCATTTGTTCTGCCTCTACCTCCTCCTCTAGGCATCGGCCTGGGCCTACCGCCAAAATTTGACCTTGGCTGGCAAGCGTAAGAGCCATCTTGGCGCCGGTCGTAGCCTGGTGATAAAGGGCATGGCCTGAATGTCGGATCTCTGACCCCCTCAAATGTGACACGACGGTTGGGTGACCTTGTACGTTCTTTTTGAATGGGGGCGCTGGGAGTAATCGAGTCGTACTTTTCGGCCATTCTTTTCAGATCCCTACGGATTTCTGTTAACTGCTCGGTCAGTTCGTTGTTTTCAGATTCCTGTGCCTCCCCGAGACTCATTTCAGCTACCCTGGCTGCGTGTAGAGCTTTATTCATCGTATCGGGTTCCTTTGACAATACGAAGGAGGCGATTTTAGGACGAAGGCCACTCGCAAAAGCATAACGAAGCGTTTTGTCGCTCGCATCAATGCGATTGGCTAGTTTCTGCGTTCGGTTTGCATAACTGTCAACACTCTCGTCAGGCATCTGTTTTTTAGTAAACATCTCCCTGGCCGACCTGAATTTTAAAGAGTGCAGGCTTAACCCAACGACTCTCGAAGGCCTGTTTGAAGGCACTGAAGGTGGCGCGTTCATTTGGTTCCAATTTTTCCGCCCAGTCTGCAGCTTGGTCTATGCACATGGCCTTTATCAAGCGGAGTTTATCAGCATCTGCCACTATGGGTTTAAACTCCAAATAATTCTGAAATCGGCGCCAAAATTCTGTTGCGTCCTCATCCACACGACCTGAAAATGGGGCGGGACACAACATGCATTCCTCCGAAAGCATATTAACAGCCGGAAAGAACATCTGTGCATTCACGGGTGCCTGCGCCGCGAGCGGTTGCTGCGCCGGGGGTATTGGGCCCTGTCCCGCCAGTGGGGCGATTGGGGCACCTACTGCCGACGGTTGCGGGGGTTGTTGTTGTTGTACTATCGGTTGCGCCTCCGCGCCCTGACCGTCTTGCTGACCCGGTAGCGGATTGGCGTTCATGGGATCAAGTACTTGTGGACGGGCCAAAATAATTTCAGTTTCTAACTGTTCTAATTCTTCCAAATCGACCTTATCTGCGGCAATTAAATATTCTCCTAGATCGCTAAAATTCGCTTCTTCTGATGATTCCGATTCTGGCGACGAAATATGAGTTCTATATTCCCTATATTCTGGGTATGACGATGTTATTGTTATCTGACTATCCGAAAACGGTCTATTTATGTGCGCTTTTTCCCGAGAAATTGTTTTCCGATCTTGTTTGATATCTGGCCTATCATGAAATTGGAAAAATACCTCTGGCTCGCTATCGCTATCAGATTTTCCTGTTCGTTCTAACTCTAGGAATTTTCGACTTGGAATATGAAAAAATTTGTTACTGATTTTATCACTTCGCAATTTACGTTTTTGTTGACAAATTTCCGCCGAAGAAACTGATTCGCATTTTCGTTCGTCCGCCAATCCGCTAATGGTAGCGTGCGCAGAATGCATACATTCTAGACTTAGTCGCACTAACAACACTTGCCTTTATTCGCTGTTTTCCGAGTCGGTTTTCGTCTGAGTCTTTCGGCGCTGCTCCTTGCCACGAGATCCCTTTGCACGCCAACGACTCCACGTGGTCTTCACTGCACGGCGACTTGAGCTGTGACTGACGCTTGCTCCTTTGTCTCCGCGGCTGACGGCGTCCGGTAGGCTGGCACGCCATTACTAAACTCTACAGCTAAAGAGGTCGCGTGACCTCATTCTGGCCAATCAGCGCCCAGTTACACGTGGCAGGTCTCTATAACAACATTAAGGCCTATTTCCACTGCACAAGATTTCCCAACAGTGCACGTTAAAAAATCTTAAGACTTAAACCACTGTCGAACACGTTAGAACTATAACGACAAGTTGATAGCAAATAGACAACGCAGTAAGCATATAGGGACCTCCTAATTTTACTACAACCCATGCAAAAGTTTACGTAGGTGCGTCGAATTACTTAACTGTCGAAATATGACAACAAAATTTTATTTATTTGCAGTAATTTGTAAGATACTTTGCTGCATTGTGGCACTTTTTACTGAAAAAAAGTATCCAGTCGTGTTTAAAAAGCAGTTTTAGTCTATACTGATTGCCGCGTGTCTATTTCTGACCCGTCTTGACTATAGGCCTGGTCGTATTTAACTGAAAGTCGTCAATAATAACTCCAGTGCAATCGTCGAAGTTTGTGGTGACCCACAAATCTGACTGATTGCGTTAAATAAGGAATAAACAACATGCATTTCTTTCAGATGAACTTCGGCGGTTAATTAACGAAAATTATAAACGGCGTTAAGTTGGCTTTCGTAAAAAAAATACGATATCGTAGACAATCTGTACAAGAGAAGGTTGTGTCTGTCAACTCCGTAAGAAATGTTCGTGAGATATTGATCAGAGGTGGCGGGAGAGAGAAAGAAAAAACAACGGGAAATGGACGGAGGGGGAGGGAGAATGAATGGGAGACTTATGATTGTCTATTGACTTCGCGTGCATGCTGTGACGCTGCATGGGAGCAAATCAATTTCTTCGCTGATTGCGTCGCCCTCGGCCTACAGCCTTGGTACGTGTGATCATGAATAGAACGGACACCCCCGCCGTGTCGTTGCACTAGCTTGTAGCTCGCTTGTTATAATTATTTGCCTATAACGCAGCCGTCGTCGTCGGACAATCGCAGCCTGTTAGGCTAAGCACGGTAACTCGTATTTATCACGATTGGTGTCGTACGCACTTAATGCTCCTGTACTTACAGCAGTCATGTTATTGACTCCTGAACAGTGGCGGAAGCTGTCCAGCCGTCCAGCCTCCTGGACTGATTGTTTTTACGCGCGACAGCATGTAATGCTCCGCGCGTCTTAGCCGTCGTCGAGGTGTCCGTCTGTCTGTCCGTCTGTCCGTCACACCTTTGAGCCCTATCAAAACGGTGGAAGCTATGATCACGAAATCTCCACCTGGGCTGCAGCAAGGACTCTAGTTTTACTGTGACAATTTTTTGTCCCTGGGCGAGGCGGTTTTCGTCGAACGAGGCCGTGAAAAAAGCTACCCTTCTCCTAAGAAGTTCTTATTTTACCGTTATCGGCTCGTCTAGCGCGACACGTGTTGCAGATAGGCACATATATGATGCTTATCATAACAAGCACCAGTGACAAGCTTTTAGTAGTGTCTACATATGACCTTAAAAGACCTTGAAACTCCAAAATTGGGGGTTTGGTGATTTTTTTGCGATTTTTGGCTGCGGCACACTTCGAAAGTAAACTGCGACGAATTGGCTAGAGATAGATCGCAACAGTCTGCGAACAAGAACTGCTAAGGTTGTCATGCGTCTCATGAGCTTTTCTCAAGTTACTTGTCCATAGTCCATACAATGCATAGCCTACGTGTACCAACTGATGTTAGTGTTGCTGCCGTCCGTTTTCGCTACTTAAACCTGACTATCATTTAGGGCCTAATTTAAACCGCTTACCGAAGTTTTACAAGAAATGAATGTTTATTATAAGATACATATAATTTAGACGTTTGATATAGGCTTATGACGTAGTTTCTATCCTCAAACCAGTCAGCGGTAGGTAACAAAGTGATTAAGTTATTGGTAACAGACAAAAAATTTTTTGGATGAAGCCACCAAACAAAAAAGTGAATAAAAGAAAACTGGTTACCACGGAATTCTTACTTCTACAGACAGAAAGAATATCATTTTGCTAACTAGAAGTAGATAATAAAATAAAAGTGGACTTAAATATTTCTGACTGGTTTAGTTATGGTCATCCTTACCACCGGAATCTAGCACAAGACATGACATTGTGTGAAATGTAAACTGATGACAGTTGACTTGGTTGCGTATTTTTATCAGGGAAAAATGAAAGCGAACTGCTTAAAGCTGTAGTCTCTGTTATCGCACAATCGTAAATAAACGCAGCGGAACCTAACAAATTGCACTTTTAGAACAAAAAAGATAGGTAATTTTCTTTGTACGTTGCTAGCATAACTCAGCACAATGTCACTATGGCAGTCGGCCCTTTAGAAACTAAAGTTTGTAAACATTTTGCTTACAAATGGAAGGCCTCGGTGAGCCGCGAAATTTGGACAATTTTGTCGCGGTAAACCGCGGATTTTTGCAAACTGGTCCGCGGAATATGGCAAAATTTTAGGTTGATGGATATTCTTGTTGTCGGTTAGGCTATAATAGTGTGGAGTGTTTCGTCGACGTTTTTCATGCGTCGTCAGTGCCGATAAATCAGGAGTAAATGAGAGGCACGGTCGCTCGCTCGATTGAATGTCGCCATCGCCGGATATTGTTCGCAATTTGTCACGGGCGACGTTTCACTCGGCGAAAGAATACTCATTCACCTGACAGTTACTTCCGCAATCGCAGGAAATTTATTGGCCGAGACCCGGTATCGGCCGTGTGCGAGACTCTTTCTGTATTTAGCATTACGGAGCAGATTTATAGCAATTAATGCTGGCGGAAACTGAACTCGCTGTCGACACGACGTACCATTCTCAGACGCCGAATTGAGGAAGTGAGCTTCGTGAGAGCATGGACATGCTATTACGACGTTATTTGTTACAATTAGAATATCGAACGATTTTGAAAATTATTTTATTTCACTTGTAGGCCAACACTCAAATAGAGTTTGCAAAAAGCGATTATTTAACATCCCACTGGACACGCTTTTCAAATGTTTCGCTGCACTGCGTTGTCAAACAATTTTAAATTTTGAGTGATCACTTTATTACAATAAACTTTATTATACATTTTTGGATCAGTGTAGGCCTATACATATCTACGCCGTTTGTCAAAAAACGCAGGCAGACTGATTATTCCATTTTCGCCAAAAAACAGTATTAAGGTTGCCGTTTGGCATACGTTTTCGTCGTTGGTTTTGTAATGTTTTTAGCATTTCTTTAGCTTGTAGCTGCCTTATTTTGATGTTTTTTATGTTTGCATTGTGTGATTGTGCTGCTATCTGGCGTTTCGATAAATAAATATTGAATGATTTTCAAAATTTTTTGAATGGCACACGCTGCAGAAAATTCGCCGTGTGGTATTGTCATTTGATCAATGGAATGAATCTGTCGGTCTGTAAACGTGATCTTAATCCAACTGGGTCGGCTGCCAGGAAATCTGACGCATGCAGTTTTACTAGACCGCATGTTACCTGAACTAGTTGACGCACCTGTGCAGCTGCTACCTGTATTAGATTCTGTCAGACCACGTGACAAAGTCGTGCTCGTCTCTGTCAACAGTGTCGTGAATAATTATTGTTCTGATATGACGGAAGACGAATCGTCAGCCATTCGCGCTGCATCTCTAGCTGAATTTTGATATACGGGAGCGTCTTAACACCTTACCTTTTCTGTCTACTTCCATAATGTTTTACGTGGTATTTGTTGTCTTGCCTGAACAAGTAACAAGAAACCCAGCTGTCGCTAAGGTGGCTTATATTCGAAGGTCAGCGTTCGACTTCCGGTTGCGGAAAGAAAGCAATTTTCCAGAGTGACTCGTGGTAGATAGATTCTTGGTTGCTATCGATAGCCTACAGGTATTCGTCGTCGTCCTATCCAACGGTACCATCGCCGACTTTTTACGACGTACAGTTTAGACACAGGCATACGGACAGACGACAAACAGACGACACAGCGTACCGAAGGCTCGGCAAAAATGAGATCAGGATAGAAAAGAAGAACATGGGCTGTGTGGCAGAAAGACGTAAAAAAGGTCAAGTTCTATGAACTATAATAATAACGAATACTGATTGGAGTTGGCTGTAAATTAGGCTACTGAAGCTGATCGATTGATGCAGAAAGGGTTAAATGTAGTTCAAGTGTTCGCCAGCTCATCGACCGACCACTATTGGCTAACATGATTCTCATTTTCGTTCAGTTCTTGGTTTATATTGCTGTCCCTCTTTTACTTCTTCAGAACCGGGCATCATTTAGGTCTTTCTTTTGTATTACATTACCTTCAAGCCCCTGGGTCAGAACGCGCACATGTCAGCGAACCGTCAAATCAAATTTGTCTAGCGCTATACGTATTACAAGATCGAATCGACGGCGTTTTCAGCTGATGTTGAACAAATGACAGCTTTATGAAAATATTTCATGCCAAGTCTATGAATGTTGTTAACGAGTATCTGGATATGTTCGATGTTGTATCTGTTGCGATTATTATATTTTGAAACGGAAGCATAAATGCTTGGCGAGGTTTATCAACAGCCACAATTCTATGTGCAGTCTGTTGTTCTTAGAATTGACGAAAATGACTTGAATGACATAATATTATATAACGCTTTATTCGCACGTATGCAGAGACACAAAAGAACAATTCAAAGAAATAGACCAACAGACAGACTGACAGACAAAAGCACATCGTTCGTAAATAGTCAATCAGTTACTGACATGCAGAGAATTCTCATAATAAAGCATCATAACATATTTCATGCAAAGTTTAGTACATGGGCCTATGACATCGTGATACTTTCATTTATTTCATTGATTATTTGTATAATGTTTAGTTAAGTTTATTTAGGCGTATTGAAGTTATTTACTGCTATCTTCTGGCGAAATAAAGATATATGATCGAAGACGACAAGGAAAAAGAGACCTGTTTGCTACTACCGGGTAAGGTAGATCGCCAGTCAGTACTGCTGGTGCATCGCAGAGTCGCTCGTGACGTGACATTATCCCAGTAATTTCTTTCGCAAAAGTAAACGGTTGCCT
>Ga0209671_1007141_pt1 | contig 11554 bp, 6 predicted proteins | sample WorMetHERISLAND2_2_FD_187401 | JGI IMG/M metagenome (GOLD analysis project Ga0209671, IMG submission 187401) | Marine gutless worms symbiont microbial communities from Max Planck institute for Marine Microbiology, Germany - Olavius geniculatus... | ecosystem: Host-associated > Annelida >...
GTGTAGATAAATAAGTAAATTTCCATTGCGCACATTGACATTGGCAAACCCGCTGAATCTGAGGTGCAAAGACTGCGGTGAGGCCTAAAAGCTGGGCTGTAGGAAAAAGTTTCAAGTTGGCGACGAAAACAGAAGGGGAGTTGTCCAGGGAAATGGTACGCTTATTCCAAGTCGTGAAATGGTGAAAGATGCGTGCCCATGGACGCCGAGAGCCACAACGGGGCCCGAGGAAACATTCTCGCGGGGCCTCTCTGGGGAGAAAATTTGTTAATTTTTTCTGTCTAAAATGGTGCATTCTGCCATAATTTGTATTTTTGAGCGACGGCGGGCCGCTCAATTGTCGCGGGGCACGGAGTAACTTACCTCCCCCCCCCTTATCCTGTCGTCTCTCGACGGGCCTGCATGGCCACAGACATGGCCGTGGGTCCAGTTTTTGTAACCCAACCCAACCCATCGATTAAAAATATTCCACATCATCACAACTGTCATGGCACAACATAAAAAAACGGTAAGAACCTCTAGCACTGCAGCAAATTTCAAGTCAAACCAAATAAAACAGTTAGTCATCTGTGTTCAGCAGGATATATTTGTAAATGTGAAAAGTGATGGGTATCGAGAAGTAATCGTGGTTGCAACTAAGGGCTGTATGGCAATTAATCATATTTGAAAAAAACTCGACCCAACCCAACCCAACCCATGGGTCAACCCAACCCATGGCCATGTCTGCATAACCATGCTTATTGCATGCTGTGGCGTCTAACCTGCAACGTGTTCTATATACACACATCTGTATTTGGTTGCGTTTAATTGCTGTTGGGTGCGTTTATAGTAAACTGAAGAACGTGACTGCCGTCTGCCTGAGCTTCGACTCACTGCGTCTGCTACTTGCCTGCGACGACGGAAGCATCTACGTACTGGACGTGTTGACCTTCAAATTCAAGGACAAGGTCATCCAGCAGGACTCGCTGATACAGCAGTAAGTCTGTTCGTTCATTAACCTTCCGGCAGCACCTGCGTATGTGATAAAATAAAAACAAAGTTGCGTTGAAAAAAAATTTGTTTTGTCTTACATACGCCGATTAGAATGTGAATTTATTTAGCGCATTTCGTTAGAAGAACGTACTAATGCATTCGTTGTTAACGTAGTACTGGCGGTTAAACAGGATTGTCTTCAGAATTATCTCCGAGGTCCTCTGGTGTACTGAACGTCAGAGTAGGCCTAACAATTGAAAAAGCCTCTGATATTTTTGCTTGTATTCTATATTTTGGTCGTGCTACTGACCGCGTTCTCATTGTGAACTAGGGCATGCATACGTTTCGTAACGCTCTTGAGTGTGTCACGCCAGTGTAACAAGACGCAACTAGAAAGCAGTCATAGTTCGCAGGTACCTCCGCCAAGGCAGTGCTATTCGCTAGGTGGCGAAGGTAATAAATTGTCGGAGGTAATAAACTCTAGATCGCGAAGAAACGTGATTATTTCATGATCCCGATCGACGGCATGTTTTGCCCGGGATGTGTGCGTTATAAACAGACACGAGACGCGTTTCAGCAGTCGTGCTTGACTGGACCGAGATTATGGGCGCTTATAACACTGCAGACACTGTGGTGAGTGAGAGACAGGAAGTCGTGAAAGTATAGTAGTAATACTTGTATGTATCACAGTCATTGGGGATGCATGAATCGTGATACGGGATGGAATATCTTCACGCCAGCTGCAATGTGCTGCTGCTGCTGCCTCTGTAAGACCTATGCGTCCAGTGACCCAGTGACACGTCGCTTGCCGCGTGGTCGCCGCCGTGTCTTGCCGTTCTCTGCATCTCAATGCGCCGCAAGGGAGCGGAGGTGTGCGCGTCCGCGAATCTTCAGTCCGCACGCCCGTCCGCACGGTCTGCAACCGCAGCCGCAACAGTCTCTACATGTACACTCTCCGATCCGCAATTCGTTCGCGCTGACACTGAGTCAGCAGTTTATCTCAGGCAAACAGTCTCGGTCTTATATACTGTAGGCCTGTCTACCTGCAGTTGCGTAATGCGTTGAAACAACAACGGTTGGAAATATTTCGTATGAATGCAGTAAGCAGGGTAAGGTCAGTCGCTTTCTGAACGTCGTCGTTCGATTAACAGCAATCGGTGACACTTAACTGTTGAATAAATTAGAACCAGTGTTATTCATATTTAAAAAAAAAACTTCTTTTAGCAAAATGCACATGCGGCGTGTAAAGGAGGATGATCCGCAGTGCGTGAAAATATATTGAGCGGATACTCCGCCAGTCGCAATCAACACATCTCTGGATGCAAGGGATGCCGGCTGCTGCAGCAGGTCTCTGAGCGTCCATTATCAACGCGTGGAGCCCCACCAGACCGCAATCGGCCGGTGGCCGAGGGTCGTACGTATGGGAATACCAATTGAATTGTATGCGGGCGCTCGGTCGCTGCAGGGCTGTGCTTTGGCTTGCTGTCGACGCGTTGTCCGAAGGAAGGAAGCAATGAATTCGATGCATGCACCGGCAGCAGTCCTTCTTTGTCGTCGTCCCATCCACTTCATCGTGTATACAGCACAGATTCCGATTACTTCGATTTGTGGTTGCGGATTTTATTTGTACAGCGTGCTTTCTAGAACAAGCCGCACATCATTTTGGTGTCGGTTTGATCTGCTGTATGTGGTCTTCGAGACCCGTTTTAAAAGGCCAAGACCAAAACTTTATTTTTTTTTTGTCTACGAGGCGCCTCGAGACCAAAACTTTGTCTCGAGGACTATATCACTGCTTTGATATGATATGGGGTTGTGAGCTACCGCTTGTTGCACGACTTGTTTTACAGAAAATCCGCTGCATTTCGAAATAGTTTTGGCTTATAATAATTATGCCTCAGCTAGGCCTATAGCACTGTTATTGTTCCGTTCGCCAAAGAACATAACCATCTCGTTCAGCGTAATAATCGGAATAATTGGATTAGCACAAGTGCTTGCCTGCTTGTATTTGCGGTAGAGAAGTTCACCGAACCCCCCTCCCCCCTCTCACAAAACGATCGATGGGAAGGCAATTGGTAAATTGTCAGGTACTGCGCGTTCGACATAACGGCGTCATGTAACTGGTATTAAACGATCGTGATTTTCACAGCGGGCGGGCTGGCACGCATGCAGTATGTACGGCCGTATAATCGCTCAATTTCGCCGTCATTCATGTCATTGCGGCACTAAATGTAGATGGACTTGGGGTAGGGTGCTTATTTCATGGGGAACTGTGCCGTGCCGGAATTACTGGCTACCAAATTGGGTGAGATTCAGTGTGAAAGTCGCCCCCGCGTCAATTTTAGTCCACTGTTGCCCATCTAACCACCTTTTTGCGGAGCCGTATAATATACCACCTGTTTTCTCTCTCATACAATGAGCCTGTCACAAGATGTGTATTTATGCGGGGACAGTTCACTAGTTCGAATTGGCGTTATAGTTCGAATAGCGGGATGCGGGATGGTTCGGACTTAGGAATAGGGATAAATTGCTCTGGCCGCCTTTGGCTGACGAAATTCGCACTAGTGGGTGACCATGCGGCGGTTATCTCTTGCGCCGCTGAAAACGTGGCGCATGGACGCGGGCACGGCGTCGGCTCGTGTATATGTCATATGGATGAATATGTATGTACCAAAGCGACAGTGCTGTCGCTTCTTGGCAGCGGCTGCTCGCTATCTAGACAACCTGTTGCCGTGCGATGCCTTGCAGGCGCTCTCGGCCGGCGCTCATGTTCGCTATTGATTTGCCGCGCAGGTCTCGCTCTGCCAGAGCATCCGGCATCCACTTGAACGCTCGTCATTCCCGCTGTTTATATACACGCACGTATATAGGCTGCGCGCTCTTGATAACCGTGCTTCAGTTCTTCCTACTCGTATCTGCAGGAGATGATTTGCCCGCTAAATCAGACGGAAATCTGTACGATCAGTTGTCGCGCACGATGATAAGCTGGCGTGCGTCGGTTCTTCGTCGTCGCCAGCTGATTTTTCTGCTCTGGAGTCGCTCAACTGCAGTGACGCCAGGCCAGCCATTGGCTTGGGGTCGGTCTTGTGGTGCTACAAGGGCACATCCAAAATCCAAAGTTTGTTGCCTGGTCACCATTGGTCAAATTTAGAAATAAGAGCGTGCGACATTTAAAAAAATCAGTTTCTGAGCATTTACACATTATTACCATAGTCAGTTCATATTTTGGTCGTTTATCGTTGATATTCGGTTTGCCGTGGAAGCGTACAGAGTACAGACTACAGAGTACTAATTCTAGCAAACTTTTATCTTATAAAAAATTCGATCGCAAATGGACCATTTTTATCTTATGAGCCAATACTCTACAGTCAGCCCAGAAAGACTTTCGTGACCTTCAAAATGACCTTGAAAATCAGTTCCGAGAGTCGCAGCCGCTCTAGTCGTTTTTGCCTTTCCATCGTGGATTGAACCAACATTGATACCTGCTATTAACACGCGATGCTACAGAAATTGTTCTAGAGGCTTTTTCCAAGTTTGGCTGGCCCACTATCACTGCGTAGTGAGTGCGGAGGTTGAAGTGTCATGCCGATGACGTCTGGAATGGTGTTTACACTGGCAGACGGTCGACTCGACGACGACCTGAACCGTGATTGCTCATACAGATAACCGACAATCGCTCAGTCGCCCCCAGTTTGTCAAAACAAACGCAGTTGCTTTAGCATTTCGGCTGCAATTTTGTCGCTGGCCTTCGCTTCTGCAGTCTGTGCCCATGCAGCGTCAATCTCATGATACGCCAGTCTACGCTCGGCATATGCATATAGGCCACGCAGGACCGAATTTATCTAAGGCTATAGCTCAGAGAAGGCACAGTTTTCTAGTCGTCAAGTCTGCCCAAAAAGGCGCATTTTAATTAAATAGATGGCCGCGTCCGCCTGACCGGTTTCCTATGACATTAGTTCGTTCCATAAGGCAGTGGTCAGGCTGTTGTCAAACTGCATGTCGATTTCGGGGAATGGTAAGATAAAAATCTGGCTACTGTGTCCGAAAGTCAGCACCGAAAATTCGGGCGGGGTCAGGTCGAATAATTTAGACTGCTGAGATGCTGGGATCACGTTTTGCTTTGAACATCGGATCTGCTAGCGACGACTCGCCTGTGTGAAGTTACTGCGTGCAATAGATCATTTGCAACAACTCGCTCGTTCATTCGGCAATTTGGCGGTTGCTTGTTCTAGCGGTCGTCGTCGGTGTGATATATGACGTGCCGACTGCGATGTCACAGTCTGCTCTCTTAACCCAACTTACAGCCTGAATTAAGCAGCGGTTACACAGAGAAACCATCGAGCCAAGTCGAGCCTGTAAAAACGTTCCAGAACTGTAGATCCTGGTTATAGGCCGTGTTTAGGCGCAGAAAGACAAAACGTTCGAAAATATTTGCAAATGTTTTCTGCCTTATTTTGCATGTAACCAGTGATCAAATTTTACATTCGAGCTATGCGCAGTGGTGCTAAATGCTTCAAAACATTCCTGCAAAATTTATGTTTTAGCGTAAAACTTTTAAAATGTTTTTTTTTCGTTCTCGTGTATGTAATGATTGTAATCGCGATCTTTGTCAGAGCTACTGGACGCCGACGCTGTTGTGAAAGACAAGACACTTTATAATGTTAATTGGCGCAGGTTTGGATATGAAATTTGTTGACTGGGACTTGATTAGTGACGGCGGGTGATAAGTGGAGGTCGCGTTCGTCGCGCTGCCAGCTGCGTTTGAAGTTGATCATCTGCGGCATTTGTACAGCGCAGTCCAGCGCACTTGCAGCCGCCCAGTCCCCGAGCTCGCTGCCTCCAGTAGCTCTAGCTGCCATTTCACTCGAATGCTTGCGTCAAGCAGCGACCCCACTTACCGGGATCCTGGCGGGAATTTCGGCCAGGATTTTTTTATTCCGGCGGGGGAAATTTGAGGGCGGTCACTAAGCCTGTCACTCACTCGGTATTATTATAAAGCAAAGTACACGCCCTATGGGCGGGTTAGGCCTACTTTGCTAGTGAAATGAACGTTCGTAAGAGTTTGGGACTTAGGAGGAATTGTACGCAGTACGTAGTACGCGGTCGTAATAACGTGCAGAGGGCGCCACTGATCCAATTGCCAGCGCGAGCCGGTATGACACCGGCACACGTTGCAGAGACTATGAAATTCGTGGCCGGCCTTAAGGCCTTAGGCTGGGACCTTTAAGTGGCCGTCATTCACCAGATGTTGCCAAAGCTGAGCACTTTACTGACGAACTTGACAGAATCAGCGGGGAAAGAAGACCCGGCAACTCAACCCCCGTTCCTCAGGCTGCCCGTGAAGGCAGGTGGGGGCACGTACCCAAGGCCCAAGGACTCAAACGCCACGGTCGGGGTCCGCGACCGTGCAACAGGGAAGGCGCTGGAGGGGGCTGACAGACAGACTGACAAACAAACAGATTTTCCGCCCATTATAGTAAGATTATGGGCCTATTCATGCAAGTATGGCGGACAATGAAGACGCGTTGGCTGTTGCAGCAATATTAACTGGCGCGCGCTGGTGCTATAGCCATTCTCTTTTCTGCTCAGGTACATTCTGTTCTGTCTGTCTGTTTGTCCGCAATCGGATCCTCCGCGTTGTGCCGTTTGCGTTTCTGCACGACGGTGTGCCCCATTGGACGGACGAACGGAACGCGTGCTTGCAGTTTTTTTTCGTCGTGGGCTCGCTGCTGCTGTTGCTGCTGTGCCTTGCAACTGAGCCAAGCATCACACAGCTCACACGACGACGACGTATATCGACGACCCAATATTTATTTATTGACTTTAGCGGAGCGTGGAGCGAAAAACAGGACGAGCGAAAGCAAGCGAGATTTTTGCCGTGTGCGAGCGACAATACATACGAGCGAGTCGAAGCGAGCACAGTTCAGACCGGGCACGCTTTTTTGACTGGCGAGCGTATTGGCGCTATTTATTTGTCTGTCGTACTACTCAAATCAGTCATCTACAAAGCAAGTCCCACTTGCTTCGATTTATCGTGCAAGATTATGCAGTACCACAAAGTCCACAAAAACGAAGTAGTGGAGTTTGAGTCTTACTCTTTAATTAATTTCAGTCGTGTTCTGACAGGCATACTAACTTAACGTTTAGCCTAATGGCGACGAAGTTTATCAGCCTGTGTCGATATTTGTGTTTCTAGTTATACTTAGGCCTACTTACTGTCAGTTTTTGACGTGTTACAGCTATACATGTAGGCCTATGACCCATCACTGATAACCAAAGACGGCCGGCGACTGCAGTGTATAATATGCGCGTCTATGGGACAGTTGTCGTCTGTCGTCCGTCCATCGTCTGTCTGTCTCGGATGTAATGTGGCTATACGGTAAGTCGTAAAGAGTTGGCGATGGTACTATCGGATAAGGTGCTGACAACTTTTTATAGGTTGTCAATAATCTTAAATGTCTTAATCTGCAGCGGTTTGGCCGCAGTTTTTAAGTTGAGCGTGGCGTCGCCAGTTCCTAAGCTATTAGCTTGTTATATCATTTTGTTATGGTATTAGTTGCGTATTGTTTCTTTCACAGTCACATTTTCTCGCGATTCTATTTGCTCTTTTTTTGTCTCAAGTTCTCATATGCAACTGAAGGTCTGGTGAGCGCATTATTGAAGCTCCTGCAGCAAGCAAGGTCCATGGTGATGCAACCTGGATGCAAAATAACATTGTACTTGGTCGCGTCGAATAAAACCTAGTTACACTGTAGTGTTGTCTGTCGCACAGAATGTCGTGAAAGTAGGGGGAGGGGGTTGCAGGCTGCTTTACTTTTCATAGAGGGGGTGCGCCACGATCCCCCCCTCCCGGCTCCGATGCCTCTGGATGACGCCGTAGTCAGAGCTGAGTTAATGATTTAACCTTCTGCCGTTGTCTGCCGTCCGGTCGCAGCGGTTGTAAATTGTTAGCTGGTCGCCGGTCTGCGAACATTGCCTAACTGCTTGCATCCCCACCCCACCTTGCCCCTTGCCTGGTGTCTGACCCCCTGAGTCCCCTCTCCCTGTGTAAATCTGGGCGTTCGTTGGTTTCGTTCACTTATTTGCGTTGTTCTGTGCCATTTGCGTACGGGGTTGCTCTCATGCCTGTCTCTCGTTCAGTAAAATTTACGGGGCTGCGGTTCGCCGGTAGGCAGGCTATAGCCTTAGCCTATCGTTTTCGTGATGTGCATATAGACCGCACTTATCAGTGTTTTGAGGAACCGCCGAACTTCCGATTGTGGGCAAATCTAACTTTCCCAGGCAACAGGCTTTAGTATAGGCCTTACCGGGCGCGTTCACACGTGTCAGGTGGCAGGTAACACGGTGTGATCCCATATGGCAGGTGACGCTCTGTAGCTGTGCGATGCTTTTCTGTAATGACCTGTACACTATCTTTTAATCTCTTTCGCATTTCGAGTTGACTGGAAGTTTAGTACCACTGGGAAACTGACAGAAGTTACATTAGGCTACTGTGTTATTGTCCGCGATAGGGGCGCAGCTTCGTTTCATTTTCAGGCACCAATTTGAGCAGGTTCTGGGAAGCGGGTTTGAGACCCAGAAGCTGAGATCGTCGTTATAAATTTGCAACATATTTTAGCGGCTTTCACAATGAATGCGAACTTATCCAAGTTTCAGCTGATGAAAATGCTCATAATGTTTGATTTTTTACGCGCGAGAGCTAGCATAGCTAGCATAGCGCGTACGGTATTAGCTATGGTAATTCTGTCTTGGAGTCTGTCACAACCCTGTACCGATCGGAGCCCAGGTGAGATAGAGACTTCTAGTTTTCGCCGTATGATAGCTTAGAGTCTCTAGTATTTTGCGACAAAATTTTATGCTACTGGGTAAAAGGGGTCCCCACGAACGAGGGGGAGAAAGAAGGGCACCCCCTTAAAAAGGCGCTATTCTAGAGTTATTGGCTCGTCTAACGTGAAAATGGTTGCAGATAAGCACAAACATGCTGCTTATTATAACAAGCACTGGCGACGAGCTTCTTAGAAATGTCAACATCGATGTTCTTGAATGACCATGAACCTTCAAATAGGGGGTTTTAGTGAATTTTTCGCGATTTCGGGCTGCGACACGCATGTCAAGAGTGAATTGCGCCGAAATGGCTGGAGATAGACCAAGACAATCTGCATGTGAAATATTCAGCGTTGAATAAAGATTTCAGCCGTCCAAGTCTGAACCTTCTAGATTCAAGACGGCCTGCGCACGCGGGTGTCAAACAGGGGTACCCCTGTAAAGAGTGGTTATTTATTTCGCTGTTCGTTTGTCTTGCATGAAAATGGTTGCAGATAGGCACAGACATGCTGCTTATTATAACAAGCACTGTCGACGAGCTTCTTAGGAATGCCAACATCGATGACCCTGAATGATCTTGAACCCTAAAAATATTGATTTTAAGTGATTTTTTTGCGATTTTTGCTGCAAAAGAGTGAATTGCGACGAAATGGATGGAGATAGACCAAGATTACCTGCGAACAGGAACTGCCATAGGCTCCCGCGCATCTCATGTGCATTAGCTCAGATTTCTTGATATTATTTGCCAAATCTTTTAATCGTAAGTCTACATTTTCAAATTCTGGGATTCTCGTCTTCCTGTTTTGATTACACAGTTTGATTGGTCCATCGTGCATAAAATGTGCAATTGGAGATAATGCTAAGAAACCTAGTCTTTAAGTTTAAAGCCTGGAGCGATGCATGTGATAGTGTGGCCGTCTCCTCGTTGGTGTTTTGGTCGTTATTGGATGACGGAAAGTCTTCGTCGCTGTCGTCCTAAGACGTTAATAAACAGAAACTCAATATGCCGCTCTGCCAGTTCTAAAATATCTTGGTAACCGGTGGAGCTGCTTATTGTGTTTTATGGCGAAGCTTTGTCACTGTATTCAGTGGTTAAAGTATAAATACAGCGATGGGGGAACGCTAGTTTGGCTTTGGGCCACCGTTGGTGGTTTTTGGCCTCTTGCTGCGTCTTCTGAGAACTTAAGGCGGGGGAACGCTTTGGACTAAAAACTACAGGCGGGGGAACACAGGTTCACCCCACGTTTCCCATACTTTAGCCACTGGCTGTACTGTCTTACGACAAAATGCAGACGATCAGTACTACGTATATCAATAGGCTGCATAAATATTGACATTTTGAAACTCATAATTCACTTGACACCTGTTGTGCACGCTGTTGCTATGTGTTTTATGGTTATCGTTTATCAATTGTGCTCCGCTTTTGCAATAGACATACGAGTTGGCGTCATATTTTTCCGACAAGACATTTAGGAGCTCTTCTGACAACCGTCGCCGGCCGGATTATTATGCGGTTTATGCAGTTGAGTCGTTGACTACAAAAGAGTAATAACAGTAATAATAGGTATAGCAACTTTCAGATTTTACTGCTCTTGGTTCCCGTGAATAAAACCGATACAGTTGATATTGAGTCGTGTTTCATACATTCATAGCCCTCCCTATCTTGCTGCTGCTACGTTCATAACGGATCTAGCCGTTTCCATTGTTCTGTCGTCATTTTTCATGTGATATCAAAGTGTCGACATAAAAATATTCTGTTTAGTAATGCATTATTTTCTTTCAATCGTTCGGGTAAGCGGAACTGAACACTGCCCCAGAGGCAATCCAATGAGTTCATATAGTGTGTTATTTCCGCCGATAAACTGGTCACAGGCGCAGCCCTGTGTTAATGGCGACCGGCTAAGTCAATGGAGAATGGCAAAATTCGACCCCGCGCAGATCCGAAACCCCTCAACCGATCGACGCAAAATTTGAAAGAGGTGATTACGTCCGCGAGACGACCCCCTGTGCAAAATTTCGTGCAAATCCGTCTATTGGGGGCTTCTCGGCAATTGGGTGAAATATAACGAAAATTTTTCTCGGATATATATACTTTTTTGTTGACCGACCTACAGGTCAGACCGCCCGACGGATTTTCACGCGCGATGGCTCGGACAACGCGGCCTCACGCAAGGGTCAAACCTTTTTGGGAACCGAAATTCAAAGTTAATATCTAACCCCTGAAAAATCCCCCAAAGTCGAAAATTGGGCCCAAAAACGGACTTGAAAATTTTCGGCCAAAAACGCTCCTGTATAAAAATTCCACTTATAAACGGCCCCTAGTCGTCATCGTAGGACCATAAAAGTTGTATAGTGAAGAGAAAATATGGCCTCGGGAATTCCAAATATGTGGTCATTTTGGACCCCCTGCTTACAGGTCACGTGACACGGAGCATGCGCAGTGAATTTTTGGCCTTTAACATGTCCAAATGCAACTTTGAGGCTTTATATCTCCGTAACGGTGAAAGATAGACGCATGGTTCTAATGGACCACCAATAGGAAACTACATATGCCGAGTCCAATGGTCACATGACCGATGACGTCACGTGACCCCTAAAGATCAAAATCGTGACCCCAAAATATTTAAGGTTTAGTGTCATCATGGCCGTAGAAAGCAGATGGTTTATAATTGACCATCAACATAAAAACTTTGTTATTGTAATAAAACAGCAAATATAAATGTACATGTACAAAACATCAGTTTATACACTACTTAACGAG
>Ga0209671_1007145_pt1 | contig 11554 bp, 4 predicted proteins | sample WorMetHERISLAND2_2_FD_187401 | JGI IMG/M metagenome (GOLD analysis project Ga0209671, IMG submission 187401) | Marine gutless worms symbiont microbial communities from Max Planck institute for Marine Microbiology, Germany - Olavius geniculatus... | ecosystem: Host-associated > Annelida >...
CCCACCACAGAGTTACGAGACTACAGTAGAACGACTACGACCACAGCTTTATCTCGGTAGGCAGATCGCGTTAGTGGTTGACCTAGTTGAATAATGAGCGTCCAAATAAGGCAATAGGGGCGGAGTCTGGTCGAACAGACACGCCTTGTTTGCTGATGAAAAACGCAGCTATGGTCGGGACCGACCGCCCTCATTGACCAAAAGTAGGGAGGGGCAGGACGTCGCCATTGCAGACAGCTTTTTCATTTAAGTCTTCGACTTTTGGCCTTTGTTTTGTAGCGGACCCAAACATTTCATCTGGGGACTTGCTCCCCTGGCTCCCGCCAGCGGATCCCGCTGGGTACTCTTATTTCAGATCTCTTTTGTGGGCTCATGCATTGCATTCACCATGGTCCACCAGCATGAGAAATCCTGGATCCGTCACTGAATCACTGCACTTGCTCTGAGCCGTCCCCGAAATGCCCTATACTGTGTCGGGTGGGACGTTAAACCCTACACACTCACTCACTCACTCACTGAGCTGTATCTATGAGTTTTGAGCGTGTCCTGGTACGTGCCAGGACAACCGTACCCACCCGTGATGTGTTGCCATGATTTAAAGCCACGAGGATTGTGACGCTGTCGTTTGTAGCCACGCGTTTTTTGTCTTGACATTGTATCTTAAATCTGCGTCTGAGAAGAAAATGTTTGTAACTCAGTTGTTCTTTGGAATTCGATGACTTTGTTCGAATCCCATTCAGTCGGAACCAGGAAACGTCGCATATAAACGGCCAAAAATGTCACCACCGGATGCGTTCTTTAAGCTCGAAATGCCTGAAAATGCTTTTGCAGCTGGGGTTTAACGCCGCGCCCCACTGGGGGAGCTTACAGTGATTCCCAATGCCCCCAGTTGGATTAATGGAAGGCCCCTTTGAGGCCCAGTGGGTCGTAGTCAAACACCCCGTTGGAAAGGTCTGGCTTCGGGCCGCCTAGGTGTATTTCAGCACAATAGTGCTGTAGTGGCGTCATGAGTTAAAAAAATTATGCAGGGCAAGAAGTAGCAATTTTTCGGCAGACCGTGCAAATTTTTGACAGAATTCCGACAGACAGTGTTGCACATTTCGGACAGGCGATGATGGTTGCTCAGAATTGCAATTTTGCTTCTGAATTTGCCGCAAATGGGGGTTTTTAGTTCCAAATTTAACATTTTTGGATGACATATTTCCGACAGCCAAAAATTTGTGAGATGGTCAATTTGTCGTCCCCTGCCCTGTGCTCTTCGCGATGCCGCGGGTGCTATAATTATATGTTGATGTGGGTGGGCGTGTTTACGCCAGCCCCCGTCTGTGTGTGTGTGTGTTTGACTCTTTCTTGTGTATATATGAACAGTGAGATATTTATTGCTGGACGATGATGCTGATGATGTTGATGACGATGATTACTGTTTGTCTGTGGTACTACTATTATACGGGTTTCCACTAACACTCTGATGGTTGCTGTCGCTCGTCTTGTCAAGAGCTCGTTTTGATTTTGTTGCTTCTTTGAGACCAGTGCTTGAAGTGAGTGGGTCGGTATGGGATGCTGTGGCATACCGTCTGGCACTTCCTTGTTCGCCTGGAGAGCATATACCACCACTGCTTTTGTCAGATCGGGCCTGCCAAGTCGCCCGCGTTGAGCGACGTCACGACCCGCTCAGCCGCGCAGTCACTTATCACCCGCCGACGTTCCGATTTGCCTATATTGTTTATCTGCACTAAATTCGGCCAGTTGTTTCTCAGGAAAGTACGGTTGAAATTGTTGCACCAAATTTGATGTCGGCTGGGGCTCTGCCTCGCAGCACACTGGGGGAGGCTCAGTGCTCTGCAGACGCTTGAGCTGGATTTAAGGGGTCCTGTGCTTCTAGAGGGTGTGGCTCGGTAGTCTAACGGTAACGTGTCGGACTTGTAATCCTGAGGTAACTCAGAGGCGCAGGTTCGACTCCGCACCGGGACACTGCCGGGTAACGACCTTAGGCAAGTTGTTCACACACATGTGCCTCTGTCACCAAGCAGTATAATTTAGTACCGGCTTCACCGCTGGGACGTAAACAGGCACACCGCGCGATACACTGGCCCCGTATCCGTGGTCTCGCAGTGTACAGACTGGTGTCTGGCTGAGGGTCTTAGGAAACGGAGATTAGCGTCGCCCTATGGGCCGTAAGGCTCGGGAAGGACTTTACGTTTACGTTTTACGTTTATTAGCATTTTACCGAGTACCGACGACGGGTTTGTGACTGATTATATGTCGCGTTCTATGGAGACTGGGATCAGCTCAAGTTGCGCAGAGTTCGTATCGAGCTGAGCATCGAGTACTTTCGTATTCTGTGGAGTATTTAACGACGACTTCACGGCGTGGATGACAGTTGTTGTCAGCATCATTGCTGCTGCTGACTTGTCCCCGGGGCGGGAGAACAGACTAACAGTGCGCATGCGCAATATATCACGTGACCAGACGACATCGACGACAGCTGATAAGATGGCGTGCGTCTTCAGATATTACGTTATGTCGTAGCGAATTTGTCCTTGACAAATAGCGAAAAGTAGCGATACCGCTTGTATTACCGTTACGAATGACTGATGCCTTCATACACACTAGAGACATCGCTGATTTTAGTCCGACCGAAATACAAAGAAAAAAACTATCTCGACCTGCTTTAATAACGCCAAAGACCAGTAAGAATTATTGTTTACTTTTGCATTAGACTATACTGTTTATTTTTGTGTTACATGTACGTTAAATTCGTGTTTGACATTTTAGTTCGGTAATTTTTGCCAGTACTGCGTTTATTTCACTAGCGATTTTTTTTTGTTTTCTTTAACCGGAAACAAAACACCGGTCTGACGTTGGCCAGCTTCTTATAGGCCCTATTTCAAATTCCGTCTCGTGTTCCAGCGAGCGTGCTTCATAATAATTCTAGAGATACGGCTGCTGCTGCGGCGGCGACACAAGACAGAAGCTAATAAATGCCTTGTCGTAAGACGATATCACGGTCTAGCTAGCGTGAAACTAATAGAAGTAATAAATAAGGCGAATGTTGTTACCAGACGTTACCTCGAAGAGCAAGTGACAGGCTGTTGCCAGTGGCTTCTATCCTTATACCTGGTGGGCGCAGCTTGCGCCCAGTGAAACATAGGGGGAGTTTTGATAAAGTTGTAGATCAAAACTTTCCCCCTATTTTCACTGCACAATCTACTCCCTTAACAAAATTTTCTCCACAGAGGGGAAAGAAGTCCAAAATAGAAGGGAAACTTGAGTCAGAAATTGGGGGAACCAGAGCCTAAAACTGAGGGGGAGTTGCACCCAATTTTGATTCCAGATTTGGGGGAATAGAAGCCACTGGCTATTGCTCTCGTATTGGGATGTGAAAAGGATTCGAACTCGTATCGAGTCGAGATCGCTTCGAATGCATCATTTAACGTCATGTCGTTTATAACATTGCACGAACTACTTGCCAACTTTTTGTAATAACTGCTCTACTTCATAAACATGCAGTCAGAAACTGACTGATTAATTTGCGGTGCGGATGTATTTTAAATTGACGAAAAAATATGTGAAATGTTTTGAAAGTCATTAAAATAGCATGACGGAAGACAATAAGGCGTGGGATGGAAGTAGACTTATGGTGAAAAATGAAGCAAGCCTGAAAGAAGTAAATGCGATAATAGTTGGGATTGTCCTGGTCTGTTGGCTCTGTCCAGATGATCCCAAAAGTTTATTTTAAAGTTTACTGGTTATGGTCAGAAAAAAGCTTGATGGTCCTCGAGCAAGAGCAACAACAGATAAAACAAGAAAAGCCTTGCTAACGCAATGGGGTACGCGCAACAGCGGTGCATGTTTGAAAGCCCATTGAAACAAAATCTAAGTCAGTCGCCAGAGGGCGTCAGACAACCGGCGGCTAATTATCCATAGTGTTTTACTTGTACTCACCAGAGGGCGTGACCTGTCTCGCTCAGCCAACGGCATATCGGCTAGAAATCGCAAATTTTTTCTACCCCTCATTTAGCACCCTCGTTCGGGGTGACCCCTTTCGAATTTATGGAAAAGCTTTACGGTTCCTGAAACTAGAGTCTTCCAAGCAGCTGACGGTGAAGATTTGGTAATCCTAGCTTGCACCGTTTTTGGACTGATCCACCCGTGTAACGGACGGACAGACGGACAGACAGAATTGCGATGGCTAAGACGCGCTACAGCAGTAGTTGCTGTTGCGCGTAAAAACGAATTGTGCAAGACTATAAACATGTCTAAGGTCAGTAATAGTGTAGTAAAAAGTCAGAAGAGAAGAACCAATGAAGAATTAAGCCTATACTGTGTACAGTAACATGAGGGCATTTATGCACAAACTCTGCGTCTGAATCTGGCTTAAAGCACGCGGCGAGTCCTATACGTGAAAAGACGGAAGGAAAGTCTGCTGTCTGCACTCAGGCGATAGCGACTGACTGAGAAGCTTGAGTTTATAGTTTCTGCTGCAGAACGCTTCAGCTTTAAAGTCAGCCCGATCGGCTAGCTAGTCGTTAACGAACTAGCAACTTGTATAGAACTAGGTGTATACGGTACGCCCAGTGTTTAGGTTCTCACGACACCGACGAGATCGATGTTTTGGTAGACAGAAGAAGATTAGGTCAGAGTGGACTTGCAGTTTATGGCTGCTGACTGGCCGCACTTGTCTTGCTAGCTCAGTCTGAATCATACCATGCTTGCATTCGGATTGTGTGGGCGGCTGCGGCAGCTGACCACTCGAAAGATCGTCAGTCGGCGACTGTGCAGACTGTTATGACATGCACGGCTCGCCCATAACACTACGCGTCACCGCCCGCTAGTGGCGTAGCCAAAGGGGGGCCCTGGGGGCCCAGGCTCTCCAGTCCTCCAGACAAAACATTAGCATACGCATAAACTGCACAAAATTTGCCAATTTGGTCAGTTTATTTGGCGAAAATAATATTTGTTGCCACCAGATCTCATCTTTTAAAGCTAAAATGCACCAAATTCCATTTCGGCTGGGAATCACAGCACCCCCAGACCTCCTAGCTGGATTTTAGGGGGTCCTACTTTTAAGGGAAGAGAAGAAAGAGAAAAGGGGAGGACACGCAGAAAGGGAGGGAAGAGGTAAAAGGGGAGGGCAGGAAGGAAAGGGACAAAAGGGAAAAGGAGGAAAGGGGAAAAGAGACGAGGCCCCCAATTGAAATTTCTGGCTTTGCCACTGCCGCCTGCCCACGTTGTGGAGGCACACAGACCTTAGGGTGTCATTTAAGGAGGCTGGATGGGTCTAAGAACCCTTCAAGGACTAAAAATTTTAATTTTTCCTGTAAATCGTACCTTTGAAACAGTGTTACTGCTTCAAAAACAATACGTTACGTAGACTGAGACCCCTAAGATTACTGCGACTCCCCTAATGATTTACTGAAATGACGCCACTGACAAAGGTCCGCAATTTCAGCTATACCACCGTCAGTTTCTCCGCACAGATTTATCGTCGGTTGTATTCGCAACAATTGTAATAAATATTTTACGCACAGGAAAGCCGATAATTTATTATTATGTCCACGAAGCAATGAAGACCGGCATTGTACCTGTTAGCCTCGACTTTAGTTCGTCAGCGTCGCCTAAGACTATTTTATTCAGTTATATTTTATTACCAGACTATATTCGTGCCATCAAGCATAAATCAATGTCCAAGACTTATAACCTGATCCTTGTCGGCCGTCCGCTGTTCCATCAGTGTTAAACTTAGCGCTGTGTTTAGGCTTTCTGTATTGTGCTAATAAATCTTTGGTTTGGCAGACCCAAATCAATAGGTATAAGCTTAATTGCTGTTGCTGTAGAAATACCACAAATTGATGATGAGTCAGATTTTGTCTGTGTGGACTTTTGTTTGGAATTATTCCAGTTAAAAACTATTTATTTTCGATGTTAGGCTACGTTCGGTGCGTGTATCATTCGCTGATCGTCGTTGTCGAAGTATAGGCTATGTTCACGAATCATGTGCCCAATTTTTGACGCGCTACAGCTATACTGTAAGGCGTCTGTGGCACGGTTGTCGTCCGTTGTCGTCTGTCTGTCGTCTGTAATAGACGTATTGTGGCTAAACGGTTAATTATAGGTGGTCAGCGATGGTATCATCAGATAGGGCGCTGGCAACTTCTTATAGGCGGACCCGTCAATAGTAACTACGTCTCATCTCTAGCAATATGGCCGCAATTTTCAATGGTTCCAAGGTTTCAAGCTATAAGCGGCCCTATCTCGGAAAAAGTGAGAGATTGCTATTAATCACTAATAGGAAATCGCATACGCCCTTTCAGATGAGATGAAAATCATTGAACTTGGATGACCTTGAATGTCAGTACTGCAACAGGAACTGTACGGACTGTAGCGGGTTTTCCCTAGCGGCAGCTGGGCTTTCTTGTTTGAAAGGTCGTTGTTGAGAGGTGAGACAGGTAATCGAATAAACATCGGCACAGAAACGGTCTGTGTCCAGGGAGGCATACGCTGGTCTGATACAATTAGGCTAATTCGAACACCCGCCCCGCGTCGAGAAAATCAAATTTAGAACTTGCTGTGAGGAGCTCCAAAGTGTACGAATCTCCATTTTGTTTGTCTCATAAGCTGGGTTAATGACTGAAAAATAGCTTAGCAGTTGATATAGGCCTAAGATATCTGATTATCATGCAGTATAGGCCTAGACACCATATTGTAATAAGACCATTTAGCTATAAGACACTTTAGTCGTTGTTGACATGTATACTGAAGGAAGATACCTTTATCTTCAGTTTGTCTGAATGCATGTGTGCAGGGCCAGGAGTTCGCGGAGGAATACAGCTTGGAGTACCGACGGGTCGATATCGGATCATGGACTCGCTTTCACGACCGCAACGGCAACGAAGTAAGCGCAAATTCTCCGACCGTCACCTTGTCAAAGCCTATCGGGTGGTCTTTATCAAAGCGTTTAAAGTTAAACGCCCTCAATTTAGTCTTAAACGCATTTCTGTAACTGCCTGGCGCAAACAAACGCTTTTTTGTTATAAACATTAATGGTCATTAATTTAAAATTGTACCACTGCCCATTGTTTAACGACCACAAAACTTAGGGGCCTACGTTATTTTTGACCCGTAATTATGAGCTAGTCTTTAAAACAAAAAAAACCTAGGATAGCCGACCGTACTGGATGTCAGTGACTTTCAAGGCCATCCAAGCTCAATAATTTCTATCTAGTCTGACAGGGCGTCTGCCACTTTCTATTATTGATTAATAATAAGAACCTTGGTTTTGTTATTGCGTTGGTTGTGCCAGTTATGGTAAATGAACTTCTTTCTCTCTCTCTCTCACCGTTTTTCAAATATGGCCAGTTTTTCGTTGAAAACACACATTTTTCTTACACCCTTCATTTAACCTCTAATTTGAAAATGTTCTCCATGGTGTAGATCGCTGAAATTTTGCATGCACGAGTTTTAAACACAATGGCTAATTATTCGTGCAAAACGTTTTTCCCTACGACCTACCCGTTAGCTAGGGTACATCCGTTACAGACGGACAAACGGACGACAACCATGCCAATAGCTCGACCGTTACTTAAGCACGGTTGGCTGAAAAACTTCAATGCACAACATGTATTAGTGCGTACCGGCAGTTGAGATAATTAGTGGAAAATGTGTAACGTTCAAATCAGTGCTTAGTGTTATGAAGTGCGTGCTGGAAACTGTTGCATAATAACGTGTGTGCAGAGCAATGTCCTGCTGTCGGACTGTTGAAAGTGGCCATTGAACAAGACACTTTAACACCGCGCAGTAGGCCCGATTGAACAGAACAGCCAATTATTACGACTGTGTTCAGTATCTGGCGTTTTGTGTCTGACAAGGTTGTAAATAAATGATGGTGGTTGGAACAAACTGCACATAATAACATCACACACACACTCATGCCACAGCGACAGGTGTTACGAATAATGATGTCAGATCAAAGACAAGTTCACGCCTATTCTGTCGTATTTATTGGTCAGGTCTGAAACCGCTAATGAGACGGACATGTTTTCTTACACATCTCATCGCTAATCGTGGCGCTGGTGTTTTCCAAGCTTGACTACGGCTCCGCAACTCTTGCCGGCCTTCCAAAGCAACTAATGGACAGGCTTCAGTCTGTGCAGAACGCCGCTGCACGGCTGATCTTCAATGCTTGTCGTCAGGACCACATTTAGCCGTTACTGCGCAGATTGCATTGGCTTCGGATGCCAGAACGCGTTGCGTTCCGGCTGGCAGTGCATATTCTGTCATATTTATTGGTCAGGTCTGAAACCGCTAATGAGACGGACGTGTTTTCTTACACATCTCGTCCGCGTGGATGATCTGAACAAAATTCGTGGATAGTCAGATCGGCGAGAAATCGTTTGGACGTGTGCGAGCCTGAAAATGCCCGTAGATTGCATATAACACATGGCGGCATATCATGAAGTTTTATTCGCAACAAGAGCCATGTCTGCCATAGGGGACGTTGCATGCAACACAAAATAGCAAAAAAGCCGAACTTATGAATGTTTTTTCTCCCCAGGACTACTTTGGGGCGCAGGGAAAGTGTTTGGAAACATGTACTACAAGCTGCACTACAGGGAAGTGTAAGTTATCAAATCTTTAAAAACCGTAATTTCTTGCTTATGCGTTACAATGCCGTTTCGACTGATTAACTGAAAACTAATCTTTAAATCCGTCCAGTGCGATACAGAGCTTGAAACGCTCGACTTTGATGAACCATATATGCACGTAGGTCTACTCCGGGCATGAAAGCGGCACCTCTAATTTTGACGAGACATTCTGAACCACGTAGGCTAAATGCGTTTTGATTGATTGATTGCGCGCTTAAAAATATGTCTGTCGCGACATTTTTTACTGCTGGACTTTTTTAACGCATTGAGTGTGAACTTTGAACGCTTCTCGTACTTCTTTCTTGGGATTTCTCTGGTGAGTTACACCCTGTTCCCTCTTTCTTTCATTTGTCATTCTTTGACATGAAAACACTAGTGATGTGATGTGGCGCGCTGTATGTACAAGGTGTTTCGAGGCAACAGCAACACGTACATCGCCGAGGTACGCGAGATCAGTCCTCCAATCATCGCTCGAAGAGTGCGCATCGTGCCTCGCAGCAGCTACGCGCGAACAGTCTGCATTCGCGTCGAGCTCTACGGATGTCCGTGGCGAGGTGCCAACCGTCGACGTTTCTTCGCGCTTTGCATTTATAATTACCCCGTTTACACGAGGAAACATACATGAGGCATACATGAAGCACACGTAGAGCGCACTTCGTGAATGTTTGCAATATACACCGTTATCAGGCCAGCTCAAAGAATGCTCGACGTATGCTTCGTGTATGCTTCCTCGTGTTAACGGGTATATAACGTATACTTCAGAGGCTTAGGCAGGATCTGGATGTAGTGGGGGTGGGTTGTTAGGAAGGATGTCCCTCTCTCCATGGGGGAAGGGATCTCGGGAGGGCGCTGTACCCGTCCCCAAAAATTTTTCGTTTTTTTTGCGAGAAAATAGTGTTTTGGTGCATTCTGGCAATATTTCGAGTGACTGAGTTTTTTATAGGGCACATGTGCCCTAGTGGTGTACTTTGAAGCAAGCAGTCACTAGCTTAAACCATCTGTCCACCACCTGTGGCCTATTTGTAGCCTGAAAATCGACGTCGTTCGTTTTCACTGCGAATTCGGTAAGCTTGTATAGAGCACAAAACATAACTAAAGTTGCAGTGAAATTTTGCAATAGCAGTTGTTCTTGCAACTCATTAGTTTAGTTTATAAACCTAGCTTAGTACAAATTAGACCTGATTTCTGGTATGTAGGCCTATGTCTGTTAAAAGTCACAATTATTGTGAGTATGAAACAGTATACGTGCATTAATCACATTTCTCTGCGTATATCGTGGGTCGGAGTCGGCACTTGTTTCACGGCCGCATTGTCCTGCTGTCCCCTGTCAATCAAACGCAAACAGTATTCCATGAACATGAATATTCTTTTGCGTTAAGGGTAAATTCTACAGAAAGCAGCTTTGAACCGTTGTCGTGTAGGCCTGTTCTTTTATTACTAGTCTATACCGCGAATACTTGACAGTGTCGTGCTGCGTTAGCGGCTTGGAAGAAGCGTTCGCGGTGGATTGGCTTTGGCGTCGTCAATCCTTGCATACACATATCTTCTCTTCTGTTAGAGGCTGGATGTGGCGTACTATGGCGGGAAATGTTTAGTGGGGTTTGCTGGTGAACTGAAGTTACTGAAGGTCGTCAGTGATTCGCTGAAGTGAGTGCTGATTCAGAGCACGGATGAATGACGCCACGGCTTCGCGTCACTCGCTGCTGCTGCTGTTGCTGACGTCACGCAGTGAATGACGCCGTCCTGTATACTCGGCTTAGTAGTGCACGGGCGCGGCGCCGCCGCATTCAATTTACTGTTGCTCGCAAATTGCAAGATTATCAAGCTTATCTGGCTTGTGGAGCTCTCTCATCCGAACGTAATCCGTCGACCGCGACCTGCACGATGTAGTGAAGACAAGACGTACGCGTGTGCTGTAGCTTGTAGGGTGGTTGACATAGTGAGTGAGTGAGTAGGGTTTAACGTCCCGCCCGACACAGTATAGGTCATTTCGGGGACGCGTGGTTTGACATAGAACGCCATCGCTTCGTCCTGTATTGCTGCGAGATGTGGAAAAAATGAGAGAATCTGCGACTGTGTATACTTTGACTTTAGAAAATCATAAAATTTAACGAATTTTGCGATCAAACCAACGCGCGTTTTTGTATGCGCAAACAAGACGCTGAAGCCTGATACCCAAACAAACGGGCAGAAGAAAAACTAAAATATTAAATATATATTATTTAATAAAATTTTTTCCCATAGAAGACTGTTTGTTCACAGTGGCGCGCAGCTTTGTAGCGATTAAAATGCTCAAAAAGATCCGTTGTATCTGGTCTGTCTTTTGCGCTGGTGTATCTCGTTTGTTTAGCGCTGATATGTCCGACTCGATTTACAGGATCGTGTACGATCACGATTTACCGATTTACAGGGCAGTTCACAGGTTTAAACCACGTTCAGCTCGCACTGGTACTGTTCTCGTAACTTTCGGCTGCAGTGTTATACCCCGTTTACACGATGAAGCAAACATCATCAAACATCGAGCAAACATCGAGCAAACGTCAAGCAAACATCAAGCGATCAGACCACACGTCATGCACATGTATTTTGAATACATTTGCTTGATGATTGCTTGATTGTGTAAACGGGGTATTACGTGCGTCATGAAGCAAACGACGGTGTGGCTTATGCCATCTGCAGCGTCGTTCAAGTACGATACCACACTGTCTGGAGTGGTATAAACTTGTACTGCGTAATCTCTTATTTATGCATTACAGCAGTGCGGAATCTACACTGTGTCTCAAAAAAAACCGGACCCCTATTACGTTTTGAAATAACTCTAACAAACTGTGCCTAATAATAATAATGATTAGCTGAGAAAATCGTCAAAATGTACTTAATATCGTAGTGTGTTACGGGCTTACGATATT
>Ga0209671_1007146_pt1 | contig 11553 bp, 5 predicted proteins | sample WorMetHERISLAND2_2_FD_187401 | JGI IMG/M metagenome (GOLD analysis project Ga0209671, IMG submission 187401) | Marine gutless worms symbiont microbial communities from Max Planck institute for Marine Microbiology, Germany - Olavius geniculatus... | ecosystem: Host-associated > Annelida >...
CCCCTTAGGCCCCTCCCGTCGGCGTGTGTCCACCGTCCCACTTTTTCAGAACTTCTGCTGTCACCGAAGAGATGGCGTACATAGACTTAAAGGAGCATGAGCACTAAAAGACTTAGGTCTATTGAAGTGAAACTGTGTATTGTTGTAGCAAACGATGGTGGCAAGGGCAATTAGATTGTTTGCCATTTTTTCAGTCTGCAAGTGTCGTGGGAGCCACGGCGGCTGTCGCTGGGTGTGCTGTAAATGGTGTATTTGAACACTGTACCGGTGTAGTGTCTCCTAAATATAAATTTTAAAATATAGATTAAGCTTAGTTATTTCGTATTAAACCGGTTTTAGTGATGGGCAATTTTAATGTGTACATGTATTACAAGCGGCGACTTCCTAGGATTGGCGACGGACCGAGCCCAGTTGATGTCAGCTAACTGCGGCAAGATCCACAAGGACAAGGACAACTACATGGAACAGGCAGGAAGGTACACGTTCGAAGGTCAACGAGAACTGCTTCAGGGGTCACGAGGTCACGTCCTGTATCAGGTCTCCTTCAAGGTCAGACCCACGTGTCAGCTATTTGTTTATATCTTTATTTATTTATTTATTATAGTCTAAACCATGATTGAAAGACATCTTGCTATGGGTGCTTCATTGTGACCATGCGTCTATCTAGCACCGTTATGGAGATATGGCCGTTTGAAGTTTTTCCAGGAAGGCTCTTCCAGGAAAAGAGGTCGGTCGTTGGTCGTCGGTCGGTCCTCAATATTACACTGATCTCATATACTCCTCTTCGCTATGTTAAGAACGTAGCGCGAGAGGAGAAAAGTTTGAAAAAATCTAACATCGCTAGGTACTCCATTAAGGAACGTATTTGCCAGCGTTTGAGAGGGACCATTTTGGTAATTTTTTTCCTTTGCTTGTATAACTTCTTGAATTAGTTACGATCAAACGCAAAGTTGTTTTCATTCGCGATATTCACTTCGGTGCTGTACATAATATTAACGATTTCGTTGCTACCGTGCGTTCTGCGTACATTGTAGCCAAATGATCTATTTATATCTGTGCTTTTAATTTTGTTTATTTTAGGTTTTTTGAATAAGGTGTTGTTTGTATGCATGATTTCATAATCATGATAACAAAGACCGAAGTAATTCAGTAAGACGCATAATAGCTGACCGGTGCTGCTCCTGGTGAATCATAAATAGACAATTGCAAGTTTTGGCTGAGGGGGTCAATAACCCTCATCTAACATAATGTGTCGTGGACTCCAGAGGTGTACCTGCCAAATGCCATCTAAGTCCGTCGAAAGGTTAAGACATGGTGCACGAATGTGACAGATGACAGACGACAGACAGACAGACCGACAGACCTCGTTTTGGAGAAATGTGTAGCTATAGGCGGATTCGCTTGCGCTGCCATAAGCGAGCGATTCCGCCTAATAATACTTCTTCTTTGTTGGAAAAAATAGCATGCATCTGTGTCTAACTGTCGTGAATGGTGTGTATCGCGTGTTCAGATAGTGAACGGCACACAGGACGATGCCGGGGTATACACGTGTGTGGGAGAGCGCGCAATGGATCGTACCTACGTCAGTTCATGGGTCCACCTGTCACGGCCTCTGCCTCCCGTGATGCTGTTTCTACCATGCAATGACCTGAGCTCCAGCAACAGCGAGGATGCAGTCGGCAGCAGGGCGCAGCCGTTTCAGGTGCACGCCGTCTTTTAGCCCTACTCTCACTAGTCACTAGTTTGGCCAAGGCTTCGTGAAAAAGACGGCAGTATTGTTTCAGCATCGTCTTCATCCAATTTTTTGTCGGCATGAACGCTGCACTTACATGTAGCGTGGTGATATTTTGCATAAACTCTATTGAATATGAAGCTTGTATGTGAAAGGTCAAGGTCACATGCGTTTTTGTGTGCTTCTTATCTGCATGATACTACATGAACCAGTCCGTTTGCATCGATTCAGAAAATGTCATTCGCTAGATAACGCTAGATAATGCTTTTCCCAGGTAGTGCAAAAGCAGACGTTAAGTGAGGTGGGAACTATAACACTTATTTAATAGCCGGTTGTGCTAGAAATATTTCTGTCAAAAATACTAAAATCTGCTAATCTTTATTCAAGTTACAATCGATAATTTTCGGGATGTTTGTTTTAGGTTTTATGTTTATTTCAACACATGTTTTGCTTGATCTGCTTTCCCTAGGTAGTGCAAAGCATACATTGGGTGAGGTGGGAAACTGAACGGTTATTAAATGGAAAGTTGTGTCAGGAATATTCGTACCAAAATTTTATCAAAATCTGATAACTGGTTTTCAAGTTACAGTCGAAAATGTCGGGACACAGTGTATAAACAACCATAAAGTCAACTCAGCCTTTCATTCGTCTAGGGTAGGTAAATCAAGTGCATTTTTGATGCTGTTCAAAATGCATTTGATGCCATAAGCAGCAATGAAGTTGAACGCAATGCAAACAGCGGGGCAGTATTTAAGCGCGAAGTCAGGCGAAGACGACTGTGACACACGCAGGTTCGATGCTGGGAAAAAAGTTCTACGTTGGGGAGATCGCGTGATGTGTCCTGCAGGGGAGGGGGATAAACTCCCCCGTGTTAATCGATCGAATAGCGTTGTGTCTGTCTGACGCGTGCAGGTGTACGCGCGATCGGGACATGCTACGTGCGTGCGTTGTCGCGTATTCGTCCAGCGGCCGACTCCGATCACGCTGAAGAAGAACCAGTTGGTTGTGCGGCGCTCGACGGCCAGCATGGTGCTCGACCGCCATCTGAACGTCGCTGACGGGGCGCTGTCTGAACTGACAGTGAACTTCGTGCGTCCGTCGCGAGCCGGTGACGCCGCACGGTACAGCTGTACGGCCAGCAACGGCAGTGGAAGTCAGACTATTCACTTCCAGCTCATCGTCCGAGACTAGAATCACAGACAAAAAAAACCACCGGACAAAAGGCCGCCAGTACCATAGGATACGATATGAATTGGTACCTGAAACTGACGGACAAGCTGTCGTCAGTTTATTCTAGCGCATAAACTAAAAAAAGAACTGAAATACTTTAAGTGGAAATGAAATGAAAGAAACTGAAATAGAAGTAAAGTTATATTGTAAAACATAAAAAAATCAAGAAACTGCATAAAATGAAAAAATAAAAAGGAAAAAATAACGATGACTAAAACTAAAAAAACTACGCTTAACTTAAGTCGTCAAACTGATTAACCCAATTTCGATGACTTTTACGTAAGAACATTGTCTCTTGTTGTGTCTGGGAGAAGGGGCCTTTCGCGTGTGACGTCAAGCGTGGAACGACAGAGCAGTATCTTTTAGGGCTCGCTTCACTGAGCACAGACTAAAGAAAATACAGCAAGAACGGCATAATAAATTGCAGCAACAAACATTTTCAGTTTATTTTATAGCACATATCTGGCGAGTAAAGTTATGATCATTTTCGAAAGAATGTACTCTCTATTAGGAAGAAGAACTGTAGGATATAGTGAGAAACCAGCTTGTCGGCCTATTGTTTGTACATCTGGACAGTAGCTTTAACCTCCAGGGTGTATTGTGTAGTCTGCTTTTGTATATCGCCGTCCGTTCACATGCATTTAAGAACATGTCACTATCACTCGTAGTCGTAGTAATGGTTAGAAATTCGTATACACTCTATTTGATTAGCACAACGTCCAGTGACTGATGACACTATGCTTTTGGTCGTCGTTGTTCATCGCAGTATGATTAAATTACTGTGCATTTGAAACTGAGAAGTTTTATGCGCCGTTCTCCGTTATATGATTCGAATGACAATATCAGAACTAACTACAACCGTCTTAATATAAAACACATTTAACTAAGCTAGCATGCAAGTTACGAAGTTACGGCCACTCTTATACAATGTCACAGTGTACGATGGAAACAACAATAAAGCGAATACTGAACAAAAACAACCTTCGGAAACTTTGGGAGGCCTTGTGGCTACACCTAAAACAAAGTTAAACTAAAGCAAAACTATCAAACATTTAATTTACTATCATGTGAAATAGCGTGAAATTTTCGGCGTCGTCTACATTTTTGATAAAACCAAATGTTCAAAATACATTTTGGTTTATCGCATGCGATTTTATTGTTGTTTTGCTTTAGGCCTAATCTTATCGCACACGCTTAATTTGGTAGTAATGTTTTGTTCACTTTTGCTCGGGCGGGTTTCTTGCCCCTCCACCGTGTACATACGACAGCTCCCAAATGTTTCAGTCATCTCGATACAGCATCGCAGCAGCTACAGCCGCAGCAGCAGCAGCAGTCGATTTTGCTGATGAATTCATCGATCTGTTGTTATAAACCGTTAAGACGCGATAGGCTACAGTAGAATGCGATCATGTAGAAAGCAATACGCGTAGCCAGCTTATAAGTGTTATAAATAGTTGACAAAAAACTTCAAAAAACATTGATGTACTTAAAGAAATTCGAGCGTGGTGTGTTACTCCTTCGTCAACGATCAGATCGACTGTACTGAAACTGCGCATCGCTTGTAAGTATATTGCCAATGTTGTTTACTAGTAAAAGTAGACATCGTAAATAAATAATTCAACCGTGTAGGCCTATATCGTACTCAGTTTAAAAATTACTTGCATAGCGAACTGATTAAATTAATTGCAATGAGTCGCGTCGTGACGCTTATAGGCCTAATGTGGCCGTCCTGATAGGCGGCATTACGGATCTTGCCCGTCCGTGCTTTTGTTTGTTTGTCCGTTTGTCTTGCACGGACTTCTATAACTCGAAAACGCATGGCGTGGACGAACCAAAATTGGCGTGGACAAGGTGTGTTTTTTTCAGCTTGCGAGTGCCGACGTAGTTTGACGTAGATTCGTGTGTGGTGTGATGTGTAAGATGTATCACGATGACTGGTGCAACATTCCAATGATCAGTCACATTAAGTTTATCATCATCATCATCATCGTCAGCGCGGCTGTGATTGGCTTGCGTTCTCGACTGGTTGTGTCACGTGACCGTGCAAACACGACGCCGTGGTTGCCTGGCAACCCAGCCTCCCACTCCACCAGCTCAGTCGTGTTACAGAGGGACCAATCAGCCGTCGTTGTAGACAGTGAACATCTACTAGACGACAACTCTGCCGCTAACTGGCTTGTTGCTACAATGGTCCCGTGGTATGTATGCACTACAATTATTCATACTTTTTCTTGTAGTCATGCAGCACTGTTAAACAAAAATTAGAATTTTTCGCCAAAAAACTTGCAGTGACAAAAATGACAAAAATGGCCAGCAAACGGGACAGAAAGAAAATAGAAAAGTAAAGTTTAGGCTCAGTTAATGGCGTGGTTAAAGCTGTGGGCATATGAATAACTTTTTCTGGTTTAGTTCGACGCTGATAAGCTTGCAGATGGAGTGTGCTTTAACTAAGTTCTAGCAGAAAAAAATAATAACTAACTACAATTTTGAAATATTAAGCTTAATGGTAAGAAACTGTGAATGTTAGACATATAAAATAAGTTAAATGTGCTGTTGCGTGGCAATGGTGTATATCTTCGAAGATAAAGGCGCGTACAGAGCGACGTAACTGAACTGAACTAAACTGACAACGTTTAGTTTTTGACGAACTAACAAATGGACAAGCAGTAATGCAATACAGTATGCACCGTCTAACGGCGTCGGTGGCTTAGGTGACTACGCTCACGTACGTGTCAACCAATAACCAATGCGCTTTGTATTCATCTTAAGATAAGCCTTTCACTAAACTGTCGTTTTAAAGTATCGATTACTGGCACGAATATGGTTAAATGCAAAAACAAAGGAAAACGCAAAAAAATAAAGTGAGGAGACGCAGAACGATTAGGACATAGAACACGGACGTGGTTTTCATCCGATAACCGCAAATCGATAAACCCATACGTCTCGCTGACCGTGTCGCTTCTGAAACTATTATTAGATTGTGACTGAATGGTCGTTCTCTGTCGATAAACTGAAATATTTTCTGTGTCCAGAAAAAAAACTACGGTTTCTTCACGTGACCTCTACAGCTGTAAACGTATTTTCACCGTCGTTAGAGCGAGTTATTCTAATGCTCATAGAATATAAAATTTATTCCAAATACTTTATGGTCAGTTGGTCACGTCGTCTAAATGCTGCTGTGGCTTAATAGAAAGAGTCAGCATTATTCTGTAGCCTGCATTAGTTGCAGTAAATAGAAGCGCTTGATCGTAATTTCTATCAGACAAGCTGCTGCTGAAGCTGATCGCGTACGGCCCGCATCGCTGCAATCAAGATGCTGTGGTTTATCTCACAAACATCTCGATGCCGTGACGTCATCAGTGACGTCACATCAACTGCTACTGTTGATAATTCACCGCCAGTGTCGAATTTTGTTTATCAAATTAACTCTGAAAGTTGGCTCAAGCAGAAAGAAAATCACGCGAAACAGAAACCATTGCGGTAATAATTATCAATTTTTTTTCATATAAGGAGAAAATTTTGATGTTAAGTTCGACGACACGAGAAATACCAATATTGATTCGATATATCGATATTTTGATATATCTTTCTAGCCCTAAGTTGCAGAACGTCGGTCGCTGGGCTGTATCAATACGATTAGTGTTGCGCAGCACCGGAGGGGTTTGTGTCCGAAAATAGCCGTGACGGAAAGTAAGAGAGAAAAATTGCCTGATCAGATATGATCAAGACGTGCGGGGCTATGCGCAAGACAACTGACGTGCTTGTCAAATGTCGGACGCCGCTAGAGAACGTCGGTAGAATGAATGTGCTGCTGAAACTGCTGTTTTACTTCTTGATATCATGACATGTCGTCAATTTTTCTAAATTCTGACACTTCAGTCTGTGTATTTTTTGTCTATTTTTGTCGATGAATCTCATTGTAACGCAACGTAAAGAGACTGAATTTATCCAAGTAAATAGATTGTAAATAACACCTTATTGCGTAGAAGTATGAGTAAAAACTGCTGGTAAATAAACAAATAAAGCCTAATTAACGTGACTTGTACTTTGCAGAAAAATATGACTTAATTTTAATACAATAAATATAGCTCATTACGACAACATAAAATAATTTATCAAAAATATTAATTCGCTATTTTATTATGGTTGTGGGTTATGCAGACCATGCATGCCATTTTTCCAAGTTACAGAGATGGAAAAAATACATAGTATCTCAAAGATAAAACAATTGAAGTAAGAATAAGAAATACGAGGCCTAATGCGTAGGCTTAATTAAGTTGTAATTTGTCGTAGAGATAGAATAACGTACCTTTTTAAAATTTGCTATAATTCTGTCAGATTAAGTACGCGTTGGATAAAATGCCCGATGTTTTCATGACGTTGTTCGATCGTCCGATTTAAACAGTTGCGACCCACCAATGCTGCATATTTCTGTCTGCAGCTCGCCCCCAGACCGATGTACATACATCGTCAGGGGGACACACCCACAGGCAAGCATCCGTGATGACGATGATGATGATAACGCAAAGCAACATCAGCAGCCGGCCAGTACTTCATTGACGACTGTCCCAAGTCATTCACCTACGATACGTCGCAAGCCGTGCGTCGTCTCAGGTTGTGCTCACACTATACGCAACTCGTTCACGACCTGTTACACTTGCAGCAATCAAGTTAAAGCTAAATGTCCATGTGTGTTTCACAGTATATCCACGTTTGTTGTGCGCAACATTTTAATTCTAACTCGTTGTCGTTGTAGACTGTAGCGTTTACTTACGCATACATACATGTACCTTTATCTAAATTTTCCTAGTTTCGGTGTACATTCACACTATACGCAACTGTGTAGCTTAAAATCAATTCAACTTCCAGTTAGGTTAAACTCCGCTACCACTTCTGTGTCAAATGATGTTATGTCACGTGCACCGTTTGTTAAGTTCCTATCTACAAACACTTGCAATTGTGTAGTTTCGTTCGGTCAGTTTCCGAAAGGCGCATTCACACTATACGCAACTGGTACGGCTTTCTGGGTGTGTTTACACTGCGACGTCACGTGACCACCGACTCCGCTAACGACTCGCGCATCTACTACCGCGTCACGTGACAGCTAGCACCTGCCGTGTGTAATGTCACCGTTGTCATGGCAACGACTACCGCGTCACGTACAGCGAGCCCCGTGTCGGATGTTGTCCGGTCAGTCTGCTGTTCTACCTCGACGAACAGGTCGACCTGCTTAACGTCCGCATGAACTGCATCCAGCGTGTCTCAGTCATTGACCGCGCCGGCCCGCAGGTCCACAGTGTTACGCCGTTTCATAATGATGATAACACTATATTATTATTTACGAAAGTAAAAAGAAAAAAAGATGTAGTGAAAATGTCAATTTTGAAGCACCGGACATCACGGATGTCAAGATATATTGTGTGAAAAGTAAATGCCGGCATGTACAAAGTAAACATGTAAGCCTATATCTTTAAATAGTTAAATATAATAAGCAAAACGTCAGTTTTTACCCTGCCGTACTTGAATAACGGTCGAGCGATTGGTACGAGTTGTCGTCCGTCTGTCCGTCCGTCCGTCCGTCTGTAACGGATGGATTGTAGCTAAGCTTTATAGGTCCTAGGGGAAAACTTTTTACACCGGTAATTAGCCATGTGTGTTAAACTCGAGCATGAAAAAATTTTAGCCATCTAGTGCAAGGGGAACATTTTTTGAATTAGGGGTTGAATGGAGGGTGGGTAAGAAATTCAATAGAATACTGGCCATATCTAGGAAACGATGAGAGATACGGCCAAGGTTACTATTAATCACTAATACGAAGTGGCATACGCCCTTTCAGATAAAATGAAAATCATGGACCTTGGATAATCTTGAAAGTCACTGACAACCAGTACGGTCGGCTATCCTAGCGACAGCTGGGCTTTTTTCTGCTGATTTTGCACAGGTAATAAGGCTTGAGCCTGGCATGCGTCAGTCCGGCTGCGTCAACAAGACAACATCGGCCGGAGATCGCAGTGGCAGTGACAGCGGCAGGACAGTCGAGTGTCGCGGTGGTCGACTGTTCCGAAGTGAAACGCATCGTCGCTGGCACGTCGCCATCAGCAGCTGTACATCACCCGTATCACTCACCGTCCACTACTCGCTTGTTGTCTACGGACATCAAGGCGCTTGTCCTCCCCCTGCTGACCAGCACTCACTGACTGCACGTAGCACCTGCCCTGACGTCACTGTTATTATAGTAACTGCCACCGGCGTCGTCTGCTCGTTGATTCAACTCACCTGAGATCGACATGCCAAATTAATTCACCAATTTATGTATTATATATTCATTTTTATTCGGTATAAGTTAGCAAACAGTGAAAACAGAGAAACTCGACTAAAGAAAAAAAAATAAATATTCAGTTGGTCCTGCTTTTATTTATTCACTGACTTGTTGTTGTTTTTCAGGCGACCGCTGCTGCCGAAATTCTTCGGAACGATTTCTGTTCACCGCTAGATATTGCCACGGTGATTTACAAGTCAATAAATAAATGTTGTAGGCCCCTAAGTTAATAAATGAATGTAGTTTATTAGTTACTGCTTACTTAATCTTAATAATAACGTGAAATCAGCCAATACTTCCCTTTCAGAGACGGGAGAAATGAATAAAGAGGCGATCGAACAGACGGGCACACAGAGATTAAAAGGAAAACATACTGGCAATACCAATGCAAAAGTAATAAGCTACACGAGATTATTAGGCTTAGAATAAGTTTATAATTACAATTATACACATTTAATTATAATAAACATAGATATTTAATATCATTAAGAAAAGTATAATACGTTGAATACTAAGTGTTTTCGACGGTAAATCTTATCAGCCGCCCTCGATAAAGAAATACTGCCGCCAAGCGAATGGAAACGAAATGCCCGATTTCACTCGAGAACACTTCTCTGCCGTCTGCGTCTGCCTAATTAGATAAGGTGTTTTACTTTACTTTATGATATTGCCTTGATGGCCAAAATTTGCAACAAAGCGTTTGAATTTGCTAGTGGTATTAGAACTTATGCGGCCGTCCTAGGGTGTCATTTCGTCTGTCTGGAAAACACGTACGAGTAGATTAATTAAAATTGAAAGTTCCCGGGTCCTACGTAACACGTCAAAATTAAAAAATTAAAAAAAAGATGACGCGTATCTTGCAACGAACTCGATCAATAAAGCGGAGTTTCAACTCAACGCAACGCGAGCAACGTACGCGGCGAACTCAAGAAAGTAAGTATGACAAGAGCAGCTGATGCAACAGCCGAAACGCAAAGACACTTGCATCCGTTGTGTTGCGTACCTTGCGTGTGTTGCATTTGATGGAAAGCAAGCTTCAGTCTGCGTGCTTCAACCGTTGAACCGCGATAGTCGCGCGCTAAGGGAAGTAAGGAACACACTACCTATACAGTGTTTTATAAAAAGAGACACCTTTTTGTTTTTTTTTGATAATTCACTAGAATGATGACCAATTTACACAAAATTTTTAACAGTTGTAGCTGAAGAAATACTAATTCAAATATATTTAAACTAAATATGGCAGTTGATTAAATATTTTTTGCTAGTCGTAACGTAATGCTGACGTCATAATGTGTCGTGAGTACAAGCTTGCTTGTCTCAACTAGTGCTGTCAGTTGCTACACTGTTCTGATGGTGAACTTAATCTGGTTTGCTAATGAAAACATGTTTATCGTGTCAGCAATGAGCAACAGTGAACGTGAAATCAGGCGTCTCGCGATTCAAAAATTCAACCATTTTGCAAGCTCGGTGTGCTAGTGTCTTGCTCGAACATGTGGAAGTCCAGCTAACTCTACCGTCACGTAAATGCAATCGTTTTGCACGTTTTTGTGGCTGCAACTGTAAAACTTTAAAAATTTGTCATCAACAAACCAGATTTTTCACCATCAGAGCAGGTAGCAACTGACAGCACCAGTTGAGACTAGCAAGCTTGTACCCGTGACATATTATGACGTCAGCGTTACGTCACGCCTAGCAAAGAATATTTAACAAACTGCCATATTTTGTTAAAGTATTTTGATTTAGTATTTCTTCAACTACAACTGAGAAAAATTTCATGTAAATTGATTATCATTTGAGTGAATCATGAAAGAAAGAAAAAGGGGTCCATTTTATGAAACACCGTAAACTAGTGAAAATTCCAGTATTGAATAGATATTCAATACTGGAATTTTCACTAATTGCTGCGTATTATAATTATGTTTCACGCTTATGGTGAGGGAAAATTTTAATTCCGCCGTCAACGCCAGAGACGATCGGCAACTGCAGGAATGATGACTGCATCCATCACTCAGTACTCGGCGTCGACATCTTCACTCGTTGTTGAGCGGTGACAAAAATACCCGTCCTTCTACATCAGATGGGCGACGTCAGCGATGACGCTGTGGCGCGTCGAACAGAAGAAGACAAAGTACGCCAGGCGACGTACCGCGACGTACGACGTACGGACGGACGTACGAGCTGTCAGACAGACGGACAGGAACGGACAGGCGTAAGATGAGAGTTGTCGACGCGCTGCAAATGCGACCATTCATCACGCATTACGGCTAATGTA
>Ga0209671_1007147_pt1 | contig 11553 bp, 4 predicted proteins | sample WorMetHERISLAND2_2_FD_187401 | JGI IMG/M metagenome (GOLD analysis project Ga0209671, IMG submission 187401) | Marine gutless worms symbiont microbial communities from Max Planck institute for Marine Microbiology, Germany - Olavius geniculatus... | ecosystem: Host-associated > Annelida >...
CCTTTATTGTGTGACCACATTACCTAGCAAAACAAACACTGTCAAAGCTACAGTGGTCTCGGAGAACAGGCAACACGTAAAGATATCAATTTCGTAGCATAAAATAGTTAAGCTTACTTATTTATTCGCAGTAGTGCCTTGTGACGTCATTGTTACGTCATATTGTGTTTATTTACTATGTTTACCAGTAATAATTTTTACAATAAATCGTTTGATATGGGCAGAATAACAAAAGGATGATTGCTGTTTGAACACCGATATTAGCAGTAGTGTTTGTTTTGCTAGGTAATGTGGTCACACAATAAAGTTGCGGTGGGTGGAAGAACTTCACGTTTACGCGCCATAAATTTCTGCTTGTAACGGTGAAAAAACGGTTAAAATCGGTGCTGAATTACCGAAGTTATCCCCCCCCCCAAAAAAAAACTGGGGGTCCGTTTTTTTCGACTACCCTGTATACAGACAGCAAAAAGGACAAAGAATAACCCGACAGACTGATCCGGATTTATCTTTACGACGTGACCGATATTGAGGCATGATGATACAGGCGTCTGCGGCATCCGAGAATAGCAGCAATGCCGCTATAGACTGTCATACCTGAATTGGTTTAGCAGCGGCAGCAGCATCAGCAGCACGTGTAACCAGTTAAGATAGGCAAGACGACGTGTCTGCGGCATCGAAGCCACCCCGGCACTGCACGCCGCGTCTTTCGTCGGCTGCTCAACCAATAACGATTGCGATCGAAGTTAACTTAGTAGTCTGTAGTGTTCAGCCATGCGATAGACTCATGCGGGTATTGGGCTCTACTAGGAACTCGGCACTAGCTGTGTGCAGTTTTCTATCGGTGCAGCGACGAGTGTGGTCCACGTCAATAATATGACCAATATGCTTCCTGTGCATGGTATTAATAATGTAATAAGGTGAGTAACACAAAACTCAACACTGAAACCAGCCACCAGAGTTTATCGAGTTTAAAAGAAGTGTCAATAAAAATGCAGGTTTACCTACTGACTGTTAAACGCCGAAAAAAAGAAGAAATAGACTTATATTAACCGAATATTATTACAGCAGTCAATAATTTCAACGCAAAACAGTGGCACTATCTGCAAACATGTCGTATGACCTGATAAAAATTACTGTTTAATTGTTATCCGAATGCATATTTAACCAATGGCCTAAGTGGAATAGGTTGGCCTAAGTGTTAAACGAACTTACACATCGGACAGTCAGTAGGCCTACTGTACGCCCACAATGTCGTTCACTCGGTAAAGTTGTCGATCCGTTTTATCACTCCATACAGTATACAGATTCCCAGTATGGATGCCACCGTACAGTAATGTGTGATAATTATAGAATATATAGAGTACTAGCGTAAGCGAAAATAGCCAAGTGTAGACAGGTTAGTTGGACAGATCAGCAGCTGTTGTAAAGCATTTCCTGCAGCCGACAGAGAGACGCGTGCTGAGTCTCGATCTGTCTGTTGCTGTCCGTACCATTTACCTAGAATTCGCCGAGCGTCTGCCGTAGGTCAAAGGTTACCAGCAAGCTACGATTCAAACGTAATGCCGACAAACACTGAACAAAGCTCAACACATCCGGAAAAAAAGTCATCGATTTCAGTTCCTAGCTGCATCTAGAGTATACATTGTGTACTTTTTAGCGCAACAAATAATCTTATATTAATGTACGAAGACTGACGTTGTTATGCAATGGAGCCAGTGTAAACTTATAATAATGCGCACCAACCAGTGGAAAGGACGACGCATATACTGACAAAATCGTTGCGACGGCGTGCACATGCGGACAGTCGGACGCAGTAAACATCTTCGGTAATAGCGGATTTCTTGTTAATTTTTACTCCTCGCGCGCTACGTTCCTAACGTAGCGAAGAGGAGTATATAAGATCAGTGTAATATTGAGGACCGACCGACCGACCGACCGATGACCGACCAACGATCGACCTCTGTTCCTGGAAGAGCCTTCCTGGAAGAACTTCAAACGGCCATATCTCCATAACGGTGCTAGATAGACGCATGGTCACTATGGACCACCTATAGAAAGTCGATCTCCAGGAGTCGAATGATCACGTGACTGATAACGTCACGCGACCCCAAAAGGTCAAGGTTGTGACCCCATTATCTTTGAGGCGCCATATCTCCACAATGGTGCCAGATAAATGCATGGCAACTAACGTCATCGACCTTTATTGAAATTTTTTTTTCTTAGTTCATAAAATCGACTAATATTTTATGAATTTTGAGAAGACAATTTCCAATAACGACCTCGACGTCAGTCACTATTAGTATAATATCAAACGGGTCTCAATTAGACGCCGGGACACTGCAAATATTAAATAAATTTAACCTGCTGCTAATTGTGTAAAGACATATTTGGAACTCAAGAAGAGGCAGGATGTGTGGTGGACTTGGTCCCCAGACGCGGAAGCCTTTTTGTTAACTGATACATAACTTGAGTGCGCAAATTTTCAGCGCAGATTGCCTCTCCCAAATACGTCGCTGAAGACAGGCCTACGTTGATTCACGTACATCGTTGTTGTGATGAAGCGTCATCTTGAACTTGTCGAAGAACATCCACTGGCGTGCCTCGTTTTCGTCCAAGTCGTGATAGAAGTCACGTGCCGTGTAGCCGAACGAGTGGAAGCGACCGACCGGGTCCAGCAGCAACGTCGTCGGCGTCTTCTGATTGACAACACCCGGGTCTCCGCCGTCCCACCGGCGCATCATGTGAATAGCGCGGCACGGATCGCGGACGAACGCGAACGCGTAACCGCTCAGGGCGGTGCCGAAGTCAATCGCGACGACGACGAAGTGCCGCTGCGCCGCCGGCGTCCTGGGGGACGTCGTCTCGCGCGTTGCTGGAACGTCGCCAGACCTTGACGAAGTCACCATCTCACCGCCAGAGGTTTTCGTCTGACCCACACGATGTCCTTCAGACACTGGTAGTCCCTCGACGTGTCCGTCGACGACCGTCGTTGCGGTCTGCGTCTTCGCTGCCGCCATCAGCTGGCGCAACAAAGGATCGTCGTCGTCCTCCGTAAAGCGTTCAGTCTGTAGGCCTACTACTGGCGTCACGTACTGTGCAGCGTCGACACCCGACATCCTAGTAACAGTAACTAGTCCCAGTCCGGAGTCGACCTACGCACGATGCAGGGCGCTATGCTTGACGGGGTCGCGAACTGCGACTGCGTGCGTCTATATCGTATAGTTGAAACCATCAGCTCGTTCGGCAGCAGCAGCTCGTCTTCTTGCTTCGCTCTGACGCTAATCATCTGCCGCAGTTCGCAGCTGCAGCAGCAAGCGGCTGGCGGCACGTGTCCCGAACAGCTGTCGACGTTAACCCTCTCTCGCCATGCAGTCGCCGTTCAGGCTCCAGCCACTTCACTAAGCACATGTAGACGACGACATTGCAGAGATCATCCATGACATTCAGTAACAAAATCGGCAGAGTTTGTAGCACCTTATGGAGACAATGAAAACTGTTTTACATAGTGTTGTTGATGTCGGATTCCTGTCGGGTTTGCCCGAGCCAGATTGCTGTTTGGTAATGAACTCATTGTCATGAAACCACGCCTGGCTAAAAAGCCATATTGGCGATTTGTACACAGGTCTTTGACAGGTACAGTAGTGAAAGAAAACCTGGAGCCATTCGCTAAGTTACCTCGTAATTTTATCAAAACCAGCTACTTAGCCATGACAGCATTAAAGATTACTGCCGCATAATGGTAAAATGATTTGAGTAGATACTTCTAACATGCGCTCGACAACTAATGAGTAACTTAAAGATCAATACATCGCACGAAACTAAACAAAAAAAACTATGGTCAAACGAACAGACAACTAGCGAGACTCTGATTTACTGCGGATGTTTATTGCATTTACAGGGTTAATTTAAAAGCTTTATTCACACTTCAAAAACTCCCTGGTTGCTGCACGAACATACCCGAATGGTTTCAACTTTCTGCTGTATGATGCGCTATACAGTGTATACATAAGATATTTTCGTCTGCATGTTGCTGAGCTTTGCCATGTTCGTGCACTAGACTAAATGAACTTAGCTACTAGCTACGGTCTACTTAGTGTCTGGTGAAATAACAGAGTCTTCAATATTATGCAGCCGTCCTAATGGGTTATATTATTTTTACGCACGTCAGCACGTATACTAACCGCGTCTTAGCTGTTGTAGAGCTGTGTGTGTCCGTCCGTTTTTCTGTCTGTCCGTCACGCTCTGCGACTGTACAGAAAGATGCAAGACTGAAGACTACAGAGTCTTCAGTTACATGGAATGCCGCAAAGTTTAGTTTTTTGGGACAAAAATTTTGTGTCGCTCAGTGAAAAGATTCCCTCCGAACAAGAGCATTAAAAAGGAGTACTTATAAAAAGTTATTTTACCGCTATCGACTAGTCTAGCGCGAAAACGGTTGCACATAGGCACAGACTGGCTGCTTGTCATAACAAGCACTGCTGATAAACTTTCAGGAGATACCAACATCGGTGATCTTAAACGACTTTAATCCACAAAATAGGAGGTTTTGGTGATTTTTTTTGCGATTTTAGGCTGTGTCACGCATTTCAAGGGTGAATTGCGCCAAAATTGGCTGAAGATAGATCAAGATAGTGCAGAGCGCACATAAGGCCTATACGCATTGCTGCTCTTTCTTTCATTGGTTAGTTCAGTTCATTTATGTTGTCTTGTACGCGCCTTAAGGGTAGATTACTTTAAAGAGACAGCAGCTGCAGCGGCCGAATCAACAGGCGGAGAAAAGCAGTGAAACTCGTCAGTAATCTGTTTATGTCAGTGATATCCGTGAAGGCTGAATAGAATATACATCTTATTGGTTTATAGATACTGAAACTGTCGGCGCGTGCAGCGTGGTTAAACAAAGCATCATCGGCGCGAGCAATGAAGATGATCCATAAACAATTTCAACGCCAAGTCTGAGTAAAAACATATGGATTCGCCAGGAAAAAAGACTCTGCACAGAACGTGCATGACCCGTTACGTAGGACTGTTAAGTCTTAAGGCTTGTTCATAGCAACCGACTCGTTATGCCGACTGGAAGAAAGCTCAGCGCCTTTAGCGCGGCGCCTAAATGTGCGATAAAATTAAAAGACAAAAAGTCCATCTGCACGCTACAGTGACGCTGCTATATCAAACGCTACAATCAGGTAATTCGGCGCACATGGGCGATGCCTGCAGACAGAAACGTTGCATTCAGAATTGTGATCAAACAACTACAGATGGTTACTATTGACGGACTATAGAAAGTCGCCATCGCCCTTTCCAACGGTACCATCTCCGACCCCCTACGACGTATCGCTCAGCCACAATATCGCACGAATGGCATAGCAGAGTGCGTAATGACACTTCAAGGTCATTCGAGGTCGATAGTTTTCGCGTCATCTGAAAAAGCTTATGCAACTTGTTATTAGTAATCAATAGCAACTTTGGTTTTGTCTCTCACCGTTTTTGAGATACGGCGACTTATGCCTATCTGTTAAAAATGCACATTTTTCCCGCTTCACCTTTATTTAACTTGAATATGTATTTTGCACGCGGAGAGTTATGACACAAGTGACACGGGCTAAATAATCGTGTAATAAGTTTTTTGGTAAGATTTACCATATAGCCAAAATGCATACATTACAGACAGACGATGACAGACGACGACAGACAAACGACTCATCGTACCAAAGACTCGACTTTAGCGGTCGGCCAAAAAACTAAATAAAAATGGCGTGCTATTCGCAGTTTCACTGCATAGGCCTATGTAATCGGCCCGACCAATATGCCGGCAATGCTAATAACATGGCCTAAATTTTCTACAAAGCTCGCCGTTTTGTCTCTATTGTTGTTGCATTTACTTTGCCAGTCCTATGTGCCTGAGTCTGTTTGGCGGAAATAGCATAGCAGGCAGAGATAATAGGGCCTTTAAAAGCCGGTGAGTGAAGGCTGACAGGGCTCGATAGGCGTTAGCGGTCGCGCACTGCTTATTGTGCAGGCCTACTGTCATTGTAGGCCTGCAGCGTTGTCGTATGTCCGTGATACTGGCTTATGTTCCTGTAAAGTGTCAGCTCATTCGCGAAGAACTATGGACAGCACCGAGCTTCAAAGGGAACATATCGTCAAGAAGGGCGTTTTACAACGTTATTCTGGGTCACAGGTTAGAGCTATCGGTTTGGTTAAAATGTTTAGGCCCTACTTATTCTCGTGATAAGCGTTCTATGTATGGACCTAATAGGGTATAGTAATAATAAACCCTTATTTTAAAGCCAGTAGGCTATGCGGAAATAGAAACTCTGTTGTTAGCTAATGAACGTTTGCACACAGCGTCTCAGATTCGGCGAGTTTTTCGTTGACATTATTGGGCGCTTTATAAATTTATTTATTTACTTAAAACAACATTAGGTGGTGGTCTGGCTAAGCTGATGGCGTCGTTGATTGCATCAACAAAGTTAATGAACACCAGGCCCGGTTAGTACTTGGACGGGTGATCATCCCGGTACGTAACCAGCCACCCAGATCAACTCAGCCTAGCCATCCCTCCGTGGGTAGGCGCAATGAGTTCCAGCGAAAGCTAGCCCCGTATCCGTGGTCTCGCAGTGTAAAAAGCTGGTGTCTGGCTGAGGGCTAAGGAAACGGAGATCAGCGCCGCTCATTGGGCCTTAAGGCTCGGGAAGGACTTTACTTTTTTACGTAAAACGACATTCGTGTTCTTTCCATAAAATTATGAAGATAACTTACATGGTAAATAAGCCCATAGCTAGGCGCAACTCACTATGTGCAGACGAAGAACACGGTGATTCTAATAGTTAACCACTAAATGGCTCAAAGTGCTTCGAGGGCCGGTTAAAACATGACGACAGTCGTGGCGACTGTCATTGTTAAGTTGGGTTTGGCGTTGTGTGTCTTGCGTGCATCAGGTATAAAGAAAGTTTAAAAAATCTAGGCGTATAAAGTGCTATAGACGCAGACTAGTCTGAAAACGGTTTGCAGCATGGGAACTATAGTGTCGGTTCATAGTTTTAACTTTTGTAATAATCACAAAGGAACTTAGCCTAGCTCTGAACAAGGTCGGAAAAATATAGGCAAATTCAACAATTTAACAAACGAAAAAAGTAATAGCAATAGCACTTACGCTGGGTGAGGTCAAGTTTTTTTTATGAATTTAGTCTGAAACCAAAAGCTCGACATAATGTGGCTGGGAATTTCCAAACGTTAGTCTAACGTTTGGTGTTAGACTAAAGTCTTAGAGTAACTTGACCTCACTAACTGTTCTAGGGACCACTTTTAGTGGGACTACATGGGGCACATTGTGTACTAGTACAATAGCAATATAATAAGTATTGAATAGCATTTTTCGAATGGTCATTTGCGGCGGGTCATCTGATCAACTTTATGCTTGGTTCTGGTCGGATCTTTTCGACGTAGGCGTATAAGCATTGAAATATGTACTTACTTATTATAATAGCACTGACGTATTGGTTGGCTTGCAGGCGAGCTGGCTGGACAAGTTCTATGTACTGTACAAGACGTCGGAGAGGAACGCCGCGCGTCTGGACTGGTACGACAGCGAAGAGGCCTTCCAGACGGCGCCGTCAATACGCAAGACTCTCTTCATCGAGGAAATCATGAATGTCAAACGAGTGCTACCCAGTGACGACGAGATTCGACACAAGTTCGGCGACGTTGGAAAGTCAGCAGGATACAAAATAGTCGTGCATTATCAGCGTCATTTTATCGTCTTTGTACCTTCGTCGTAGCGTTGTTTTTAAGTAAGTAAGTAAGTAAAGTGTAAATTTATATAGTCAATTTATATATCTATAAAACTTTCCATTAAAAATTGCGGCCAAACCGCTGCAGATGGAGACATGGTTATTATTGACAGCCTATAAGAAGTCGTCAGTGCTATATCTAATGGTATGATCGCAGACCCCTTACGACTTAGCGTTTAGCCACAATACCGCACGATTAGCATACCATAATGCGTTATGACCCTTTAAGGTTATCCAAGGTATATGATTCTCATGTAATCTGATATACGGCGTATGCCACTTTTTATTAATGATTAATAGTAACTTTGGCCCTATCTCTCACCGTTTCCGAGATACACTGTATGTCTTGTTTTTCATTAAATTTACCACCACACATCTATTCAACCTTCAATTTGAAAATGTTCCCCTTGCACTAAATGGCTAAAATTTTGCATGCCAGTGAATTACATTTAATTTGAATTGCATTCAATTTTTCAATTAGCGCATGCTGTAAAACCCTTTTATTTCAACTGGATGCATTACGCAAAAACATAAACGTATTTCAATAGGCCTAAAATTTTTATTGAGATACTAGTCCAAATTAAGAGAAAGTGTTTAGATCCTGGTGGCGATTCACGATTTTTTGTGAGTTCTGCATCACCCAGGACTGGAGTCTTTGCTGCAAGAAATAGGAGCTGTGTTAGGTCCTCCTTTCTATCCAACAGTTAGCAGCACCATTCCCGATCGGCATGGGTTGGGGATCTCGGATCGTTTCTGGTTTGTATCTGGCGCATATTTGAAATGAACAATACCGATATGTGTAGTGACAAAAGAAGCATAGTGATTGCATAGTGATTGTTTACGAACTCTTAACGAGCTGCATTGCATATGTTATAGGCCTAATATGGGTTTTATTTCATGGCACGAGTATTACAATTTTGTGGCTACAATCTCGAGCCAGCTAATCGCGTCTTTGTTAGCGTCACTTCTGTCAGGGGCGTTATTTAGGAAGGGGAGGCTGGACTAGTCTACGGACCCCCAAGGATTTTTGATTTCAATTTTCCCCCTGTAAATCGTACCTTTGAACAGTGTTACTGCTGCAAAAGCAATACGTTACACAGACTGAGACCCCCCTCCGGAAGATTATGTCTACTGAGACCCCCTCCCCAATAGTTTACTGAAATGACGCCACTGACTTCTGTGTCTACTTGCGTGACATTTACTTTTGCTTAAATTTTTACTTGCATAGTTACAGTACAGTATAGGCTACTCAGCCTATTCGCTACGTTTGCGAGTTAGTCTTGCACTGGCACAGTACACTTCCCTGTCAACTATTTTGCACGGCCCGTGTTGCAGAGCATTGTCAACATCATAGCTATAGCCAGTGTGTGCATGACATGCTGTGTGCTAAAACGTGGAGACCTATTGGATCTACCGGAGTATATAGAAAGATATAAGCCTATACACACTTTTGCAACTGTTAATAGGAGAACATACGATCGTAAAACGGCAAACTGTGTTGTTGAGTATCCTACGAGATTTGTTAGTTGAGTAGCCTATACCGGAGACCTGACAAAACAATGCACGTGCCCATGCAGCGTTATCAACCAGTTAGATAAAACAATCGACGAAGCGATGATATTTTAATGTTCTATGACCCTATGACATAGGTTGTGGGGCTGAGATAAGTGTCATAAGATCGTATTATATAGGAGTTGTCTTCGGGATGCTTACAGCATTGTTTGTGCACTGTGCCCAGAAATGCCATAATAATACGGAAGCACCGGTCAAGCGATGACGTCGTGTTGCTAAGGGCAACGAAAATGGCTTTCGTCAACGAATGGTTGAAGGAAATCAACCGACTGCTGGAGTTGGCCCGGACACAGAGCTTACGCAGCCGTACAACCATTACCGACTCCACCCCGCCTTCTGACCTCTACCACCCACGTGCCTTGTCACACGGTCAGTTACAGTAAAGTTGTAACTAAGGAGCAAGGAGAGGGGAGCAATTGCCCCCTCCCTAAATTCTGGGCTATCGGAAAATTGTCGGAATATGTTTTACTTGTCGGAAAATGTTCGTTAAAATGCCAAATTTCAAGCTAAAAATTTTCACTTTTGGAAAATTTACAAGCAAAATTGAAATTTTGAGCATTCTCTTGTGTGAAAATTTCAACTTCCTGTGGCGCCTACTTTGTTTTAATTTACGACGTGCTAGTCAGCTGTTCATTATTTGTTGATAAACTTGATTTAACATGAAGGAGTACATGTTACGGAGTGCACACTAAAACTGAATAGTGTAGAGCAAGCAGACAAACAACACAGAATCATACATAATATGTCGATCTTATACATTTACTTTCATTTATCCTCATTATTCATTAGTCGGATATCAACTTTGAATGTTAGCGACCACTCAGTCGTAACCGCTCAATTGGTAAACAAAGTGGTAAATTCGTTTCCGCTCAAACGCCGGAACATTTGCCGCTCACTCGTGCATTTTACATGCACAACGCACGTTCGTTTCAGCACAGTTTTGCTTTAGTTCAGCATCTAGATACCGGATGTTATTACCACCAAACGAGACCTGCTAGCACTCTATGTGTTGTGCTGTTTTCATATATGCTCTAAATTCATTAAGTTTAAACACCATTACTTTGATTTGCCGTGGATAAGTTGGATATGCAATTCGTTCAGAAAAATAAAACAAACTGATGCTTTGGTTGACAAATTGACACGGACATGGACATGGGTTGGGTCAACCCGTGGGTTGGGTTGGGTTCAATGTTATTATCTTACTTTATTATGTATTTCGCAACAATCAAAGTAGACGATCATGCTCCATCAGCAAAGAATAGTTCACGGTCACACATTCAGGTGGATTGTCATTAGCCTAAACCAGACGAATTATAGAGGTTGTAAACATGACCGCAGGCTGAAAGACTCGCTGTCATAAAACATGGTGGTCTCCGCAATACTCTATTGCACAGGTCTTTATAGGCAGCATATTCAGACAATAGATCTGTGACACAGCCGGTAGTCTGACACCATTAGCAGCTCCTGTAATTCACTACTGTTCAGTGAGTTTTATTGTAGGCCAAACAGCCGTTGTTCAATTCACAATAATCGCTGTCTCAGTTGAGCTATTTTCACGGTGACAGTAGTATGTACAAGTATAACTTAGGCAACGGCAACTCTTTGCCCGCCTTGGATTCATGACAACCTTACAAGACTAGTCGACTACACGTATATGAACTACATCATTGTCACTTTTTCCGATTTTGCTTTTTGACAGATAACAAATACGAGTAGGCCTAGTTGAATGTGGCATTTTTGCGATGTTGCCGATTGGCTGTAAAACATGCTTAAAATTAATTAATTTATCAACGTTAATTTTCAGAGATTAAAAGACTGAACAATTGATCAGTTAATATTAAAACGTTATATATGTACGATGTTGGGTTGCGTTGGGTTGCAAAAGTTATGGGTTGGATTGAGTTGGGTTATGAAAAATGGACCCATGTCCATGTCTGAATTGACATATATATACAGGGTGGGCCAAAAAATGGCACAGTTTTTTGTATACCTCATAACTTCACCAAATATTAACCGATTTTTAAAATCCTTTCACTGTCAGAATCATGAGACAATTTGTAATAAAACTGTCACTACAGATCCCACCACACCTCAAATGTGTCGCTACACTACCTCGTGAAATATCAGATGACGCACTCAAGCCTGCAACGCCACTGACCGGTTGCGTGATCAACGTTGATCGAGCCTGGCA
>Ga0209671_1007149_pt1 | contig 11552 bp, 8 predicted proteins | sample WorMetHERISLAND2_2_FD_187401 | JGI IMG/M metagenome (GOLD analysis project Ga0209671, IMG submission 187401) | Marine gutless worms symbiont microbial communities from Max Planck institute for Marine Microbiology, Germany - Olavius geniculatus... | ecosystem: Host-associated > Annelida >...
CTGCTAATTACTACAAATAATCTACAATTAATTTAAGCACTTTCTACACATTATCTGCGTTTAGAAAATTCTATGATTATTCTCTAATCTAATTCTCTAAGCAAACGTCAACGCCCATCATTTATATCTTAATAATAATGACGTCACAACGTGACGTCATAAATGAGACCATGGTAAGTGATGTACAATAGTGGCAGTACAACTTCATTATAGTTTTGGTTTTCAGCTGTTAACTGTGTGCTTGCTGAAAAGAACAGTCCTGGAACTTATTGAACGTCCCTCGTACAGATCGGACCAAAGATCAGTGGTTAAAGTACCGTATAAAAGAAAAGGTAGGGGAACGCTAGTTTGGCTTTGGGCCCAAATTGGCGGTTTTAAGCCCCTTGCTGCATCTTTTGGAAACCATAGGATAAGTTAGGTGAGAGAACGCTTTGGACTAAAAACTAGAGGTGAAAAAACTGTGTTCCCTCGCGTTCATCCATACTTTAACCCAGTGTTGGGAAAACTCAGAAAGAAAATGAATTAAATCAAACTCTCAAATGATGCAGACCAAATGAGTTTAAACTCAAACTCAACTCACGTACTTCGTAGTGAGTTAAATCAAACTGACGAAAAAAATAAATTAACTCATAAACTCGTTTTGTTTTTTTCGGTTACTATTCAATCAAGCAATCAACCAATAAAGTCACTAAAGCTGTTCTAAAATGCCAAAACCTGTCAATCACCAAACAATCACTGTCCGGTGTTCCACAAAAAATATATCTTACTCAGTTAATCAATCATTTAGTGAATCAATCAAATTTACCCAAAGAATCTTAAACTTAGCCTATAGGCCTACTGTTTCTAATTAGTGTCTATTTCCTATGATACTTCACATTCGCTTTCAGCAACAGAAATTTCTCAAAGTTTACATCTAAAAGTTTGTTGCATCTCAGATTTTCAATCTGTCTGCCTATGCTCTACAAACTCTTTACTGCAGTGGATGATGGCACTGCTGTAGGCCCCTATTAAACTGTCAGATATCTGTGCACATGGGCGGCGCTAGGAATCGAAAGCTATAAGGGCAACGGGGGCAAGGGCCAGGGCAAAGGTGACGATATTTTCTGTGCGTTGGCCAAATGTCGACCTCATTCATTTGTAGTGTGCATCGAAGAGATATAGCGAGGTCCAGGGGCAGAGCCCCTAATTGTGCCCCCTCTAAAGCTGAAACGCTTAGCTATTGGACGTGCAATGAAAGCCGTAAATTTGCCTGCTTTTTAATATTTGTAAACGCAAAAAAATTCACAGATATCTCTGTTGTCTTGCAAAAATAAAGTTTAATAAATCACATCTTGGCATGATGAAGTGCCACCATCAAAATTTTTTCTGCAGGGGCAGCTGGAGGGGGGCAAGGCAAAGGCACAGGAGGCAGTAGCCCCTTGCCCTCTCTCTGGCGCCGCCCATGTCTGTGCAGCATTGTTGACGATCAATCTGCATCTGCGAGATATGAGGACGTTTCTGCATCGGCAGCAATAACCAGAAATAACCAGTTTAGTCCAGTTAGACTTTTGTTGAGGTCCACTTTGTCACAGTTGAGATTTGTTGGACTGTTGTGCATCTGTAATTTTAACCATAGCCTAAACTGCCAACTTGCAGTAAGTTGAGTTTAAACACCTCATAAACTCACAGCTCACACAAATAATGAAATAAATCAAACTCATAACTCACACGTGCTGCGGTGAGTTAACTCAAACTCACAACTCACAGTAACTGAATTAACTCGTGAGTTGAAACTGATTTGAGTTAACTCATGCCCAACACTGCTTTAACCACTACAAAAGATTAAAATATAACGCAAGTTTAAACCAAAATACGAAATGCGTACGTAAAGTTAAAGCTTGTACAATAGGAAACATGTCTCTGAAAGCTACCGACATAGATTAAGCTAAATTCTGAAACGTGTATAAAGTAGAGAATGCAACTCGGATACCCAGGCACCCGAAAACCTGGGTAAACCCGGCCGTTTTCAAACCCGTAAACCCGGGTTTGACAGCGGGCAAAAAACCCGCGTTTACGGATTTAATTTCGAGTGACAATTAGTGAGCATCTGCAGTATAATATTGCTCTATGATACAGGCCTACTTTTTTGAGCCAACCGTTAAGCTGAAAGCTTGGTTTGGCTCTATGGTACGAGTTGTTGTCTGTATCTGTCTGTCGACTGACTGTCTGTAACGGATGTATTGCGGCTAACTGTTAAGTCTTTAAAAAAAATTTACACGAATAATTAGCACTGTGAAAAATAGCCTAGGCGTGCAAAATTTGGGCGACGTTGCGCAAGGGGAACATTTTCAAATTCGGGATTGAATGAGGGGGTAGAAAAAGTGTGCGTTTTTAACGTTAAACTGGCCGTGTCTCATATAGGATATTCAACGCAAGGTTTCAACCTATTAGTTTTAAGGCTCATAGTTTCACAGAATCCAAAACTCTACTATGACTAGCAAGCAGTGGCACTGGCAAAATGCTTATAAAGCTCTTACTGTTCTAACTCACTTCCATACATTTAACCGCGGACTGCTTAAGCCCTACAAGTTACAATTCACGGCTCATGACTCACGAGTCTGCCTCTGACATTTTGACCACTAACTGTAGGCCTACACCACGGTGACTCCGGTCGCCCGCCGGGTACCTGGCCTCCAAACCCGGGTTTAAAAAATACCTCCCCCGGGTTTGCATTCCCTAGTATAGAGTGAAAGCGAGCGAGCATGGTGAAACATGTGTGCAACTTCACAGAGTCCAAGCTTATCTACTGTCTTACAGAATCGTTTGACTCGCGGGTCTTTGGTCGAGTTATCCACATTGGTAAACCTTCCTCCTAATTGATGCATTAAGTAGCAAAAATATAGCATATTTTAACTCAGCCCTTTATCTCTCTCGGACAAGTAAATGGAGTACTAGGCTGCATTTGGACGAGTAATCTGCATCGGTAAAGCAAGCTTCCCCCTAATTGGCACACTAAGTATATAGCAGGCACATAACGGAGATATACTAGACAGCCAGCCAGCCCTCTATTCCTCTGTGGCAGATAAATCTCTAGTACAGGTCTGATTTTCAACGAGATATCCACAATGGCAAAGCTTCATCCCAATAACTGACACATTAAGTAGCAATATACAACAGAGGCCAACACAGCCCTCTGTCCCTCTGGGGTAATTATTAAATCAAGTATCAGTATGCCTATTATACCACTGCAGAAATAGTGCTGCTAGAGATAAGCAATACACGTCTTTAAAAGAGTTACCCACGTAGGTAGCAAACGCATCAAGTAGCAGAAAATAGCCTATGTAATGTGACTCAAACCAGCCTTTTCTCCCCATGCAGCAGGTAAATCAAGTTATACCACTTCAGACACAATGCTAGAAAAAAGCAGTAGGCCTATGTGTTCAATTAACACATAAAGTTGCAAAAACCACATCAAATAATGCAGCTCACCTGAGACCACTGTGGCTCCAAGACAGGTAAATCGAGTACCAGCTTGCTTTTGGACAAGTTATTCACATTCGTGAAGCTTTCTACTAATTGTCGAATTAAGTAGAATTCAGTGCAAACTTATCATGTTCAATAAACTGTACCTTGTAGGTAATTTTTTACAGAAATTTTGCTGAAGGTTATTAACACAGAACTCATAAATTATATTCTCAAATGGCAGTTCGGCTGCAAACTCCCATGGACACTGACTGCCAATCAAACTGAAAAATTTAGTAGCAAAATTACTGCTTGTAAAAAGTATGGCAATCATAAAGCAATTTAACTAACCCTAATTAAAGATTAAATTATAAAACACACATTAAGGCGTTGTGACTACATTTTTATGAAATAATTTAGTTTTGCATGTACCATGACAATGCTATATGCAATATTAATGTCCGAATCTTACAAAAATGAAAATAACAAAAAACACTTACATCTTTCTTTCCTTTGCCTTTCTTCTTCTTTTCATCTTTTTTCTTCTCCTTTTTGTCCTTTTTCTTAGCATCCTTCTTCTTCCCCTTTTCCTCCTCCTACGTGCCATATAGCCACAGTAGAATGTACACAAACACAAATTAACGAATAACTGTTGTAATCTCAAAAATTTATATAGTTTACTGAACGCCAATGTTCTGGCATATGAGCTAACTCTGATATTATTATCCAAAATTTTCCACTAAATGACAAATTTTTCCATGTTACCCCAAAAAAGTTTAAATTGCCAAGATGTCCATTTACAGAATCTGAATAAACCGTATTTACAGAGCGAATAAGCTACCAAATATTCACTTAACGGCCACTAAGTACTTAACAATGACGTTCTATTAATAACCTGGACTGGCAGCCTATGAGCTAGTGCCTATCCAGCCACGGCACACTTGCAACCTAACCGGAAGATACTGTCGTCATGTGACTTCTGTTGCACGAATTTGCATATTCATTTCAGGCTGTCGTCTGCACGCTGTAGTCATGTGACCACAGTAAACATCGTTTGAGTAACTGTACGATAAACTGAAATGAAATAAAACCTGTATGATGTTGAGCGAACTTTAACGTATAAGCCCAATATATGAAAATCAAAAATTCCTATGAACTGACACATATTTTGCTGGACACGTAACGTTAACGTGGGCGTTGCCTGGCAGTGCCACTGTGGAAGGCAGAGCTGCTGGTCTAGCAATGAATATTCAATGTCTTTGGTACATGATGCTGACAATACATATTTACTCAAAGTGATGTAGTCCTTGAGACCAAAATCTTTGTCTTGAGATGTTCAAGGACAAAAACACAGCTTTTCTTGACAAACAATTCCTACCAGTCCTTCCAGTTACTTCATAATTTACTTGCAAATACTGAAAACTAAACAGTAGTAGACATAATTTACAAGCATAGTTAACAGCAGAAGCAAAGTCTTATTTAGAGGGGGGGTTAACGAGTTCAGCTCAGTCCCCCCAAAAAATGCTGAAAATTCTTTTATCACAAATCAATAAAACATTGCAGTTTGCACTACATGTATATGGCTAAAATGTTGCCATCAGATGCCTCCTGAGATCTGCAAATGCATCTGCAGAAAGAGTTCTGTTCCGAATCCTGCTGGGGGAGCTTGCAGTTTTTCCCCAAATACCCTGGCTGAATTTAAAAAAACAGCAAAAAGCGGAAAAAATAGAGCAAAAATGAACAGTAAAAGAAGAGAGAGAAAAGTCTTTTTCCCCCAAGCAAAAAAAAATATGGTTATAGTCTTGGGCGTTAGCAGTAAAAACAAAAAATGTAATGCTGTTAGTGTTAATACTGACCAAAGCTTTCAATGCAGCCTCAACCTCGGCTGGGTCTTTCTCCTTGAATATCATCAACGATCCTCCTTCCTCTTCGCTGGGGTAGTCAGGAAACTTCCCCACTGCATCCCTGCCACAGTTTGCAGTACAAATGTCATGTGAACAGCATCTGACAAATGCAAAATCGCTCTGCATGGCTTCTATAGTTTTGAGACTTGGAGTCAAAACAGCCATCCCACTGCATTGGCAGATTTTTATAGGACACAGGCCAAAAAAAAATATAAAACACGAAATAAAAATATAGGACATTATAAGACACATGTGTGCTTAAGTATTCAACCTGAATACCAGTACAATGTCTAGCATCTGACATCAAACTGCATGGCTTCCATATATGACAGTGAAGTTTTAATGGATTAATGAAACGGTCTGACAATTTGTGTTATTTTTTCAGCAACGGCAAGTCCCCGAAACGTCGTGGGCCTGGGAAACTTCCCCAACTTCCTCCATTTTGACGAGTCTGATGGGGTCTAAAAGAGCAGTCAGAGCTCCCCAGTGGGGTCTGGGGCGGAGCCCTGACTGAAAACGTATTTTAAAGCATTTTTGCACTAGAAAAACCACATCTGGTGACATCAAATTTTGTGTTTTTGTTGCATGAAACTTAAACTGTCAAAATATAGGATTTAAAAGACATCTAGTCAAAATATAGGACAATATAGGACTTTTCAAAAATATAGGATTTATAGGACAAGTGGGATGACTGTCAAAAAGAGCCAAGAACAGAGTCAAAACTCTGAGAATAAGGGACGGCTTTAAGGAGAAAGTTGTGGGCCCTTTTCCCACCAGCTAGGAAGTCTGGAAGAGTGCTGTAAGTTTGCGGACCCAGACTCATGCACATTTTGGACATAGACTAGTCCGGAAGATGCATTTAGTGGACGGCTTTGTGTGATACTGTGATACTACAAATAATGCGGCATGCAAAAAAAGCCAAAACCAACGCAGTTTGGCAACATAATGCTCCTTCTCCGAGAATCAAAACTAATCCTAGAACTAGCCCTTTGGGTGGGAAAATGGTACCACTATGACGTACTACGACTACTACTACTACCACTACCACTACCACTACTACAGACCCACCTGCACTCAATGAACCACTGTCGAATCTGATCCATAAGTGTCTCCTTCATATCGGGTCCCTCGGTTTCCCGTAGTTTGTCCTTGATGTTTACCAGTGCCTGCTGGTACTCCTGCTCGTGTGCCTCTTGGGTCTTGCGCCTTTCCACCTCCGTACGGGTGGCCAGGGTCTGCGAGGCTTGCTTGGCGCTCACTGGTGGCGCTGGTGCCTGAAATCAGCCAATCAGCAAACCAATCAATAAATCAATCCATGAGTACCCAGCAATTCAGTAAAGTAACTAAAAAAAGTTACTAGACAAGTAAACAAGAAAAAAGTTCTAAAAAATGCGTATAGCGTATATAGAAAACCAATCACAAAGACGGAGCATCACCTGCCATATGGCATCACACTGCAGTGTTGCCTCCCACCTGAGACAGGTGAACGTGCCCCACCGTAACTTTAGCACTCAATCAATTTATTACTTAATCAGTCGTAAACTCAATTAATGAAGGAATGAATCAGCAAATAAATAAATTGGTCAATTAACTGATTGTCATAAAGTCAAAAATTTTAGCACCAAAATGTCTGAATATATTATTTTGTAGCTACAATGTCAAACAACTGATTAATCTGTTAACTAATCAATCACTCAATCACACAGTCGATAAATCAATTGACACTTCAATGATATCCCGGATGAAAAAGTCAGAAATTTTAAAGCAGTGACAAAAAATCACCTTGCAGCAAATTGCTTTCATTTTTTCCAGCTCCCAGTGTGACTAAACATTTTGTCCAAGTATCAACAAAGGACACCAGCAGAACTATAAATCGAAATAAAACTCCAGAAATCAAACTTCAATAATTTTCAGACACAGGCATTCGCCAGATGCTCTTCTGTGGTCACTTTGGGCCCAATCAGTATTCAGATAGTTAAAAGTTCATAAAGAGTTAAAAAGTTCTCAAGTGTGCACGATGTTATGTCTCATACCATGCCAATAAAGACCATCTCATCTTCTCTTTCTCTCTTCACTCTCGCCCTCTGCACGAAGCCTTTCCACAGCTGCACACACACACATTGGCAGTATTATAGTCACAGCAAATCCGTCCGTTCGTACGTCCATCCGTATGTCTCTTCGTCTGCCTGCCTGACTCTCAGAGATGGCCCATTATATAGCTAAAGCCCAATACAGCTATGGTCTGTTAGCTATAGCAGATGGAGAATAAAACAATTCCCTTAAAACGAAATGCATCAGCAAACGTAACGTAGGACTGGAGTTCCTAACGACATAGGCAATGAACACTTCAGTACAGTATAATACACGGTGTTTCATAAAAACGGACCCCCTTTTGTTTTTTTCATAATTCACTCAGATGATGATCAATTTACACATAATTTGTATCAGTTGTAGCGAAAAAATACTAATTCAAAATATTGCAACAAAATATAGCAGTTGATTAAATATTCTTTGCCAGTCCTGACGTAATGCTAACGTCATAATGTGTCACGGGTACAAGCTGGATAGTCTCAACTGGTGCTGTCAGTTGCTACCCTGCTTCGATGGTGAGCTTAATCTGGTTTGCTAATGAAAAATGTTTATTGTGTCAGCACTAAGCAACATGGGACATGAAATCAGGCATCCTGCAATCCAAAAACTCAATCATTTTGCAAGCTAGGCATGCTAATGCGTAAAAGTCCAACTATCCTGACAGACACGTAAATGCCATTGCTTTGCATGTTTTGTAACTATAACTGTAAAACTTCAACAATTTGTCATGAATTAACCAGATTTTTCACCATTGAAGCAGGGTAGCAACTGACAGCAGCAGTTGAGACTATCCAGTTTGTACCGGTGACACATTATGATGTCAGCATTACATCAGGACCAGCAAAGAATATCTAATCAACTGCCATATTTTGTTGCAATATTTTGAATTAGTATATCTTCAGCTACAACTGGTACAAATTTTGTGTAAATTGACGATCATTTGAGCGAATTATAAAAAAAAACAAAAAGGGGTCCCTCTTATGAAACACCGTGTATACTACCGGGTACTGACAAACGATTACGTATCTTGCATCCTGGAAAATTTCAAAGAGCCACATTTCAGCATCTGATCATCCACTCCACTTCATGTTTGGTGGTTCTAGTGTAGGATTTTCAAGTTTGGTAGATCGAATGTCATCACTTCTAGTTGGACCAAATCCAAGATGGCAGTCAGCTGCCATCATGAAAAGTTTCAAATAGCCACATTTCTGCAATCGATCATCCGAACCATTTCATATTTGGAGATTATCATGATCAATGGAAAATGTATGAGGAATATATTAAATTGGTCACAATCAAGTGCATTTCTAAATCCACAAAGCTTGTGTTGATGCTATAGAAAACAAACCTTCTGTATATGGACACTGGCGAACTCCGGGTCTATGTAGGACTCATTTCTCACATTAGTACTACAACTACAACAACTGCAACAGATACTGAAACGACTACTACAACTAAGAACTACTAATACAACTACCACTACAAACCTTTTGTATACGGATGCTGGCAACCTCGGGGTCTAATGTAGGGGCGCCACGCAGGGCTGCTCGCTTCTCACGTTCTTCCTGTTGTCGTATTTCTCTCATGAACTTTGCTCTAAGTCGACCTTGCCTTGCACGCTCGTGGATCTGCACTAACCGAATCGCTTCTTCCAAGCTCATCTTAACATCTTCCTGGAAAACAAAAAACACCATTATTATTAACCAAACAAATTTGCAGACGGAGCACAAACTTCCACCGATTGACATCTGAATTCAGAAACCTGAAACGTAAAAAATGCAAAGTCTTTTCTAAGCCAGTGAGCCAACAGGGTGGCGCTGATCTCCGTTTCCTTAACCCTAAGCTAAACACCAGTTTTACATTGCAAGACCATGGATACGGGGCCAGTGCATCGCGTGGTGTGCCTGTTTACGTCCCAGCTTTTGCTGGTACTCATTGTGCCTACCCACGGAGAGATGGCCAGGCTGAGTTGACCTGGGTGGGTGGTTGCATACAGTACCAAGAAAGTTTAACTGCCATCCCAGTACTAACTGGGCCAGACGACGATTAACTTTGTTAATGCAACCAACGACAAATAGGCCTAAACGAGTAATTCTTAACAGCATGCCATTGCATAAAATGCAATTTCACGCGACACACTAAAAAACAGCATGATTTGGAATGCCATCAACATGTAACAAGTTGTTTCCTGGGCAACTATTTTATCAAATCTGCTTACATTCTAGCGAACAAAGTAAGAGACAAACAAAAAAGAGAAAAAACATAACTTACTATACAACTGCAAGGCCAAAAGCAAAAAAAACAATAGCAGCCTACGTCAAAATAGACTAAACATAAGAAATATGTCATTTAAGTACAGCTGAAAGAAGATGAAAATGGGAGCAAAAAAAAAGCAGAATAATATTCTACATTCTATATATACAAACATATTATGTTTGTATCTACAAAATTACTATGGCCTCATGTTCGACAGGGAATAGTCCCAGAAACTGTTTGCTAAGGCTTTAACAACTGGTCTAAAGTCTTAATGACTGGCTTAGCAGTTTAAACTTTAAACAGTTTAAACAGACATCTTAGCAGTCCGGACTGCTAAGACGTCTGTCACTGGTAGTAATTTTTAGACCCAAAAGCAACAACTTCTATGTGATTCGTAATGACATACAATAAGCTACCATTTTTCCACAAAGTCCATTGGTAAATCCTATGGTGCACTGTAAAACTAATATTCACTTCTGGTTGTCACCACTGACACTGTGACAACTGACGAGGACACGTGCACTTGCGCTGACAACTCTGCTCGCAGCAGTGTGAGCATAATGCCTATCGGCAGTGGTGGCATGGAACCTTAGTGGTCCGGAAACGACAGCTTAACAGTTGGTTGCGGTCCGATACCTTAACAGTGACAGTGGCAAATGGCGGCCGTTCCGAGGACTAACTGAGCGTCATACAGCATAAGAAATAAAAATCAGTGTAAATGTGGTTATATCCAAAGTAATTCTGTACAGAACATCTGACATAAAACAACAGGCATGAATCCAAAAGTTAAATGGCTAACATTACCGCATCGCGATCTGCAGCTCCAAGTCTTGCCAGAATCTGACCCAAGAGTTTCTCACGTTCCTTCAATGCCTTGGCTTTTTCCAACACAAAGTACTTTGGTATCGGCATCTCAACGTCATTCTGAAATTATCAGACAACCAAACACATTACAGCCCGGTAAACTCAGCCCGGCCATCCCCATCTGGCACGTAAATATAAGCAATTTCTCTCATTTTTTTCAGTGCCTTGGTCTTCTTTGACACAAAGTACTTCAGTATTGGCATCTCAATGTTGTTTCGTAATTATCAGACAATGAAACACACCATACTCGGGTGAACTCAGTCTGGCCATCGTCTGGAGCAGGTAAATACAATTTTGTGATCGTTGAATGCATTAGCTTTTTAGTTCGCCCGGAAATGATAGTTTTCGACAGGACTTAAGTTTTGCTGACATTTATTATTTTCCTCGTGTAATCTCCGAGCTCCATTGGCCGATCGGCGCAAAATTTTGCACTTGCTTGGAGCTGTGTTCAATTTTATAATCCCGGTCCAAAATTTTTTGGGAGCCTCCCCAAAAAATTTTTAGGGATTAAAACATGCAAAATTTGGCCCGATTTTGGTCGACTTCAAAGTTCAGTGGCGAATATCTCCAGAAGGAATGCAAATATTCAAAATTGGTGAGTTACTCAATCGACAGTGATTCCCCCCGCGTTAGGCGAAACAAGTCTGGTAAACTTTGGTCTAGTAACCTTGGAAATCTTGACATGGAATTGTACCCACCCAAAGCGCATTTTTTGGAAGACCATATTTCAGCCCCTAGAAAGTGCTGCACACCCAAATTTTTACATGCGCAAGAGAATGGCCAAGTCTTACTAGTGCACCTCCACCGGGGATGGGGCCCCCCTTACAATTTTTTCAAAGGGGGGTCCAAAATTGGCCTTAATTGTAGCGAATTAGCCACTATAACTTTAAAGCCCAAAAAAGTAGCCTAACGAAACTTTGCCAGGTGACGTAGTGCTAAGTGGGGCTGATAACGTGTGTACAAATTTTGGGGTGCTCCACCTCCTTAAAATTTGGG
>Ga0209671_1007150_pt1 | contig 11552 bp, 10 predicted proteins | sample WorMetHERISLAND2_2_FD_187401 | JGI IMG/M metagenome (GOLD analysis project Ga0209671, IMG submission 187401) | Marine gutless worms symbiont microbial communities from Max Planck institute for Marine Microbiology, Germany - Olavius geniculatus... | ecosystem: Host-associated > Annelida >...
ACCATGCTCTCTATAATGTTGAATATATTCATTGAAGATCTTGGTAGGACTACTACGGGTAACGGGTAATACGGGTATACCCGCGGGTCGGGTCGGGTAGAAAATTTGACCTACGGGTACGGGTCGGGTCGGGTAACAATCACTTAGCTACGGGTCGGGTCGGGTAGTAAAAACTGTTTACCCGCAGTCCCCTAGTGTCTACACCCCATGTGTACATAAATTAATTTCAGCAAGAAAAATGTAAAAAGATAACAACTACAAATGGCAAATACCAACTGACCGTTTGTTAGCCATCTGTTCCTGCAATTTTCCGTATGTTTCTAGCACTAGAATAACACCACATCACATCCGTCACTAAACAAATTCATTATTATCTCCACTTCAAGTAAACAAGTAAGTATGTAAGTAAGCGTATATTCAAAGTGCACAGTGTCAGCCAGTGCTGACATCATAATGTGTCACGAGTACAAACTGGATGGTCTCAACTGGTGCTGTCAGTTGCTAAACTGCTTCGATGGTGAAAAATCTTGTTCATTCATGACAAATTGTTGAACTTTTACAGTTACAGTTACAAAAACATGCAAAGTGATGACATTTGCGTGTCTGTGGAGATAGTTGGACTTTTTACTCATTCGAGCAAGACAGTGCACTAGCACACCTAGCTTGCAAAATGGATGCATTTTTGGATCACAAGACACCTGATTTCATGTGTGATTTCATGAAAGATGTTCATTGTGTCAGCACTAAGCAACATGGGGATGTTGCTTAGTGCTGACACAATGAACATCTTTCATTAGCGAACCAGATTAAGCTCACCATCGAAGCAGGGTAGCAACTGACAGCATCAGTTGAGACTATCCAGCTTGTACCCGTGACACATTATGACGTCAGCATTACGTCAGGACTGGCAAAGAATATTTAATCAACTGCCGTATTTTGTTGCAATATTTTGAATTAGTATTTCTTCAGCTACAACTGGCAAAAAATTTTGTGTAAATTGATCATCATTTCCCCACCGAGGTCAGCCACCTTGACGTGGTGGTGGGGCTTTGCTCCGATGACCCGAAAGATTTCTACATTCTGGAGGATAGGAGCGTACTAAGAGCTGACCAAATACGTGAGAACATTTACTACACGTTACCAGTGCTTTTGTGTTGGTTTCGGCTTTACAGCCGACTACGGCTTTATAGCCATCTACTTACAGCCTCACAGCCGTTATTTACGGCTTCACAGCCGTCTACGGCTTTATAGCCGTTACTTGTACCTCTGGTTACTTTTGGGGATGCGCATTGGGCCGAACTGATATGGCCTCAGCGCTGGGCAGGTGTAAGAGCCTGCCCACCCCGAAGGCAAGGCAAGGCAAGGATCATCATTTGTGTGAATTATGAAAAAAAACAAAAAGGGTCCTTTTTTATGAAACACCATGTATATTATCCTCTCCTTTCCATCACAAAACTCCCTCCTGTCCATTGAAGTGCCCTCTTTTACCCTCCGTCTTTATCACTCACTCTAAATTCAGCTAGAGACTTATTGAGGAAATGTATCTGATCTTGAGACATTCGTCATGTTTGCTACATCAGGTACTCAACTACAGAATAAATGTAATTTACTATGACATTAAACACTTTTAGTGCTACCGGTAGCTCAAAAACAATCCATCACTAACACTGCTATATCTGAAACATCTATTTCCAAGCATGTTACCGTTAAATCAAACACACAAAAAGGTTAAAACATCTCGACAGAAATAATTCATGCTCCGTAAATAAATTCAATGTTAATTGTGCCAGAACTGCAATTAGTAACAGCAGAAAAATATGCAAAGTCTTTCCCAAGCTGTAACGCCCAAAAGTGGCAAACTCTTTTTTGTTAGCACACAAACAAAACCAAAGATATAATGCTAGGGCATCATGCCACGTGTCTGTTTATGCCATGGCAGCTTTTGCTAGTACTTATTGCACCTAACCACTGAGGGATGGCCAGGCTGAGTTGACCTGGGTAACAGCAGTAGAGATTAAAATCAGTAGAAACCTGGAAGGCACAGTGACAGAGTCTCAATGGCTAGTTCAATATTCTTCTGAGTTTTCCGTGCTCGTATCAGCGCCTCGGCTTTCTCTCGAAGTTTCTGACCCGAATTCTGCAGATCACGGTTGATAAGCTGCACCTCACTCTGCACATTATAATGAACAGCCTTTGCATATATATCTATCACTCATGCACACTACAGAAATCATCAAAAAAATTTAACAAACTTCAAAAGTTAGTTGTCACAATTCAAAACAAAAAGTGTTCTATGGTGCATGCTATAAAAGCAACTACAATTGATAATTTGGTGATTGGCTAATTTGTTCCTGCCAGACTAGACCAATTACGTCTGGTGGAAGTGAAACTAACTCTAGTCTCTCACTTATACAAGAATTGGTGATAAGTCTACATCAACTAGACCAACTTAACCCATTAGTCCATCGTAACTCAGACATAGTCCGAGACACGCGCTTACAATCATGTCACGCAAACGAGCGCAGTATATTACCTTGAGTTTTTCGACATCACTGCGGACCTGCAGCAGACTGTGCACAGACTCAATAAAACCCTGATAGTGATGATTACACATGCGCTCAATCTCCTTGTTGTGAGACTTGATACGTGCATCCAGATGATCCAGGAACTTCTCTGGCTCACGACCTTCATAGACCGACCTAAAACAAACCACCACACATAACCAACAGTCAAATACTAAAACTTAAACTTAAATGATGCCTGGGCTTCAAACATTCATTATCTCTCGAATGACTATCATGTCTCGACATGAAGCAGTTGAAGAATGTTTCTTCTACAACATGCCGCAGCAATTTGGTAGTCTGTTACAATGCAGCACAAATGTCAGATGACAAAAGTTTAACCACACTATAAGTCTGGATCACGATTCGTAATCGTAAATGCAAATGTTTCACGTTGCAGCTGAGTTCTCCGAGCAAGTTAACTGCAAGAAAAGTGATGGAATTACGTTTTCTTTACTGCATATTTTTAAATTCTTGTACACTCTACGTGTTCAAACTCTGCACACTGATGATAGCTGCAATACCATTATCATAGGCATCATCAGTTTGCTCAAAAACATACCACTGTACGACAATCAGCATCACAAAACAATGTATCAGCCACACCGAACAAACGAGCAATAAATATGATCAGATCATGCAGTGACATGTAGGGAAGATCATGATGACAGCAGAGGTTGGAATTAAGGTTGACTTAAGTGTTAGGTTTAGCGATCTGATCTTATCATTTACATGTTGCCAGTGTGGTCATGTGGCCGGTGCAGTGTTCTGTGAAGCCCATGATGACGATGATGTTCTTTTGGTCAGAATGGCCAACATGGTGTATACAACTGTCCCATGACAAAGAAACCAAATCAGTTTGAAGTTTTGATGGTCAAACTGAGTGAAAACAGTCGACATGTCCTAAACCTATAAACAAGCTATGAGATCCTGATTCAGGCAACTTCTAGCTATTTCAGATGTAAGCGGTCTATAGCCCTATGGTTAGGGTAGGTGCTATTTTTAGTCTGCCATGGACTGAACTAGGCTATTTTCAGTCCGGCCTTCAACAGCCTTACCCAGTATGCGCATTGTACAACCACCGAATAGTAGTCATAAATACCGGCCAAAGCCATATGTGTTCATGGCATGCGGATGGAAGATTATATATGCCGTGAAAATTCACGGCAGATAGCCATAATCAACTACTTATTTTCCGTGAATTTTCACAGCAGCATCTTTCACTTTTGGATATATGCCGTGAAAATTGATGTCCGGAAACGTATATATTAAAGCTGAGAAATAAGTGAATAATCACGCATTAGGGCCGAATAAACCCTAACAACAATTTGGTATGGTGAAAAATTTGCATGTTGAGAACGCTTAACTGGATTTTTCACCGTGCAGTTGCTGCCAGCCTTAAGCAACGTATCGGGTATAGTTACAAATTGTCTGAAACGGTCACGAATCTGACTGATTTGCAAAATTTTTTTCTGCCAATGTCCTAGTGAAAATACAGACAAGAGACAAACATTGCCATGTTTTTGACTCACTGCGTATAGTTTATACATTTTAGAAATACATCAGCTGAAAAGCCATAGCCGCTTACCAGTGATGTGATCATGTGATCAATTAGATTCCTACATAGGCTTAGGCTAAGTGGGTACATGAGGGACAAAGTCAGTAATGCCATTATGCGTAAAAACAACAGATGCACCGGAGCCACGTCTGTTATGTTTAGGGCAGGTATTGTTCGGTTGGGGGTAAGGAAGGTTGGTATAAATAGAGTTAAGGGTAGGGATTGAGTTTGGACTGATATTAAACGTTTGATTTACCCACACCCAGCTACAAAAGTACAGAAGTTGCTAACTTGCTATTATTGCTTGCATAATCTGATAATACTGTACTAAATAGCACTGGCAATTATTTTACTGTACTTTGTTTTGATGCAAATTCACAGCAAGCCTAAATAATAGGCCTATTTATTTTCCATAAATTTTCACGGCAGATAACCATTTCATGCTAGCTTCCATAAAAATTCACGGCAGATAGCGAAAATTGACTACTTATTTTCCGTGAATTTTCACGGCAGTTAACACCTTGCCATGTGGATGGCGAACTTCTGCACAAACACGACAACACCGTAGCAACTGCCCGACCTCGACCGTAGCGTCACGGGTCGACAGTCCGGCCAAGCAGCTCCTCAAGCTAGCAAGTACTTTTACAGCAAGTTATTGCCAGTGCCTGCAGCAACCTTGAATATATCACACATACTCTACGCTAATGTATGGTGTTCACTATTGTTCACATAATTCTTTGACACACACTAACCCTAACCCAAACCCTAACCCAAATCCTGATCTATATTTAGCTCAGTCCGCCTATCTCCGCCTGCGGACTAAAAACAGAATTTAGTTCAGTCCGCGGCGGACTGAAAATAGGTTTAATGTATGGTTAGGGTTAAGGTTAGGGTATGAGAGTTCTTGCACCAACCCTCATACCCTAGCTCTATTCCTACTAAACAGGGCGTGTCAACCGGTTTCACCGTCAAACTGCAGCAGACCTCAGCGCAGTGCCAAGATGACCGTCGGTAGACTCTATCTCACTGACAAGCAGTTCGTGCTGCTGAGCGATTGGATCTTGCTGTATCGCATCACCCTCTGCTACCAAAGTCTGGGTCTTTTCAGACATCAGCACCTCTTTCTTGCTATCTCTCGACCGAGATGTAGCCATTTTTCATTCGCCGGATACACGCAAATGCGTGAACGTTATTTTACGCCACAGAAATAACACATTTGCAGTCGTTTCTTCGTATTTTTCAATCAGGTACGCCCACTCCGTAGAATAACAAAACAAGCACGAAGAACATTAATTAGTCGAAATATGACGACAGCGATTTTGTGCGGCTTGTTCGTTTGATGTCTGCGTAAATTACTCGAACCGTATACTACAGTCTGTTTGCAGCAGAAATACTAGAAATAACAACAACTGTATTTAACATTTATGTCATTCATTTTTCTGTATGTTGTAAGTTCTATTTTCTGCTAAATTTCACGTCTGGCCCCGTGGCCTAATGGATAAGGCGTCTGACTTCGGATCAGAAGATTGCGAGTTCGAGTCTCGTCGGGGTCGGTTACTTTTTCTCACCCGTATATAATTTCCGATCTAGACACTCTTCCATTTTTGCACTACAAATTTGTGTCACTAAACATTAATTTTAAGCTTATGCTCATAAAAACTCAATCTTGAAGATCCATGCAAAGATCAAGATTGAGACTTCACTTGAGTAACGATGAAATTTTAATTGGCTAAAGCAACATTTTAAAATGTTGCGTTGAAGATGGATGGTTAAGGATAAATGATTACTTTCATTATTGTAGAAATTACAAACTGTGTCTCCAAAAAATTATTATGAACTAATTGTTGTTAATATGGCCCAACTATGCCTTCTGCATATCACAAGGTAGTGTAGCACCAGTATTAAGGTGAGGTTGTCAAAACTACAGTCATTTACGCCAAGTTTCTGTATGATGTTGCATGCCAAAAAATTACCACAACTAGCCAATTTTTCGTGGAGTTATTAAAAAAATAACACTGGCAGTTTTTTGGACATTTTTTCTGTGACATCTTGCAGTGTTAAGATGTGGCCAGGTGGTCCACCAACCAATAAATCATATTTCAGTATACCAAGAATCAAGAGGTCCATTAAAACTTGAAATTGGATGCAAATAGTAGTAAATAGTTTAGCCTATAGTAACTTAACGATGTGTGAGTAATAAACTGTATGTGCCTGTGACTACAAGCAAAGCAATAAAAACTCATGACTGAAACAAGACTTGTTTTAATAGTTTTGTTCTAGAATTCATAAAATTGTTAACAATAATCTCACAAACTTAGCAAGCAAGGTCCGGCTATTGGGATAGCTGCGGCTGGCTATTTGTTGAGTAGCCGCCGGCTGTATACTGACTATATAAGCTGTTGCCGCCGGTTAACAGTGTTCAGTTATGTGCTGTTCCGTTCTGTGTGCGTGTGGCGTATGAAGAAAGACATATGTCGTTGTATTGGGTTGGAAGTACGTGCCAATACAAGTTTATCGGTGGACGCAACCGTGTTTGAGTCTTAATCTAGTCCTCGGATCCGATACGCATGTTAGGTCTCAATTTCGGGCTCTCTGAGGGACAGATACTCTACTGAGCTTAGCCGGACATATCTGGACGTCTCTGACGAGCCGGAGCTGGCGCGTAGAAATAAGTTCCGGTGCAGATCGACGGTGAATCGAAGACGCACTAGAATAAAGTGTCGCCCAATTAACGTGGAAGGGGTGACCTGAAAAGTGGCGCCAATAGAAGTGGCGCTCCAGAATACTTAGGGCCATAAGAACGTTTCTGCCAAATAACATCGCATTCTGCCCAAGGCTTTAGCAGGGTACACGAGTGTGACAGACGGACGGACAGAGACTGTGATATGGTAACATAACTTCAGTCACAACTGCTGTAGGCGTCGCTGATGCTTTCAGTGATGCTGCCTAAAGGAGTGCACGAAAAGACAGAAGTGAAGTGAAATAAAACGAAAACAAATGAAAAGAAGAGAAATGTGTGTGGCCTTCATTTTAGTTTATTTCATTTCTGTCGCTTCAAACTGTTCAAACACATCTTAAAAGTAAGAGCTATGCTCGGGCCACTACACAGCAACATGCACGATTTAACTCTTTAAAGAGTGAATAATTTTTTTTCCATTAGCCTTTGAGGTGCAGTACTTTCTGGGTTAACGTTGTGACGTTGGCAACGTCTGTCAAAACATCAGCTACTACCAGCCTCCTACATCCCAATCAGTGGCGTAACTTCAAATTTCAGCCCCCCCCCTGCAAGAAAATCATTTACGGCTCCCTTTTCTTCATTTTCCCTCCCTTCATTTTTTTTCCCCGCTTGCCCTCATTTCCTGTCCCCTCTCCTCTCCTTTCCTCTCTTTCTGCCCCTTTGTTTTTCCTATCCTCTCTTCCCTTACACGTACTCCCCTTCATACCCCTCAATGCAGCTAGGAGATCTAAGGGTGAGCTACCCCTGAGGGGGTCCGGAGCAGATCCCCGACAGAAAACGTATTTTTGAGCATTTTGACACTTTAGAAACTGCGTCTGGTGACATGAAATTTCATGTTTTTCTGTGCAAAAAATGAACATCATAATTTTTTCGGCCCCCGCATCGTGGGGCCTGCAAGGTAAGTAGTTATGCCACTGCTCCCAATGTCAACTTTTATTATTATTATTATTACATTTAAAAAATTTTTTTTTATACCCTTCAAAATAAGGGTTAAAAACCAAAAAAGTCAAGTTAAAAACTAATCCATGGATGGCCAGAGGTCTGAACACGTGGGAAAGCTGTTGTGGAGGATGACTGCGTTAAATCGTTGCACTGTGACCGAAAGTCTCTGAAAAAGAAAGGCTGTCTGTCGCTCATCATTGGTTTTGACTGAGATCCTGCGCCCCAGCTCGCGGAGGAAGTCAACAGCTGACTCATTAATCGGCCCCAGCGTTTCAACAGCAATGGCTGGAATGAGAATGAACCCGGCATGTCAGCATATTTGGCTTCCTTCCTTGTGGCGGCTGCCGATGCTGCAAAGTGCAGAGGAAGCTGGGAAGTAGGAGTCAGCCAGTGTGGTCACAATCGTAACATCCCATGCCACAGCCCTTCCAGACTGCCATGGCACCAGTGTGATACCATCCGGACGTTTAATGCTGTCCCGATAGACCCCAGAAGGTTCCTTTGAAACTGGGATCCCAGCAAAAGCGAACGACCTGGCAACAATGTCATTAAGGGCATGGTGGCGCTGGGTTCGTCCTGAAGCGTGTTTGCAGACAAAAGCGTGCTGAACCCAAGCGTCTACGGCTTCTCCGCAAGGACAGGGGTGTGGAACGCAGATGCCCAATCCCAAACGCAAAGCCACCGCCACTCGAACTGACTCATCGTCCATCCGCAGCCCACAAGAGACAATCGGAAAGGCACTGAGCCAGTCACCAGAGTGAGGAGCCATGGCTGCTAGAAGGACGGCCTTTTGGCGGGGATCCGCACGGGTTGTCATAAGCTCGTCCTTTGTATTTGATTTTACTTATTTATTGTTGTGTTTACTCCGCTGTGGGTGTGTCCGCAGTGTTGCCTTGAGAAAAGTTGTAGATAATATGTCGTTTGTTTCCAAAATTTTCTTTGTTTATTAGTGAGTGTAGTTATATGACGTTGATTTACTATGTTTTGTCATTGTTATTGAGAATCTGCAGTTATTTGTTGCGCTGCTTGTGCAGTGTGGCACCTGTCTGAGTGATAATGTGTAGTTGGTATATCGCGCTCAGGACTATCACTATCAGTCATGAGTTGCGTTGTCGTAAAGTTGGAAATAAGTTAGAAATGCGTTCTGGTGAAGAATAACATTTTGGCACTGTTGCAAAAGTTCATCCCCCGAAGTCCGAAATAGCGATATAGCGTTAGGATCAGAGGTTAGAATTAGGGTCAGAAATAGCCTACGGTGACTAGGTCAGTAATAGTAGGCACTGTCATGAAACTTTTCCCACCTGGGAGTTTGCAATAGCGATTTAGAGTTTTATTCAGGCTAATTGTTAGGGATAGCATTCGGGTGGGGAACTTTTGCATGTGATTCTATGAAGTGGTGAATTATGACGTATTGATACAGCGTCTCCCATCATTTTTTATTTGGTATGATTTGCTGACCGTAATGTAATAGAGATAAATACAACAGTGTAATGTTAAACCTATTTAGGACACATGCAGTAGCACGAAATACCAAAAACAACTGAAAACTACCAACTTGTTTTCGGTAGTTTTCGGTTAAGGTTAGGATTTTGGGTTAGGGTTAGGTTTTTGGTACTGAAAACTGCCTGAAATGTTTTAGGTATTGTGAACTACATAAAACAGTTTCGGTATTTTTCGGTATTTAGTGCCACTTGACGCATGCACATTTGCGTCATTTCTGTCTGCTTTTATTTACTTTCATTCACTTTTCGGCTGATGTAATTGTTGGGTTGCTAGTTGTTTTTGTTGTGTTTGCTACAGTAGGTGTGAATATTGTGAAAGCGGAATATTGCTGCTATGGGAAACATAGCCAGTGCTGACAGTGGACCAGGTGTTGCCTGTGAACATACTCATACGGTGAGTTGATTTTTGTGATTTTTCTCCTCAATGCGTTACACTCAGTGCGTTACATTTAGTCACAGTATGCACTATTTTGCTTCCATCTGTCTCATGATAGCTGTGAAAACATAATATTATCATGTTGTTTCATCACCTGACAGCCATATCATTCAAATATGGTATCTTTATCAAGTATTGTTGGGTAACTTTTAGTAGGCATTTTACATATTGATTTGCTTCATGATTTTTGATGGACACAAATACAGATGGCATTACAGTTTTGGTTAATGTTGTTGTTACTAATTATTTGGAATTAACTTTTACTTATTTTCAAGTCGTACAGAGTGTAGTGCAGCTTTTCTGTTGAACTGGACTTTTTGTATTATGAATGGCAGTTCTTTTTCTAATGTATCATGGTCACCAGTTTTTATGTTCGTACGTATTTGTGTATCAATATATGTATTTTGTATTTAAATATATTCATACATGTATAATTGTATAGTTGTATTTAAGCTGAATGTCATTCTCGTGATATTTTTGTTGTTTAGATGGAATCTGGTGATAATGAAAGAAGTGAATATGAAAGAGGTTGGCTGCTCATTTGCCATTTTACAGCACTTATTGGGATGTATCTTTAGAATGTCATCCAACTTGAAGAAAGTCATGCTAGCTATAGATTTCACAGAGTGCAGAAAAAGGCCAGTTTTATGAAAACCTGAAGTAGTGATATATTGTTTAAATTAGTGTCTTGAGAAGTTATGTTCCATGTTCCAATGCAGGGCAGGGCAGCCAGTGCCGCTCGGTAGGCTTAGGCTGCCATGTGGGCCCATCAGCCATCCCCAGGAAGTTCCCAGCAATTATACTGGGTACTGAAAGTCATGGCGGGAATAGCAAAGAGCACAACTACCCCCACCCACAAGACTACTGTCTATACTATGGGGCTCACCAAAGGATTTCACAGCCCACACAGGAAACCACCTGGCAAGCAGCCCAACCCAACAGCAGACCAGCCATATGAGCAGTGCAGCCACCCACCCCCACCATGCCCCTGAGCCAAACAGGGCAAACAAGAGCCATCGCAGGGTTTTCTAGCCAGACAGGAAAACCGTAGTCCCGAACTACAGTGCGTTTTGTATCTAGTGGAATTCCAGTCTGACCCATCATCCCCGCAATAGCCTCTCCAAAGCTCCACCCAACTCCGAGACTTGACAGGAACAGCAAGGCCACCCAGCACACATGACCAGTCCACAGATCAGGCGGGCATCAACCAAGCAATGTTCCATGGGTGTCTGTTAGATCCTGTTAAGCCCAACTACTGTAAGTCATGGCAGGAGTAGCAAAAAGCGCAACTACCCCCGCTCACTTGACTACACTGCCAGTCATGTCACATCGCCCTGACCAAGCAAGTACTGTGGGGCTCACCAAAAGATTTATGGTCCCCTCCTCTGATCACCTGGCAGGCGACCCAATCTGTTCAGCAGACAAGCCGCATGAGCAGTGCAGCCAAACCACCCCCACCACATCCTAGAGCCAAACGAGACAAAGAAGAGCCCTGCACAATTTCCAAGCCTGACAGGAAAACCGTAGTCCTGAACTGCAGTGCATTTGGTATCTACTGGAAATCCTTGTTTGACTCATCATCCTTGCAAGAGTTCCTCCAATGCTTTGCCCAACCCTAAAAAATGACAGGGACGCATGACCAGACCACAGACCAGGCGTGCTATTCACGGAACTTTGCGTACCGTATGCGTACCGTTGGCGTAAATTTTGGCATACGTAAGTATTCTTACGTACGATACGCTCTATTCACGAAAACCGGCGTATCGTACCGTTTGCGTACCGATTGCGTAAAAAAGTTCTAAATGAGCATCACTAG
>Ga0209671_1007152_pt1 | contig 11552 bp, 8 predicted proteins | sample WorMetHERISLAND2_2_FD_187401 | JGI IMG/M metagenome (GOLD analysis project Ga0209671, IMG submission 187401) | Marine gutless worms symbiont microbial communities from Max Planck institute for Marine Microbiology, Germany - Olavius geniculatus... | ecosystem: Host-associated > Annelida >...
AACAAACACAATAAATAACTAAAATAAATATTCATCTTCCGTTGTAAACAATCACCATGGCAACATAAACAAAATTTGTTGTCCGATATATGAAAAGTCAGCCGACAAAATTGTCGAAGATAAAACATGCTCTATCTTGGCCGACAAAATCAGGTGATTCTGTCGGCCGACAAAATCGGGCAATTTTTGCATGACACGACAGACTTTTGTCGGGCTATTTTGTCGGCAGATAATATCGGCCGATTGTGTCGTTCGTCTGACATCCCCTTATGTTACTCTATATAAAACTGTACAAAATTATCTGTTTATAACATCACTACCACACATTGTTGCACTGGGCTAAATATTACATGTATAACATTAAAAATATTACAACTACTAGGCAGTATATCTTGTAAGGGATCGAACATGTAATATTGGAATTTTCTGGATCATCGAAACTGATTTTAGCAAGAGCCGTTCCAGATGCCATGAATGACTTTCATAAACTGCAGCAGAAATCCAAACTTGATTTATCTTATGATTCCATTACTCTAACACATGAGTGAATGAGTCACAAGAGTTAAATATTTCTGTCAAAATATATTTCATTTCAGGGATGAAGTCTGAGAACTTAAAGGTAAAGGTAAATTCCAGTACTTACTATAGCACTTCTTACATAAGACAAACTCATAGCCAGAAGCGCTTTGACAATCTCTAACCAGTGCTGTTGCGAGAAACGACAAGTTTTAGCGCACCAATCCAAATGACGTTGGCTGCAGTTTGTGAGTAAGCCAAATGCACGCAAGCTAGAGAAATAGATTATATTATTTTGCCAACGCGAAAGAGACCTTTAGTTTTTGCACTTTTCCCTTTAACGATGAAAATGTGCCGATGTGTTGAAAGAGCGACGGTTTGTAACGACGACGTAACTCAGCCATTGACCGTGCACAGTGTTTCTGCCAAACGCAGAGTAATCACATCTGATTATGGATTTTTCATACCCTGGACTCGTACCATTCTAATTAAGGATTAATTAATTAGTGTTCCAGTGTTGCAGCCGCATTCATTCCCTCAAATAACAGAAATTCATTTGAAGTAGTTTCTGACTGCAATTAACACGCCGCAGGTGATAATAAATTGATGGTACGTATAGTCCATGGTACGAAAATTCCAGTTGCCATCAAATCACGTCACAGTCCATCCAAACGACTGTCATTGCATTGCAGCTTCATGAAATGAAACTCACAAAATCAATCTACAACTGACAGCAGAGCTGTTGAATTAACGTGTTAACGCGTTAAAGAATTAACACGCATTAAAAAATTAATGCACACACTAATTATTAGTGGCATTAGCAATGGCAGTCATAATGCAAGTCAAATGCAGAAGTGGTAGACATTGCATTGTATTGTAAATCAAACTGACATATAAATGGCACAGAAGTCCTGTTAGTAAAGTAAGACTCAACGAGTCAATGACACTATTTAGAGTGGCAAGAAAAAATAGGGCACGGCGAAAAAATGCAAAGTAATTTTCAGTGTATCAGACTTATTTGATGTACTTGTCAGCAAACTTGCAGATATGGTTCATATTTAAACAGTACACTTTTCCAAACTTAATGGAGGTAAGGAGGGCCCAAACAGCAAACCGAAGACCACAACTGCGCAGTGCTTTACACGCATCCACTCAACACCATTCCCGGGGCAGCAAATTCGGCGAACACAAATTGCCAAAAGCATGAAAAAGGTGTGGGATCTGGAAAACTCAAACAGCCTCAAGCAACAGAGAAGTCTAAAACGATGGAACCCCAGCTGCTAGGGCAGTTTTAGTATCAAATTCTGTAGGATACTGGTGAATAGTCTGCTAAAAATAAATGTAAAAGCCTACAGACGCACAGGCCTATTAATAAGCTTATGATCACAGATCGGACATCCGACAGCGGATGCTGATGCTGCATGCATTTTAGTTCATTTATAGTTCAAAATCAGGCTAAATTCTGTTTTGACTCTGTGGTCGTAGCAACAATTTGTTCAGTGTATATGAGCTGATAACATCGCACAAGCAACTACGGTAAGTCAGTGCCTCAGTTTCCTTCGCACTAAAATTATCAGTTAAGCTACAAAAATCAAGGATAAAATGTCCACCAGAAAAAAACATTGGATACAAACACTGTCCTTCTCCGGATTGCAGACTTTGACAAAGAGCAGGTGATCGAGCAGCCAGTCGACAGGCTTGTCACGATAAAACATCAGAATGAACTCGACGATAAATGGCAGATCGTTCGACTTGAACAGTTTACCTAGGATAGGCAAACATGGTAATGTTAGGCAACAAGCTAAACGTGTCTTAAACAGCATGCGGAGGTTAACAGAATTGAGTGAGTGAGTGAGTAGGGTTTAACGTTCCACTTGACACAGTATAAGTCATTTCGAGTATGGCCTTTCCAGGCAATGCACATACACATAATAATGGAACAAATGCGTGAAACACAAAAGACCTAAACCTAATATTGTAAGAACTCACCATTATGAGTGTGCATATGTAACAGTAATGGCGGTTCTAATAATCTTCCCTGTTATCCTGCAGACAGTCATTAATCTACGAATGCTTTCTATTGGAGGACAAAAACAAAGATAACAAAAAGTGTCACATGCTAAATGTTACATTAGCCATATTACTCGTTAGAATTAACAGACATTAACCAAACCACTGAATACATACTGGTAAATGTAACATACATCAAATTTATCTCCGAATATTTCCGTAGTAGTTTACAACTAGACTCTTAAGCCTCGCACAAGGCTAAGGCGGTTCACAGTAGCTGCCGTGGCATGCGGCAATATTTATAGCAATGATGTCAGTGTCGGCCAAAAGCTACCGGTCTATCTGGGCCTGGCTAGCAGCAGCTAGTAGCAACAAGGCCCTACGTCGCAATGGTGAAGTATCTGAAAATCCGGACTGGTGACCTAGAGCTTTGACCTTGAAATTCATCAGGGTTCTTGTAGTTGTTGAGGCAGGCCTACATATTCATGCAAAATTTCATCGAGCTAAGTGCAGCATTTCATGAGTTATCATGTTAACAGAGAAAAAACAAAAAAAAAAACTTAGCAATGATACTGGAAACAATACCGTTGTCACTACCACGGACAGTAATTAAATGCTGCTTTCAAAAAGTTAGCGTGTGAATATAATAACCGATAAATCCAAGGTGCGAGAATTCCAGCAAAATCCAGTCATTCATCTTCTGACTGAGCAAAAAATCCTTCATGATAGTGAGATATCCCGGCTTCGTTATAACATCATCTTCCAGCTACAACCGCAGTAGTAGTATCAGCTAACAGCTTACAAATACATCGTACTCACTGTGAAACCAGGGCTGGAAAATTGGTCCGAAAAAAACACACTTTATAAAAAACCTAAAAATCCCAGAATGTCTAATTTTAAAGTTCTTTAGTTTTTTATTTCTTATAAAATTTATTACGTAATATATTTCATTTCTTATTTTAATCGTGATTTTTGACTTACAAGGTCAATTACATCATTATGTCATTCACTCACAAGAGAGTGTATAAGACGTTTTCCTGAATTGTAATTTTGTGTACGATGAAAAACTAAAACAAACTTTAAAAAACTTAAAAATTTTCTTTAAAAAACCTAGTTTTTTTCACCCCTGTGTGGAACAGCCTCCAGTTCATCTTAGACAAACCACCATTATCTTTGAAAAGTCCAAAGGGTAAATGGCTGCTGAAAACATTCATGTTCGGGTGTTGGGATTATGGCACATTGTTAACCAATATTAAATCTTTTAAATTTTCTTAAGAGTACAAGCAATAGGTATACAGTGCCAGTATGCAGAGCTACAGAAGTGAATCATGATAGTCGCGAACAAAAACAATCTCGACATGTCAAGATGTTTGCGACAAAGTCCGCGACAAGTCCGTGACAAACCCGTTTGTGTCGCTCTAATGGAATTTAGTCCGTTACAATGCACGGGGAAAGTTGGCGAAAAGGTCCACGACACAAATCATGAAAGTCGGTGACATGATTTGTGTCGCAAATTTTCATGATTTTTGTGCGCGACAAAGTCGGCATAATGGAATTTGGGCTTTACTGACTGACTAACTTAGTTACTTAATCTTTATCTCAAAGCCATTTGAGTTATCAGCAAAACTAATAATTTCAGTCTTGCTGTTGTATAGCCGGGTCCTGGTTTCAAAATCTTTGGCCTCAATCTTGACCTGTTGCTGGTCATGGCATTCTGAATTCAATCTTAGTTCCAACCTATACCGACAATGAAAAATATCACTTTTTCACAACACTGCAAGACAAGAGTATAACACAAAATATTCTGAATAACATAATAAATATTGCCCACAATCTCCAGCATTAATACATAAAGGAATTGTTAAGCAGAGATAAAAATTACCTGGACGTAATATGTACCACGGCTACGAGCATACATCATGGAATATGTATAATCAAGGTTCTGTTTTGTTCGCCATCTGCACATCAGTAAAAATATTATATCATTACTTATTAGAACCAGCATAAACTAAGCAACACAGCACACTAACATTATCTCAATTGACACTAAGTGTTAACAGCACTTAAGTGCTTGTGCATAATGACATAAAATTGTGATATCTTTAAAAATTAAAAATCCAGCATAAGTGAGTGAGTAAGTAGGGTTTAACGTCCCGCCTGACACAGCATAGGTCATTTCGGGGACGGCCTTTCCAGGCAGTGCACGCATATAAACATATAAACACATAACAAAACACAAAATCTAACCTTTACAGAAAAAAACTAGATAAAAACACAAAATATCAATCTTAACCCTAAAATTGTAAGAACTGACCATTATGAAATGTGCATGTAACAGTAATGACAATTGTCATAATCTTCCAAACTGTTATCCTCCAGACTTAGGACTAATCCCTTTACTGCAGCCAGCCGAAGCCACATAAGAGATCCAACACAGTGATTAGGCTTTCTGGTCAATTGGTGATATAAATGATGCCGTAAAAAGTGTTGCTTCCAACAAATAGAAAGGTCACATTTTCACCACTATCTGCTACAAAATTACTGAAACAAGTTATAGCAATCTTGATGCAATTTAGCACTATGATTTTGGGTGTAACAAATAAAAACAAGTTCGCTAGCAGTTCAAAATCTGATAACCTTATTTTGCAAACTGCCACCTGTATACTGTATTTTCAATACAATAGCAACAGCTTAATACTGTTCGCCAGAAGGTGACACCATGTAATGCCAACATCTCAGTGGAAGTTTGTGCTTTCTAAACACTTTTAATTAGCTGTTAGATAGACACCAGATAAGATAAATTTCGCAATAAAGTTCAGACATAATTTCTAAAACAATGCACCAAAACACACAAAAACAGCTTGCCTGACACGCTCCATTGTGTCACCAAAAGTATCTTGGAGAGTATCAAAGTTCGGATAATACTGAGGCGATGGCACAATGACTTCCAACAGTCCAGTATTCAAAGCGTATGCAAAACTGAAACAAAGACACAAATTAGCGTGTAACTCAATACAATCACCACTCAGTATTTAAACTATCATCATGCCACCCCAAATACATTAATCAAAAGTATCGGAATTTTAAAAGCAATGGGTAAAAACAAAATATACATTATACAATACAATAAAAACTAGAAATCTGGGGCAGAGCCCAACGTGAGGTCGCGTGGTACCATGAGTCCGATTGGGGGAGTCTTATTACATAACTGCTTATTTCTCAAGCCAGTGATTACAAATGAGACAACAGGTCCCTCCCTCTGAAACCCCTCAACAGATCTCACTGAAATTTGACTGCAATTCCTTCAAAGGGTCGTCCTTTCCCCACTTTTAGTCTTGGTCCACTGTCTGGTTTCGGAGAGGTGAGAAATAAAAAAAAACATACAATAAAGTAGAAAAAGCAAAGTTAAAACATAAGGCATCCTGTAACTATAATTTTGGTTTTAGGTTTTTTAAAAACCGAATCAAACCGAACCGACGTTAAATAATGAAAACCGGAAACTTAGTTTCCGCTGTTGGTTTTTAAAAAACTGAATCACTGATTTTTAGACGGTTTTTACACTTTTCATGTCAGTTAAAGTAGTTTTTTCTTAGGCTTAGTTTCACAGCACTTTGACCGATGGTTAGTTTGACCATTGCAGCAGTCAGCACCCGAAGAAGTAGTCTGCGTATGATGTCACACATACGCAGAGTAAAACGCGGCTATCGCAGACGAAATCTGTTGTTTGGCAGTTTTGTATATAACACACTAAACATCAGACTGTGAAAACCGAATACCGAATTGAAAACTGTGGTTTTTAAAAAACCGAACCAAAACCCCATTTTTTCAAAACCAAACCGATAATCGAACCAAAGTCATATTTTGAAAATCACACATGCCTACTTTTGTTAAGTTGAAACTCTTTACAGACAAAAGATGGACGGACACTGAACAAACAGACAGATGGTTGGACAAGACCACAACTTCCGCAAAAGAGCCATATAATAAGCACTGAATCTTGTACATAATGGGCCATAAAAATGTGGATTATTATATATGCCATCACACAGTAAATGCACCTTTACACTACCTTCTGAAATAAAAAAAAACACTTCAAGTCAACACTGTGGTGAATGATCCATATGACACTAGACCCACACAATCTAGTGTCAAACAGATAACTCACCCCAATGTTGGTCTGAAGTGTTTTTTTCCAATTTTACCAAAATGTTTGTTTGTTATTATCGTCACACATTCATACTTCATTTATATTTCACAAGGTAGTGTAGAGACGAATTTACAGTGTGGTGGTAAATATAATAATCACATTATTGCAAAACGTCCGTATAGTGTGCTGGTAAAAGAATGTTAAAAATTGGTCAATAATTGGTGATGATATGGACAAAAGAAAAGTGCCACGTTTTTTATTGGCCCACCCTGTATATGGAGATCTTCCACAATAGAAAGAGTAGATGTACATAACACTGATGTTTGCACATTAACGAACACACAGCAATGTCAGTAAAAGATATCTTACTTGGTCTTTATCTCATTGACAGTTGCCTTGATGTATGCTTCATCTTCTTTCTACAATGATAAAAAAACTGAACAAATGCTCCACTTTCATTTTCAATACTGTAGAATGTGTCTAGATTAGAGCTGTCAAAGCATTAATTTTTTTAACGCATTAATTAACACTTTATCAATGCACCCATGTCCATCGAAAATAAGAGTAGCGGGGTGGGTTTGGGGGGTGCCGCCTGTAGTGTAGAATGTAGAAAGTTAAAAAGCAAATAGAAACACATTTTTCAACAAGACTCGAGGTCACCGCTAGCACAGAAATCTATTAGCATGTCATCTAAATAATATTAATTTACAGTAGTGATGGTATGGCAACTACAGTATAGTTACTTGAATTCACTCGATTGTCAAATAACTGCAGTTTAACGGAATATTGGAACTTTTGCTTCACAGAATTTAGTAAATTAAATAAATTTACACATGTGCATTAATCTTTTTAATGCGCATTAACTTATTAATGCTTTAACACATTAATTAATGCATTAATTTGACAGTTCTAGTCTAGATCTTAATGTCAAGTTTTATCCATAGTATTTCATCTTGTACAACACTTGCACTCAAATGAACATGTCACTGCCGAATTACACTGTGTCCCAAAAACTGTGTCAGTGCTACTTTTTCATAACTCCATAAAACATTGGCTGATTTTAATAATTTATGGCACGCACACACATACACACACCATCACAAAGAAATTTAAGTAAATGATCACAGTTTCACCCACCTCACCTTAGTACTATTGCTGCGCCACCTTACACAATGCAAAAGTCGTAGTTGAAGAATGTGATACTATAAAACGATTTTACCGTATATAGCATTGTCTTCAAAACGCACGAGGAGACGTTTGCTGCTACAAATTTTACTACAAAATCCATTGGGCCGGTTTCTGGATCTTTTAGTTAACTGATCAGTTAGCAAACCCTCTGTTAACTGTAACTCGCTAGTTATGTTTGTGCACGTTTCTGAATAAAATCTGACTGGCTGTCAGCTAACTGAGCGGTAAACTACAGTTGCTTAGCAACGATGCACACAACACTCATCACTTCCGCCTAGCCACTAGGCCGTGGCCTAGCGCAGATGGGCGTCATGAATATTAATGAGCGCAAGCGCTCCTCAGCCAGCGCACGAGCCAGCCAAGCAATATGCAGTGGATTTTGTAGTAAAATTTGTAGCAGCAAACGTCTCCTCGTGCGTTTTGAAGACAATGCTATACACGGTAAAATCGTTTTATAGTATCACATTCTTCAATTAACTGCTTGCAAAATGGTACAAAAGTTGCGTTAAATATGATAACTACGATCGACGGTTAGCTAACTGCCCGATGTTAGCCAGTTAATTTGACGGCCATTTTGACCATTGGTTAGTGCAACGGGAAACGCAAGTTATGCAAATCTGTCAGTTAATGCTAACTTGACCGGCCAGTCAAGATCCAGAAACCGGCCCTTAGAGTTTAAGGAGCTACAATGTTACAGTTAATAACGGTTTCTTAAAAAATTTCTGCAGACAAATTGGATGCACACAGGACTTTACTACTTGTTTTCAGACCTTGACAAATATGGAACTGCAGAAAGAGTTCCAGGCAGTGGGCAACCGTGTGCTACACACACACACACACCTGGCGACACAATCTTAAAGCAGATGCATTTAGTGTTAAATAAGTAACAGATTTTCAATGACATTTGGTCTTACAATGATTTTCTAAGCCGATGCATGCAGGAGTAGCCGTAAAAAGTGACGGAAAAGACATACCTCGCAGACCATGACGACTATGAGACAGTCCATATTCTCATCATCACTGAGACTGTCAATCAGAGACTGCAACGTGCGACTGAGATAACTTTCCCGTTCACGTTTTATTGTCGGCACACCGAAGACAACTGAAACTATATCAGCATCAACCAATTACGCAAAATTTTCAACACACAACTCAACTGATTCAGTGTTTAATCTCGCTGGTATTTTTAGGCTGCCAATACATACTAACAGAAAGCTTTATGTTTTCACTTTGTTTTTTCTTAATTATTTTCTTGTTATTGTTCTTTATTTTCCACTCCCTCTCCAAAACCAGAGAGCGGACCAAGAACAAAATTGTGAGAAGGATGACCCTTAGTTTACCTGGAAAGAAATACAGCCAAATTTCAGCAAGATCCACTGAGGTGTTTTGGGAAAGAAGCATTTACCATAATCATAATCAATAGATAGCAACTCAGCAGTCGTAAACCAAGAAAGACAACTGGACTTCCAATTGCTAGTTTGTATAATTCTATCAGTTTGTTTGCACAATAGTGTGAATTCGTCCACCAAATGCTGTGATGGCATGATCACGGCTGCTAACATTCACAAGACGTCCAACTCAAGTCTTTACTCATTTTGGACATGAGTTTTTCTGCACAATCACTTACATCGATACTGACAAAAAATTAACAGCAAAACCAACCAAACAAATCCCAACAAAATCAAGATCAAAATCAAACGTTTCCTTAGTACAACCTTCGGACAGCAACTGCACAATGAAAGACAAAAAAAAATACTAGAAAAACTACTTAAAATACATATGCACACAAATATAATACCAATCAACAAAACATTTATACACACACAACATATATCTAATCTATCAATACAAAACCAAAACATAAGACCCCAACGACTAGCGAGTGCAGCTGGGTGGCCAAAAAAACTGGCAAAAGTGCCAGTTATGACATGAGGCAGAATATGGATCATGCCTGAGCCAACAGATCTACAGCTCTCGGGACTTGCAATGAACAAAAGAACACATTGAAGCACTCACCGCCAGCACGACCTTTCGACAGCTTAATCGCGGGCGTCAGAGCAGACGGTTTACCGATCAGATGCGGCAGATAGTGGTAAACTGTTGGAATACTGATGTCGCCATTGCCCACCGACATGTTCAGGAGCATGTCCTGTGCTGCTTTCGGCAGCAGAACGCTAGCATCTGAGCTGCAACAGCACGCATCGCACACCAGTCACGGCATCTGACAATTATTGCAATCTAATGAGTATGTCCCACAGTTTTCCGCGGGTCGCGAAATTTCAAGCCGAGCTGCAGAATTTGGATATTCCCACCGAATTTGGTGGAATTTTGCAGAAGTTGAGAAATGACCAGTGATTAGTACAATCTTTGGCTTGATGACGTAATTTTATTGCGAAAAATCAAACTGAACTGCCCAAAGTGCTGTGTCCGCTACAAATAGCTATCACAATATAGCACAATCGTTATTAAACACAATTTAGACATCACTTTTTGAAAGAAATAAAAATTGACAATTTTCTTTGTACGTTGCTAGCATAACACAGCACAATGGCGACGTTCAATCAATCAATCAATCAATCAATCAATCAATCAATCACTTTTTATTGCAGGCACTAGGCCCATAGTAAAACATGTACACTGAACTACAAAAAGAAAAACTACACAAATACAAAAAGAAAGAGAAACTAGAAATTTGGGGCAAAGCCCAACGTGAGTCCGCCCGGCGCCATAAGTCCGATTGGGGGAAATTAGGGGGGGGGTAAAATTGCCCCGGCATCAAAGTCACGTGCCCCAAACTCAAATGCATTGGCATACGCAGAACGCGCATTGTCGACTTAGGGTAGGTCAACATGAGCGCTTATAACTTTGTTCGTTGTTTACCGAATTTCACAAAATTTTTTTTGTTCACTGCTGAAAAGATCGTTTTCGTCAACGCCGTTTAGATTTTGCCGCTATCTTCATCGGTTCCAGAGATATTTGCGCTCAAACTCGAAAGTTGTCGTAAATCGCACCGATTTCTGCACGTTTTTTGCCCTCCCAAATTTTAAGGGGGGCAGTGCCCCCAAAAGTTGTACTTGCGTTAACACCCCAACCTAGAGGCATGTCAAGTGCCAAAGTTTCGTCGGGCTACACCCCCTAACTCCGAAGTTATAATGGCTCATTTATTCCATTTTAAGCCAATTTTTGACCCCCCTTTGAAAAAAGTTGTAAGGGGGGCCCCCGTCCCCAGTGGGGGGTGCGCTAGTAAGACTTGGTCATTCTCTAGCACGTGTAAAAATTTGGGGGCGCAGCACCTCCTAGGGGCCAAAATATGGTCTTCCAGGTAATGCGACTTAGGGTAGGTCAAAATGAGCCATTATAACTTGGTTCGTAGAAGACCGAAATTTACGCAGTTTTTTTGTTCAACGCGGAATTAACCGTATTTGATAACGCCGTTTACTGCTTGTCGATATCTCTATCCAGTTTAGTGACATTTGCGGTCAAACTCAAAAGTTGTCGTAAAACGTACTAAATTTTGGACGTTTTTTGCCCTCCCAAATTTTAAGGGGGGCAGTGCCCCCAAAAGTTGTACTTGCGTTAACACACCCACCTAGAGGCACGTCAAGTGCCAAAGTTTCGTCGGGCTACACCCCCTAACTCCGAAGTTATAATGGCTCATTTATTCCATTTTAAGCCAATTTTTGACCCCCCT
>Ga0209671_1007153_pt1 | contig 11550 bp, 8 predicted proteins | sample WorMetHERISLAND2_2_FD_187401 | JGI IMG/M metagenome (GOLD analysis project Ga0209671, IMG submission 187401) | Marine gutless worms symbiont microbial communities from Max Planck institute for Marine Microbiology, Germany - Olavius geniculatus... | ecosystem: Host-associated > Annelida >...
CTTGAACCCTAAAAATATTGATTTTAAGCGATTTTTTGGCGATTTTTGGCTGCAAAAGAGTGAATTGCGACGAAATGGATGGAGATAGACTACGATTACCTGCGAACAGGAACTGCTATAGGCTTTTGCGCGTCTCATGAGCTTTGCTCAAATTACTTGTTATTATTGTTGTTGTTGCTGCTTCTGCTGTCGTCGTTGTAGATTAAGTAGACCTACGTCACATGTCTGTCGCTGTCACTAGAGTTACAAATAGCGTGTGATCCTGCCCCAAGGACTAGTTTTTCGTGACAAAATTTCGTCCCCCTGGATGACGGGGTTCCCCTCGAACGAGGGCGTCAAAGAAAGGTACCGGTACCCCGCTAGATAAAACGTTATTTTGCCGCTATTGGCTTGTCTAGTGTGAAAACGTTGCAGATAGGTACAGATATGCTGCTTATCATAACAAGCACTAAACACGGGCTTTTTAGTTTTATCAATATCGTTGACCTTGAACGACCTTAAACCCCCAAAAGAAGGGGTGTTGTCAAATTTTTTGGCTGCAACGCACACTTCAAGAGTGAGTTGCGACGAAATGGCTGGAGATAGACCAAGACAACCTGCACGTGAAATTTTCAGCATCAAACATAAATTTTAGTAGTCTAAGTTTCAACCCTCTAGGTTCACGGAGGCCTGCGCACGCGAACGTCAAAAAGGGGTACACTCTAAAAATTGGTTAACTAATTTTATCGATATTGGCTCGTCTGGCGTAAAAACAGTTGCAAATAAGCATAGACATGCTGCTTATCATTTAGGGGGGCACGGTGCGATGCCCCCCTTTGGCCCGACCATGAAAATTTTTTACAGGCGAATTTATATGAAAAGGCGCGTTTTTTTGCCATTTTCCAGCAAGAATTGCAAAATTCAACAATGTTTGATGGTGTTTTTCGTTTCCAAATTTCAGAAAAATGGGCGAATTTGCGGTTTTCATTGAACATTCAGAAGCAAAAAGTGTTTCAGCTTCAGGGTCTCGTCATGCCCCCCCTTTGCCAAATCCTAAATACGCCACTGATAACAAGCACTGGTGACGAGCTTTTTGGAGTAGCCTATTTACCTCGATGACCTTAAACGACCTTGAACTCATAAAATAAAATAAGGGGTGTTAGTGATTTTTTTTGCGATTTTCGGCTGCGATGCACACTTCAAGGGTGAATTGCGACGAAATGATTGAAGATAGACCAAGACAATGTGCGAACAGAAACTGCTAACTTAAAGGCTGTCGCGCGTCTCATGACCTTTGCTCAAATTACTTGTTATGTGTTAATTCAGTAGGCCTAATTCTCTTGTAGTTGTGTACTGTACATTGAATATAATCTACTGCAGACTGTGCACGTCTGCCTTCTTTAGGTGTTTTTTCCTCATATGTTTGTGCTGCTTGTTTATGGCTGTCTGTGTCTCTGTTTTATGAGGGTTTTACCTGAAATAAAGGCATTGAATGATTGATTGATTAGTGAATTGTTGTAACAAAAATAGCAGAATTAAACAACCCTAGGCTTGATATATAAAGTAAACGCAGTTGCTTACTTGGCCTGATGAACATCATGACGACGCTTTACGGCTATACACTTCTAACGCAATGAGCGCTGATCAATTGAGTCTGCAGGCAACTCTGCAGGGATTGCGGCGAAGAGGCTGCTGCAGTAGCAGGCGCGCTAAAAACCTAGAATTATGGTGCCAGGTGCGAGTTGAACTGATTACGCCAAAAACTCTGTTAGACAATAGATCTTGTCGCTGGAATGGGTAAGCAGAGACCTGGTACGTTGGCCTATAAATCTACTAGATCGTAACAGCGGCAACTCGGATCAACGCATATGGTGGCGCGTGTCGAAGTAACCCATCGCTTTAAAAAAGATTCAACTAGTTTTCGACTTCCAGTAGCCTATGTAGTATATAGAAACTAGTAAACCCACGAGGAGACGAATCGACGACAGTTGGAAGATCGTCAAACGATCGAAGCAAAACAGCACGCAGTGTCGCACGCAGCGCCAAGTGAGCGTAGGATGGGATGCGATGCAATGTTTTATTGCATTTTACCCGCGGGCTGCAGGCAGGCAGGCCAAGATGCAGCGACTGCGACGTAACAGCAAGGAAGTGAGTGATGCGGACGGACACGACATTGAAGCGGATAAGTGACCAGTCCACACGCCAACCAACAATTAGCTGACCACAAGTCACGCCATGCGGCGCTGTGAAAGACCTGTCATATGGTTTACGACTCCAAACCCGCGCCAACAGGCACGTAGGTAAAACTATTGCCTACAAGTGTATACAACCACAATTTTAATTATAGGCCTATTATGTAATAACACTGTTTTTGACGCAAACGATAACTTCCGTATCTAAAATATTTTCAACATGCAAGTTTCATCCAAAAATTCTAGTGAATTCACATTAGAGAGCACGTTTCGCGGGCTATGAACTATGGGCTATGAACGGGCTTTTTGCTTTTTTTTGCGCTGTCGTCTCTCCTAGATGATACCTGTAGGCCCAGTCGGTACTGTAGGACTATAGGCCTATGATCTAGACTGCAGTAGACGTCACTTCTAGGCCTACTTGTCTATATTACCAACAGAAAATTAATTGTAGAAAAAATGTAGGCCTATGTGAGTTTTCGCTTCGCATTGATCTTGAGTAGGCCTTACAGTATGCCATCCCAGAAACGGTAAAGCTACATATGAAAGAAAGTCCTACAGGCATGCGCTTTCGATTGGTGCAAGAATGATAAATCAATGACATGGATGACATTGAACGGCCGTTAAATTACCAAGTCTGCTGTACAAATGTTGCATACCTTTCGGAGCTCTCTAGGCCCTAAAAAGTTGAAGATATAGCCTACCATTAGCGACATGAATGACGAAAGTAGTCCAGGCAATTCAGTCAGGTTTAGGCTTATGCATGTATTCACTGGGAGTTCCGCGGGACCAACTGGAGGGGCGCGATACCCCCACCCTCTTGGAGACAACGTAAAAATTTTACACGTGATTTATTATCAACTTTCAACAAGTTGACAAATTTGAAGTTTCTGTTCTTCAGGCTGGAGCTTCGCCACATGACCGCTGAGTTCTGACCATATGGGATCTGTCTCTGCAGCCCGCTAGCTGAGCCTGAGGGTTCCGTCCGCAGACCTCCCGTTAACTTATAGGTTTGACCATAGACGTCTAGATTGACCTGCGTGCTAGCCATCATACCATGGCCTCATACCGGCATGAATTAAATGACAGCAGGGTGGCCGGAAGCGATTCTCGGTGATTTCGGTCGCCATATCTTCGAAGATAGCGTCAATCTCAATATTAGATCTAGGCCCTACTCTATTTGACAGTGACATGAAAAAACTGCCTTGTCGGATTAATTTCCAGCGATTCCAGAGTTTGTGACTTTGAAATTGCTCGAATCACCTTAAGGTGCCATTTCATTTTCATCTTAGCCTAATAGTTTTACGCGCAGCAGCAGCCTATAAGCCTATAGGCCATATAGCGCGAATTGGCTAACGTAATTCTGTCTTGGTGTCCACTACGTGTCTATCTGTCCGTCTGTCTGTCACAACTCGGTAAGCCCCTAAAGAATCACGCCCAAGTGATATAGAAACTCGAGATTTTCACTAGCAGATAGCCCACGTTTCTAGTTTTTTTGTGACAAAATTTCATATTGTTGTGTGAGAGGTTCCCCTACGAGGGTGTCAAGAAGGGGTACTCCCTAAAAGTGGTTATTTTATGGCTACTGGCTCGGCTAGCATCAAAACGATTGCCGATAGGCACAGACATGCTGCTTATCATAACAAGCAGTAAACACTGGTGACGAGCTACTTATGGGTATCAACATCGATGACCTTGAATGACATGAACATTCAAAATAGCAGGTTTTGGTGATTCTTTTGCGACTACGAAATGGATGGAGATAGACCATTACAACCTGCATATGAAATTTTTAAGCATTAGGGCCTAAACATAGACATTAGCAGGCTACGACGCACATTTCAACAGTAGACTGTGCCGACATTAATGCAGATAGACCAGGACAACTGCATATAGGCTATGAAATATGCGTTCAGCATAAAAAGCAAATTTTAAACTGTTGAGTTTCGACCTCCTCCGCTAAAATTTTGGTAGGCCCACCGTTTGGCTTGACTTGAGTCAAATATCACTGGTTGAGACGTGCGCTGCGCTGCGGTATCATTAGCTCATGCCGTAGTCCATAAAAATGTGCCACTTTTATTTTTTGAATAGCTCCGTGAAACATTGGCTCATTTTTATGCACGAAAGCAGCTACTGCTTTCAGTGCATCTTAACCATCGCAATTCTGTCCGTCCGTCTGACACACGGGTAGATCAGTCAAAAACGGTGCAAGCTAGGATCACCAAAACTTCACAGTCGGCTGCCAGGAAGACTCTAGTTTCAGGAACCGTAAAACTTTTTCATAATTTGAAGGGGGTCACCCCGAACGAGGGCGCTAAATAAGAGGGGGTGGGCAAAATTTGCGATTTTTGGCCAGTAGGTCGCTGTATCTCAGTAATGGTTCGAGATAGGGCCTAGGTTACTATTAATCACTAATAGGAAGTCGCTCTTGATTGGCGCCAAATTCAATGACCTTGAACGCCAAAATAGGGTTTTTTTGGCGACTTCAGGCTGCAACACAAATCTATATCATCTATCGATATATGATCCAGATAGAGAATTTGGTATTTGTATATTAACTTAGTGTGAACACCCCAATTTTCAGCTAAACCACTGAACCGGAACTGCTATAGGCTTTCGCGCGTCTCATGAGCATTAGCTCAAATTTCTTGTAATAATTTTTGGCACGTGATATCAGGAAGAAACACAACACAAATGACTCTAATTTTGGTCACCTCATTTAATACTGTTGCTACACTACCTAGTGAATTGCAAGTTATTGAACCTGCTGTTGGCGATTGGTGTCAACGTTTGCAGCTTGCATTCGTGCTAGAGGAGGACATTTTTAACACATGCTGTAATAAAAATGATGTGATGTGACTTTTTATAATGCAATAGTTGCCAATCCTGTTTGTTGCTATTCAGTTAATCATTTCTGAGCTGACGTGTGTACTATCCAGTATGAATTCATTGTTGTGAATGGCCAAATTACAACTTCTGCATTTCACAAGGTAGTGTAGTGACAGTATTAAAGTGAGGTGGCCCAAACTAAAGTCATTTGCATGAAGTTACTTCTTGATGCTGCACGCCAAAAATTATTAAAATCGACCAATGCTTCACGAAGCTATTTAAAATATAAACGTGGCATGACACGGTGTAGTCAGCTGCAGAACAGGTGACTTAAAGGCATAGATGTAACAATATTTCAGAAAAAAATATAAAAACGTTAAAAATTATAAACAAAAAACTTAGCAGAAATTTAAAAGAAACGTTTAAAAAGATTGATAAAAACGTTAGCCCTAATTTGTTCAACTTCTTGCTTAAAACATGTAGGTGCAGTATAGCTAGAACTGAAGAAAAAGAAAAACTTATTCAATTTCCATTAAACTATGTGGTCATAAGACCAAGTATCAAGTACCAAGCTACTATTACTACAACCCAGAAGTCAAAGCTCAAGAATATCTGTACTGTCACTGTAAAATACACAGACATTTCTGCATAAATAATCACATAAATTTATTTATAATGGCTACTGTAATTCTCTTTCAAGCTGCATCAAAATCAGTTCTTTTTGTTTTAAAATGTGGTACAATGGTGTAAAGCTGAATTGGCTGCTACGTACTATAGCACGGTAAATTTCAGGCCACATGTTCGTTGGAATATCACAACATCTGTCCATCATAGAAATACCAAGTTCCAGCAACGTAAGCCCAATATCGGGACACAAGCGTTCCATTTCTGGTATAACCCGACGTGCTCTCCTACTATTCATCACGTCAAGTAATGAAATTATACCAACAATTTCTTCATGACTGCACATGGAGTCATTTCGCAGTGAGAGCCTTACGACGTAAAAGTTTTCTCGATCATAATCAAAATTTGCATATTTCAACACAAAATGTTTTCCATTGTTGAACGCCGACAATGGAGCAGTTTTCAGTAACTCTGTGCTTAAAAATAATCCATATACAGGCACTCGTGCATTCCTCGAACTCCGCCATAACTGCTCTGGCTCTGTCATTAGACGATACTCACGACCAGTAACAATCAGTATGGGTTCAACAATACCAAACCGACCCAGACGAAAGTTGTAAGCTCCACCTAATGACACTGCAAGTCTTGGAATGATCACGTCCATTTCCGGAACATTGCCTACTATTTTGACATGGTATCTCGTGAGATCAGCACATTCATCATTTGAAAACACTTCATCAAACTTTTTCAACTCACTGTCCCTAGCAAATGAACGACTGCAATATGCAAATCTTGTGTTATATAATTCCGTCAGTGACTCCATGTAATCCCAGTACACTTTGCGGGGTTCCCATGCTATCTGTTTATGTCCACACGACTTTAACAATGACTCAGCAAGCATGCCATCTCCGGGATTCATGTGAAAAATAACGACTTTATATCCATCGGATGATGTGGATAATCCAGACGCTTCAATAACATGATGTGCCAACTGCTTGTCGCTGATGAAGACTGCAGTACGCAATCCAGGCGTCGATTGCCCTGCAGAGTCACGTGATCTCCGGTGTTGAAAATGAGGGCCCTCAAAATGAGGCGTGCCCGAAAAAGTGCGCTGATCTACAGCAGGTAGACACCTTACTCTCGCCTTCGTCGAGCAACATTGTGTGATAAAGCCGCAGACACTTGCAGAAAATTCATAAAAGCTTCGACATGCCACAACTACATTCATTACTCAAACAAACAGAACCTAACTTTGTTTACAAACAAGAGTGTCTACAGTACCAGCTACCAGCTGAACTGGGATAACTGGCGGTATGCTTGAAAACCGCAGGACACCTCAGGACTCCATAGAAAGACCGCAGGACACATTAATAATAACCGCATAACGATTTTTAGACGTCAAAACAATACTTAACTTTTCAGTAGTTCAGTAAATTTTAATAAACGCCGCTAAATAATGCAAAAATAACAAAATCAGCACACCACCTACAAACAGAGACAAAATCCCATACGCCGACGATGAGACGCAGGCCACATAATACGCCAAGGGTGCGTACGCCGTACGTCAGACGTGCGCCAAGACGCTTAAATTTACAATGTACATCACTCATGTTGTCAGTGTTTGCACATTCATTCAAGCCACTCTCGTTCTCAAATTTTGTACTGGCTAAGCTTACAATGAATACATTAACCGGTATGTGTCCTGCGGTTTTCTTGCATCTCCTGAAATATTAGTATCGCCACATAACCGCTATAATGTGGCTATATAATGCTCTAAAATTAGAGAAAATCTGTAGTTTTACTGTTTCAGCACTTTTTGTATGTTTTTTTTCTTTTAGGGTTCATGTAAGAGGCTCTTTCAGTCCTTTGTGCCTTTGTTCAAGCTCTTTCATTATTCATTTGTATTTGTATTTATTGTATTTGCTTGACTAAATAAATGATTTGATTTGATTTAAAGTGTCCTGCGGTTTTCAGTCATACCCTAACGGGGTTGCCATTTTTTGGTTAAAAAATGCCAAACGTAAGTAATTTTACTGCCATCAGATAGTCATATAGTCAACGTGCTGTGCCAATAGACATTACTTTTGTTTTAATATTCTTTGTTCACGTGTAAACAAACTAGTAAACAAAACACCTGAAGAAGCGGAAGAGTGTTTCTTAGTCATACGTGCCAACTTCAGTATGGTGAAGGCTCCGGCACGGTAAACGAAAAAAAAATTTGCACAAAAATGCATTATTTATGCATAAAGTTTTAACGAATTATCTGGGGAGGTGCTGTGCCCCTTCTCATATCCTACCCTTTACACTTCCGCCCCTATTCCAAAATTCTGGATCCGCCACTGACTTACTCATGGCCAGGGCTAGAAAAAAATTGGCGAATTCAGGGGGTGGCTGTCCCCAATTGACGCATCTTGAAACAAATGAAAATTTTGCACAAAAATTATCTTGGGAGGTGCTGTGCCCTTCCCCAGACCCCCAAATTCGGCGGCTTTGGGGTATACCCATACCATACTCGTATTAATGTGAATAGCCGCCATTGAAATACATGCAAACTCGTGTTTACTGAAACTCGTATAACTTACCAGATAACTTACCGGACAAGGCCTCCCCGGCAACATGGTTCAGCCTCAGTAGAACAAGTAGCATCAGTTGCCAACAAACAGGTCTATCTCTTGTGACTGTCTGAGTCTTTCCAGATTTCCTTTGAAGATGTTGATAGATCCAGCTGTCACTGTTCTAGTATCGAGACTATTCAAAATGTTAATAACACGTTCTGAGAAAAAGTGGTGTCTCAATTCAGTTGACGCTCTCCTTTTCGTAAGTTTCAGTAAGTGACCCCTTGTTGCTTCATAGTTGTTATATTTGAAAAATATATCAAACGTGACTGAAGATATTTTGTATATGATTTTATAAACTTCAATTAAATCTTCTCGAACTCTTCGTTCTTCAAGGGTCCACAGTTTCAGCTGTTGCAATCTTCGCAAATATGGTAGCCTCCGTAAATCCGGGAACATTCTTGTAAATCTGTGCTGTATCCATTCAGTTAATTCTTTATCCTTCACACAATGAGGTGACCACGCTGGTATACAATATTTCAAGTGAGGTCTGACCAGAGATATGTATAGGCTGAGTAAAATGTCTCTGTCTTTGTATTTAATGGATCGATTGATGAGACCGAGCATCCTGCTTGCCTTTGCATATGTTTGCTTACATTGCTGAGATACTTTCAAGTCTTTAGTATATGGTTACTTGAACTCACACTCATGTCTATGTGAATGCACCCTTACAGTGGTTACTGGTTTCAGTATGATGCATTTCCCCATCTCCATATTAAGGAAAACATTCTCACATGTCGCTTGAACTACAGAAACAATTTAATGCAAGGTTTTTTGGCTTTGCTGCTTCACCTTCACCATAGCTGCCTGATAGTGAAGATCATGATAATAATGATATTGCACCAGTTGACAGTTTTCTTAGGATACATTAAAATTGTGCAGTTTCTTTTCGTCATATTTCACACTTTTGGTAGTGATTAGATTATAAACATACATGATTGGCTTATTATTTTACAAAAAGCCTGGTTGCAAATAAAATAGTTAAGAAAAGTGAGTTTAAAAAAATTATGTGTTGTTTGGTTAAAGGCATGTAGCACACCAGAAGCTGTAACATGTTGATGAATAATGTCAGCCAGCAGTGAATCTGTGTTTGAAGTTTACTATCTTGGCATGGTACAAAATGTTGATCTGGGTACAAATTTGTCACAGAAAGCTGATGTTCTGCTAGTCGATAAAGTTGAAGAAGCTCAGGTAAGTTGACTGTTGTTCCAAGATAAATATGTATTGGTTGAATACAAGAAAACTTAGTAGGACCCACGGTTTTCTGTGGGCCACGCCACGGAATTTTTGTAAGTGCTGCGGAATTCCACGATGCCACGGAAAAAGCAGGTGTCACAGTATTTTCCGTTTGCACTAGACTGCAGGTGAAATTGTGCTGAATATCTTCTACATTTTGTGCGTAGACACTTTTCGTGCATTATCACCATGAAAGTCATTCACTAACGCAATACACTAGGCCTACTGCTGACTAAATTTTGATAACATTGTGAAATTGTAGCATTGTGTACGTTTGTGGAGTAAATGTAATTGTAATAATAATAATAATACAAGATTTATATAGCGCCATAAAGTCCAAAAAATACAGAGGCGCTTGCGGGCGCTAGGCAAGTGAGTAAGTAAGTAAATTTAATTTATAAAGCACACAATGTCAGCGAGAAACTCACTGAATCTGATGCGCTGAAAAGGCAGGTTGAATAAATGAGTTTTTAAATGTTGTTTAAATGTGTCAGTAGAATTACAGAGGTGAACAGTGTCAGGTAGTGAGTTCCAAATAGATGGTGGGCCACAGAAAATGCACGTTGACCTATCATAGGTCGACATGCATTTTCATAGGCTATGTTCGTTTTTGTTCTAGGCACCGTAAGCAGAGGCGCATGGGATGACTGCAAGTGTCTCGCTTGTCATTTCGCTCAGATATGTCGGCATTGACGTCGTTAGGACCTTGTGAGTGAGGAGTACTGCCATCTTGTGTGTAATGCGATGCTTCACTGGCAGCCAGTGTAGCAAGCATAGAAGCAGTTTGGCATCAGATCATCCGTTGCACTGGCAGATGACTCTTGCCAGATTGTTCTGCACTTGTTGTAACTTGTTCAGCATCTCAGCCAGTGCACAGTACGGCGGAGAGTTGCAGTAATCAAGCCAGGAGGCGACGACACTGCACTCCACTGTCTGTGCTGTTTCCTTGGTGAGTAGACCGCACACATGATGAAGGGTGTGGAAGTTGCACACCCTTGCTACCTTGTTGGCATGACTGTCAAACTGCAGGTGTGAGTCGATTGTGACACCCAGTGACTTCAGCTTGTGTTTGACTAGCATCCTGCTGCCAACCATGTTGATGGACATAATGTTTTTTGCCAGACTGAGCTGGTGCAACATGCCAACCATAATCAGCTCCGACTTGTTACAAAAGAGCGTTTATTGCACAACTAAGCTGCGCCATGGAACGCCACGGAAAATGAAAACCCTGCCGCGGAAAACCGCATTTTTGCCATGGAAAATCGTGAGCCCTACTTATTGGACCTCGTTCTGTTATCAATGAATGCTTATAAACTATGACACAGATACAGAATAGTAAGTTGTTGTATATTTAACACAATGTCATAATGTGTGAATTAATGTACAGCAACTTACGTCATACTGTCGCGTGTTGCAGTAATTTAGTCTTGCCTTGCATTAACAACAACTGACAGCAGAAAGTCGAAACATTCTGATGTGTAATTCATTATTGTGTGACTGTTGTTTTAGCTCGAAGGCAAGATTCGACTGATCCCACACATTGATGACAAAGTGAGCTTTGCTGTCTCAGAACACGGTGTACTGGTGACTGATATTGTTAGCAAGGTGACTGGCATGTATACAGTTACTAATGTTGTGCTCGGGTAGTGCTGTTGTCTGTATTTTGTTGTGTACCAGCAGTTTGTATTGCTTCAAACTGATCATATTATCAATTAGTCTGATATCCTGTGTTAAAACATGCTCGTAGGCTCCTGTGCATACTCGCTGCTCACTCCAGGGAAGTGTCAATAGTATCATAGTAAGTTAATAGGTTAACATCATTATAATACCAGAACAATACTGGGACTTTTCTGGAGTGCACAACACGGTTGAATAGAGCACCAGTTCATCTCTAATCTGTTTGCCATCTAGAGTTGTCATTAGTTTTACTTTGGACTGTTTAAAAATATTGTGGTGAATTTTGCTGTTTAAAATCAGATTTATTTTCACGAGGTATGTACATTGTACAGTATGTTTGTACACTATGTATAACAAATTGGTTTAAGATAATCTTCCATTTCTTTATAACAAATTTTCTG
>Ga0209671_1007154_pt1 | contig 11550 bp, 8 predicted proteins | sample WorMetHERISLAND2_2_FD_187401 | JGI IMG/M metagenome (GOLD analysis project Ga0209671, IMG submission 187401) | Marine gutless worms symbiont microbial communities from Max Planck institute for Marine Microbiology, Germany - Olavius geniculatus... | ecosystem: Host-associated > Annelida >...
TCAGTAAAAAATCATTCTTTACTAATTTTGCCCCCGAAAGTAAAGGCTCATTTCATGACAAACGAGCAAAAAAGTTATGGGCAATGATGGGTAAAAAGCAGCATTAATATGTTGACCTACCCTAAGTCGACATTGGGCATTCTCCGTATGCTAATGCATTTGAGTTCGGGCCATGTGACTTTGCCACTGGGGGGATTTCACCCTCATGAATTTCCCCCCCAATCGGACTTAGGGTGCCAGGTGGACACATGTTTGGCTTTGCTCCAAATTTCTAGTTTTATCTGAATCTTTAAAGTCTTTTTTTACATATGAAGTCTTTTTTCAACATACTTACTGGTGCTATCTAAGCTACATCTACAGATCTCTGAACATAAACTCGATTGTCTGACTGAATGAAAGCACTCTTACCATGTGACACACAGGCATATTAACAACAGAATATGTGGCAGTTAGCATAGAATATGACTCGTACAATAAAAATAACCTGCTGCCAGTGTTAACTGTAACACGATTAACTGATTTTACCTTCTGATCAAATGATTATGCATGACATAATCACTTCATTCAACTTCATTCGACGCGAATGGAAAACTTGTCTATATCCTAAAAACTTGCATCCTTATACAGCATTTACAACGGACGTAATTGCAGAAGCGTAAGTACTAAACCGTGCAATAACCATGCAGAATGGCAGCAACTATGAGAAGCCATATTATTCTGACCAAACAGCCTCATACCAGCACCACTGTCAACGTCATCGTCGATGATGTTTGCTGCACCGTAGTAGTCAACGAGGTATTGCAACACAGCTGGCTCGTTCCATGGGGCGCCACGATGGCAAGCCGGGCATGCCGCTGGTATGGGAAACTGTACCTTCGGATGTGCAGGGTCCTCGGTGACATCACCTCGGAGGTGTAGGTTGGCACGATTGTGGGACGTCCACAGCCACATCACGGCACCGTCACGCTGGGACAGGTAGCGGGATGATCTAGAACCACTGAGCAACTGTGCTGCACCTCGACCAAAGTTCACAGCACATTCCCGACAGCCGAGGAAATGCTCGACGTAGCCACGAATAGCCGAGATCACTTCGACCGGACTGTACGTCAGATCTGCACAGATTCAGCACAATACAATGCAATACAATTAGCATCATTTACAAAAAATGGTGCATAGCTTTTAATAGGAAACTCATCTCAGAACTACGGAGCGTCACCTGCTGTATGGGATCACACAGTGTTAGGTGCCACCTGAAACAGGTGAATGCACCCCACCTTAATCCAAGCCAGATAGGCCGGTATTCGATTTACCTACCCCAGAAGAACAGAAGGCTGAGTTGACCTAGGCAGTTAGTTACATACCTAAATGGTTTGCCTGCCCACAAACAGTCACCCATCCAGGTATTAACCCGGTCCAGTGTACAGCAACTTCGTTGATCGGACACAATGTGTTACCACTACGCCACGCCACCAACCCAAATATAGAGCATCAGTCAGAAGAATGTCCACGACCAGGGTGCTGTGATGTGGCTGTGGACATCCAACAATCGTGCAACCTACACCTCTCTCAGGTGATGTCCATCACCACAAACAGAGTTAACATAAGTATACTCGAGTGAAATTCTGAGCTAAAATTGAAAATAAAATAAACTAGAAGGCACTCGTGAGAGTGCATATCTCCGCCAATATAGAAGTTTTCACAGAAGGTGCCATCGTTCCTGCCCAGTAATCATGTACACAGACACACGGATGGAACAACCAATCTCATAATCTCCTCCAATGTTCACTTCATTCCATTAGCGGAGATAACTAGTGTCATTTATAATATCAGGAGATAGAAGTAATAACGGTAAATAATATTTTGATGCCCAAGCATTGATGTAAATGGCTCCATCTGCTAATCAAATCATATCAAACTTGCTACAACCATTATGTTGACATGTCCTTGAAAACTTAACAAATTCACTTATGTTGGTATCATACAGAATATATTTGTGTGACTGTCACAAATCACAACAACATGATGAACATGCAGCTTCATTCACTCATTCACTCATTTGTTAGTTATCCATTTATTCATTCAGCTAATGTCACAGTGTGTTAACGCAGTTAGGCCACGTTCACAGACACGAGTACAAATACGAGTACCCGTATATGGGTTCTGGCAAATACAAGTTTTCAAGCATTTCACTGGTGACTGTTCACATTGATAGGAGTACGAGTTACCCGTAAAGTAAACGACACATAAATAGCATAATTTAAAGCTATAAAAACTACGATGCAGAACTTACATCATCATCGAATTCCTCGCTGCCAGGGATGCACGAGTACTAAAATTATTAACAACGTAGTGAAATATTGTTGCTTTATTCGCAAAGAGTTCACTCATAAACCGAAACCCATACTCATACTCGTATTCGTGTCTGTGTGAACACGGCCTTACACAGCGCACTCTGTTACTTACTGCGTCTCTCACGGATGAATGCGTTGACGGTGACTGTATGGAAGATCATCCACAGGCTGCAGGGGTAACCACGGTACCGTGGCCGACTGCCTTGACAACCCGTCCACTGCAGGCGATGTGGCACGTACGCTTCTCTTGTCTACAACCAACATGAAACCGAGAAATTACAAAAACATCTCTCTAACATATTCCAGCAACGCTGTTGGCAACCGATAGGGGAATGGTTGCATTTTATTTTACCCAAAACTGCATACAGAATACCAAATGTTTTTCATAATAATGTTGTAATGAAACATATGCAGCACACCGTGATACAGCAGTGTGCAGCCTGGGATCTGTGAGCCACATCTGACCCAATACAGGTTGTTATCCAGCCCATGTCATCCAATAGAAGATGCCGAGTATGAATTTATATCCCTTGTCAAGTTGCTTGTTTACAGTCCTACACGCTTTGTGCACTGGTTTCGATTTTACGTGAGAATGCACCACTGATCTCAGAAAAAAACTCTATAATAAGCTCACAGTATACACTATTTCTGCAGTTTTTACGCGCAACTGCAGCTACTGCTGTAGCGCGTCTTAGCCATCGCAATTCTGTCTGTCCGTCCGTCCGTCACACGGGTGGATCAGTCAAAAGGAGTGCAAGCTAGGATTACCATATCTTCACTGGCAGCTGACTGCAAGACTTTAGTTTCAGGAACCGTAAAGCTTTTCCATAAATTCGAAGGGGGTCACCCCAAATGAAGGCGCTAAATGAGACGGGGTAGGAAAAATTTGCGATTTCAGCTGATACGGCATTGGCAGAACGAGACAGGTCACGTCCTCTGGTGGGTACAAGTAAAACACTATAGATAATTAGCCGCCGGTCGTCTGGCGCACTCTGGTGACTGATTTTGTTTTACTGGGCTCTCAAACATGCACCGCTGTTGCGCGTTCCCCTTTGCGTTAGCTGGCATCAGTTTTACCAGTACTTTGCACTGGTCAGGCATGCAGCAAATTCAAGAACACAGAATATGGCCCATAGCTCAAAAAGCTTGTGGATCACTGATCTGCAGTGTTACATGCCTGCAGCCGGTTGATGGCATTGATCCAGTCAGCAGCCGATAGCTGGCCTCTTCTTGTCCTCAGCAAACGATTGACTGCATCCAGGAAATTCATGACGTGATCTTCCGCTGGCAAATACTGCAGTAGCACATGTAATAATCAGCAATGCTGTAAAAGCATTCCACTCAAGCCTGTAGTAACCAAACTTTTACAACGGGGACCTGGGGGAGGGGTTCAATTCCACCTTCCTGGACTGCAAAGGTGGCCATGCAATGATCTAGCTTAGAAACCTGGGGAGTGGCAGTAAACTCTCCCTGTGGGACAAAGGGCAAAGACCCAGCCATAAATGCATTTTGTGCATTTAGAGATCAAACACTGCATCAGGTGGTCACATTTTTAGTTATTTTCATGCAACATTTACTAGTTTCGGCCAATGGGGGGTCAATACAACCAATTAAACCCGCTTGACTACAGGCAAGGGCCTGCAACTAATGATAAAGTGCACTCGTATTTCATTCGTTTCATTCGTCACTTGCAACCTGTCTAGAATGTAGCTCAGTTAGTGGCGAAGCACCTTTTACTGCCGAGGATGCACAGAATAGAATCAAACTTACAAAAGGTTAACATATCAGCTGTGAACAGCCCTGAGTTGAAATCAAGATTACTAATTACCACAAATGATACCGCTTTCAGTGAACGACCCATCAGTGCTTTGATACCGTTGACTGAAGAGGCACCTGGCTTGTAAATGCCCAGCATCAGCAGATCACGAAATATCACTTACAATTACCCAGCCAGCTTAGAGTAACGGTGACACCGATACTCATTTCCTGCTGAACCAGACCATTTTCACAAGTTAGTTTTTATGTTAAGCCAATCCCAAATTGTTGTGGCTGCATTTTCTACAGACCGGAAGCCCTTCATCTCATGGAACTCAAAGTGTTTAAGCACTTTGTAATATTGTAATCACTAAATTATGTTCTTCCTATAGTAACTTACAAAATATAGTCTGGCTAAGCAAAAATTAAAAAAAAAAACATGCATAAACTAGTGTATTTCACAACAATATGCAGAAAAGAACTGTGCTTATACACGTACTTTAATGAAAATCCTAAAGAAATTTTTTCCTGACAAAGTTTACAGAGACCTAGATGTGGGCTTTTTGAGCTACAAAATATTGTAGTGCAACAGATCATACTGTACCTTGTACAGTACATCAATGTAAGCTTTGAGTGCAGAGAGGGCTTCGTGATCGAAGGTCTCACGGGATGGTATTTCAGACCAGAGCGAATGATAAACACCAGACTCAATGTCTTGCATGTGTAAACCATCGGCTGGCCTGCAGACATTCGCTCACTAAATATACAGCGTTTCATGTAAAGGCACCCTTTTTATTTCTTTTATAATTCACTCAAATAATTCACACAAAATTTTTAACAGATGTAAGTAAAGAAATACCAATTCAAAATATTTCGACAAATATATGGCTGTTAGTTAAATAATCTTTGCTAGCCGTGAGGTACTGCTATGTCACAATGTGCTTGTTGCAATCAGCGCTGACAGTTGTTGAATAACTACCCTACTTCGATAGTGAACTTCATCTAGTTGACTGATGACAAACTGTTGAAGATGGTTTGTTAAAGGTTTACCATTGCAGCCACAAAAAATGCCCAAAACGATCACTTTCACACACTTGCGAAGATAGCTCGACTTTTACACCTTTCAGCAATACAGTGCACCAGCACACACCGCTTGCGAAATGGTTGAGTTTTTGGATCGCAAGACGTTTTACTTCATGCCCCATGTTGCTTAGTGCTGATACGATAAACTTTTTTCATCAGTGAAGCAGATAAAGTTCACCATCGAAGCAGGGTAGCAACCGACAAGCTTGTACTCACGACACATTATGACGTTAGCATGTCATCAGAAGTAGCACAGAATATTTTAACAGTCACATTTTGTTGAAATATTTTGAATTAGTATTTCTTCAGCTACAGGTTGTAAAATTTCATGTAAATTTATCGCCAATTGACTGAGTTATGAAAGTGAGAAAAAGGGTGCTTTTTTATGAAACATCATGCAGATACTCTCTGTAACAGGGCTAAACAAACCTAGATAATTGGAAAATGTTTCTAGCTGTTCAGTTTCAGTGTACAAACAAAACCAGACACTAAATCAAGACCCAGAAAGAATGACCCTACACACCATTCTCCATGTCAGATTGTTTTGCTGAGTGGATGACGTGACATCAAAACTCAAAAACAACAACTAAAATATGAAATAAAATACAATTCACAACAAATCACACAAGAAATTATAAAAACCATAAAAACCTAAATTTTGAACTCGGAGTTTTTTAAAAAGACCAAAATGTGTTATTCAAACCAATTTTCTGGGCCTGTTTATACAGCAATGTGAATACCTTGCTCATAAGCCAATAAAAACAAACATTTTCTATATAGTTATTAAACATAAACATAAACAATGTTTGTCAATGACAACAAAAGTCTATGTTAGTGGCGTGGCATAGTGGTTAAAATGTCGGTCCTGGTGGGCGAACTTTCTCTATCCTGCGCTAGACTGATGGATGGCCTTTTGACCACTTTGTGGGTAAAGCGTCCGCTAACAGTCAACCAACAAGGCCAACTCAGCCTGCCATCCCTCCGGGGTCGGTTAAATAAGTAGTAACCCATTTATATGGGTTACGAAAGGTGGGGACCTCAATACAGCTGACTGGGGCTGCCTAGCCGGCCACTGCGCCAGCCTGTGTCTGCAGGCTGCACACGGTGACTGTGCGTCTGGCAGCTCTGGTCAGTGACGAAAGCGCATTAGAGGCGTGTACGACGTACGTGGGTAGATGCGCTATAAAAATCAACTCCTTTAACCTTTTAACCTTTAAAACAATGTAACAACTAAGCAATCGGTCAACTGAACAAAAAATCAATTAATCGCTCAACGAATGGTTTATGAATAGAATGCAGCATAAACCTGTATAGAATACGAGACTAACTAAACACGCACCATGCACAAACTAGCAAAAAAAAACAGCATCAACGATGCACACAAAGCAGCTCGACATACCGAGGTGCTGCAGCTGCTGCTGATGCAGTGGTCGTTACCGTAGGTCTCAACGTCACTTCCACCGAGCCAGTGCCAGCCCTACGCTTGATTGTCTCCACCAAAGCGTCACGATCAAATGCACTGTCAGTGTCACAAGTAACAACTTCCAGCTCATCGCTCGCAGTTCACACATCTCATAGATTGAGGGACAGTAACGGTAGGGCTTCGGAATTTCAATCGCAAGGTGGTGGGTTCGACTCCTCGTCGGTTCGCTATCAAACGACTACCACTCGGATGACTGACTATCTGTGCATAAGTAAATTATCTTGGTATATAACCAACATCAAGATCAACTCCACCTTCCATCCCTCCAGGGTAGGTAAATTGAGTACCAGCCTGTGTGGTTAGGGTTGAGGCAGGGCTATTTGAGCTATTTGAGCTATTAAGTGCCACTGTAAGCCCACAGGATTTTCTTTTGTGGTGCAAGAATCTTCCCATTGACAATGCATTACGGGCATTAAAAATTGGGGGGTTAAATAGGGGAAGGAGTTATCAGATTTTTATCCCAGACAAACTTGATCTTACTTTTCAGGCCCCGAATGAATGTGCAAAATTTCATCAAAATTGCGGCCGTAGAAGTGTTTACAGACAGACTGACGGAATGATGCAAGTGATTTTGTAATCTGTCCCATGCTATGCTATAGCAATGGGACAGATAAAAAGACCAAGTGAAATATAACTGAAATGACTGAAACTTAGAATGATGTCAAATAATCAATCAACTAATCAACAGTATCAATAGTAAGTCAGCAACAGAGGGATGAATTATGTCAAATGCACATGCTTATTGCTTATAAATTCCAAATGATAGGGAATCTTTTAAGTGCCAACAATAACTTGATAAACACCAATGACTGATAAAATGCACAAGTGACAATCATTCACAGTGAGAGCTATAAATAGCATATACCTGTCAATGCGGTACAAAGTATTAAAGTTGGTCGTGGCATACAAGCCTCGCTCGGTAATGCTGTGTAATGCTACATCCTCAAGCCTCATGCGTCCAACCACCACCGACACAGATGCTGGCAGCAGATCCAATATCACCTGAAAATAATTAGGTGTAAGTAAGCAAGTGAATAGAATATATAAAGTGAACAATGTCAGCCAGCAGCCGAATCTGAGGCACTTGGCTGAGCTGCTAGGGATGTTACAGTGTAGGCCTGCTGGAAGTGGTAAGTTTAAGAAGGCAACGTAAAGTATGTGCAGAGGTAGAACTGCAAATGCTAGAAGGGAGTGAGTTCCAGGCAGCGTGGGCCGCAATGCTGAAAAGCACTAGAGATTTCTTCGAAATGATAGTGTGCTATATAAATGTTCACTTATTATTATTATTATTATTATTACAAAGATTGTGCTAACGTCTGCAACTGAGTGTGCTGTTATATACTGCTGAACAAACAATAATACAGAATGATCCTAGGCCATAGATACTAGAGTGCAGAAGACAATATACAAAATAGACCAGACACCACCACACACACTGAAAGAAAAAGTGCTACGCAGATTACTGAGTACAGCCAAATCAGGCAAGAGCTGTGATAAGTTATAACTATTACAATCATATAAATGTCTTTACAATAATAAATTCATCAAATATATAATATATAAACGTCTGTCACATACACTATAAGTCTGCTACATCAAACAGTAAGTAAAGCATGCAACTCGGTGTAAACTGTATCATCTAAAATAGTTTTGAATCTCCTTCTACTGACACACCGAGCACGTTGAAATTTATTTACAACTAACATGCTATGTAAATTGCTTACGTATTATTACTTAATAAGCATGAAACTGACAAAAACATCGAAAAATTTTGCTGCTAATGTCTTACCGTTTGTCCAACATGTTGCTGTATAGCAGCATTATCTTCCACAATAACATAAACTTGTCGGCTACCCGTGCTGTCAGCTGCTATCAAGTCCGATACATCCCTACAACCACGTTGACACACCACTGCTATTATAATACGTTTGCCCAATGCACATCCATTTGACTCTCCTATATGGGCTCCTAACTCAAAGACAAAGTGTACAAAAAACAACAAAAAATCTGAGCTAATGCTCATGAGATGCACGAGAGCCTATAGCAGTTACTGCAGTGTTCGTAGGTACTCTTGGTCTAACTCCACCCACTTCGTCAAATTTCACTCTTTTACAGCCAAAAATTGCCAAAAAATCACTAAAACCCCTATTCTACGGCTCAAGGTCAATCAAGGTCATCAATGTTGACAATCCCAAGAAGCTCGTCGCCAGTGCCAAGCAGCACGTCTGTGCCTTTCTGCAACTATTTTCACGCTAGACAAGCCAACAGCGGATAAATAACCACTTTTTGAGGAGTATATCCCTTTTTGACACCCACATGTGCAGACATTCTTGAACCTAGAGGGTCCGAACTTGGATTGCTAAAATCCATGTTCTTGCTAAAAATTTCATACGCAGGTTGTCTTGATCTATTTCCAGCCATTTCGGCACAATTCACTCTTGAAATGCATGTCACAGCCTGAAATCCCGAAAAAGTCACTAAAAGCCCCTATTTTGGGGGTTCAAGGTCATCGATGTTGACATTTCTAAGAAGCTCGTTGCCAGTGCTTGTTATGATAAGCAGCATGTGTATGCCTATCTGCAACCATTTTCACATTAGAAAAGCCAATAACAGTAGAATAACGCTTTTACAGGGGGTGCCCGTTTTTCCCCTCGTTTGTGGAAATCCCCTTCACCCCATGGCATGAAATTTTGTCACGAAATACTAGAGACTCTAAGCTATCATACGGTGAAAACCAGAAGTCTCTATCTCACCTGGGCTATGAACAGTACTGGGTTGTGACAGACAGACACAAGACAGAATTACCATAGCTAATACGCGCTATGCTATGCTAGCTGTCGCTCGTAAAAATTGGTGAAAACATTAACAGACAGAGTCAAGTATTCAGTTTGAAACAACAAAGGCATAGATTGCAGGACGTCAAAAAATTCCCGAAAACTAATGCATGTCTTGCGTGCATGTTTATATATCACTGGCAGATTGCTGGCTGGCTGGCTTTCATGCCAGAGACTTTCTCCAATGCACACTAGGCGCAGTGTAGTGGGCAAGTATGCATAACAGGGTGAACAGGAACATCTTTGATTATTAACTACAATGTTCTATACAGGCACTGAAGTCTCAGAATTACCGTAAGAATAATAATCATCGCACCAAATGAATTGTACACGACAAATGAAAACAGTGATTTGACATGACTGCACATCAGCTCAAAAACCCATTTAATCTACTACATAAACAAAGCCATCGGCAATGACATCAACTCAACACTTCATGGACTACTATCTTCAAATGACAGCACATACAAACCGTATGAAATGAAGAGGAGGCCAAGATGAGTGGCTGCGGCCAGCATGCAGCAGACGATTCATGAATTCCAGCAGTTTGTGTGACAATAAAGCAGGAGTCTTCTCTCCCGTAACCAGTTCCCCATGGTCATCTATTGAAGCAGCTGGCGGGAACATCTGACATCAACAGAACCAGCACAGTACATGTCATAAATCGCTCGATCGATAGATCGAAAAAACTGCCACTTAGACAAAGTGATCAATGGGTATAATTGCAAAAATTAAAAAAACCTAACTAAAACAACTGCAAATGTAACAAGAAAAGCTCAGCTAATGCATAAAGGAACGAGCAACAGTGTTTGAAGGCCCAGTGAAAACAAAAATCTAAGCTCACCGATCCCAGCAATCGACATTAACCCTTTGACGGGAAGCGGGGGTCAAACTGACCCCAGACCCTATAAATTATTTAATATTAAAAAATAGCTTGGACTTATTTAAACAAGTCTTCGCGACTTTGATTATTTTTTCACTGTCTTCAATCTGCCACTTTTAGTTCATGTTTATGCCGATAGAGGGCGCTGCCACTGAGACTTTCTCGACACTCTTCCGCGCAATTGTGCGGGTCGACATGTTGAAGAAAATAGCTCCCGTCAGATTTACTTGCTAAAATTGATTTTTTGCACATTCAGTTACATTTGGTGATATTATATCGAAAAATAAGGGTTGGCCATAATAAACTTTTTAAAAATGCCATTCAACTTTCCGGCTCTGATAACACCCTGTTTGACAAAAAGATCTTAAAGACATCTCTTATAAAAGCTTCAATTACTTTCTGTTGCTATGGCAACAAAACCTCCTAGACAACAAAAGTAGTGTGGCTATAACACACGTATTACGTGCCTTAATGTGCTAGCAATTATGGCTGTGATGACCAATTCGTATGCTAATCACTACAGTGAATCTATCAGTGTATGTTTCATATAGCAACGGTTGGCAAGGTGATAATTTTGCATAGCAACAGCTTATTCAGCAGACATATTGACATGAAAGCTTTACCAAGCTTTAGTTACCATACAAAGTAAGATCAGTGATTATAATGTAGCGTAGCGTCCATTCCTATGGACGCCGCAATGTTTAAATTTTGTGCACGTTATTTAAATTTCGTTACCATGGCAATGAGGTTGGTCGCAATAAAATTTAAATAATGCCTTTAATTGTATGACCCTAAAAACTTCCCAATTTATGCAAAGATTTAAGAGATATCTTGTACAAAAGCCTCCATATAGCATATTTTCTGTTTAAATTCTCCGAAATCCGTTACCATGGCAAAACGATCGATATTAGATAACAAAAATAATACTAGCATTTAGGGCTGTCAAAGCATTAATTTTTTTAACGCATTAACGCAGTGCGTTAATTTTTTTAATGCATTAATTAACGCGTAAATTAACGCACCCAGTCCCGTCGAGATGGAGAGTAGGAGGTAAATTACAGTGGACTACATGGAGATAGTGACTGGAATGAAGCCCACAATGTAGTGCCTGTGTCACAATAGCCTACCGTGATGCCTGTCACAGTTTAATGGGATATCCGA